>Ga0247823_10000133_pt1 | contig 59762 bp, 59 predicted proteins | sample 13C_PalmiticAcid_2_FD_192426 | JGI IMG/M metagenome (GOLD analysis project Ga0247823, IMG submission 192426) | Soil microbial communities from agricultural site in Penn Yan, New York, United States - 13C_PalmiticAcid_Day30 | ecosystem: Environmental > Terrestrial > Soil > Agricultural land... | reverse complement strand
TCCTCGCGCTACGCGTCGAGCGCCGCGAGGTGCCCGCCGAACGCCACCGCGAGGAACGCCTCCCGTGGGCCGAACCCGCCGATGTTGACCGGCACGGCCATGACCAGCAGCGCGAGCACGATCAGCGGGACCAGTGTGCTGAGCGGCGCCGTCACCCCAGCCGCGCCGGCGGCGACGAGGAACATCCCGATGTGCCCGGCGACGGCCAGCGCGGACGACGAGACCAGCTTGGGCAGCGCCGCGCGGTGCAGGACACCGACGCGCAGGTCCGCCCAGGTCGCCTGGAGTCCCCGCCGGATCGGGGGGATTCGGATGGCGATCACGCAGGCGGCGCCGAGCGCGCCGAGGCAGATGATCAGGACCTCGACGCCCGGGACGAAGTCGACGCCGGGGATGGACTGGGTGGACACCACGGCCAGACCGATGGCGACGAGAACGACCTGGCCGACGGCCCGCTCGAACACGACCGCCCGGACCCCGCGGCCCAGGTCGCCGGACTGCTTGCCCTGGTTCACCGCGCGGTGCACGTCGCCGAGGACACCTGCCGGGAGGACCGCGTTGAGCAGCTGTGAGCGGTAGTAGTCGGCGACCGCGGTGCGCAGGTCCAGCGACAACCCGAGTCGGCGGGAGATCACGCACCACCGCCACGCGCTGGCGACCGTGGTGAGCAGCCCGATGAGGAGCGCGGCGAGGATCGGCCACCCGGCGGCGGCGCGCAGACCGTCAAGGAACGCGCCGGTACCCAGCCGCGTTCCGAGTGCGACGAGTACGGCCACGGCGAGGGCCAGCCTTAGCCACGGCCAAGCGCGCTTCACAGCGGCACCGCGAGCAGGTCTGTGTGGTGGACGGTGACGCGCGCGTCGAGACGTCGGTTCAAATACGCGTCAGCTTCGGCGGCCAGGCCGGGCTCCTGCTCGACGGCCGCGCCGACCCAGCCTTGGAGCCACTCCCTGGTCAAGGCATCGCTGGACCCCAGTCGCCACGGGCTCGGGCGCGTAGTCACCGTCGCGCCGAGCGCGGTGAAGGCTTCAGCGGTGACTGTCGCCGCGTCCGGGCCGAGCAGCGCCCGGCCGTCGACCGTCCGGCGCTGGTGGGCGTTGAACGCCGCCTCGAACTCGCGGTCCAGCTCCTCGGCCGGGTCGAACTCGATCCTCCCGGCGACGGACAGCGTGAGCAGGGCGGGGACGCCTGCCCCGACGCAGGCCTCAGCCAGTCCCCGCACCTCGTCGGCGGTGAAGAGGTCGAGCAGCGCCGAGGCGGTCACCAGGGCGGTGCCGTCGAGGTCGGCGGCCCGCAGCGCGGTCACGTCGCCCTCCTCGGTCCGCACGGTGACGTCCGGACCCGCGACGCGGTCGGCCGCCAGCGCGAGCAAGCGGGGGTCGCTGTCGTGCAGCACCCACCGCTGCGGGCGGTCCAGCCTGCCCGCGAGCCATCTGCCCATCGATCCTGTTCCACATCCCAGGTCACGGATGACGAGGGGGGTCCGGTTCACAATGATCTTCAAAACCTGGTCGACCAGGTCGGTGGCGCGGGCGGCGGCGTCCGCGGGCTCGCGCAGTGCCAGCCAGTCCGGGGCGAATCCAGGCGAGCTCATGCCCGCAGGCTAGCCAGCGCCTCGGCCAACTCGCTGGCGGACTGGTCCCAGGTGGCGAGCTGCTCGCGTCGGCGCAGCGCGGCCGCACGGAGACGCTGTCGGCAGGTGTCGTCGGTGAACCACTCCCGCAGGGCGGCGGCCAAGGCGTCCGGGTCGCCCGGTGGCAGCGGGGTCGCGCCGAGTGCGTCGGGGACGGCGCTGGCCAGCACCGGGATGCCGCGCGCCAGCGCCTCCGTGACGACCATCCCGAACGTCTCGGCGCGCGACGGGAGCACGAACAGGTCGGCCGCGGCGTACGCGTCGGCCAGCGCGGATCCGACGAGCGGACCGGTCAGGCGGATCCGGTCGCCGAGGCCGTGCCGCTCGATCAGTGCCTCGACCAGCCGGGCGTGGTCGGTGAGCGGCCCGACGCAGTCGAGGTGCCATGGCAGGTCGGCGAGCGTCGCCAGCGCCTCGACCAGCACGTCGTGGCCCTTGCGTGGCGTCACCGACGCGACGCAGAGCAGCCGCGACACCCCATCGGTGCCGGGTGCCAGCGGCGCCGGGTCGGTTCCCGGGATGACCGTGCGGACCTCGGCCAACCCGTGGTGCCCGGCCAAGCGGGTCGCAGTCGACGGGCTCGTCGCCACGACCAGCCGCGCGGCCCGCAGGACCTCGCCTTCGGCCGCGTCGAGCTTCGCGGCGTCAGCGGGTGCCAGACCGGTCTCGTCCGCGAGCGGCAGGTGGACCAGCACCGCCAGCCGCAGCCTGCTCGAATGCGGAAGAATCACGTCGGGCACGCCGCACGCCACCAGCCCGTCGAGCAGGACGGTCGCGTCGTCCGGGCAGTCGGCGAGGGCCTGGTCGAGCCGGGCGCGGGCCGTGTCGTCCGGTGTCGGCCAAGTCCCCGCGACCTCGTGGACGCTCAGCCCCGCGCTGACCCGCCGGTCATAGACGTTGCCGCCGCTGGGCGTGTCGTCGATGCCCCCCGGCACCACGAAACGGATCACAGCGCGCGGGTGTACCCGGCGGAGGCCACGTGCGACTCCTTCAGGGTGACCTCGATCCCGGCGAGCCCCTTCGCGCCCTCACCGAGCGACCCGTTGTGCACGCTGTCGGCGAGCCGGTCGGCGACGTGCTTGGCCAGGAACTCCGTCGAGGTGTTGATGCCCGCGAAGATGGGCATGTCATCGAGGTTGCGGTAGTTCAGTTCGCTGAGGACCTGGCCGAGTTCGGTGGTGGCCAGTCCGATGTCGACGACGATGTTGTCGGCGTCGAGTTCGGAACGGGTGAACCGGGCGTCCACCACGTACGTGGCTCCATGTAGCCGCTGCGCGGGTCCGAAGACCTCGCCGCGGAAGCTGTGGGCGATCATCATGTGATCACGGACAGTGATGCTGAACAGGGTGTCCTCCACGGTGTGAGCGGGTTACGGTACGACGGCCGGACGATCGTAGTGATCGGCCCGGCCCGGGCGAGAGGACCGGATGTACGAGCATGCCATCGACGGCGCCGATGTCGCCGAGTCGGACCTGGTCACGCGACGGGGCACGTTCCGCGCCGTCGCCTTCCGCCAGGGCGGACACGAGCACATGGCCCTGGTCTACGGGAAAGTCCGGCTGCGTGAGCGCGTGCTCGTGCGCGTGCACTCGGAGTGCATGACCGGTGACATCTTCGGCGCCATGCGCTGCGAGTGCGGAGAACAGCTCAACGCCGCCCTCGACGCCATCGTGGCCGAGGGCGCGGGCATCTTGATCTACCTGACCGGGCACGAGGGCCGCGGCATCGGACTGGTCGCGAAAGTGCGCACCCACGTGCTCCAGGACGAGCAGGGCATGGACACCCTCGACTCGGCCACGTCCCTCGGCCTGCCCGTCGACATCCGCGACTACACCCCGGCCGCGACGGTGCTGCGGCACCTGCGCGTGCGGTCGGTGCGGCTGATGTCGAACAACCCGGACAAGATCGAGGCGCTGGAGTCACAGGGGATCCCGGTGGTGGTCAGGGTGCCGCTCCTCATGCGCCCCACCGACCACAACATCGACTACCTCACCGCGAAACGCGACCGGTTGGGCCACGACCTGCCGCAGGTCGAGCTGTTCGCGGGCAACCTCCCGCATGCCGCCGACAGCTGACCCGCGGGCGCTTGCGGCGCTGTTGCGGGGAGTCGGGTCTTCTTTGTAAGCACCGATGGAGAAGACGGTCCGGAAAGGGCGGTGAGACGCTGGGTTCCCCCAACAACGGGTGGTGGACTTCGATGACGGCGGTACGCGCGGTGCGGGGAGCTATCCAGGTCGACCGGGACGAGCGGGACCTCATCATCGCCGACACCCGGACGCTCCTGGAGGAGATCCTTCTCCGCAACGACGTCGCCGAGGAGGACATCATCAGTGTCTTCTTCACCATGACCCCCGATCTGGCCAGCGGCTTCCCCGCGGCGGCCGCCCGGGAACTCGGGTTGGTGGATGTCCCCCTGATGTGCGCCACCGAGATCGCGGTGCCGAACGCCCTGCGGCGGGTCGTTCGGGTTCTCGCCCATATCAACACCGACCTCTCGCGGAGCGACGTCGAACACGTCTATCTGCGGGGCGCGGGCAGGCTGCGGCCGGATTTGGCAGGCGGCTCGCGTCAATTCCAGCGGCGGACTTCGCGCGGCGGGCCGGGCTTGTCCGCTTGACGGTAGGACGAGAGGAACCACGCTCATGGTTATTGTGATGACGGCCGACGCGACCGAGGCGGATGTCGCGGCGGTTGTCACCCAGGTGGAATCGGCCGACGGCCAGGCGTTCGTCAGCCGGGGCGTGCGCCGGACGATCATCGGGCTGGTCGGCGACGTCGACCGGTTCGCCGAGATGGACCTAGACCGGCTGCGCGGGGTCAGTAGCGTTCGCCGGATCAGCGCCGGATACAAGCTCGTCAGCCGGGAGCACCACCCGGCGCGCTCGGTCGTGCACGTCGGCGGGGTGCAGATCGGGCCGCACACCGTCACCATGATCGCCGGGCCGTGCGCGGTGGAGACCCCGGAGCAGACCCTGCTCGCGGCGCGGATGGCCCAGTCGGCCGGTGCGACGATCCTGCGTGGCGGCGCGTTCAAGCCGCGGACCTCGCCGTACGCGTTCCAGGGGCTCGGGATCCACGGGCTGCGCATCCTGGCCGACGTCAAGCGGGCGACGGGGATGCCGATCGTCACCGAGGTCGTCGGGCCCAAGGACGTCGACGTGGTGGCCGAGTACGCCGACATGCTGCAGGTCGGTACCCGCAACATGCAGAACTTCCCGCTGTTGCAGGCGGTGGGCGAGTGCGGCAAGCCGGTGCTGCTCAAGCGTGGCATGAACGCCACGATCGAGGAGTGGCTGATGGCCGCGGAGTACATCGCCCAACGCGGCAACCTGGACATCGTGCTGTGCGAGCGCGGCATCCGGACGTTCGAGACCGCGACCCGCAACACCCTCGACATCTCCGCCGTGCCGGTGGCGCAGCGGCTGTCGCACCTGCCGGTGATCGTCGACCCGTCGCACTCGGGTGGACGGCGTGACCTGGTGCTTCCCTTGAGCCGCGCCGCCATTGTCGCCGGTGCGGACGGGCTGATCATCGACGTGCACCCGCAGCCGGAGGCCGCCCTGTGCGACGGCCCGCAGGCGCTGGTGAAGGAGGACCTGCAGGTCCTGTCCCACTCGCTGCGCCAGCTCACCGCGTTCATGGGCCGTCAGGCACCCCAGCGTGAGGAGTGGCTCGCCAGCTGAGTGTCGCTTGTGGACTGTCCGGCCCGGTGTCGCGGGCCGGACAGTCCGCATTCTTGGAGATTTCCGGTGCTGACGAGCGGGACATGATGGGGGAGCCCACCACCTGCCAGTGCCAGGAGTGCCGATGAGAACCGCGCACCGGACCTGCCCCATCTGCGACGCCATCTGCGGCCTGCGCCTCACCGTCGACGACGGCGGCAAGGTCACGTCGGTCAAGGGCGACAAGGACGACCCGCTGTCCAAGGGCTACCTGTGCCCCAAGGGCGCCAGCCTGGCCAACATCGACGCCGATCCCGACCGCCTCCGCGTCCCCATGATCCGCGACGGCGAACAGTGGCGTGAAGCCAGTTGGGAGGAGGCGTTCCGGGCTGTCGACGCGGGTCTCCGGAACGTGATGGACACCCACGGCCGCGACGCCGTGGGCGTCTACTTCGGAAACCCTACGTACCACACGATGGCGGGTTTCATGTACCGCCAGCCGCTGTCGCAGTCCCTCGGAAGCCGCAATGTCTATTCCGCCGCCACGATCGACCAGATGCCCAAACACGTCAGCACCGGCCTGATGTTCGGCGACGCCATGGCGTTCCCGGTTCCTGACGTCGACCGTACCGACTACCTGCTGGTCCTGGGCGCGAACCCCTTGGTCTCCAACGGCTCCCTGTGCGTGGCCCCCGACTTCGGCGGCAGGCTCAAGGCCCTCAAGGCCCGCGACGGGAAACTGGTCGTGGTCGACCCCCGCCGGACCCGCACGGCCGCCGTCGCTGACGAACATCTGCCCATCCGCCCGGGCACCGACCCCTACTTCCTGCTGGCCATCGTGCACACGCTGCTGGCCGAGAACCTGACCACCATCGACGTCCCCGTCGCGGGCCTAGAGGATCTGCGCGCACTCGCCGCCGACTTCAGCCCCGCCGCCGTCGAGTCGGTCACCGGCATCCCCGCCGAGGCGACCGCCCGCATCGCCCGCGAACTCGCCGCCGCCCCCAGCGCGGCCGTCTATGGCCGGATCGGCACCAGCACGGTCGAATTCGGCACCGTGGCCCAGTGGCTCATCGACACGGTCAACATCCTGACCGGCAACTTCGACAAGCCCGGCGGCGTCATGTTCACCCGCACCGCCGCCTTCGAGATCTTCCGCACCGGCCAGCAGTTCACCATGGGAAACTGGCACAGCCGGGTCCGCGAGCTCCCGGAGATCCTCGGGGAAGTCCCTGTCGCTACCCTCGCCGACGAAATCGAGACACCGGGTGAAGGCCAAGTCCGGGCCATGATCCTTATCGCCGGAAACCTGGTTCTGTCCGCCCCCAACGGGCCCCGGCTCGACCGCGCCTTCGCCGACCTGGACTTCATGGTCTGCGTCGACCCCTATCTCAACGAGACCACCAAGCACGCCAACGTCATCCTGCCCCCACCAGGCATTCTCCAGGCCCCGCACTACGACTTCCTCGAACTGACGGTCGTAGTCCGCAACTACGTCCGCTTCTCGCCTGCGGTGCAGCCACTTCAGCCGGGCCAGCTGTCGGAAGCGCAGATCCTGGCGAAACTCACGATGATCGTCAGCGGCATGGGTCCCGACGGCGATCCGGCCGCGTTCGACGAGATGGTCGTGGGCGGTCTCTTGGAGGCCATGGTCCAGATCCCGATCACCACCATCGCGGGCCGGGACCCGGTGGAAGTCCGCGCAGAACTCACGGGTGACACGGGCCCTGAGGTGTTCCTCGACGCACTGCTTAAGCTGGGCCCGTATGGATTGTCGCTGGAGGAGTTGAAGAAGCACCCGAGCGGCATTGACCTGGGTGAGTTGAAGCCGAGGTTCAACGAACTGCTGATGACGGCGTCGGGGAAGGTTGAGCTGACACCGGATCCGCTGGTTGACGAGGTCGGGCGGTTGAAGGAGCGGCTGACGGCGGAACCGGCTGAACTGCTGTTGATCGGGCGGAGGCAGCTGCGGTCCAACAACAGCTGGCTGCACAACGTTCCGACATTGGTCGGTGGCAGCAACCAGTGCACGCTTCAGGTGAACCCGGTGGACATCGAGCGGCTGGGGCTTGGGGAGCGCGCGATCATCAAGTCGGCGGCGGGGGAGCTGGTTGTCCCGGTCGAGGCAACGGACACGATCATGGCGGGCGTCGTCAGCCTCCCCCACGGCTGGGGCCACACCGAGAAGTCCACACCGGTGGCCTTGGCACACGCCGGCGTCAACGCAAACGCCCTGACCAACGAACTGGTCATCGACAGGACTTCAGGAAACGCAGTGTTCTCGGGCGTCCCAGTTACAGTCCGCCCAACGTCTTAGTTCAGCCAACCCGCTTCCCGGGCGATGCGAATTGCGTCAGGACTTCAGGAAACGCAGTGTTCTTGGGCGTCCCAGTTACAGTCCGCCCAACGTCTTAGTTCAGCCAACCCGCTTCCCGGGCGATGCGAATTGCGTCGACCCGGTTGCGGGCGTTGAGCTTGGTGACGATGGAGGCCAGGTAGTTCCTGACGGTGCCGGGGGAGAGGAACAGCTTTCCCGCGATCTGTTGGGCGTCCAAGCCGTCCGCGGCCAGCCGGAGGATCTCGGTTTCCCGGTCTGTCAGTGGGCAGTCCGGCATGTCCCAGGCTGCCAGTGCCAGCTGACTGTCCACAACTCGCTCACCTGCGGCGATCCGGCGTACGGCGTTGGCGAGTTTGTCGGCGGGGGCGTCTTTCAGCATGAAGCCGTTGACCTTGGCCGCCAAGGCCCGTCGGACTGTCGCGGGTCTGCCGAGGCTGGTGAGGATCAGGGTTCGGCAGGCGGGGAGTTCGCTGTGGAGCTCAACTGCCGCGGTCAGGCCGTCTTTCCCTGGCAAGTCTATGTCGATGATGGCGACGTCGGGCGCGCACTGGTGTGCGGCGGGGACGATCTTGTCTCCCTCCGCCACCTCGGCGACGACCTCGATGTCGGGTTCGAGGTTGAGCAGCGCAACGAGCGCACCTCGGACCAGGTGCATGTCCTCGGCGAGCAGCACCCTGATCACGATGACCCCTTGCTCGTGCAGCTTTGAACAGCTTGAGCATCGTAGACCCGGGGCAGGTCCGATGCCGGGATTGGGGGGACACCGTCCGCCGCGCATGCCCTCGCAGCGGCGGACGGTGTCAGCTCTGGATGCCTGCTCGCAGGTATCTCCTCGGCGCTTCGCGGGGGTCGTCAGTGTGTCGCGGTGTCGTCATGTCAGTTGGAGGACCGGCCGACCGACAGCAGCTCTTGTTGCAGTTTCTGCAGATCAGCGCACGGTTCGAGGCCGAGTTCCTCGTTCAGTTTGGTCCGCAGGTCCCGGTACATCTCCAAGGCCTCCAACCGCCTGCCGCTTAGGCCGAGGGCACGCATCAGCTGGCCGTGCAGGCCCTCGTCGTGCGGGTGTTCGGCGACCAGGGAGCGCAGTTCGGGGATCAGGGCGCGGTGCTGACCGGCCTCGATCTCGGCCTGGATGCGCAGGTAGCGGGCGGCGTTGCGCTGTTCCTCCAAGTCGACCGCGTATGCCGACAGCACGGGCCCGCACGGGACGTTGGCCATCGGCGGGCCAGCCCAAAGCGCGAGTGCCGCGCGTAGGGAATCAGCGGCGGCGGCCGGGTCGGTGGTGAGCAGGTCGCGGCCCTGCTTGCACAGGCGTTGGAAGGTGAACACGTCGATCTGCTCACGGTCTACTTTGAACACATACCCAGGCGGCTTGGTCACCACGACATCGCCCGCCGCCAAGCCGTTGCGTTCAATGCATTGCCGCAGGTGGTAGACGTAGGTCTGCATGGTCTTGCGGACACTTCTCGGCGGGTCCTGCGACCATAGTTCTCGGATGATCGTGTCTGCGTCCACCACCTGGCCCGCGCGCATCAGCAGTAGTGCCAGCAATTGCAGCACCTTCGGCCCGGTGGGTGCGTAGTCCACTTCGTCCATGCGCACTTCCAGCGGGCCCAATAGCGTGAAGCGGACCACGGGATGGTCGCCGCGCGCGCGTGTCACAGTGGTCGACCTCCCCTCAGCCATGTGGGTCCGGCCGACCGTTCGGCGAACCCAACACTGGTTCTCTGACAGTAGCCGGCCGCCGGTCTGGGCGGCAGTGATCCGAACACGACTGTCTGGATGAGTCGGTGGGTGGGCCGACATGTCGAAATCATGCGCCAGACGTGGCGTTAGACCTTGCTTCGTCTTTCGCTCGAACCGCAGGTCGCATTGTGTGATCACACGGAATTCGGGGAGTGACCGCGGACCGCGGAACCAGGGACAGGAGGGTGCCATGAAACCCGTTGTGCGGAAGGCCATCTCGGCGATCCGAGCCCGCTATGCCGAGCCGATCGCGTTGACTGAGCTGGCTTCCGAGGTGTTCATCAGCCCCTTCCACTTCTCCAGGGTGTTCGCCAAGGAGACCGGGGTGACCCCGGGCCGCTACCTCACGGCGGTCCGACTCTTCGAGGCCAAGCGGCTGCTGCTGACCACGTCGCTGACCGTCTCCGACATCGTCTGCGGCGTCGGTTACAGCAGCGTGGGCACGTTCACCAGCCGATTCACCAAGGCCGTCGGGCTCACGCCCACGCAGTATCGGTCGCCCGAGGTGTCGAGGCTGCTGCTCGCGTTGGCGCCGGAGTTCTTCTTCATGCCATCACTGGAAGATCTGAGCACTTCAGGTGCGACAGTCGGCCTGACAACAGGCGATGACGCCGTGCGCGGTCGGGTCAGGTTCCCGGACGGGCTGCGTGGAGAAGTCCTGGTCGGGCTGTTCGCCGATCCGATCCCGCAGAGTGCCCCGGTCGCGTTCCAGTACCTGTCGGCCGATGGGTCGGGGCAGTTCACCATCCCCGCCGTTCCGCAGGGAACCTGGTACCCGCTGGCGATGGCGCGCGCGGTCAACGGGCCGATCCTGCTGGACACCCCGCGCACGCCGATTGTGGTGGGTGAGGGGCGGACGGCTGATCTGCGGATCCAGCTGCGGGAAATGGACCCGGCCGACCCGCCGATCGCAGTCACCCTGGCGCGCAGGGAAACACTGGCTTCGGTCCGGGCACCGCGTTTGCGGGCGGTCTGATTTCAGCGGTGGAATGGGCTCGCGCGATCAGGTGGATTCAGGCCCGCCTGGTCGCGCGTTGTGCTCGGGATTCCTTACCGTGTGGGGAATGGGAGCGAAGAGCCAAGCAGGCAGGCGGGAACTCGGTGACCTGCTGCGACATCACCGTGAGGCGGCCGGGCTGAGCCTGGTGGGGCTGTCGGAGCGGAGCGGACGGTCTGTCGGCGTCTTGCACCGTCTGGAAACCGGCATCCGCACGGAGACGACCGAGACGGACGTCGTCCAGCTGATGGTGGCCTGCGGGTCCACATACCAGGACATCAAGGACGTGATCGACTTCTCGCGGGAAGTCAAGGACGAACATGGCTATCGGCTGTGCCCGAGCCACCATTTCATGTCCGATTCCCTGCAGTCGCTCATCTTCCATGAGTCGAGGGCAACCCGCCTGGTCAACTACCAACCCGAGGTGATTCCGGGACTGCTGCAAACCGAGCCCTACATCCAGGCGTTGCTCGGTCACGAGGACATTTCGGCTGAGCGACGACAAGAGCGGGTAAAGGACCGCCTTGCGCGCCAGCAGATCCTGTTTCGCAATCGGCCCGCCAAGTTCACCTTCATCATCAACGAGCGTGCTCTACGGATGGAGGTGGGCGACTACCGGATCATGACCGAGCAACTGCTGGCGTTGATGTTCTTGGGCGATCAGTGGAACATCAGCATCCGGATCATGCCCACCGCTGCCCGGCAACGAGCCTTGTTCGGCGGACCATTTCTCTATCTCGACCACGATCGGTTTGCCCCGATGGTCTATCTCGAAGCCGCGCTCGGCGGGTTCATCGTCGAGGATCGCGACTACATCGAACGGCAGAAGTCACTCCTGCGGCAGATAGTCAAGGTTGCGCTGGCTGAGGGACAATCCCGGGAGTTCATCGCCAGATTGGCGGATGAATACGACCGGTCGGAAGGCGCGTGGGATGACCCCGGAAGGGTGGCGCAAGAGCAGCTCTAGCAACAACTCGGAGGGTGACTGCGTCGAGGTGCTGCTTCGGCCCGATCTTGCGGGCATCAGGGATTCCAAGAACGCTGATGGGCCTAGCCTGACTGTCGGCACCTCAGCATGGTCGGCCTTCGTCGCGACTGTTGCTCACTGATCACTCGATCGGGTGGATGTTGGTTTGGGCAGGTCAGGGGTCTGTTCGCGTCGGTAGTATGAACATATGTGCGAAACCTCAGTCGCCGGATCGGACGTCGACATCGCCGCCATGAGCGATGTCGAGGTGCTTGATCTGCTGCGGCGGGTGGAGCGGCAGCGGGCCGCGTTGGACGCGGTCGCGGTGCGCGCGTTGGCCAGGATGGCCGAGTTGCGCCCGGATCGGGACGCGGGTGGGCATCGTTTCGCTGGGGCCGAGGTGGGTGCGGCTTTGATGTGGACGCCCGCTCAGGCGTCGTCCCGGGTGGCGGTGGCAACCAGGCTGGTCACACGGTTCCCGAACACCGTGCGGGCATTGGAAGCAGGCGTGGTCGACTTGCCGAAGGCGACTTTCCTGGCCGACTTGACATCCACTATGGACGATGAACACGCCGCGGACTTGGAACGGTGGATCCTGGGGCGCACCGAGCACAAGACCATCGAACGGTGGCGACAGGCGTTGCGCGCGAAGAAGGACCGGCTTGACCCAGCAGGCGCCGACCGGCGCCGTGAGCAGCGCCGTCGGGAGCGCCGGGTTGACCTACATGCCGCTGATGACGGGATGGCCCACCTCGACATCTACGACACCGGGGAACGGATGCGCGCGGTCTACCTCGTGCTGGACCGGATGGCCCGCACCGCACGCGCCCAGGGCTCTACGGAACCACTCGGTGCGCTGCGCGCCGACGCGCTGTTCGACGTGGTGTTCGGTGTTGGTTCCCAGCGGGCGGTCACCGTCGAACTGCAGGTCGCCGTGCCGTACACGGTGCTGTTGGGCGCCAATATCGGCGGTGTGCTTGACGGCTGCGGGCCGGTGCCGAATATCGCGATCAAGGAGCTGATCACCGACTACGGCGTCTCCTGGCGTCGCGTGGTCACCGATCCGGTCGGCAGAGTCCTCGAAGTCAGCCAACGCCGCCACCCCGGCGCCGACCTGGCCCGGCATATCCGATTGCGGGACCGCACGTGCCGCTTCCCTGGGTGCCATCGCCCGGCGGTGTCCTGCGAGTTGGACCACACGGTCGAGCACAGCCGCGGTGGTGTGACCGAGCACGGCAATTTGGCCTGCTTGTGTTTGCTGCACCACAAGGTCAAAGACCAGCCGGGCTGGTCGGCGCGTCAACCCGAGCCCGGGCGGCTGGTGTGGACCACCCCCACAGGCGAGCGGCACACCGTCACCCAGGACCCGCTCATCCACTTCGACGACCAGACGCCCCGGGTGGCGGATGAGTTGCCGTCCCTTGGGGTTGTCACCGGGGGTTCGTTCATTGGGGGAGGTGTACAGGTGCCTCGGCCGAGGGGCGGATCGGTACCCAGGTGCGTGTCTGATCCAAGATCAGCGGCTTCGGCTGAGCTGGCGCCCTTCTGACTCCGGTCGCGGGAGTCAGGTTCGGCGGGGTGTCAGGTTTGGCGGGGTGTCACGACCGGCACCGTGCGCGCGGTACCGGCCGTGATCGGGTGGTGGTCGACTCTGTCGACCGAGGTTCCCGTTTTCCGCCGCTCCATAAGGGTGCGCCACACGGACCCCGTGTGACGTCCTCATGTTTGCGGTAGGCGTTTCTCAGATGTCGCCGAAGTCCTTGACCGCCCGATGATCCCCGACGTCCGGGTTGTCGTCCTGTGGCCTGCTGACCCCGACGGTCTGCCAGCCTGCCGCGCGCGCCGCGTCGAGTTCCGCGACCGCGTCGGACAGGAACAGGATTTCGGCGGCCGGGGCGTCGATGGCTGTCGCGATGCGCTGGTAGGAGGCCGTTTCCTTCTTCGGGCCGCCGGTGACCGTGTCGAAATGGCCGTCCAGCAGCCCCAACAAGTCACCGTGGTCCGTGCGCGAGAACCAAAGTCGTTGCGCGAGCACGGAACCCGACGAATAGATCCACCGGCCGACACCCGCCGCCCGCCAGGCATCCAGCGCACCTGGCACGTCCGGATAGACCACGCCGGTCAGCTCTCCGGCGGCGAAGCCCTCCGCCCAGATCAAGCCGTGGAGTGTCTTCAGTGGACTGTGCTTGAGGTTCTTGTCGTGCCAGTCGACCAGCACGGCCGCGACCTCAGCCGCGGTGAGGCGCTTGCCGACGAACTCCCGGACGTCGCTCGCCACCGACGCCGTGCCGGTGCGGCCCGCTTTGATCCACGGCGTGATCCGGTCCCGGGCATACGGGAACAGCACGTCGTGCACCGCGGACAGGGGACTTGTCGTGCCCTCGATATCGAGGACCACATGCCTGATCACGAGGCCGGGGCCAGCAGCTCGTCCAGGGTCGGCATGGTCGAGGAGATCGTGTTCCCGGTGAAGCCCGCCACCCAGCCGTCTTCCTCCTGGAAGAACCTGATGGCGCAGAAGTGTGGGCGCGAACCCATGTCGAACCAGTGCGTCGTCCCAGCGGGCACCGACATCAGGTCACCCGCTTCGCAGACCACGGCGTAGACCTTGTCGCCCAGGTGCAGGTAGAAGCAGCCCGTTCCCTCGACGAAGAAGCGGACCTCGTCCTCATCGTGGGTGTGCTCGGCGAGGAACTTCTGCCGGGCTCCATCCGCTTTCGCCTGCCACTCCGGGTCCGCGTCGTTCGGGACCAGCCGCACGACGTCGACCAGCGGGTACGGGCCCTCGGCGGACACGCGGGCGACCTCGTCCCGGTACGCGGCGAGGACCTCGTCCTGACCCGCGTCGGCGGCGAGGGGCACCGTGTCCCACTGCGCCAGGGTGATGTTGAACGGGGCGAGCTGGGCGGCGATCTCAGTGAGGTCGCGGGTGCGCAGCAGCACGGTGGAGCTGTCGTCCTGGGGCATGACCTGCAGCAGCGTCATCGGTCTTCTCCTTCTCAGACTGGACGGTCGATCAGCAGGCGCAGCCTGCACAGCGTTTCCAGCGACTCCATCCGGTTCCGCGCCGACTCCAGCGTCGGACCCCACGCCGTCGCGCCGTGGGCGCCGATGAGCAGGACCGGTGGATCGCCCGCAGCGAGCCGGGCGGCGACGTCGGCGGCGATCCGGGGCACGCTGGCGTGGTTCTCGAAAACCGGCACCGCCACGGCGTCCGCCAGGCCGAGGCCCTTGATGATCTCCAGCCCGGCGAACTCGACCGCGTCCGCCCCCGAGCGCGCGGCGAGCGCGGCGACGGCGGTGGCGTAGGGCGGGTGTGCGTGGACAACAGCCCCGACCTCGGGGAACGCCGCGTACACCGCGGTGTGGATCGAGGTCTCCGCCGACGGCCTGCCCGCGCCGACCGCGGTGCTGTCGGCGATCCGGACGCGGACGACGTCCTGGTCGGTCATCGAGCCCTTGCTGACGCCGCTGGCGGTGATGAGCGCGGTGTCCGCGTCTACCCGGACCGACACGTTGCCCGCCGTGCCCTCCATCCAGCCGCGCGCGTAGAGCTGCGCGGTGATCTCGGCCAGGCCGTGCCCGGAGGGCTGGTGGACGCCGTCCTCGGTGACGACCGCCGTGATGAGCGCGGCCGGGGTCACGTCGAAGGCCGGGTTGTAGGCGGGCGTGCCGCTCGGCGCGATGAGCGAATCGCCCAGGGTGGTGACCTCGGCCGCCGACCGCTGTTCGATCTCGATGTCGGCGCCGCTGAGCAGCGTCGGGTCGAGGGTCGAGACCGGCGCGACGACGATGAACGGCACGCCCGCCGCCTTCGCGGCGAGGGCGAGCGAGTAGGTGCCGATCTTGTTGGCGACGTCGCCGTTGGCGCAGACCCGGTCGGCGCCGACGAGGACCGCGTCGACCAGGCCGTTGGCCAGCGCGGCCGGACCGGCGGAGTCGACCATCATCCGGTGCGGGATCCCGGCCTCGGCCAGCTCCCACGCGGTCAGCCGGGCGCCCTGAAGCAGCGGGCGGGTCTCGCCGAACAGGACCTCGGTGACCCGGCCGCGCTCGTGCAGCGCGCGGATCGTGCCCAGCGCGGTGCCCCAGGCGACGGTGGCGAGCCTGCCGGTGTTGCAGTGGGTGAGCAGGCGCAGCGGACGGTCACCGCACAGTCGCAGCACCAGCTCAGCGGCGTGGTCGGCGGCGGCGCGGTTGCGGTCCTCGTCCTCGGCCAGGATCCGCTGGGCCTCGGCCAGCACCGCTGAGGCGCCACCGGAGAGGTGCCCGAGGACCCGCTCGACGGCCCAGCTCAGGTTCACCGCGGTCGGCCGCGCCTCGGCGATGCGTCGCGCGTCGGCGCGAACCGCGATCTCGTCGCAGACCCCGTCAGTGGTGTTCTGCTCGGCGGACAGCGCCACGGCCAGCGCGCCCGCGACGCCGATGGCGGGGGCGCCGCGGATGGCAAGGCGCTTGATGGCGTCGATTACCTCATCGACAGTGCGCAGTCGCAGCTCACGGTAGTCATGCGGCAACGCGCATTGGTCCACCGCGAGAATGGTGGCTTTCTCCCATGCCAGCGAGCGCCTCATTTGGGCCATCCTAGGCAACAACCGCGAGTGCTCCACACGCGTCCCAATCTGAAGGACGCCCGGCCGACCGGGAAATGTGAATCATGGACTCGGGCGGAGATCACACCGTTGGGTGTGTACGACTCCTCCGGAACCTGCCAAGTTGTGGCGTCGCCGGGCACAACCCGGTCGCCCCGACCGTCGAAAGGACACCCCATGTCGACTGAGGCCATGCTCACCAGGCGGGTTCCGCTGAACCAGGCCAGTCCCAGCGCGCCTGGACCCGTGGTCCTCGGCGGCGACGTCGTCGTCGACACCCCGCGTGGCCCCCTGACGTACGCGAACCTGGACTACGCCGCGTCGGCCCCGTGCGCCATCGTCGCGCACGAGGCGGTGAACGAGTTGCTGCCCTACTACGCCAGCGTGCACCGCGGCGCGGGTGCGCTCTCACAGCGATGTACGCGCGCCTTCGAGGCCGCGCGGCAGACGATCGGCTGGTTCGTCGGCACCCGGCCCGAGGACCTGGTCGTATTCACCCGGGGGACGACCGACTCGCTGAACCTGCTCGCCCACCTGGTCCCGGACGGCACGCGGGTGGTGACGTTCGCCGGTGAGCACCACGCGAACCTGCTGCCGTGGCGCGACCCGATCCGCCTTCCCGTGCCCGCGTCCCCGGCCGACGCGGTCGCGTCGCTGGAAAAGGCGCTCGCCGAGCTGGGGCAGCCCGCGCTGGTCGCGGTGACCGGCGCGTCGAACGTCACCGGGGAGATCTGGCCGATCGCCGAACTCGCGGTGGTCGCCCACCGCCATGGCGCCCGCATCGCCCTCGACGCCGCCCAGCTGGCCCCGCACCGCCGCGTCGACATGGCCGAGCTGGACGTCGACTTCCTGGCACTGTCCGGCCACAAGCTGTACGCGCCGTTCGGCACCGGCATCCTCGCGGGCCGCGCCGACTGGATGGACGCCGCGACGCCGTACCTGGCCGGTGGGGGAGCGAGCAGGCTCGTCGGAGACCTGGTCGACGATGTCGCCTGGCACCCGGCGCCCGCCCGGCACGAGGCGGGCAGCCCGAACGTGATGGGCGCGGTCGCCCTGGCCGCGGTGTGCGAGGAACTGGACGAGGCCGACTGGACGATGCTGGCCGCGCACGAGCACGAACTCGTCGACCGGCTGCGGGCCGGTCTGTCGGAGATCCCCGGGGTGCGTCAGCTGTCGATCTTCGGCGAGGGGGACCGGGTGGGCATCGTGACGTTCGCCGTCGACGGCCACGACTCCTCGGACGTGTCGGCGTTCCTGGCCAAGCACTACGGGATCGGCGTGCGCGACGGCCTGTTCTGCTCGCACCCGCTGACCCGCGGCCTGCTCAAGGGCGCGGCCTGCTCGGCGCCCACGGCCGTCCGGGCGTCGTTCGGGTTGGGCTCGCAGATGGAGCACGTCGAGAGGTTGCTGAGGGGTATCCGGGAACTTGTTAGCTAGTGACGCGAGGGCCCCTCTGTTGCCAGAGGGGCCCCTCGGAACGTCAGTTCCAGCTATCGATCTTGATGTCGTAGGGGTCCGGGGCGCCCTTGCCGGTCTCGACCAGCGACTTCAGGCTCACCAGGTAGACCGCCCACTTGGTGCTGCAGTGGTGCATGAACTCGACCGGCTCCTTCCACCCCTGGTGGTGGAACAGCACGTTGGTGAAGTCGTCGACCTCCTCCAGCCGAAAGTCGACGGTCGTGCCGATCCACTCCTCCGGCCCGTCGACGACTTCCCAGACGACGCGCTTCCCCGGGTCGAGCTCGACGACCTTCATGTCGATCCCGCCGGGCCCGAACCGGAACTGGAGCACGCCGCCGGGCGCGCCGCCGTCGCCCTGGGTGTCGGTCGCCCACCAGCCCGCGAGCCCTTCCGCGGTGGTCAGCGCCGGGTACACCTCGGCGGCCGACGACTTGATCCCGACCTTGTGCAGGATGTCCACCATTGTTGTTTCCCCTCTCGAATTCAGTGTTCTCGAACTCACTGTTGGATTCCGCGCTGGATCGCTTCCGCGATCCGCTTGATCCGGCGGAGCCGGGCGTCCCACGCCGCCCCGACGGAGGACAGTTGCGCGACGGCGCGCGCGAGTTGGGCCTCATCGACCCGGTATCGGCGCTCCCGCCCGGTGGGCGTGGCGTGCACCAGGCCGACCCGGTCGAGGACGCCGAGGTGCTTGGCGATGGCCTGGCGGGTCACCGGCAGCCGCTCGCTGAGGCTGGTCGCCGTGCCGCCGTCCTCGGCCAGGAGCAGGTCGAGCATCCGCCGACGGGTCGGATCCCCGACCGCGGACCACAGGTCGTCGTCGACGCTGTTGGTCACGACGGCGCCGATCACGGGGTCGAGACCAGCCGTGCGACGTAGTCGCCGAGCCGGGGGACGAAGGTGTCCCAGCCGGAGACGTGGTCCTCGTACTGCTCGATCAGCTTCGCGTCGGCCCAGCCCATCTCGCGGAACCCGGTCTCGGTCAGCCGGACCTTGGTGCCGGTGCCGGACGGGCTGAGCTCGAAGGTGACCAGCAGCGAGTCGGCGGCGTCGACCTTGCCTTCTGGGTGGCACCAGCGGAACGAGAACAGCCGCGGCGGCTCGACATCGACCACGGTCATCGGGACGACATTCGCGCGGTCGCCCCAGACGAACTCGCCGACGGCGCCGGGGGCCACCTCGTAGGCCGCGTCGTCGGTCCACCACTGCGAGATGTGCTCCGGGCTGCTGACCACCTGGAACACCACCTCGGGGGTGGCCTCGACGTGGATCTCCCGTTCGATGCTGCCGTACTCCACGCTCGTCATCGCGCCTCCATGTGCAACGTTTGGTTGCACGTGACGCTAGTCGACGGTTCGCGGTCGCGCAACCATTGGTTGCATGTCGAGGCAAAAGAGTGCCGGTACCGACCCTACGGGGGAGAGGGGTCAGTACCGGCACAAGCGGTCGCGGCCGGGGGTTGGGCGGCCGAAACCGGCCTTAGGCGACGTCGGTGCGTGCCAGAGCGGTGGACAGGGCGGCGGCCAGCTCGGTCTCGGCCTGGTCGACCGGGCCGGTGGAGCGCCACGCGACGAAGCCGTCCGGGCGGACCAACGCCGCGCCGTCGGCCGGGACGCCGTAGGCGGTGCCGAAGACGCCGTCGCGGTCGGTCAGGTCGGTGCCGAAGCGGAACGCGGTGACCGGGACCTCGGTGCGCGCGGCCAGCTTCTGCGCCGCCTCGACCCAGGCCTGGCCGTCCGGGCCCGTCAGCAGGACGAAGTCCATGCCGAACAGGTCCACAGTGGACTCAATATCACCGTCGAGCCACAGGTGCGGCGCGCGGGTGCCGGGCTCGCCGGACAGCTGCGAGGGGTGGATCGGCTGGCCCTCGGTGTAGCGGTAGCCGAGGGTCATCGCCAGCGGGTCGATGACCTGCGACTTCTGCTCGTCGGTGGCGAACCCCGCGCGCATGGCAAGGCGCAGCCCGCCCTGGGCCACGGTGAGCCGGGCGACTGGGGCGCGCTCGGCCTCGTAGGTGGCCAGCAGCTCCACACCGGCGTGGCCGTGCAGGACCGCCGCCAGCTTCCAGGCGATGTTGTGGGCGTCGTGGATGCCCAGGTTGGCCCCGTAGCCGCCGATCGGCGGAACGATGTGGGCCGAGTCGCCCGCGAAGAACACCCGGTCCACCCGCAGCCGCTCGGCGACGACGCCCGCCATCTCCCACGGCAGCACGTCGCGGATCTCGACCGGGTACTCCGGGTCGCCGATCGCGGCGCGGACCAGGTCGATGCTGCGCTCGACGGTGAAGTCCTCGACGGACTCGCCGTCCTCCGGCTTGTAGGTGACGATCAGCGTGCCCTCGGTGAGGGTGTCGTCGTGGCCGAGCACCGCGGTGAACTCGGGGTTCTCGATCTGGCAGATGGAGAACCGGCGGCCGTCGAGCGGGCCGGTCAGGTCGGCGCGGAACAGGATGCTGACCTGGTGGCGGAACGCGGGCCTGCCGTGCGCGGCGACGCCGAGCTTCTCGCGCAGCGGGGAACGGGCGCCGTCGGCGGCGATGACGTAGTCGGCCTTGATCCGACGCTCTTCGCCGTCGACCCGGTCGACGACGATCGCGGTGACGCCGTCGGCGTCCTGGGTCAGCTCGGTCAGCGCGGTGTTGAACAGCAGCTCGGCGCCCGCGGCGGCGGCCGCGGCGCGCACGATGGGCTCCATCCGGTCCTGGCCGAGGGAGACGTGCTTGCACGGCGTGATCGCCCGGAGGTCGTCACCGTCGGGCAGGATCTGGCGCCCGATCTCCTTGCCCAGCAGCGAGACGACCTTGCCGTTGATCCGGTGGTCGGCGAAACCCTTGGCCGCGTCGAGCACCTGCTCCTCGATCCCCGCCGCGCGGAAGATCTCCAGGGTGCGCTCGTACCAGCCCCACGCCCGCGGGTGGATGGACGTGCCGGGGTGGCGCTCGACCAGCGTGACCGCCACACCGGCGTTGGCGAGGAAGAGGGCGCTGGACAGCCCCACCACACCTCCGCCGACTACCAGTACCGAGGTCTTCTGTTCCTGCATCACTGCCCTCCCGGCCGAATGAACCCCGCTCGTCGGACTTCCCTGCAAGGGTGAGGCAGGCGTCTCCAAGGCCGCTCGAACAGACCTCGAAGAGCGGGATCGCGACAGGCCGCGGAGCCGCGCTCGAAATCCGTTCCAGCGGTTTTCGAGCCGGATTGCCCACCGGAGGGGCACATTCACCCCGCCGGACCAGATCAAGCCGAAGGGTGTCAGGCATGGCTAGCGCGATCTCCAGTGTCGACGGCGGTAATGGCGAGGCTGTGGACGGCGAGCGGGGCCGGATCTTCCGGGACCAGCCGCGGTGGTTCAGCACGCTGTTCATGGTCGACATGTGGGAGCGGTTCAGCTTCTACGGGATGACCGCGATTCTCTATCTCTACCTTTCCGCGCCTGAGTCCGAAGGCGGCTTCGGCCTGTCGACGACGAACTCGGCCGCGGTCTTCGGCACCTACATGTCGCTGATGTTCATGGGCGCGCTTCCCGGCGGCTGGTTGGCCGACAGAGTGCTAGGCGCGCGCAAGGCGGTGCTCATCGGCGGCAGCCTGATCGCGATCGGCCACTACTGCATGGCCGTGCCCGCGCGCCCGTCGCTGTTCGTCGGCCTGCTGTTCGTCATCGCGGGCACCGGCCTGGCCAAGCCCGCGATCTCGTCGCTGGTCAGCAGCCCGTACCCGAACGACACCGAGCGCCGCGAGGCGACCATCTCGATCTTCTACATGAGCATCCAGATCAGCGCCTTCCTCGCCCCGATCGTCACCGGCCTGCTGGGGGAGAAGGTCAACTGGCACCTCGGCTTCGGCACCGCGGCGGTCGGCATGACCTTCGGCCTGATCCAGTACGTCGCGGGCAACAAGCGCTTCGGCGAGGTCGGCATGCTGCCCGAGCGGCCCATCGAGCGCGACAAGCTCGGCGTGGTGAAGCGTCGCGTCGCCTACGCCGCCGCCGTGCTCGTGGTTCTGCTGACCGTCGACGTCGTCACCGGCGCGTTCAAGTTCCAGCACATCCTTGCCCTGTGCGGGCTGCTGATCATCGGTCTGCCGATCGTGTTCTACCGCGCGCTGCGCCGCAATCCCGGCCTGACCGACGGCGACCGCAGCAGGCTCGTGGCCTACATGTGGCTGCTCGGCGGCACTTCGGTGTTCTGGCTGCTCTACGCCCAGGGCGGTTCGGTGCTCAGTGAGTTCGCCCGCGAGCAGACCGACCGCGTGATCCTCGGCTGGGAGGTGCCCGCGAGCTGGTTCCAGTCCGCGCACCCGCTGTTCATCCTCGTGCTGGCCCCGGTTTTCGCGATGCTTTGGCTCAAGATGCGCGGCAAGATCGACGTGCCGGTCAAGTTCGCGGGCGCGCTGCTGTTCATCGGCGTGAGCTTCCTGCTGATGTCGGTGGCCGCCGCGATCGCCGTGGAGGCCAAGCTCGTCTCGCCCGCGTGGCTGCTGACGGTGTTCTTCCTTCAGGTCTGCGGTGAGCTGGCCCTGGCCCCGATCGCGATCAGCTTCGCCGTGCAGATCGCCCCGGAGGGCTTCACCCACCAGTACCTCGGCCTGTTCTGGCTGTTCGCCGCGCTCGGCGCCGGACTCGGCGGCCGACTGGCCGCGCTGGCGGAGAACCTTCCGCTCTCCAGCTACTTCCTGATCTTCGGGCTTCTCGCGGTCGTCGCGGGCCTGCTGATCGCCGTCGCCACCGGCAGGCTGCGTCGCAGGCTCGCCGCATGAGTACTAACAACGATTGAAAGGGACAGACCATGACTGACAAGCGAGTTGCCTGCCTCGGCCTCGTCGGAATGGGCGGCGGCATCGCGGGCAGGCTCACCGACCTCGGGTGGAAGCCGGTGCTGTGGAACCGGTCCATCGAGAAGGCCCAGGCGATCGCCGAGGGGTCCGGCGGCGTCGCGGCCACCCCGGCCGAGGCGGTCACCGGGGTCGACGTGGCGATGCTGAGCCTGGCCGACGAGCCGTCGGTCGAGTCGGTCCTGTTCGGCGAGAACGGCGTGGTCTCCGCGCTGCGCAAGGGCGCCATGGTCGTGGACATGTCCACTGTGTCCCCCGAGTACTCCCGCAAGGTCACCGTCCGGCTCAACGAGCTGGGCTTCCGCCGGGTCGAGGCCAACCTGGTCGGCAACCCGATGCAGGCGCGCGCGGGCGAGGCCCGGGTGCTCGCCGGTGGCGCGAGCGAGGACATCGACGAGGTGCGCGAGCTGCTGACCGTCATCGGCCGCCAGCTCGTCGAGCTGGGCGCGATCGGTGTGGCCGCCACGCTCAAGCTCGCCCTCAACGCGCTGCTGGGCAGCCAGGTCGTCGCGCTCGCCGAGGTCGTCAACTACGGCGTCGAGGCCGGGCTCGACCGCGACCTGCTGCTGCGCACCATCGCCGAGAGCGCGTTCAGCTCCCCGGTGATGTCCCACCGCGCGAACCTGATGCGCGAGGAGAAGTACGTCCCCGCCGGTTTCCGCTCTGTGCTGATGGAAAAGGACCTGCGCCTCACGGTCGCCGATGCGGCGATTCAGGGTGTGCAGCTGCCGGTGATCGCCACCGCCGCGCGCCGGTACGAGGCCATGGTCGCGTCGGGCAACGGTGAACTCGACGCCGCGGCGATCCTGGACCAGCAGTTCGCCGACGCCGGCGACGAGACCAAGACCCAGGTCACTGCTTAACAGTCGGGTTTCGAGTTGTCACTGAGCCAGATTCAACCGTCGCACACCAGATTGGTAAGCGACAAAGGCCGACCCAGCGGGGACGAGCCGTTGAACCGTCAGCGAGAGGTGTGATCGATGTCTGGGTTGGTCGGTTGGGTGGATTTCTCCTCCAGGGATCTGGAGCGGGAGTCCTCGGTACTTTCCGCCATGACAGAGACTTTGGCCAGTCGTGGCCCCGACGGGCAGCAGGTGTGGGCCCGCGCGAACGTCGGCCTCGGCTACCGTTCGCTGGCGATCGGCTCGAAGCCGACCGGCCAGCAGCCGCACGTGCAGTCCACTGCGGACGGTCAGATCGCGGTGTGTGTCACCGGGACCCCCACGGGCCTTGGCGAGCTCGCCGCGTGGCTGCGGGCCAAGGGGCGCGGCTGCGCGCCGGAGGCCTCGCCCGCGGAGCTGATCGCCAACGCCTTCCTTGAGGACGGCGCGCAGGCGGTCGTGCGGCTCACCGGTGCCTTCGCGATCGTGATCTGGGACGGCCGCAGCGACGAGCTGACCCTGATCCGCGACCGCTTCGGCAACCAGCCGCTGTACTACTGGGTGACCGACTCCGGCGTCATCTTCGGCTCGGAGCGCAAGGCGCTCTTCGCCCACCCCGACACCGAGGCCGCCGTCGACATCGACGGTATGCGCGAGCTGTTCTCCTACGCGGGAACCGCCGGGCACGGCATCTTCGTCGGCGTCAAGCAGCTGGAGGCCGCGGAGATCCTGCGGTTCAGCCGCTCGGGCCTGCGCCGCGAGCAGTACTGGCGCCTGACCACCGAGGAGCACACCGACGACCAGGCGGCCACCATCGCCAACGTCCGTGAGCTGCTCTCCGACAGTGTCGCCGCGCAGATCGGCGACGCCGACGGCGTGGGCATCATGCTCTCGGGTGGTGTCGACTCGTCCGCGGTGACCGCGCTCGCGGCCGACGCGCTCAAGCGCAACGGCGGCGGCCCGCTGCGGACGTTCACCGTCACCTTCGCCGAGCACGCGAACAACTTCACCCCCGACGAGGTGTGGGCCACCCCGGACGCGCCCTACGTCAAGGACATGGTCGCCCACGTCGGCGCCGAGCACACCGACGTCGTGCTCGACACCGCCGACATCCTCGACCCCGAGGCCCGCCGGATCACGTTGGCGGCCAAGGACGTGCCCAGCCCGCTTGGCAACATGAACACCTCGCTGTACCTGCTCAACCGCGAGGTCAGCAACCACGTGAACGCGGCGCTGCTCGGCGAGATCGCCGACGCGGTGTTCGGCGGGTTCGCCTGGGTGCACAACCCGCAGCTGGCCGCGGCGAACACCATGCCGTGGATCGCGATGGCGCACTACGGCGGCGGCAAGCACGGCATGGGCGGCGACCTGCTGCACCCCGACCTGCTCGCCAAGCTGGAGCTCAACGAGTACTGCACCGCGGCGTTCGAGTCGTCCGTGGCGCAGGTCGAGCACCTCGACGGCGAGAGCGACGTCGACCGGCAGATGCGCCGCGTCGGCTACCTGCACCTGACCCGCTGGCTGGAGACCCTGCTGGCGCACGACGAGTCGATCGGCATGGCCGCCGGTCTGCAGGCCCGGATGCCGTTCTGCGACCACAAGCTGGTCCAGTACGTCTACAACACCCCGTGGGCGATCAAGTCGTTCGACGGCCAGGAGAAGAGCCTGCTGCGCGCCGCGGTCGCCGACCTGCTGCCCGAGTCGATCCGCACCCGGCCCAAGAGCCCGTACCCGGTCACCCAGGACCCGGCGTACGGCAAGTGGCTCGTCGACGGTCTCGGCAAGATCGCCTGCGACCCGACGTCGCCCGCCGCCGCGCTGATCAACAAGCAGGCCGTGGCCGAACTGCAGGCCGACCACTCGGTGCTCGACAGCGGCATGCGCGCGTGGGTCGCTCGCGCCAACGTCGAGATGATCCTCGGTCTGGACGCCTGGCTGCGTCAGTACAACGTGCGCGTCGAGGTGTGAGTCACAGCCTGAGTTTCGACATGTTTTTTGAGTAGAGACAAAGGAGTCCCCCATGCCGTACGCGGCGATCAGCTACCGGGTCAAGCCGGGGCACGACGAGGAGATCGCGGAGATCTTCGCGAACTTCAAGCGCGTCAAGCGCCCCGAGCTGCACGACGTCGAGGGCCAGGAGTCGGGCAAGCTGCTCGGCACCGCGGTCTTCATCGACCACGACGTCGTCGTCCGGGTCATCCACTACTCCGGCGACTTCGCCGACATCGCCCGCAAGATGGCGGCCGAGAGCGGCGTGCACACGCTGGAGAGCAAGCTCGCGCCCTACCTGGCCGAACAGCGCGACACCACCACGTCGGAAGGCTTCGGCGACTACTTCCGCAACGCGACCATGCGCTGCATCTCGCAGCTGTCGGTGGAGACTCTGTCTCTGGACAAGCCCCCGACGGCCAAGCAGCCGACGGGCGTCTGAGTTCCGCTTATCTGAGGAGGGTCGCATGCCCATCGCAGCGATCAGTTACGACATCCTGCCCGGTTTCGAGGACGAGATCGGCGAGATCTTCGCGAACTTCCAGCGTCCGGCGTCGCCATCGGTGCAGGGTGACGACGGCGCGGAGGTCGCCAAGATCCTGGGCACCGCGGTGTTCATAAAGAACGACACCATGGTGCGCTTCATCGAGTACGAGGGCGACCTGACCGAGGTCGCGAAGTTCATGGCGGCACAGCCCGGCGTCCAGGCGTTCGAGCGCAAGATCGTGCCGTACCTGTCGAAGCCGCGCGACACGGCGACCCCCGAGGGGTTCGTGCGGACGTTCACCGACAGCACCATGCGCTGCCTCACCTTGCTCGGGTCCAACCGCATCACCGCGGGGTGAGCTGTGGTCGAGGATATTCTTGAGATCGCGGTGGTCCTCGGCACGGGAACGACCACGGGCGCGCTGTTCGCGGTGGCTCTGAGCACGCTGCCCGCGCTGTTCGCGATGCCACCGGACCGCTACATCTACTCGCTGAAACTGTTGGGCCGCAACTGGGACCCGACGATGCCGGTCATCGTGCTGTCATCGACGATCATCGCCATCGTGCTCGCGTTCCTGGTGCCCAACGGCCAGGCGGGCCTGCTTTACGGGATCGGCGCGGCGCTGCTCGTGGCCGTATCCGTAATCTCGCACTTCGCGAATGTGCCGATCAACAAGCAGATGCGCAAGGTGGACCCGGAGAACATGCCGGAGGACTGGGAGGACCCGCGCCCGCTGTGGCGGGTCTACCACACCTCCCGCACGGTGTGCTCGTTCCTGGCGCTCGGCGTCGTCGGCTGGGCCGCGGTGCTTGGCTGAGGTGTTGTTTTGCCCTGACGGGCCTGGTCTCTTGCGAGACCAGGCCCGTCTTGGTGTTAGTGGCAGTGCCCTGGTTGGGCTCGGATCTCGCCGCCGGGGAGCTGGCCGTCAAGGCCGCGGCGGTCACCGCGACCATGGCCAGTACAGGGTGTGTCTCATGGAAAGCCTCCTTACGGAATAGGCCTTCCGGTACTACGCCGCCGCACCAGCCCCGGTTCAGCCACCGTCGAGCCGGTTGCGTCGCGCAACCCCTAAGAGCAAGCTCACAGAGGCGGGGTACACCAGGTGAGTGCCTGGTTAACACGCGAAAACCCGCGCCCGACAAGATCTGTCAAGCGCGGGCAGGTTCACCCCAGTCGAGTGAAACTACGGCGTCTTGCTTGCCGCTTCCTGTTTGCGTTCAGCTGACTTCGCTGCGACGCGCTCGGCCTCGATGATCGCGATCAGCTCGCTGACGAGTTCCCCGTTTCGCTTGGTGAACTCGTGCAACATCTCGAGGTCACGTTCGCTGTAGGACTCCAACAACTCGCGGAAGGCGTCCCCCAGCGGGGCATATGCCCGCTGGACCTCGACCTCGTGTCGACCGGTGGACTCCACGAACACCTTGCGGCGGTCGTGCTCATCGCGCCGTCGGACCACCAGGCCCGCCTTGCTCAACCTGTCCAGCACCGCGGTGATCGCCGACGTGCTCATGCCAGTGATGGCTGCGAGCCTGCCCGCGGTCAGATCCGTCTCGTGTCTGGCCAGGTCAAGGCACATGAGATCGGTCGAGTTCAGGCCGAAGCCATCGGCGATCTTCTGATGCAACAGCAAGCTGCGCCCAGCGTTGTCGCGCAGCGTCTGCAGGATCCGCTCCACCAGCATGGCCCGTTCTCTCTGTTCTGCGAGGTACCCCTAAAAGAGATACTACGATGGAGTGAGAAGTTTCAAGTGCTTGGGTCTTCCGGTTCGATGAAGTACTTTGGGTTGTGGAGGGAAGCGGGTCTGGGCCGCGGTCCAGACCCGGTGAGCGTGCGGTTGGCGCTCGAAACCACAGGGTGAAGTCGGACGTTCCGTCGCAAGCGGGACGCCCACCGGTCCGGTTGGGGTTGATCACGCAGATGTGTCGGAGTTCAACGAGTCGATTATCCAGAGCCTCTTCGAGGCCGGTCTGGTTCGCCCACGACGCAGGTGATGGAAAACGGGGGGTTCATCGATGAAGATCAAATTGTTGGGACCGTTCAGAGTAATCAGAGACACCAAGGTCGTGACACCCACGGCGCCCAAGCTGCGCCAGGTGCTCGCCCTGCTCGCGGTGCACACGAATGCTGTGGTGCGCACCGACCAGCTGATCGAGGAACTGTGGGAGGACCGCCCGCCACTGAGCGCGGCGACCACCCTGCAGACCTACGTCTACCAGCTCCGCAAGCACTACCAGCTGCACAGCGGCGGCGCGCTGCAGGGCGACGCCGCCAACGGGTCCGACGCGGCCATCCCGGCGCTGCGGACCTCGCCTAACGGCTACGTGCTGTCCTTGGGGGAGGACGCGCTCGACGCCGACCGCTTCAACAAGCTCGCCGAGCGGGGTCGGGCCGAGCTCGACGCCGGTGACCTCGAGGGCGGCGCCAGCACGCTGCGGGAGGCGCTGCAGCTGTGGCGTGGCCCGGTGCTGGCCGACATCACCGCGGGCCCGGTGCTGCAGGCCGCGGTGGTTTGGTACGAGGAACTGCGCAACACCATCGCCGAGCTGCGTATCGACGCCGATCTGCAGCTCGGCAGGCACCGGGAGCTCATCACCGAGCTGACCAGGATGGCCGCCGAGCAGCCGACGCACGAGGGGCTGCAGGCCAAGCTCATGCTGGCGCTGTACCGCTCGGGCAGGCGCTCCGACGCGCTGCGCGTCTACAGCAACGCCCGCACCAGCCTGGCCGACCAGCTGGGTCTGGAGCCCTCGCGGGAGCTGCAGCGGCTGCAGCAGGCGGTCTTGGCCGCCGAGCCGTCGCCGGAGCCGACGAAGGTCGCGCGTGAGGTCGTCCAGGCCGCCCGCCCGGCCGCCGTGTCGCCGAGCCAGCTGCCCCCCGGCCTGCCGAAGTTCATCGGCCGGGACAAGCAGCTCGAGGCCGCCCAGGCACTGCTCACCGACCCCGAGATGCAGGCCGCGCGCGTGCTGGTCACGGTAGGGGCCCCGGGTGCGGGCAAGTCGACGTTCTGCACGCACCTGGCCCACCGGGTGCGCGGGGCGTTCCCGGACGGGCAGTTCTACGCCGAGCTGGTCGGCCGGGACAACACCCCGATCGACTCGTTCACCGTGCTGGGTGGCTTCCTCGGCGCCATCGGGCACCGGGCGGACCAGCTTCCGGCCACCCTGACCGAGCGCGCCAGGGTGTTCCGCAGCTGGACCGCCGACCGCAAGGTCCTGGTCGTCCTGGACGACGCGGTCAACGAGGAGCAGATCCGGCCGCTGCTGCCGTCCGGCCCCGGCTGCGCCACCGTGGTGGCCAGCAGGCGTCGGATGTCGGACTCGTCCATCGCGGGCACCATCGACCTCCCGCCGTTCGACGAGGCCGAGGGCGTGCGTCTGCTGACTGACGTCCTGGGCCGCGCCCGGGTCGCCGGTGACATGGGCTCGGTCCGCGACCTGGTCGAACTCTGCGACGGCCTGCCACTGGCCATCCGCGCCGCCGCGGCGCAGCTCGACCTGCGTCCGCACTGGCCCATCGGCAGGCTGGTGGCCCGCATGCGCCAGCTGCAGTCGTGTCAGACCACGTCGGACGACGTGCCGATGTTCAGCAGCGTCCGCCGCAGCTACCAGCTGCTGCAGGGCGAGACCCAGTCCGCCTTCCGCACCGTCGCGCCGGTGCTGCGGTCGGTCTCCCCGCGCCACGCCGCCGAGATCCTGGGTGTCGACGAATGGCGTGCGGAGACCCTGCTGGAGGAGATGGTCCAGTTCCAGCTCGCCGAGGTCGACGAACAGAACGGCGACGCGGGCGACAACACGGTCTCGGCGTTCCACTACCGATTCCGCCGTCCGTTCACCGAGGTGGCCAAGTCCCTTGACCGGGCTCCCACGTTGGACATCACCCCCACTCTGGCTCGTCGTGCGGAGCCCGCCGTCCCCCAGGCGGCCGGACTGTCGGCGTAGTGACACGCTGGGAAGTACGCGCTAGACCGGCACTTGGTTCACACTGAGGAAACTTTCTCTAGGAAGACCTTGAGCCACAACGGAAGGGCCGCACTCGACAACAGGTCGAGCGCGGCCCTTCTTGCATTGCTTGGGTTCTGAGTCTCTTGCCCCGGGCGTGAGGTGATCTGGTGTCTTCGCTCTTGTTCTAGACAAGGGATGGTCGTTGCTTGGGGCTACGGCGGTTCATTGCCTGCTTGATGATGGCTGGGTTGCGTAGGGGCTGCGTCCGTTGGTGCCAGGGGGTGGCCCGTTGGGCGGGTTGCGTTGGGGCGTGGTGGTTTGGTGGCCATCGCAATGTGTCCTCGGAGACCGGTCGAGCCCGACGAGAGTCGCCCGATAGTGGCTCGATCTCACGTTGAGCGCACCGCGACTCCGCCCCAGCACGCTGTGTCCATCACGATTGGGACTAGAAGGGGCACCAGATGGACCACGGCCTGCACGGAAAGCACGTCCTCGTCACCGGCGGCAGCCGCGGAATCGGCCGCGCCACCGTGCACGCCTTTGCCAAGGCGGGTGCCAAGGTCGTCGCTGTCTACCACCAGCCCAGTGAGGCTTCGCAGCAGCTCGCCAACGAGCTCAAGGAGCTTGGTGACGGTCACCTGATGGTGCAGGCCGACGTCACCGACGCCGCCTCCACCGCCCACCTCGCCGAGGCCGTGAGTGCGCACTTCGGTGGCAAGCTCGACGTTCTGGTGAACAACGTGGGTGTCGACGGCCGCGCGGCGTTCGGTGAACTGGCCGAGGAAGAGTGGCACCGGGTGATGGACCACAACGTCACCTCCGCCTACCTCGTCACCAACAAGGTCCTCAGCCAGCTCGTGGACGGCGCCGCGATCGTCAACATCGGGTCGTCGCTCGCGCTGCGCGGGCGTGCGTTCGGTGTGCACTACACCGCGTCTAAGGCCGCGCTGATCGGTCTCACGCGCGCGCTGTGCAAGGAGCTTGGGCCGCGGGGGATCCGGGTCAACCTGGTCTCGCCCGGCGTGACCGAGACCGAGCCGGGTGGCGGGCTGCCGCCACACGTGCAGCAGATGATCGTCGGCATGACGGCGCTCGGGCGCATGTGTCAGCCCGAGGACGTCGCGGGCGCCGTCCTGTATCTGTCCGGTGAGACGTCCAAGTACGTGACCGGTTCCACAATCAACGTCGACGGCGGCGTCTAGTTCCTTAAGTAGGGGCACGCCCACAACTTTCGTAGGGCGTGCCCCCTATCTTTGCCCTTACTTGGTCGACCTTCGTCAACCTTTCGGGCATCCCACGTATCTACTAGTCGGTCGACTGTTCTTGTCTTGACGGATTCGAGTTCTTGTCTTACTTGTCCAGCTTAGTTCGATAGCGTTTCGAGTAGACCTCCATCACCGGCTGACACTGTCATCTCGCTTCGCTTCCACGTCTCGCGTAGGAGTTGCCGTGCATCGCACACTGATCGTCGCCAAGTTGAAGACCTCCGATCCCCAGGAGATCGCGAACGTCTTCGCCGAGTCCGACGCCACGGACCTGCCGCACATGGTCGGTGTGTCCCGCCGGACCCTGTTCACCTTCCATGACCTGTACTTCCACCTGGTCGAGGCTGATGACGACATCACCCCCGACCTGTACAAGGCGCGCAGCCACCCGTTGTACAGCAAGATCCACAACGACTTGTTGCCGCTTGTTTTCCCGTACGACCCGAATTGGAAAGAGCCCAAGGACGCCATGGCGAATCCTTTTTACGTCTGGGAAGCCAAGGAAGGTCGGACCCTGTGACCGCGGTAACTGATACTGACGTCGCGGGCCGGGTCAACAACGAGAAATTCACCGCCGCGCAGGTGCGAGTCAACCGGGAAGCCGTTGATTCGAACACCCGCCGTGGTGGCGATATCCGAGTGACCTTGAGTCCGAAGACCGTGCGCAGCTGCTCCGGTTTCGGTGGCATCCTCAAGCTCGCCCCCGGCGATTTCATCACCGAGCACTACCACCCCTATTCCGAGGAATTCATCCACGTCGTCGAAGGCGAACTGGAGATGATCCTCAACGGTGAGCCGATCGCGCTCGGCGCGAACGACTCGCTGATGGTCCCGATCGGGGTGCGGCACCGCCTGGTCAACGTCGGCACCAGCGAGGCGCACGTGGTCTTCCACCTGTCGCCCCTGGCGCCGCGGCCGGAGCTGGGCCACGTGGACACCGAAGAAGCACAGCGGCCAGAGCTGGCCAACCCGGATGTAGGGGGACACCCGTGACGAGGCAAGTACTGAGTCACGTCGGCACCGGACAGACGCAGCGGCCTGAGGGGGGACATCAGTGACAAGGCAAGTAGCGATCACCGGCGTCGGGGTCGTCGCACCCGGCGGCGTCGGCCGCGAGAACTTCTGGGGTCTGCTGACCGCCGGTCGCACCGCGACCCGCGCGATCAGCCTGTTCGACGCCAAGGACTTCCGCTCGCGCATCGGCGCCGAGGTCGACTTCGACGCCAAGGCCGCAGGCCTGACCGCGCAGGAGATCCGGCGCATGGACCGGGCCGGGCAGTTCGCGGTCGTCTGTGCCCGTGAGGCCATCGCCGACAGCGGCGTCGACCTGACCGGTATGGACCCCGGCCGCATCGGCGTGAGCATCGGTTCCGCGGTCGGCTGCACCATGGGCCTGGAAGAGGAGTACGCGGTCCTCTCCGACGGCGGCAAGCGCTGGCTCGTCGACCACACCTACGGCGTCCCGCACCTCTACGGCTACATGGTGCCCAGCACCCTGGCCGTCGAGGTCGCCGCCGAGGTCCGCGCCGAGGGCTCGGTCGGCCTGGTGTCGACCGGCTGCACCTCCGGCCTGGACGCGGTCGGCCACGCTGTGCAGCTCATCGAGGAGGGCTCGGCCGACATCGTCATCGCCGGGGCCACCGACGCGCCGATCTCGCCGATCACCTCGGCCTGCTTCGACGCGATCAAGGCCACCTCGCCGAACAACGCCGACCCGGAGCACGCCTCGCGGCCCTTCGACGGCACCCGCGACGGCTTCGTCCTCGGTGAGGGCTCCGCGGTCATGGTGCTGGAGGACCTGGAGTCGGCCAAGGCGCGCGGCGCGCACATCTACTGCGTCGTCGGCGGCTACGCCAGCCGCTCGAACGCCTTCCACATGACCGGCCTCAAGCCCGACGGCCGCGAGATGGCCGAGGCCATCCGCGTCGCGCTGGCGGGCGCCAAGCTCAACGCGTCCGATGTGGACTACATCAACGCGCACGGCTCGGGCACCAAGCAGAACGACCGGCACGAGACCGCGGCGTTCAAGGCCAGCCTCGGCCACCGCGCCTACGAGATCCCGGTCAGCTCCATCAAGTCGATGGTCGGGCACTCGCTCGGCGCGATCGGCTCGATCGAGGTCGCCGCGTGCGCGCTGGCGCTGGACCGGCAGGTCGTGCCGCCCACCGCCAACCTGCACACGCCCGACCCCGAGTGCGACCTGGACTACACGCCGCTCACGGCGCGGGACCACAAGATGGACGCGGTGCTCAGCGTGGGCAGCGGGTTCGGCGGCTTCCAGAGCGCCATGGTGCTTGCGAGGCACTGAGCCCCGCTAGCGCGGGGGCGATCAGCTCCCTGCCGACCAGACACCAACACCTGAAAGGCATTGAGGCATGAGTCCCACAACCGCGGTGGTGACCGGGCTCGGGATCGTCGCACCGACCGGCCTGGGCATCGAAGAGCACTGGCAGGCGGTGCTCGCGGGCAAGAGCGGGATCAGCCGGATCACCCGGTTCGACCCGTCCGAGTACCCGACCAAGCTGGCTGGCGAGGTCGCTGGGTTCACCGCCAAGGGGCGGGTACCCGGCCGACTGATCCCGCAGACCGACCACTGGACCCACATGGCGTTGTTCGCCGCCGAGTCGTCGCTGGCCGACGCCGGTGTCGACCCGACGGAGCTGCCCGAGTTCGAGATGGCGGTCGTCACCTCGTCCTCCTCCGGCGGCACCGACTTCGGTCAGCACGAGATGGAGCGCCTCTACCAGAACGGCCCGTCCTGGGTCGGCGCCTACCAGTCCATCGCGTGGTTCTACGCGGCCACCACCGGCCAGATCTCCATCCGGCACGGCATGCGCGGCCCGTGTGGCGTGATCTGCGCCGAGCAGGCGGGCGGCCTCGACGCGATCGGCCAGGCGCGGCGGCTGCTGCGCACCCAGTCGCAGCTCGTCGTCACCGGCGGCACCGACAGCTCGCTGTGCCCCTACGGCCTCGTCGCGCAGCTGCCGACCGGCCTGCTGTCCACTTCGGACTCCAGCGACCGGGCGTACCTGCCCTTCGACACCGACGCCGCGGGTTACGTCCCCGGCGAGGGTGGTGCCATCCTGGTGACCGAGCGCGAGACCACCGCCAGCGCGCGGGGCCTCGGCAAGGGCTACGGCACGATCCTGGGTTACGCGGCGGGCTTCGACCAGTCCGAGCGCACCGACCGCAAGCCGGTGCTGGCGAGCGTCATCCGGCGCGCGCTGGACGACGCCCAGCTCAACACCGCCGACATCGACGTCGTGTTCGCCGACGCCAGCGCCGACCCCAAGCAGGACCTGGTCGAGGCCGAGGCGATCACCGAGGTGTTCGGCGCGCGGGGAGTCCCCGTGACCGCGCCCAAGACGCTGACCGGTCGCCTGTTCGGCGGCGGTGCCCCGCTCGACGTGGCCACCGCGCTGCTGGCGCTGCGCGACGGCGTCATCCCGTTCACCGCGGGCCCCAACCGGCTCGCGAACGGCATCGAGATCGACCTGGTCCTCAACACCCCGCGCGAGGCGCAGCTGCGTCACGCCCTGGTGCTGGCCCGCGGCTACGGCGGCTTCACCGCCGCCATGGTCGTCGGCAAGGGCGACCGCGCCGCTTCCTGAGAACCGGCTGCTTCCAAGAACTGTGCAGACAACCGACTGAAGGAGTACCAGTGAGCAAGTTCGATCTGGACGACCTGCGCGCGATCATGCGCGAGAGCGCGGGCGTTGACGAGGACATCGACCTCAACGGCGACATCGCCGACATCGAGTTCACCGAGCTGGGCTACGACTCGCTCGCGGTGCTGGAGCTGGCCAGCCAGGTCCAGCGCAAGTACAGCGTGCCGATCCCGGACGACGCCGTGCACGAGATGCTGACCCCGCGCGCCGCGGTGGACTACATCAACAAGCAGTTCTCGATCGCGGGGGTTTAGGACTCATGTCAGGGCACACCGACAACTCGATTCTCATCGACGCGCCGCTGGACTACGTCTGGACGCGCACCAACGACATCACCGCGTGGACCGAGCTCTTCAGCGAGTACTCCATCGCCGAGATCATCGAGCAGCGCGACAACACCTTCCGGTTCAAGCTCGCCCTGCACCCCGACGAGACCGGCAAGGTCTGGTCCTGGGTGTCGGAGCGGACCATCGACCCGGAGACCCACACCGTGCGCTCGGCCCGCGTCGAGACCGGCGTCTTCAAGTACATGGCGCTGTTCTGGGAGTACACCCAGACCGACGATGGCGTGCTCATGCGCTGGGTCCAGGACTTCGAGATGAAGCCGTGGGCGCCGCTGGACGACGCCGGGATGACCGAGCGCCTCAACACGAACACCGCTGTCCAGATGAAGCTGATCAAGGACAAGGTCGAGGCTGAGGCTAAGGCGCTGGTCTGATCTTCCGGTCCAAACGAGTAGGGAGGTAGCTGGTGCTCGCGGTTCTCATTCCGTTGGTACTGCTGATGAGCGGTTTGTCGGCCGGGGTACTGCTCGGCACGCAGTTGGGTGGATTCCCGCTGCTGGCCGCTCTGCCGACGGACCGGTATGTGCACGCGCACGCTTTCTTCGCCACCCGGTATGACCCGTTCATGCCGATCTGCTTCGTCGGCACGGTCCTCGGCGACATCGCCCTTGCCGTGCTCGCCCCCAAGGCGGCGGCCTCGGCGATCTACGTCGTCGGCGCGGTTCTCGCGCTGGCCACGGTGCTGATCTCGCTGATCAAGAACGTGCCGACGAACAAGTGGGTCCAGACCCTCGACCCCGACAACCTGCCCGAAGGCCCTGACTACGAGGGCACGCGGACGGAATGGGGCCGGTGGAACCGCAATCGCAGCTACCTCGCGGTGGCCGCGCTAGTGGCCAACTGCGCCGCGTTGGCCCTGTTGCTCTGAACAGCGTGTTGCTCTGAAACAGCGCGCTGATCTGAACAGCGCTGTCGATCTGACAATCAGAAACAATGTTGGAAGGAAACGCAATGGATCTGGGCCTCAAGGGGAAGAAGGCGCTGGTCACCGGCGGCGTCCGCGGCGTTGGCCGCGGAATCGTGCTGGCGCTGGCCAAGGCCGGTGTCGACGTCGTCACGTGCTACCGGCAGGAGAGCGAGCTCGTCGAGTCGCTTCGCCGTGAGCTCAAGGAGATCGGCGGCCAGCACCACGTCATCCAGGCCGACCTGGCCGAGCCCGAGCAGATCACCGAGTTCATGACCGAGGTCAAGAACCAGTTCGGCACCCTCGACCTGATCGTGAACAACGCGGGCACCATCTCGCACGTGCCCTACGGCCAGCTCGAGCTCGACGAGTGGCTGCGCATCCTCAACACCAACGTCACCGCCGTGCACCTGGTCATCCAGCAGGCGCTGCCGTTCCTGGCCGAGGACGCCTCCATCGTCAACATCGGCTCGAAGTCGTCCGAGGTGGGCATCCCGCTGCGGTCGCACTACACCACCACCAAGGCGGCGCTGCGTGGTCTGACCCGCTCGCTGGCCAAGGAGTTCGGCACCAAGGGTCTGCGCTTCAACGTCCTCGCGCTCGGCGTCATCGAGACCGAGGCGCTCGACGCCATGCCCGAGGAGCAGCAGGCCATGATGCGCAAGCGCTACAGCGAGAAGACCGCGCTGGGCCGCCTGGGCACCCCGGACGAGGTCGCGGGCGCTGTCCTGTGGCTCGCGTCCGACCTGAGCAAGTACGTCACCGGCGCCACCATCCACGTCGACGGAGGTATCTCCTAAATGTCCGCCGCAACGCAGACCTTCACCGCGTACCGGGTCATGCTCCGCATGGAGATCAACCCGGGCATGGAAGCCGACTTCGAGCGCGTGTGGACTGAGGTCGGCGACTCCGTCACCTCCCACCCGGCCAACCGCGGCCAGTGGCTCTCGCGCAGCCAGGAGGAAGAGGGCGTTTACTACATCGTCTCCGACTGGGTGGACGAGCCGCGCTTCCGCGAGTTCGAGCTGTCCCAGCGCCACGTGGACCACCGCGTGAAGCTGCACCCCTTCCGGTCCAAGGGTTCCATGGTGACCATGAACGTCGTGGCGCACCTGAGTGCCTCGGCCACCGTGACGACCCACGCGGAGTGGGAAGCCACTCAGGCGTGAGCGAGCTTGCGAGCGAACCATTGACACAGTCCGGCGGTGGGTTATGAGTGAGATCCGCATCTTCATCTACCACGCCACCGACGATGTCGAGGGTGTCGAGCAGGCCTACCACGAGGTGAGCAAGGAACTCGTTGGTGTGCCAGGGATGCTGGGCAACGACCTCATGCGGTCGGTGCACGACCCGCTCGGGTTCGTGGTGATGAGCCGGTGGGTCGACATGGACGCGTTCAACGAATGGGAGCAGGGTCCGGCCCACAAGGGCCAGACCTCGGCGTTGCGCAAATACCGCGACACCCGTCCCGGAGCTGTTCCGTTCGCGCTCTATGAGGTCACCGCCAGCTACTGAGAAGACAGTTTCGGGAGGGTGTTGGACCGGCTGGACCGGGGGACACCCTCCCGCTGTCGTTTCAGGGGGATGAATAGGGGTGGGCAATGCGTGATTTGACGAAGGAAGAAGAGGAAAAGCTGCGCCAGTGGTGGCGACACATCTTCGCTGCCTGCGGGTATGGCCTGGTGGTGATGGGTTCGTTCGACACGGGCGCACCGCTCGGCGTAGCAGGATCCAGTGACGAACAGGTTTCCGGCCGGTCACCCGAGCGGATTCCAGCTCCTACTGAAAAGTAACTGATCAAGGCTGAGGGTTCTCACAGGGACACTTTGGCTCCGCTACTGAAAGTAACTGATCAAGGCTGAGAGTTCTCTCAATTCTGCTTCGATCGTGCCTCTAGGTGACAAAGGCAACATCGTTACAGGAACTTTCGTGCCAAGGGCGATTCGTCCGCAATGGACATTCGGCGGGAACGTGAAGGGGATCTCCATGACGACGGCTGTGCCGCTCGAACCGGCCAAGCAGCAAAGCGATGCCGCGGGGTGGGTGCGCTGCGAGCAGTGCCGCACGCTGACCTATGGCAAGCGGTTCGCCCGGGAACTGCGGGTCTGCCCGTTCTGTGGTCGACACCATCCGGTGGAGCCGGAGTTACGGCTTCAGCACCTGCTCGACGCGGGATCCGCCCGCGAGATCGAGGTCGCCGACACGGTGCGCGACCCGCTCGGCTTCACCGACTCGAAGTCCTATGTGGACCGCCGCAACGACGCCGAGCGCCGCTCCGGCCGCACCCGCGGGGTCATCCCCGTGCGCGGCCTGATCGAGGGCCAGCCGGTGGTCGTGGCGGTCATGGACTTCGGCTTCCTCGGCGGCAGCCTGGGCAGCGCCGAGGGTGAGGCGATCACCGCGGCGGCCGAGGCCGCGCTCGCCGACCGGGTCCCGCTGATCGTGGTCACCGCATCGGGCGGCGCGCGGATGCAGGAGGGTGCCCTCTCGCTGATGCAGATGGCCAAGACCAGCGCCGCCTTCGCGCTGCTCGACGAGGCGGGCCTGCTCACCATCACCGTGGTGACCGACCCGACCTACGGCGGCGTGTCCGCCTCGTTCGCGACGCTGTCGGACATCGTCATCGCCGAGCCGGGCGCCCGGATGGGCTTCGCCGGGCCGCGGGTCATCAAGCAGACCGTGCGCCAGGACCTGCCTGAGGGCTTCCAGACCGCCGAGTTCCTGCTGGCCACCGGCATGATCGACGCCGTGGTCAAGCGCGGCGACCTGCGCGGGGTGCTCTCTCGCCTGGTCGCGGCGGCCAGCCACCGCGCGGGCCCGGACGCCATCTACGGCGAGGTGCCTGACAAGGTCGTCATGCGCGAGGCGACCGATCTGCCCGCGCACCTCGCCGGTCGCCCGGCGTGGGACGCGGTGAAGTTGGCCCGTGAGCTGCAGCGTCCGACCATGCTCGACCACGCGGGCCAGTGGCTCGACGGGTTCTTCGAGCTGCACGGCGACCGTCTCGGCGGTGACTGCCCGGCCATCGTCGGCGGCATCGGCTGGGTCGCGGGCCGCCCCGCGGTCGTGATCGGCCACCAGAAGGGGCACACGACCGGCGAGCTGGTCCGCCGCAACTTCGGCATGGCCACCCCGTCCGGCTACCGCAAGGCGGCCCGGCTGTTCCGGCTCGCCGAGAAGCTGACCATGCCGGTGGTGACGCTGATCGACACCGCGGGCGCGTACCCGGGCATCGAGGCCGAGGAGAAGGGTCAGTCCATCGCGGTCGCCGAGAACATCCGGCTGATGTCGCGGCTGCCGGTGCCGATCCTGGCGATCGTCACCGGTGAGGGCGGCAGCGGCGGCGCGCTCGCGCTCGCCGTCGCCGACCAGGTGTTGATGCTGGAGAACGCCACGTACTCGGTCATCTCGCCGGAGGGCTGCGCGGCGATCCTGTGGAAGGCGCCGGAGGCGGCCAGTCAGGCGGCCGAGGCGCTGCGCGTCGCGGCTCCTGAGCTGCTGCGGCTCGGCGTGGTCGACGGCATCGTCCCCGAGCCCGTCGGTGGTGCGCACACCGACCCGACGTCGGCATCGGAGCTGGTGCGCCAGGCCGTGGCCGAGGTGCTGCACGACCTGTGCGATGTGGAGCTTGACGAGCGGCTGGCACGCAGGCTCGCACGGTTCCGCGCATTCGGTGTGGTTGCTCAGGGCGGCAGCTGATGCCTGAACTGGAGCTTGTTCGATCCCGTGGTTTCGGTGTGGTTGTTCTAGACGGAGGTGTGGCATGACGGAAGCGCAGGAAAGGGCCAGCGACTGGCTGGCGGCCGTCGACCCTGACAACAACGACAGGGACGACCGCAATGTGGCACTGGAGCAGATGTGCCGCAGCATCGACGGCATGCTGCGCACCGGCAAGGCCCCGATCCGCCGGGTGCGGATGTCGCTCGGTGTCGCCAGTGTCGAGGTCGAGTGGGACTACCCGCAGCAGGTCGCACAGCCCGTCCCGGTCGCCCAGGCGCCGGTCGCGGCCGTCGCTGTCGCGGTCGAGCCGGTCGCGGTCGAGTTGTCAGGCCACGCGGTGAAGTCGCCGCTGGTGGGCACGTTCTACTCCGCGCCGGAGCCGGGTGCGGCCACGTTCGTCAAGGTCGGCGACGAGGTGCAGGCCGGTCAGCAGATCGGCATCGTCGAGGCGATGAAGCTGATGAACCCGGTCGAGGCCGACCGCGCGGGTGTCGTCGTGGAGATCAAGGTCGGCAACGCCGAGCCGGTCGAGTACGACCAGGTGCTCGTCGTGCTGGCGCCGTCTGAACAGGAGTGAGCGCCGTGTTCGACAAGGTCCTTGTCGCCAACCGGGGGGAGATCGCCCTGCGGGTCCTGCGGACCTGCAAGGAGATGGGCATCCGGACCGTCGCGGTCTACTCGACGGCCGACGCCGACTCCGCCGTCGTGCGTGCCGCCGACGAGGCGGTCCAGATCGGCCCGCCCCCGCCCCGCCAGAGCTACCTGTCCGCGCCCGGCATCATCGAGGCCGCGCTGCAGACCGGTGCCCAGGCGATCCACCCCGGCTACGGGTTCCTCTCCGAGGACCCCGACTTCGCCGAGGTGTGCCAGGAGAACGACCTGGTCTTCATCGGCGCCCCGGCGAAGGTGATCAGCCAGCTCGGCGACAAGGCGGTGGCGCGTGAGCTGATGACGGCGGCGGGCCTGCCGCTGCTGCCGGGCAGCACCCGCACCGCCGACAACCTGACCGACGCGGTGGAACTGGCCGACCACATCGGCTTCCCGGTCATCATCAAGGCGGCCGCCGGTGGTGGCGGGCGCGGCATGAGCTTGGTCCGCGACCGCGCCGACCTGCCCGCCTCCTACCGCCGCACGCGCGGTGTGGCGCACGCGGTCTTCAACGACTCGCGGGTCTACATCGAGCGCTACGCCGACGCGGCGCGGCACGTCGAGGTGCAGATCCTCGCCGACAGCTTCGGCAACGTGGTCCACCTCGGCGAGCGCGACTGCTCGATCCAGCGCCGCCACCAGAAGCTCATCGAGGAGACCCCGGCGCCGGGCCTGCCCGCATCGCTCATGCAGGAGATCGCCGAGGCCTCGGTCCGCGGCGCGAAGGCGGTCGGCTACGTCGGGGCGGGGACGTTCGAGTTCCTGGTCGACGACAGCGGCTTCTACTTCATGGAGATCAACTGCCGGATCCAGGTCGAGCACCCGGTGACGGAGATGGTCACCGGCATCGACATCGTGCGTGAGCAGCTCCGCATCGCCGCGGGCCTGCCGCTGTCGGTCAAGCAGGAGGACATCCACCCGCGTGGCGTGTCCATCGAGTGCCGGGTGAACGCCGAGGACCCCAAGCGCAACTTCGCGCCGACCCCGGGCCTGCTCACCGAGTTCGCCGTGCCGACCGGCCCGTTCACCCGGGTCGACACGCACGCGTACGCCGGCTACAAGATCCCGGCCGACTACGACTCGATGATCGCCAAACTCGTGGTCTGGGCGCCGGACCGCGAGCAGGCCATCGCCCGCATGCAGCGCGCGCTCGCCGAGTTCCAGATCGCGGGGAACGGGGTGCGTACCACCCGTGACTTGCTGAGTGAGGTACTCGACGAGCCGACGTTCCGGGAGGCACAGCACACGACCGGGTTCCTCGACAAGATGATGAACCCGGCGACTGTCTGATCGCTCGTGCCTGAAAGGGGTGGCTGCCGCGACGCGGCGGTCACCCCTTTCCGCTGCTATCGGTAGCCTAGAACGCCTGCTATCGGTAGCGTAGAAGTGCTGCTAACGGCAGCGTACGGCTGGTGGGTGACTATCTGGCGCGAACTGTCGACGCCGAACTCGACGAGCTGATCCCAGGACTCTCGGCCATCGCGCTGGAGGGTCCCAAGGGGGTGGGCAAGACCGCGACGGCGCAACGCCGGTCGCGTACGGTCTTCGCGTTGGACGACCGGGTCACGCGTGAGCTGCTTGAGGCGGAGCCCCGGCGCCTCGACCATGCGGCTCCTCCCGTCCTTGTTGATGAATGGCAGCGTCACCCGGCTGTCTGGGACTGGGTGCGACGGAGTGTGGACCGTGATCCGGCTCCTGGACGCTTCCTCCTGACCGGCGGCGCGACTCCGGTCAACGCGCCGACGCATTCAGGCGCGGGCCGGATCGTGCGAGTGCGGATGCGTCCTATGAGCCTCGCCGAGCGAGGGGTGCATGACGCGTCGGTGAGCCTCGCCGACATGCTGAGCGGAGCGCGACCTGCCATCGGCGGGGACACCGCCGCTGACCTCCCGTGGTACACCGACGAGATCCTCCGGTCGGGATTCCCGGCGATTCACGGGCTGCCCGAACGCGCGCGACGCGCCCAGCTCGACGGCTACCTCCAACGCATCGCCGAACACGACTTTCCCGAACAAGGGCACCGGATCCGGCGCCCCGCCACCCTGCACGCCTGGCTCACCGCCTACGGCGCCGCGACTTCCACCACCGCTTCCTACAATGCCATCTTGGACGCGGCGACGGCGGGTGAGCAGGACAAGCCCGCGAAGACGACGACGATCGTCTACCGAGATGTGCTTGCTCAGCTATGGCTCTTGGACCCGCTGCCGGGTTGGCTGCCGACTTTCAACCAATTCACTCGCCTCGCGCAAGCGCCCAAGCATCACCTCGCCGATCCCGCGCTCGCCGCCCGTCTCCTTGGGGCGACCCACGATTCATTGCTGAGCGGAACCGCCACCGGGCCCGGGATCCCTCGCGACGGGGTCCTGCTCGGCGCGTTGTTCGAGTCGCTGATCGCGCTGAACCTGCGGGTATACGCGCAGGCGAGTGAGGCAACGGTCCATCACCTACGCACGCGAAACGGTGATCACGAGGTCGACTTCATCCTCCAGCGGGGCGACCACAAGGTCGTCGCGATCGAAGTCAAGCTCAGTCAGACGGTCGATGACGCGGACGTCGCGCACCTGCGCTGGTTGGCCGAGCGCCTCGGCTCGGACCTGCTGGACGCGGCGGTCATCACGACCGGCCCATTCGCGTACCGCAGGGCCGATGGCATCGCGGTGATTCCCGCGGCGCTCCTTGGGCCCTGAGGACTTGGAATCTCATGTGCCGGTTCAGCCGAGCAAGCCTTTGCGGTCCGCCTGCAAACCGGCCTGGAACCTGGTCCGAGCGCCAAGCGATTCCATGATCCGCCGCATCCGGCGTTCGATCGTGCGCTGGTTGACACCGACCTTCCTGGCCATCGCGGCGTCGGTGTAGCCCGCGGCGGCGAAGAGGAGGACGTGAGTGTCGCCTTCGGGGAGGTCTCTGGCGGCGGGACCCAGCAGGCAACGACCGTCCTATTGCGACATTCACCCGGTTCTGCGCGGTCGGCGGCTACTGCTTCTTCGGCGCCGAAGGCTCCGCCGACCCCGACGGCACCATTGCGGGCCACAGCTGGAACTACACCTCGTGCTCGGCGACCTGACCCAGCCCTGACCGGCCGGATGGCCGCTCCTGTGCGAAAGGGCGCCCATCCAGTCCTCCCGTCTGTAGCATCCGGATATGGGGGAGAGTGACTTAGCGGGGACGCCGCCAGCCGTCGCGCGGCGCAGGGCCTGGGTGCCGGTGCTGGTGATGGGCGGTGCCGCGATCGGGTTGGCGGTGTCGGCCGGATTGGTCGAACCGGGATTCGAGGAGACGGGCATCGGACTGGCCTTCCTGGGCGGGACGATCGCCGCGCTCATGGTCGGGCTGCCGTTCGCTGACCGGGCCAGGGTGCATGGGGCGGGGGAGCGGTACCTGTCGGCCAAGACCCTGAGCGGCTGGCGGACGGTCGACCTGCACCGGCTGCGCCGGGTGTGGCGGCTGCGCGTGCCGACGGACGCCCGCATGCGCGTCGACCGGTTCGTGATCACCGACGCGAACCGGGTCCGGCTCGTCGTCGATGCTCCCGTCGCCGACGAGGCGTTGCGGCGCGTGTACGCCGAAGGCCATGGGGAGCAGCGGTTCTCGCGCGGAGTGCTGGACAGGCTTGAGATCATCGAGCGTTCACTGCGGGTGCGGATGGCGGCCGCGCTGATCAGGTTCGTGCTGGCGATGGCGCTGTACGCGGCGGTGCTGGCGGCCGCTTTCACGGTGGCTTGGTTCGTCGGCACGTTCTAGTCGGGTTTGATGTGGACCATGAGCGAACCCGTTTACTCGATGAGCCGCGTGGCCACCGGCCCGACCCTCTACATCGCGGGCCAGGTGCCCACCGCCGTCGACGGATCGGTGTCCGAAGACGCGGCGGCGCAGACCGAGGTCGTCCTCGCCAAGATCGCGGCGATCCTGGCCGAGCACGGGGTCGGCTGGCCTGCCGTGGTGAAGCTGACCTACTACCTGTGCGACATCGATGACCTCGCCGCCGTCCGCGCGGTTCTCGGCCGGACCCTGCCGACGCCGCGACCAGCGGCGACGCTGGTGGCGATCACGGACCTGGTCGACCCGCGCTTCCTGATCGAGATCGACGCCGTCGCCGATCTGGGCGCCGAATAGAAGTAGGCCCCCGGTCGAAAATCGACCGGGGGCTTCTTCAACTGCGAAACGTCAGTGCGCGTCGACCTTCTCGGGTTCGGCCGACGGTGCCGTCGCCACCGCGGCCTGGGCGGCGCGGCCCCAGATGCGGGGGCCGATGAGGTTCAGCGCGGCGGGCATGACCAGCAGGCGGATGACCACCGCGTCGAGGATGACCGCGATGGCCAGGCCCAAGCCGAGTTGCTGGACCACGCTGATCTTCGCCACGAGGAACGAGGCGAAGACCGCGACCATGATCAGGGCGGCGCCGTTGACGAGGCCCGCGGTGTCGCGCAGGCCGCCGGTCACCGCCGTCGCGTGGTCGCCGGTGGCCACGAAGCGCTCCCGCATGCGGGAGATCATGATGACCATGTAGTCCATGCTCAGGCCGAACATGATGGCGAACACCAGCGCCGGTGTCGTGCTGTCGATGCGCTGGTCGAGCCAGTTCTGGCTGACCATGGTGAGGATGCCGAGGCTGGCCGCGACGACCATGGCGTTGAGCGCCAGGGCCAGCAGCGGGAGCAGCCACGAGCGGAACGCGCGGGCCAGCAGGGCGATGGTGATCAACGCGACCGCGCCGAGGATGGCGGGGAAGGTGTCGATCAGGACCTCGTCGAAGTCCACGCCGTGGGCGGTGGCACCGGTCAGGTGGACGGTCACGCCCGCCGGGACAGCGCCGGGCAGCTTGTCGCGCAGGGTGCGGACGAGGTCGTGCGCGGCGTCGGTGTCGGGGTCGTAGCCGGGGACGATGATGGTGCGGCTGACGCGCTTGCCGTCGTGGACGCGCCACATCTGTTCGAAGCCTTCTTTGGCCTCCGGCGGCAGCTGGTCGAACTTGCCGTCGATGGCCAGATCGAGCGCCTCGGACGGCAGGCCGATCGAGCGGACGTCGGTGATCTTGTCCATGTTCGGCTGCGCGGCGATGACATCGTGCACCGCGCGAACGCCGTCCATCAGCTTCGCGGTCGGGTCACCCTGCGGGGTGCTGACCACGACCTGCAGCGGGAACAGGTTGCGGAACTCCAGGGCGGACTGCAGCTTCTCGATGCCCTGCCGCGAGTCGGCCTCAGGCGGCAGGATCGTCGCGCTCGCGACCGGAGCCTGCAGGCGGATGTCGGACATGGGAAACGCGAGCGCGCTGAACGCGGCGATGAGGATCAGCAGCAGGGCGACCGGCTTCGCGTGCAGCTTGGCCATCAGGCCGGGGCCGCTCTTCTCCTTCTCGGCGCGCGGCTTGAGGGACAGCCAGTTGATCCGCTTGCCCATCAGCCGCAGCGCGGCGGGCAGCAGGGTCATCGACATGGCCAGCGCGACCAGGGTGACCACGATGCCCGCGATCGCCATGCTGCCGAACACCATGATCTGCGGGATGAACAAGGCAAGCAGCGCGACGACGACGGCAAGGCCGCTGAACACCACCGCGTGGCCCGCGGTCCGCATCGCCGTGCGCAGCGCGGGTTCATACACCTCGCCCTCGGCGAGTTCGTCGCGATACCTCTTGATGATGAACAGCGAGTAGTCGACGGCGACAGCCAGACCGATGATTGACACGGCGTTGGTGAACAGGGTCGACAGGTCGGTCAGGTAGGTGATCAGGTAGCCGACCGCGGAGGCGACGACGAGCGCGAGACCGGCGAGCACGACCGGCAGCAGCATGGCCGCGACCGAGCGGAAGACCAGCAGCAGCACGATGATCAGCAGCGGGAACGCGATCAGCTCGGCGGTGGCGGCGTCCTCCTCCGACTGCGCGCTGAGGTCGAAGTCGAGTGCCTGCGCGCCGGTGACGTGCACCTGGACGTCGTCCTCGCGCAGCGCTCCCAGCCTGCCGCGCAGGTCCTTGATCTCACCCTGGATCGTGGACTTGTCGACCCGGAAGCCCAGCTGCAGGAACGTGGTGTGCTTGTCCGAAGAGAGCCACTTCGGGTCGAAGGTGTAGTCCTGCACGGTCGCCACATGGTCGGTCGCCTTGGCGATCGCGGTGGCCTTCGGCAACACCTCGGTGACATCGCCGTCGGGCTTGGTCAGCACGACCTGCAGTGTCTCGGGGGTCTCGTCGAACGAGCGCTCAAGCTCGGTCTGACCGGCGGCGGCCTCGCCGCGCGGGTTGTCGAAGCCACCCGCCTTCAGGGCTCCGGTCAGCTCGATCATCAGTGGAACGCAGATCGCGGCGATCACGAGCCATACCGCGATCACGGCTTTGGGGCGGGCGATGGAGAACCGGACTACGGCGTTCACTTCTGGTGCGCTCCCAGATCGGTGGGCGGCCGACCGACGCGACCGTCGCGCGCATGGTCTCGTAAACGGCTCGAAGGTTACTGGAGCCGTACTGGAGTCACCACGAATGACCACTTCGAGTGAATCACCAGGCACCCACTAAGTGGGGCACTCACCATTCGCACCCGGTGCGGAGTAGCGCCAGACAACCCTCGGAGCGCATCGGAGACACCTGCATGACGGACTCAACGCGTGTATTGACCGACGCTCACGTCGACGCCCTTGTTCAGGATCTCGTCGCGGTGAAGCCGACGCTGCGGGCCGAGGACATCCGGCCGGAGTCCTCGATCACCGACGAACTGGGCTTCGACTCCCTCGACCTGGTCGAGCTGGCCAACCGCATCCGTGACGACTACCCGGACTTCGACCTGCGCATCTGGCTCGCCGAGGCCATGTCCTCCGAGGTCGACAGTGTCGGATCGATGGCGGCGCTGCTGGCGGCCTCGCGCAAGGCGGAGGTGGCGCGATGAAGACCAAGGTCGACTACGTCGCCCTTGCCCATGAGCTGGCCCCGAGGTTCGCCGAGCGCGCGCGTCAGCACGACGCCGATTCGAGCTTCCCGCACGAGAACATGGCCGAGCTGGTCAGCTCCGGCTACACCGCGATGACCGTCCCCGCGGAGTTCGGCGGCGACAACGCGACCCTCGCCGAGCTTTGTGAGGCCCAGCAGATCCTCGCGGGCGGCTGCGCGTCGACGGCGTTCGCGGTCAACATGCACGTCCACGGCCTCGCCATGATCGCCCGCCTCGGCGGCGCGAGCGCCGAGTGGGCCTGCCGCGCGGTCGTAGACGGAGCGGTGATCTCGGGTGGCTTCAGCGAGCCCGGTGTCGGCGGCAACTGGTGGCACCCGACGACCAGGGCCGAAGAGGTCGACGGCGGGTTCAAGCTCAACGGCTTCAAGGGCTTCTTCACCGGCTTCCCCGGCGCGACCCACCTGTTCCTCTCGGCGGCGACGCTGGACGACCGCGGGCTGCCGCAGCCGATGGCGTTCCTGGTGCCCAAGCCCGAGCAGGGTGTCCGGGTCGTCGGCGAGTGGGACGCCGCGGGCATGCGCGCCACCGGCAGTCACTCACTGGCGCTGGAGGACCTCTATATCGAGGACAAGTGGTCGGTCGGCGAGCGGGGAACGCTGCCGATGCTGTTCATGATGGGCGTGCACTGGGCGTGGTGCAGCTTCGCGTCGTGCTTCGTGGGCATCGCGCGCGCCGCGCTGGACCACGTGGTGGCCACGCAGCAGAAGCGGATCATCAGCGTGATCGGCAAGCCGAACGCGCACCTGCCCGGCATCCAGTTCCGTATCGCCGAGATGGCGGCCAAGGTCGCCGCGGCCCGCGCGCACCTGGAAGCGGCCATCAACGCCGAGCACGACGACGTCGACCCGCTGGCGCACTACATCGACATGAGCGTGATGAAGTCCAGCGTCACCAAGCTCGCGCACGAGGTGGTGACCCTGGGCATGCAGGTCCAGGGCGGCTCCGGGCTCTCCTCGGCCGACCCGCTGCAGCGGATGTACCGCGACGTCGTCGCCGGTCTGCTCGTGCCCCCGGCCACCGACGTGGTGCAGGAGTGGGCGGGCAAGCAGGCGCTGGGCGTGCCGATCTTCGCCGAGCCCCGCTGGGTGGGCTGACAAGTGACTGCGATCAAGGAGAGCGTCATGCAGACCGCACGCGAACTGGCGGAAGGCTTCGAGAAGCGCCGCGCGGGCCGGGTCGACGCCGGTGACGTCCGGGAGAACCTGGCTGAGCTGGCAGCGGCCGGTGTCACCGTCGGCGCGATCAAGGACGCCGCCGAGCGTCGGGCCGTGCTGGCCACCGTCGCCGCGGGTTGCGGGGCGACGGCGTTCAAGCTGGCCGAGACGTTCTCGGCCGGTATGGCCTACGGGACGCTGTACGACGCGGCCGTCCGGCTCGGACTGGCTCAGCGGGCGTACGAGATCGCCGTGGAGCGGGTCAAGACGCGCGGCTTCGAGGTGACCGGCCTGCCCGGCACCCAGTTCGCCGTGTCCCGGATGCGCAGCTCGCTGGCGACCATGGTCGCGCTGCTCGACCGGCAGGCGCTGCGCGCGGCGGCCGACGGCGCTGTCGGTCTCGCCGAGGCGTGCGTCGCGCACCTCTATGTGGCTCCTGAGGCCGATTCCGTCGTCTCGACCGCGTTCAGCGTGATCAGCGGTGACAGCGAGGGCACCGTGCGGCTTTCCCAGATCTGGCACGACCTCAAGGCCGTGAGCGCTCCGGTGTCGGGCGACCTCGCCCGGGAGCTCGTCGGCAAGAACGCCGTGGGCATCGACCCGACAGAGACCCCGAGGTGGTTGTGATGGCAAAGACAGTCGGCCACATCGCGAGCACCGACCCCGCAGAGACCCCGAGGTGGTTGTGATGGCAAAGACAGTCGGCCACATCGCGAGCACCGACCCCGCAGAGACCCCGAGGTGGTTGTGATGGCAAAGACAGACCGTCATGTGGCGGCGCTCGATCCGGCCGACGTCGCGATCGACAACGAGTACTACCACGAGGTCGGCGACGGCTGGTGGGACCTGACCGGCCCGCTGCGCGCGCTGCACGAGATGAACCCGGTGCGGGTCGCCCATTTCGACGAGGCCGCGCGCGCCACGTTCGACCGTGAGCCCGGCCAGGTCACCGTGCTCGACATCGGTTGCGGTGGCGGCCTGGTGTCCGAGCGGCTGGCGGCCATCGGCTACGACGTCACCGGCGTCGACCTGTCCGAGGGCTCCATCGAGGTCGCGCGCAAGCACGCCGCGGCCAGTGGCGTCACGGTGAACTACGTGGTCGGCTCGGCCTACGAGCTGCCCGCGGGCGACGGCACCATCGACATGGTCGTCATCTCCGACGTCCTCGAGCACCTGCACGACCTGCCCGGCGCGGTCGCCGAGATCGCCCGCGTGCTGCGCGACGGCGGCATCGTCGTGTTCGACACGATCAACCGCACGGTCATGAGCTACCTCAAGGCGATCGTGCTCTCGGAGAAGATCCTCAAGATCGTCTACCCGGGAACGCACAACTGGAAGATGTTCATCCGCCCGGACGAGCTGGTCTCGGTCTTCGCCGACCACGGCCTGACCATGGGCGCGCTGCACGGCCTGGAGCCCAAGGCCCCGCCGCACAAGCTCATCCCCAACGCCATGCGCGGCCGCGCGATCGGCGAGTTCCACCTCGTCAAGTCGACCGCCGTCAGCTACATCGGCCACGCCGTCAAGACCCCACTGGAGAGCTGAGACATGGTCTGGATCCGCTCCAAGAGCACGCGAGAGATCACCGTCCACACCGACCGGGAGACGCTGCGCCGCACCATCGCGGCCGTGCTGGAGACCGGTCGGCTGATGCCCGGCGTCGACGAGATGTCCGACCTCGGCGACGGCGTGTTCCACCTGCGCCTCGCCACGGTGTCCAACGGCGCGGTCGTGTTCACCCCCGACTACCAGGCCCGCTACGACACCACCGACGCGGACCTGGTCACGTGGGAGCCGCACGGCGAGCACAACTTCCGCTCCTGGGGCCACTTCCGCATCTCCGACGGCGCGGCCGACGGTGAGCAGATCCTGGAGATCGAGACCCGCGCGGAGGCCTCCGTCGACGTCGCGCCGGTCGTGATCATCCTGATCGAGCCGTTCGCGCAGAAGGAGAGCGACGAGGCCACCGAGGGCTTCCTCGCGGCCATCCGTGACTCTATTGAGACCGCGAGTGTGGCCAGATGATCTCGGCGACCCCCGCCATCGCGCCCGCGCGCATCCTGGGCCTGCGCACCGCGCAGGCCGGACCGGCCATCTCGCAGGACGAGATGTTCGAGACTTTCTACAAGAACCTCTACGTCGACGTCCCCGACGCGGAGAAGCTGTTCAAGAGCACCCAGGTCAAGCAGCGCAGGCTGGCGTGGCCGCCCGCCAAGGCCTACGGCGACGGCTGGCCGGGCATGCAGGCCCGCATCGAGGCGTGGGAAGAGAACGTCCTGGCCATGGGCCGGGAGACCGTCGGCGGGGTGCTTGAGGGCGTCGACACCGACAAGGTCGGCAGCTACACCTTCGTCAGCTGCACTGGCTACGCGGGCCCGACCCCGGAGATGCTGCTGGCCAAGGAGTTCGGCCTGCCGCAGAACCTGCGCCGCACCTTCGTCGGCCACATGGGCTGCTACGCGGCCTTCAACGGCATCAAGGTCGCGCTGGACTCGCTGGCCGGTCGGCCCGGCGAGCTCGCGCTGGTCACCTGCGCGGAGGTGTGCTCGGTGCACCTGCGCCCGGAGGCCACCAAGGAGCAGGTCGTGGTCTGCGGCCTGTTCGGCGACGCCGCCGCGACGCTGCTGCTGTCCTCTGTGGACGGCGACGTGAACGACGTCGAGGGTCCGGTCATCCTCGGCACGCACACCGAGACGCACCCGGAGACCTCCGCGGCCATGACGTGGAAGGTCATGGACGACGCCTTCCGGATGACGCTGTCGCCGTATGTCCCGCTGTACCTGTCGGAGACCATCGAGCCGTTCGTCGGCAGGCTGCTCGGCCAGCACGGCCTGACCCCGGCCGACGTCAAGCACTGGGGCATCCACCCCGGCGGCCCGAAGATCATCGACTACGTCGGCGAGCGTCTGGGCCTGCCCAGTACCGCGTTGGAGCCCTCGCTGCACATCCTCGGCTCGTGGGGCAACTGCTCGTCGCCGACCGTGCTGCTGATCCTCGACCACATCATCAACGAAGTTCGCCCGGCGGCGGGGGAGTACGGCGTGTTCATGGCGTTCGGCCCCGGTCTGACCATGGAATCGGCCCTGGTCCGCTTCTAATCCGCGATATCGACCACTTCGATCACACGAGCGAACGGCCCGGGCAACGGGGCCGAGCCCTGTAACCACCGAGCATCCACCTGAACGGAGTCGGCCATGGCCACCCCAACCACCACCGTCGAGAGCCTGGTCGCCGACCTGCTCAGCCAGCAGTGGGTCATCGAGCTGTTCACCGACCTTGGCGAGCGGCAGCGCCAGTCGCTGGAGATCGCGAACCAGGTCCGTGAGCGCGCCGCGTCCAACCACGTGTTCTGGCCGTTCCACGCCCCGCAGTTCCCGCTGGTCGTCGCCGAGGCCTCGGGCAGCCGGATCACCGACATCGACGGCAACACCTACCTCGACTCGCACCTCGGCTTCGGCTCGCAGGCCCTCTTCGGCCACAACCCGCCCGCCGTGGTCGACCACATCAAGGAGCAGCTGGGCCGCTCCACCGGCAACGGCTACCTGAATCTGACCGAGCTGCAGCTGGTCGACCTGCTCGAGGACATGCTGCCGCACGCGCAGAAGTTCGCCTTCCTCAACTCGGGCACCGACGCCACCAACGCCGCGATCCGCCTGGTCCGCGCGCACACCGGCAAGCGGATGATCGCCAAGTTCGAGGGCGCGCTGCACGGCGTGCACGACCTGGCCGCGCACAACACCGCGTTCTGGTACCACGGCCACCCGGTGCAGCCCTTCCCCGAGGTGACCGACAACGGCATCGCGCCGATGCCCGCCCTGACCGGTGTCGCCCCGGCCTCGCCGGACGAGCTGCTGATCCTGCCCAACGACACCGCCGCGGCGCTGGCGCTCATCGAGAAGCACCGCGACAAGCTCGCAGGTGTGCTCGGCGAGGCCGTCTCCTCGTCGTTCCCGTACGTCGAGCACACCGTGCCGATGATCCGCGAGGTCGCCCAGCGCTGCAAGGCGCTGCGCATCCCCTTCATCCTCGACGAGGTGCTGACCGGCTTCCGCTACGGCCCCCAGGGTGCGGCGGGCTACTTCGACATCCCGGCCGACCTGTACTGCTACGGCAAGGTTGTCACCGGCCTGGGTCTTCCGCTGTCCATTGTGGCCGGTCGTAGCGACATCATCGACCACATGCAGACCTCGGGTCTGCCGCTGACCGACCTGGGGCGCAAGACCTGCGTGCAGACCACGCACGCGGGCAACCACCTGTCCCTCGCCGCCTCCTTCGCCGCGCTCAGCAACCTGCGCGACTCGGGCGACGCCTACTACGACCGCACCCGGGCCAAGGTCAACAAGGTGCAGTCGAAGCTGGCCGAGTTCCGCGCCGAGACCGGCATCCCGCTGCGCCTGCTCGGTTTCGGCGACTTCATCGGCTCGTTCGGCTTCGTCGCCGAGGAGTCCTACGGCGACTACCGCGAGTTCGCCGAGGCGGTCAACCCGATCGGTCTGTTCCTGTTGACCCTGATGCTGCGCCGCCGCGGCGTCTACACGCTGAGCCTGCCGATGTTCTTCACCGGCGACGCGCACAGCGAGTCCGATGTGGACGAACTGCTGGCCGCGGTGATCGACTCCGCGCTGGAGCTTGACAAGCACGGCTTCCCCTTCGTGCTGCCGAAGTAACACCACACCACTGCGCTCGACGGAAGATCAACACGGGATCTGGCCGTGTCGGTGCTGCCAGAGCGACAAACCACCTCGTCGGGATCAATACAGGACAGGCGAAATCATGACCATCGCGGAAACTCGGCCGGACACCCGTACGCCACTGGAGATCGTCACCGAGCTGCTGTCACAGCAGTGGGTGATCGAGCTGTTCACCGAACTGGGGCAGCGCCAGGCGAAGTCGCTGGCGCTCGCCGGGCAGGTGCGCGAGCACGTCGTCACCAACCACGTGTTCCTGCCCTTCCACGCGCCGATGTTCCCGCTGGCCGTCGCCGAGGCGCAGGGCAGCAAGCTCACCGACGTCGACGGCAACACCTACATCGACTCCCACCTCGGCTTCGGCGGGCAGTCGCTGTTCGGCCACAACCCCCAGCCGGTGGTCGACTTCGTCCGCGAGCAGGCCCTGCGCGGACCCGGCAACGGCTACCTCAACCCGCTGGAGCTGCAGCTGGGCGAGCTTCTCAAGGACCTGATCCCGCACTGCGAGAAGTTCGCCCTGCTCAACTCCGGCACCGACGCGACCGGCACGGCGATCCGGCTGGCCCGCGCGAAGACCGGCCGCAAGCTGGTCGCCAAGTTCGAGGGCTGCTGGCACGGCGTGCACGACGTCGCCGCCCGCAACACCTCGTTCTTCGCCCACGGCCACCCGAAGGTCAACCCGTTCCCGGAGATCACCGCCGACGGCATCGAGCCGCTCAACGCCTTCACCGGCACCGCGGACGTCGACATCCTGATCCTGCCGCACGACGCCGCCCTGGCAGGCGCGCTGATCGAGAAGCACAAGGACGAGCTGGCCTGCGTGATCGCCGACGCGGCCTGCCAGTCGTGGCCGTACGTCGAGCAGACCATCCCCGAGGTCCGCGACGTGGCGCTGCGCTGCCAGGGGCTCGGCGTGCCGTTCATCCTCGACGAGGTGCTGACCGGCTTCCGCTTCGGCACCGCGGGCGCGGCGGGCAAGTACGAGATCCCGGCCGACCTTTACTGCTACGGCAAGGTCGTCTCCGGCCTCGGCCTGCCGCTGGCCGCGATCGGCGGCAAGGCCGAGTTCCTCGACATCGCCACCACGTCGGGCACCTCGCTCGGCGACATCGGCACCAAGACCTTCGTGGTCAACACCCACTCGGCCAACCACCTGTCGATCGCGGCGTCCTACGCCTCGCTGAACATGCTGCGTGAGGCGGGCCCGGCGTTCTACGAGCGCACGGACGCCAAGGTCGACCGGATCAAGGACCGCCTCGCGGCGTTCCGTGACGAGTCGGGCATCCCGATCCGGCTGCTCGGCTTCGGCGCCTTCGCGGGCACCTTCGGGTTCGTCCAGCAGGACTCGTATGAGAGCTACCGCGAGTTCGGTGCCGCGGTGAACCCGCTCGGCCCGGCCGTGCTCACCCTGATGCTGCGCAAGCGCGGCGTCTACACGCTCAGCATGCCGATGTTCTACACCGGCGACGCCCACTCGGACGCTGACATCGACTTCGTGGCCGACGCCGTGATCGACGCCGCGGCCGAGATGGGTCGCAACGGATTCCCCTTCGTGATGCCCTGAACCCCGAAAACCTTGCGGAGTCGACATGAGCATCGACAGCGGCTTACGGGCCGACCTCGAAGTCCATCCTGACCGACGCGGGTTCGTCCCGGACCCGGACGCGCCCATCGCGTCGCTGAGCACATCGGGCACCGTGGCGGGCACCCTCGTCGATCGCGCCCGCCGCGAGCCCGACGCGGTGGCCTACTACCTGCCCGACGAGCCGGAGTCCGACCAGCGGATCACCGTGGCCGACCTGCACGACCGGGCGCACGCGGCCGGGTCGGCGCTGGCCGCGGCCGGGCTGACCAGGGGCGGGCGGGTGTGCCTGTGCCTGGACACCTCCGCCGACCTGCTCTCCGGGCTGTTCGGCGCCGCGCTGCTCGGCGCGGTGCCGTCGGTGGTCGAACCCCCGCTCACCGCGGGCCGCAAGCAGCTGTGGCTGGAGCGGGTGCGCCACATCGTGGCCGTCGCGGAGCCGCAGGTGCTGGTGTGCGCGGAGAACCTGCGCGAGGACGCGGCCGAGGCGCTGGCGGGCATGAACGTCGCCGTGATCAGCCCGCCGTTCGGCGACGGGCTGGTCGCCGACCCGGTGCTCACCGCCGAGCCGGAGGAGCCCGCGTTCATCCAGTTCACCTCGGGCACCACGTCGGCGGCCAAGGGCATCGTGCTCAGCCACCGCGCGGTGTTCGCCGCCGCGTCGGCGATCGGCCTCGGTGGCCCGTTCTTCGAGGGTGACCTGCTGGCCAGCTGGCTGCCGCTGCACCACGACATGGGCATGGTCGGCGCCACCATGACGCCGTTCCTGCTGTCGCTGCCGTCGGTGCTCATCCGGCCGCTGGCCTTCGGCACCCGGCCCGACCGGTGGGTGCGGCTGATCCACCAGTACCGGGCCACCATCTCGCCCGCGCCGAACTTCGCCTACCGGCTGGTCTCGCTGCTGGCCCGCAAGATCGACCTCGACGGGTTGGACCTGAGCTGCTGGCGCAAGGCGTTCAACGGCGCCGAGGTCGTCGACGCGGGCACCCTGGCCGACTTCCAGGAGGTCATGGGCCGCTTCGGGTTCGCCGCGGAGACGATGCGGCCCTGCTACGGCATGGCCGAGCTGGGGCTGGCCGCGACGTTCTCGCCGGTCGGCACCCCGCCGCGGATCGAGGTGCTCTCGCGCGCGGCGATCGCCGAGACCGGCACGGCGGAGGCGCCTCGCTCCACTGAGGACGCCCACCCGTTCGTCTCATCGGGCATTCCGGTTCCTGGCACCAAGGTCAGGGTCAGCGACACCGAGGACATCGACCTGCCCGACGGCCACATCGGCCGGGTCCGGGTGGCCAGCGAGTCGATGATGACCGGGTACATCAACGGCCCCGCCGACCCCGTGCTCGACCTGCGCGACGGTTGGCTCGACACCGGCGACCTCGGGTTCCTGCTCGACGGCGAGCTGTTCGTCACCGGCCGCGGCAAGGACCTGATCATCCTGGCGGGCCGCAACTACCAGCCGCAGACCTTCGAGCGCGCCGCCGAGACCGTCGACGGGGTCCGCCCCGGCGCCGCGTCGGCGGTCGGCGTGCCCGACGCGAAGAGCGGCACCGAGAAGATGGTCATGGTGGTGGAGAGCAAGTACCACCGCGACCCGGCCACCGCGGCCCACACCGCCAAGCTCATCGAGCGGGCGGTCGCCGAGCAGACCGGCGTCCGGCCCGCCCGCGTGATCATCGTCAGCCCGCGCACCCTGCCCAAGACCTCCAGCGGCAAGCTGCAGCGTCCGCAGGTGGCCGCGGCCGTGGCGGCCGGCGTCCTGGGCGGGTGACCGGCGTGGAACTGGCACTCGTCGGCGGGTCGCTGCGCCCGGGTTCGGTGAGCGAGCGGGTGCTGCGCATCTGCGCCGACCTCGCCGCCGGGCACGGCGCCCGCACGACGGTGCTCACCGCCGACCAACTCGACCTGCCGCTGTACCGGCCGGGGGCACCACAGCGCCCATTCAAGGCGCAGGAGCTGCTGGCGGCGCTGCGGCGGGCCGACGGGGTGATCATCGCGACGCCGACGTACCACGGCGGCGTCTCGGGGCTGCTGAAGAACGCGCTGGACTACGTCGAGGACCTGGCCGGGGACACCCCGGCCTACCTCGACGGGCGCGTCGTCGGCACGGTCGCGGTCGGCTGGAGCGAGCACGGCGCGGCCACCGCGGTGGCCGAGCTGCGCACGGCGGTGCTGTGCCTGCGCGGCTGGGTCACGCCGATGGCCGTGACGGTGAACTCGGTTCCACTGTCCAATTTGGAAGGTTTAGCCGCCGACGCCGCGCTGCGTTCGGATCCTCGGTTGATGCGCAGGCTCGAAATCCTGGTCGGCCAAGTGGTCGACTTCGCCGGCACTCGCCTGGTCACCGCTGTCTAGGCGCTGTCCTGTGAGTCCGGTGCGTGGGATCCGTGATCCGGGCGGTTCCTGGGCGCGCGGGTGGGAAGCCGCTCGTACTGGGCGTACTAGGGCTTTCCGCCCGCGCGGCCAGGGGCCGTTCGGGCGCGGATAGCGCGTGCCGGACTCGCAGGACAGTGCCTCAACCCTTAGGAGAGAGACGTGAGCACCACCACCGACACCGGTCTGAGCCAGGAAGGCTCGGTCGAGGACCTGCACCGGGCCGTGCGCGATCACTACGACAAGCTGGTCGACCTGTACGAGGACCTCTGGGGCGAGCACATCCACCACGGCTTCTGGGACCTCGACGCGCAGGACGTGCCGCGTGACATCGCCCAGCAGCGCACCACCCAGGAGCTCATCAAGTTCGGCGGCATCGCGCCCGGCTCCAAGGTCCTCGACAGCGGCTGCGGCATCGGCGCGTCGGCGATCATGCTCGCCGACACCATGAACTGCACCGTCGACGGCATCACGCTGAGCCACGAGCAGGTCAAGCGCGCCACCGACAAGGCGGCCCAGGCGGGCGTGGGCGACAAGACCCACTTCCAGGTCATGGACGCCATGCACACCACCTACGAGGACAACACCTTCGACGTCATCTGGTCGATGGAGTCCTGCGAGCTGATGCCCGACAAGCGCGCCTACCTCGCCGAGAACCTGCGCATCCTCAAGCCCGGCGGCCGCCTCGTCGTGGCCACCTGGACCAGCCGCGACGACCAGCTGAACCCGAAGGAGGTCAAGCTGCTGCGCAGGCTCTACCGCGACTTCGCCATCTCGCACGTGCTCCCGCTGGAGCACTACGCCGCGCTGTGCACCGAGCTCGGCTACACCGACGTCGCCCAGGCCGACTGGACCGACAACGTCAAGGCCACCTGGAAGCTCTCGGCCGACATCGTCAAGCCGCTGGTGCGCGACCCGTCCTACGTGTGGAAGCTGGTGAAGGCCAAGGGCGCCGACATCTTCCGCTTCTTCAACTCGGTCCCGCTGATGAAGCAGGCCTACGACAAGGACGTCATGCACTACGGCGTCTACACCGCCGTCAAGCCCAGCTGAGACATCCGCATACATCGACACGACACGCGCCGTGGGGCCGACTTGAGCCCCACGGCGCGTTCGCGTTCACATCAGATGTCCTGCCACACTAGATCCACTGACGGACGGTCACGTCGGCGAAGCCGCCGTTGTCCCACAGGGTCGGATCGTTGATGCCCACCTCGAGTGTGCCGCCGACCGCCGGGTCGACGAACACGCACGGTCCATTGGTGATCGCGCCGCTGGGCAGCTTGTGCCCGACCACCGGGAACCAGGAACCCGCGTCGAACCAGCGGCCCTGGACGAACGCCCCGCCCGAGTTCATCCGGCCGATGAGCGTGTAGGCGGGCTCGCTGGGCAGCGGGAAGCCCGTGCCCGCCCTCGTGCCCGACAGCCCGATCACGTCGACCGTGGTGCCCCAGCCGTCGATGCGGGTGAACCCTGACGCGCTGAGCCGCAGGGTGTCGCCCCGGAACACGCCGATCCGCGACGAGTACGGGCTGATGGTGTTGGCGTGCGCGTGCCAGGACTCGGTGATGTTCTGGTGCGGCGCACTCGTCTGGCAGCCGGTCAGGCTCGCGGCGTTGGGCGGAAGGAGATTGGCCTCGATGCGGTAGAAGCCGTACCCCGGCGGCGTGGTGCTGTTGGGGAAGCGGACGACCGCCGCGTTGTCCAGGTTCGTGGCGCTCCAGAAGCTGCGCAGGGTCAGCGGGCCCGCGCTCGTGGGCGGCGGGTTGACGAAGCCCTCGATGCGCAACAGCGTGTACTCGCTGCCGGAGACCCTGCGGTCGCCGATGTCGCCCGACCAGGCCGGGTCCGTGGTGAGGAAGTTGTCCGAGCGGTCCGGGCTCCACCAGTGGAACAGCTTGACCGTGCCCGCGGGCTGCGGGTTGGCCGGATTGAACACATCACCCTGGCGCCCGACGATGACCCAGCCGGGGCGGTCCGCGCATGGCGAGATGTTGTAGTACCCGCAGGTCCACACTTCCTGCGCGGTGGTGAAGTAGTCGCCGGTGGTCGCGTTGAAGAACGTCACCAGCGGAAGCTGTGTCGGACCCGTGGCGGCGGCCGGTGTCGCCGTGCCGATCGCCAACCCCGTCATGGCGATCGCCGTCGCGGCGATGGTGGTGATCCAACGCCTGGCTCTCTTGATCATGTCTCCTCCTGGATCGCCCCGGGCTTGTCGCCCGGTGGCGTGTCCAAGAGTCGTTCGCCGCGGCCGTGGCCACGACCAGGAAACCTCCGCGCTCCTGGTTGGAAACCTGGGTGGCTACGCGCCGGGGACGAACCGGCGCGGGCCGATCAGGGCGGCGACACCGATCAGCAGGTAGCCGAGGGACGGTCCGAAGGCGCCGATGTCGAGCTTGCTCAGGTCGACTGCCTTGACCAGGTCCATGACGCCGTAGATGTGCACGCCGGACATGGAGATCAGGATCAGGCCCGCCACGCGGCGGAACATGGTGACCGCCGTCTTGAGTACGAAGACGACCAACACGACCGCCGCCAGCGCCGCCACGGCGATGGCGATCTCCTTGGTACCGAGGCTGTGCTCACCGAACGTGCCGGTGAGGGGGCCGAAGCCGTAGCGCAGCAACAGGTAGCCGAGGCCGATCAGCATCAGCCCACCCCACACCACCTTCATCGCCACCGACTCCAGCACCGCGGCGAACGCGAGCAGGATGCCGAGGATGATCAGCGGGTAGCTGAGGAACACCACGTACAGGTCGCCGAAGCTGTCGATCTCGCCCTTGGACAGCTGGTCCCACAGGGTGAACAGGGACCTGGGGTCATTGCCCGCGCTCGCCCACGGCAGGACGGTGAGGCAAAGGATCTGCACCAGCGAGCCGACCAGGGTCAGGATCAGACCGATGCCGGGTAGCTTGAAACTGAAGCCGCCGCCGCCACCGCCGCCGGACGAGGGGG
>Ga0247823_10000132_pt1 | contig 60027 bp, 50 predicted proteins | sample 13C_PalmiticAcid_2_FD_192426 | JGI IMG/M metagenome (GOLD analysis project Ga0247823, IMG submission 192426) | Soil microbial communities from agricultural site in Penn Yan, New York, United States - 13C_PalmiticAcid_Day30 | ecosystem: Environmental > Terrestrial > Soil > Agricultural land... | reverse complement strand
GCACGCGGCAAGGCGATCGCACCCACGCCTGCCCAGGTGCCGATCGCCTTGCCGCGTGCCTCGCCGGTAAAGGCGTGGCCGAGCGTCGCAAGGCTGTTCGGCAGCAGGATCGCCGCGCCGATACCCTGCGCCGCGCGCGCGGCGAGCAAAAGGGTCAGGTCCGCCGCCAGCGCGCAGGCGACGGAGGCGAGCGCGAAGACCGCGATGCCTAGGACGAGGAGCTTGCGTCGCCCGAAATGATCGCCCGCCGCGCCGCCGATCAGCAACAGCGCCGATAGCGGTAGCAGATAGGCGTTGATCGTCCATTGCAGCTCGGCGGGAGTCGCGTCGAGATCGGCCCCGATCGCCGGCAGCGCGACATTGGTGACCGATCCGTCGATGAAGGCGAGGCTCGAGGCGAGGATACACGCCACGAGCGTGAGCCTGGGGTGCGGGGCAGACATGGCGGCAGGCTAGCAGGGTTGGCAGCGTCCGGCGATGCGTGCGTCAAGTTGCTGAATCGTTGCAGGAAACGCAATCGCGACCGCGTTCGCTGCTATATTTGACTATGTTCAGGCGCGCTGCCCCGGCCGTCGCTATCCACACCGAGCAGAATCAGGCGATTCTGGTCGAGCAGTTCCGTGCCCTGCGCCAGCAGGTGCCGCTGATGTACGCGCTGATGCTGGTCGATGCGGCGTTCCTCAGCTTCGCGTCGCACGGCACCGTGAGCGCCTGGTGGAGCTTCGGGATGCCGGTGGTGCTGGCATTGCTCGGCGGGGTGCGCGCCGCTTTCTGGCTGCGTCGGCGGAGCGCGGTTCCCGATCCGGAGATGATTCCGCGCTATCTGATCGGGACGACGATCGTCGCGATGGCGCTCAGCCTGGGCTTCGGTGGATGGGGACTGGTCCTGTATGTCCAGGCCGATCTGGTGCGTCGCGCCTGCATCGCGCTCTATATCTTCATCGGCGCGATCAGTTGCTGCTATTGTCTCCAATCCCTGCCGCGTGCCGGTCACGCGGTATTGCTCTGCGGCGCCGCCCCGGTCACGCTCTGCCTGCTCTTCTCGGCGGACTGGTTTCTGCGCGGTGTCGGCTTCAACATCGTCGTCGTCACCGCGGTGATCCTGCGGATGCTGCAGGCCAGCCATGTCGGCTTCATCGAAGTGCTGGCCTCGCGTGCCGACATGGCGACCGAGCAGCGCCGCGCGCAGGGCGCCGAGCAGCGTGCCCACCAGCTCGCTTATCACGATCCGCTGACCGGCCTCCCCAATCGGCGCGCGCTTGCCGAGGCGCTGGAGACCCGGATGGCCGGAGACGCGCCGCTCGGGCTGCTGATCATCGATCTCGATCGCTTCAAATCGATCAACGACGTGTACGGCCACCACGCCGGCGACCAGTTGCTGCGCGACGTCGCGGCGCGGCTGGGCTCGGTGACGGGAGCGCAGGCGACCAGCTATCGTCTCGGCGGCGACGAGTTCGCCGTGATCGTCGATGCCGATGGCGAGGGTGCGCGCCGCGCCGCGCACGCCATCGTCCATGCGATGCTCAAACCCTTTGCCGGACCCGAACTGGTCCACCACATCGGCGCCAGCGTGGGAATCTCGCTCTATCCGAACGACGCCGCGGACCGTGAGACGCTGATGCGTCGTGCCGACATCGCGCTCTACAAGGCCAAGCAATCGGGGCGAAGCCAGCATTGCGCGTTCGAGCCGATGCTCGACGCCGAGATCCGCCGGCGGGCCGAGATCGAGCGCGAGCTGCGCGAGGCGATGACGGCCGACGCCTTCGTGCCTTATTATCAGCCGATCGTCGATCTCGCGAGCAGCGCGGTGGTCGGATACGAGCTGCTCGCGCGGTGGCAGCGCGGCGATCGCGAGGAGATCGGGCCCGAGCAGTTCATACCGATCGCCGAGGAATGCGGGCTGATCAACGTGCTGATGCTCCGGCTGCTGCGACGCGCCTGCCGCGAGACGCGTGATTGGGACATCGGGATCTCGATCAACGTATCGCCGACCCAGCTCAAGGATCCGTGGTTCAGCCAGAAGGTGCTCGCGGTGCTGACCCGCGAACGCTTCCCGCCGCCGCGGTTGACCATCGAGATTACGGAGAACGCGCTGATCATCGACGCCGACAGCGCGCAGCAGACGATCGCCTCGCTCAAGAATCAGGGAATCCAGCTGGCGCTCGACGATTTCGGCACCGGCTATTCATCGCTCCAGCATCTGCAGATGCTGCCGTTCGACCGGCTCAAGATCGACCGTTCGTTCGTGACCTCGATGGAGCGCGATCCCGCGGCGATGCGACTGGTGCACGCGATCATCTCGCTCGCCAACACGCTGGGACTGCCGGTGGTGGCCGAAGGAATCGAATCGGCTTCCACCGCGCGCACGCTCGCCAGGCTCGGCTGCGCGATGGGGCAGGGGTTCCATTATGGCTATCCGACCCCGATCGAGGACATCGCCCTGGCGGGCGCGGCTCAGCCGGCGTAGCGGTCCTTCAGCACCTTCCACGTCGCGCGCAGGCTGACTGCTTCGGCACCCTTGGGCCGGCCCGGCTTGGCCGAACCGTTCCAGCAGAAGATGTCGAAATGCGCCCATTGCGCCTTTTCGGGGGCGAATTCCTTGAGGAACAGCGCCGCGGTGATCGCCCCGCCGAAGGGACCTTCGGCCGCGTTGACCAGGTCGGCGACATCGGATTTGAGCGCTTCCTTGTACGGGTCGTAGAGTGGCATCCGCCACATCGGATCGGCCTCGGCCTCGGCCGCGGCGAGCAGTTCGGCGGCGAGCGTTTCGTCATTGGCGAACAGCGCCTGGAGATCGGCACCGAGCGCGACGCGCGCGGCGCCGGTGAGCGTCGCGAAGTCGAAGACCAGTTCGGGGTTGCTCTCCGCCGCCTTGGTCAGCGCGTCGCCGAGAATCAGCCGGCCCTCGGCATCGGTGTTGCTGTTCTCTACCGACAGACCCTTGCGCGAGATCATCACGTCGCCGGGGCGCGTGGCCTCGCCGTTGATCGAATTCTCGACCGCGGGGACGAGCATGTGGAGACGCACCGGCAGGCGGTGCTGCATCACCAGTTCGGCGAGCGCAAGCGCATGTGCGGCGCCGCCCATGTCCTTCTTCATCAGCCGCATGCCGGCGGCGGGCTTGATGTCGAGCCCGCCGGTGTCGAAGCACACGCCCTTGCCGATGATCGCGATGCGCGGATGCTCGGGATTGCCCCATTCGAGCTCGATCAGCCGCGGCTCGCGGCCCTCTCCGGCGGCCTTGCCGACCGCCCAGAGCATGCCATAGCCCTTCTCGACTTCCTTGCCCTTCGCTACGGTGAGGGTCGCGCCATATTCCTTCGCCAGATCGGCGGCGGCGGCCTCGAGATCGGCGGGCCCCATGTCGTTGGCGCCGGTGTTGATCCGATCGCGCAGCTTGAAGGTGACGCCCGCGAGGCGCAGCGCCTCTTCCATCCGGGCAGGATCGGCGGTGAGCAGCACGCGCGGGCCCTGCGCCTTGTCGTCCTTCTTCTTGTAGCGATCGAATTTGTACTGCGCCGTCAGCCAGCCATGCAGCGCCTTGCCCGGCTCGCGGCCGTCGACGCGGTAAACGCCCTCGGGGAGCGTCTCGGCGAGTTTGGCGAGGCACCATGGAGTCAGCCGCTCGACATTGGCGACCACGGTCACGACCGACCAGTCCTCGGGCCCGTCGCCCGGAAGGATCGCGCTCGAATAGCCGACCGGCGCCAGCTTCTGCGCCTGCGCCGCGGTGCGGTGGCGCGGCGGCTGGGCGGCGAGCCAGGCGTCATAGCCCTTGGCGTCGATCAGATGGATAGTGCGCGCGGGTTGGCCGCGGTCGGGCTGAATCAGCGAGGAGAGATCAGGCATGGCCACGATCTAGGGTCGCGAAGCCGCTCCGCCTAGCCCCTGCGCCGAAGATGAAATTTTGTTCATTTCGGAACCGGCCCCGGCCCGGCTGGTTGGCCCAACGCCCTGACGCTTCCCGCCCGACGGAAGCGCCGCGTCCGCGGGAGACAGCGTGTGACCGATGCCCGAGGCTATTCCGACCCTCCGTCCGCGCCTGTCGATTCGCCGATCCCGAGTGCGCGATCGCGATGGGGGAGTTGGCTGTCGATCATGGTCGGTGCGTTAATCGCAGTGATCGGGCTGGTGCTGGCAGCCGGCGGACTCTGGCTCGCTTTGCTCGGCGGATCTTTTTACTATCTGCTCGCCGGCGCGGCGATGATCGCGGCGGGGCTGCTGTTGGTCCGGGGACGGCCGCTCGGTGGCTGGATCTATCTGGCGATCGTGCTGCTGAGCGCGCTCTGGGCGTGGTGGGAAGTCGGCGCGAACGCCTGGGCGCAGGTGCCACGGGTGATCGCGCCGGTAGTGCTGCTCTTTGCGGCGATCGCGGCGATGGCGACCTTGACCCGGCGGCCGGACCGCTGGCGGCTGGCGCTGATCGGCGGGGTCGCCGCGCTGGTGCTCACTACGGTCGATTTCTGGCTGGCCGCTGCCAATGCTCCGAACCCGGTCCTCGCCGTCTTGCCTGCGGCGGGTACGCGCGGGATGGCCGATCCCTCGGGTCAGCAAGTCGGTGCCGACTGGCCGGTCTATGGCGGGACCACCAGCGCGCGGCGCTATTCGCCGCTGACCCAGATCAACGCGGAGAATGTCGGCCAGCTCCGGCGCGCCTGGACGATCCATACCGGCGACCTCCCGTCCTCGCCGAAGATCCGGGGCACCTATGGCGCCGAGAATACGCCGCTCAAGGTGGGGGACAGCCTGTATCTGTGCACGCCGAAGAACATCATGATCGCGCTCGATCCGGCGACCGGCAAGGAGCGCTGGCGCTATGATCCCAAGGTACCGGACACGGCGATCCCGTACACCGCGGCATGCCGGGGCGTGGTCTATTACGCCGTGCCCGGCATCGCCGCGGACCAGCCCTGCGCGACGCGCGTCATCGAAGGCACGCTCGATGCCCGGCTGATCGCGGTCGATGCGCGCTCGGGGCGACTGTGCGCCGATTTCGGCACCAACGGCCAGGCCGATGCCAAGATCGGCATGGGCAAGGTTCCCGACGGTTTCGTCTCGATCAATTCGCCGCCGACCCTGGTGCGCGGGATCCTCGTCACCGGGCATCAGGTGCTCGACGGACAGGATCGCTGGGCACCGTCGGGGGTGATCCAGGGCTTCGACGCCCGCACCGGCCAATTGCGCTGGGCGTGGGACATGATGCGTCCGGAATGGAGCGGTTACCCGCCACAGGGGCAGGAATGGACTCGCGGCACCCCTAACATGTGGACGATGGCCTCGGGCGACGAGCAGCTTGGCCTTGTCTATCTGCCGATGGGCAATGCCGCGGCGGACTATTATTCGTCGCTACGCCGCCCGCAGGAGAACGAAGTCGCGACGTCGCTGGTCGCGCTCGACGTCACCACCGGCAAGCCGCGCTGGCGCTTTCAGGCGGTGCGCAAGGATGTGTGGGACTATGATTTCGGGGCGCAGGCGACGCTCGTCGACTTCAAGGGCATTCCGGCGCTCGTCCTGCCGTCGAAGCAGGGCGACATCTATGTGCTCGACCGCCGCACCGGCCGGCCGCTGACGCCGGTCGGCGAGATGCGCGTACCCGGCGGCGGAGTCGAGCCCGGCCAGCGCGCGCCGACCCAGCCGGTGTCGCTGTGGCACACGCTGCGCAAGCCCGACCTGACCGAGCGCGACATGTGGGGCATGTCGCCGATCGACCAGATGATCTGCCGGATCCAGTTTCGCCGGGCGAGCTACAAGGGCTTCTTCACGCCGCCCGAGGCGGACCGCCACTCGATCGAATATCCCGGCTATAATGGCGGGACCGACTGGGGCGGGATCGCCGTCGATCCGGCACGCGGGGTGATCGTCGCCAATTACAACGACATGCCGAACTATGTGCGGCTGGTGCCGCGCGCCGAGGCCGACAAACTGGGCTGGGCGCCGCGGGATCAGGCGCGCGGCGACATCGGCGGTGCCGAGGGCGCGGGCGATCCGCAGGCCAACACGCCTTATGCGATCAACGTCAATGCCGGCTGGCGGCTGCCCTTCACCGGCATGCTGTGCAAGCAGCCCCCTTATGGCGGGATCCGCGCGATCGACATGGCGACGGGCACGACGATCTGGGACCGCGCGTTCGGCGAGGCGCGGACCAACGGGCCGTTCGGCATCCCCTCCATGCTGCCGATCACGATCGGCACGCCCAACAATGGCGGCGCGGTGGTGACCGCCAGCGGCCTCGTCTTCATCGCGGCGGCGACCGACAATCTGATCCGCGCGATCGACCTCAACACCGGCAAGACGGTGTGGAAGGACGTGCTGCCGGGCGGCGGGCAGGCGACGCCGATGACCTATGAAGTGAACGGTAAGCAGTATCTCGTCCTCTATGCCGGCGGCCACCATTTCATGGAAACGCCGGTGAGCGACGAAGTGGTGGCGTACGCGCTGCCGTCCTGACGTCAGCCTGGATGCGCCTTCACATAGTCGATGAAGGCGCGCAGCGGCGCGGGGACGAGGCGGCGGCCGGGATAATATAGGAACGGGCCGGGGAAGCTTTCCCACCAATCCTCGATCACCGGCACCAGCGCGCCGCTGTCGAAATGGGGGCGCAGGAGGTCCTCGAACGAGGTGACGATGCCGGCGCCTGCGATCGCGGTGGCGATCAGCAAGTCGAATGCAGTGCTGAGGCTGACGACGAGCGGACCGCCCGGTTCGACGCGCACGATCTCGCCGTCGCGCGAGAATTCCCACGCATGGAGGCTGCGATTGGCGAAGCGCCCGCGCAGGCAGGCGTGATCGAGCAGATCACGCGGATGCGCAGGCGTGCCCCGCCGCTCGAGATAATCGGGCGACGCGCCGACCGCGAAGCGCTGGATGCGCGGACCGATCGGCACGGCGATCATGTCCTGCTCGAGCCTTTCGTCGTACCGGATGCCGGCGTCGCAGCCCGAGACCGGCAGGTCGACGAAATTGTCTTCGGCGACGATCTCGAGCTGGATCTCGGGATAAGCCGCCAGAAAGCCCGGCAGGATCGCGGGAAGCACCAGCCGTGCGGCGATCACCGGCACGTTGAGCTTGAGCGTCCCCGCCGGCCGATCGCGGAAGATGTTGACCATATCGAGGGCCGCCTCGACTTCGCCGAGCGCGGGGCCGAGCCGCTCGACCAGCCGCGCGCCGGCCTCGGTCGGCGCGACGCTGCGGGTGGTGCGGTTGAGCAGGCGAACGCCGAGCCGCGCCTCGAGCCGCCGCACTGCTTCGCTGAGGCTTGAGGCGCTGGTGCCGGTGATGCGCGCCGCGTCGCGAAAGCCCCTGGCGCGCGCCACCGCCAGGAATGCATCGAGGTCGCCGAGATCCATTGTTCGAAATTCCGTACAGCCTGTGCAGATTGTGCGGGATTATCGCGCGGCGATGCAAGGCCTAGCTAGCGAGCAAGTTTTCAAGGAGATCGAGCATGTCCGACTATCCGATGACCTGGCAACTGGGCGACCGCAGCGTGAACCGCGTCGGCTATGGTGCGATGCAACTCGCCGGGCCCGGCGTGTTCGGCCCGCCCAGGGACCGTGACCAGGCGATCGCCGTGTTGCGCGAAGCGGTGGCCTCGGGCGTCGATCACATCGACACGTGCGACTATTACGGCCCGCACGTCACCAACCAGATCCTCCGCGAGGCGCTGCATCCCTATCCGGACGATCTCGCCATCGTAACCAAGGTCGGCGCGAAGCGCAGTGACGACGGGGCGTGGCTGCCGGCGTTCAACCCCGACGATATCGAGGCGGCGGTGCACGACAATCTGCGCAATCTCGGGCTGGAGACGATCCACGCGGTCAACCTTCGCGTGATGGGCGATGGCGGCCATGGACTGAGCGAAGGCACGATCGCGCCGCAATTCGAGCGGTTGGCGCGGCTGCGCGAGCAGGGGCTGATCCGCCATCTCGGGATCAGCAACGCCACCGCGACCCAGATCGAAGAGGCGCGGGGCATCGCGCCGGTGATCTGCGTGCAGAACCATTATAATCTCGCCCACCGCGAAGACGACGCGCTGATCGATGGGCTGGCCGAAGCGGGGATCGCCTATGTGCCGTTCTTCCCGCTCGGCGGATTCTCGCCGCTTCAGTCGGACGCGCTCGATCAGGTCGCTGCGCAATTGAGCGCGACGCCGATGCAGACGGCGCTGGCGTGGCTGCTCCAGCGCGCCCCGAATATCCTGCTGATCCCGGGCACCTCCTCGCTGGCGCATCTGCGCGAGAATCTGGCGGTGCGCGATCTGCGGCTGCCCCCGGACGCTGTGGCGACACTCGACGCCATCGCGGGCTAATGCGCGATCGGCTTCACTTTGGGTGCGCACATCGCCAATGCGCGGTCGATGATGTGGACCAGGCGTCGGCGACCTTCGGCCAGGCCAACGGCATGGTTCCCGCGATCGAGCGTCTCGAAGTTGAGATAGTTCAGCCCGTGAAGCACCGCATAATTGGACAGCGATCGATCGCTGGCGACGACGCGCTCCTGCACCACGTTGAAATCCGCGGCGATCATCTCGTCGCGGCAAAAGGCGGCGGCGGGGCCATCCTTGATGCGCCAGGTGGCGAACGCGACGGTATCGTCGTCGTCCCATGGCCAGGCCCGGCGTCGTGAGGGGCTGGGGGTAAGGGTGTCGTCGCAATAGCGGATCGAGATCACGCCCTGGCCCGAGGGGTCGGATTGGTTGCAGCGCGATTCGCCGGTGTCGAAGCCGCGGGCGTTGGTGTGGAGCGCGATGATCGGCATGCCGGGCCTCGGATCGGCGAGGATGCGGCGCGCATAACCGGGAAGCGCGCTGTCGAAGTTGCGATTGGGATCGACCGGGCGGCCATAATCCACCGCCTGGTTCATCCGCGCGCCATCTTCGGCGATGCCGGCGTCGACAGCGATCAGCGTGCCGCCATATCTGCGCACCGCCTCGAGCCCCGCCTCGAACCCGGCATTTTCGTTGTCGTGCGGCACGAACCACAAGGGGCCGCGCGGATGCCGGAGATTGGCGATGCGCCATAGCCGCCATGCCGCGCGCTCCTCGCGGAATTCGATCCGGCTGACCGTGAGGCCGCGCCACTCGGCCGGATCGCGGTGGCGCGCGAAATCATCGTCCTGCACGGCAAGCGGATCGACCTGGGTCGCGCGCGTGGCGGGATCGCCGGGGGCCGCGCTCGACAGGCTCAGCCAGGCGAGACTCGCGGCGAGAGCAATGCGGAACATGCGACCTCCTGAAGTGGCGCGAGCATATGCGCGCTGCCGCGCCGCGTCACCCTGACCTTGCGTCTCGGTTATACCTCGAAGAATGATTTCGCTGGGCCGGGCGTATGAAAGTCCCGTGCTCGATACATGATAATAAAGCTAAAATTCATGGCAAGATATTGCCGTGCAACGCCGCGCGTCCACGCCTGTACGGCAAAGTTTACCTATGTTAAACTGCGACTCCAGCTCAAGTATGGGCGTCTGCTGGTATTGGAGAACAAGCAGGGGAGGACGGCAATGTCATTTGCATTTGCAGCGATGATGGGGTGGTGCGGGACAAAATGGCCCGGCTGGTGGCGCTGGCCGCGTCCGCCGCATCCGGATCCCGAGCCTTGGTGGCGGCTGGTCGACGGGCTGATCGGCGTGGCCGGCGGCATCGGCGCGATCACTGTCTTCGAACCGCTGCTGCGCGATCAGGGGCTGCTGACCACCGGCGGGGTGGCGTTCTTCGGCGGGCTCGCGGCAGCGACCCTCGTCGAATCGGTTGCGGGCCTGAACAAGGCTCGCTGAACGGGGGAGGCGGCGTCCCTCGGGACGCCGCCTTTCACGATCCGCTTAAGGACTCGCCTCTTGCGAGCCGCCTCTTACGAGAATGCGAGCGGTACGCCGTAAAGGTCGTGCTCGTCGGCATCCTCGATCGTGACGCGGACGATGTCGCCCTGGGTGAGGTGCCCAGCGTCGCGCAGAAAGACCTCGCCGTCGATCTCGGGGGCGTCGGCCTGACTGCGGCCGGTGGCGCCGTCCTCGCCGACTTCGTCGATGATCACTTCGAGCGTGCGGCCGACCTTGGCCTGGAGCTTGGCGGCGGAGATCGCCGCGGTCTTCTCCATCACCCGGGCGTAGCGCTCTTCCTTGACTTCCTCGGGCACCGGATCGGGCAGAAAGTTAGCCGACGCGCCCTCGACGGGTTCGAAGCGGAACGCGCCGACACGGTCGAGCTGGGCCTCGTCGAGCCAGTCGAGCAGATACTGGAAGTCCTCCTCGGTCTCGCCGGGGAAGCCGACCACGAAGGTCGAGCGGATCGTGATGTCCGGGGCGATCTCGCGCCAGCCGCGCAGCCGCTCGAGCACCTTCGCCTCGTTGGCCGGGCGGCGCATACGACGGAGCACGTTGGGCGACGCATGCTGGAACGGGATGTCGAGATAGGGAAGGATCAGCCCCTCGGCCATCAGCGGGATGACCTGGTCGACATGGGGGTAGGGGTAGACGTAATGGAGCCGCACCCACCCGTTCACCGGCGCCGCGATCTTGCCGAGCTCACGGGCGAGATCGGTCATGTGGGGCACCACTTCCTGCCCCTTCCACATCCGCGGTTCCTTGCGGATGTCGACACCATAGGCCGAAGTGTCCTGGCTGATGACCAGCAATTCCTTCGTCCCCGCTTCGACGAGCTTTTCGGCCTCGCGCAGGATCGCGTCAGGACGGCGGCTGACGAGATCGCCGCGCAGGCTCGGGATGATGCAGAAGGCGCAGCGGTGGTTGCAGCCCTCGGAGATCTTCAGATAGCTGTAATGGCGGGGCGTCAGCTTGAGTCCGGCATCGGGGACGAGGTTGACGAAGGGCGAGGGCGGCATCGGCGCCGCTTGGTGCACCGCGCCGACGACTTCCTCATATTGGTGCGCGCCGGTGACCGCGAGCACATTGGGGAAGCGGGCGCGGATGACCTCGGCTTCCTTGCCCATGCAGCCGGTGACGATGACGCGGCCGTTCTCGGCGATCGCCTCGCCGATCGCCTCGAGGCTTTCTTCCTTGGCCGAATCGAGGAAGCCGCAGGTGTTGACCAATACGATGTCGGCGCCCTGATAATCGGGGGACATCGCATAGCCGTCGCTGCGCAGCTTGGTGAGGATGCGTTCGCTGTCGACGAGGTTCTTCGGACAGCCGAGCGACACCATCCCGATGCGAGGGGACTCAGGGAGTTTGGTTGCCATGATTGGCGGGCGACATAGGCTTTTTGGCGGAAATTGCTAGCCGGGGGTTTTCCGCCTAGCTTCAAGTCTGTGCAGATAAGGGGAGGGGACGATGCAATTTCATTGGCTTCCGATCGTGGTGGCGGCCGTTGCGGGCTTCGCAGTGGGCGGGATCTGGTACGGGCCGCTGTTCGGCAAGGCGTGGATGAAGGCGCGCGGGATCACGCCGGAGAGCGCCGCCGGCGCCAATATGCCGCTGATCTTCGGGACGACCTTCGTGCTCAACCTGGTCGCCGCGTTCATGCTCGACCATCTCTATGCCACCTATGACACGCCGGTGGGGCTGCATCATTCGCTGGTGATCGCGGCAATCATCGGCGTTGGCTTCGTCGCGACGTCGATCGGGGTGAACTATCTGTTCTCGCGCCTGCCGCGCGCGCTGTTCTTCATCGACGCGGGGTACTGGATCACGATCTATCTGGTGATGGGGGCGATCTTCGGCCTGCTGACCTAGGGCGCGACAATCGGAGTCCGGAACAGGAAGAAAGCTCCGGCGGCGATCAGCGCGAAGCCGATCAGATGGTTCACCGTGATCTTCTGGCCGAGATAGAGGATCGAGAACGCCGCGAACACCGCGAGGGTGATGACTTCCTGCATCCCTTTGAGTTGCGCGGCGGAGTAGACGCCGCTGCCCCAGCGGTTGGCGGGGACGGCGAGCAGATATTCGGGGAGCGCGATCAGCCAGCTGACCAGGATCACCAGCGCTAGCGGCGCCGCCTTGAATTTGAGATGGCCGTACCAGGCGAAGGTCATGAAGACGTTCGAGACGACGAGCATCAGGATCGGGAGGACATGGGCGGAGAAGGCGGGAGGCATGATGCGACCATCACCGACCCGGGCGAGGGGTCAAGAACCAAAGTGACGACTTGCGAGGACGTGGCGGGGCAGCTTCGCGCGCTCGGGGTGCGCGAGGGCGGGGTGCTGCTGGTGCATTCGAGTTTCCGCGCGGTGCGCCCGGTGGAGGGCGGGCCGCTTGGGCTGATCGGCGCGCTACGTGCGGCGCTAGGGCCGGAGGGCACGCTCGCAATGCCTTCGGCGACCGGCGACGACGACGCGCCGTTCGATCCCGCGACCAGCGCAAACCGCGAGGACCTCGGGATCCTGCCGTCCCTGTTCTGGCAGCAGCCGGGCGTGGAGCGCAGCGCGCATTTCGACGCGGTGGCGGCGATCGGGCCGAAAGCGGCGTGGCTCACCGGCGGCCCATTCGTACTGCCGCCCGCCGCGCCGGGCAGCGCCATCGACCGGATTCGCGCGGCGGGCGGACAGATTCTGCTGCTCGGCGTCGGGCACGATGCCAACACGATGCTGCATCTGGCCGAGCTGCTGGGCGGTGCACCCTATCGAAGCGACTTCCATTATACCGACGCGGAGGGCGTGCGGGTGCATTATGGCGAGAATGACAGCTGCTGCGCCAGGTTCGCGCTCGCCGACGACTGGCTGCGCGCCGAAGGGCTGCAGCGCGAAGGGCAGGTGGGGAATGCCCATGCCCGGTTGATCGATGCCGAGGACCTGATCCGGCTGGCGGTGCCGCGGATCGCGGCGGATCCGCTGATCTTCCTCCACGATGCGCAAGAGGGTTGCGAAGAGTGCGACGAGGCGTGGGAAAGCCTCAGCCGGTGACGATCTCGAGGATGGTGTCGCCGGCCAGCAGCGCCCGGGTTTCGGGTTCGGCGAAGCTGTAGGGCTGGCCGTCGCGGAAGATGCGGACGCCGAGACCGGTGGCGATGGCGGACAGCGGCTTGCCGATTTCCTCCGCGCGCACCGCCCGCTCGGTGAGTTGCACCTGTCCGTGGATCGAGGCGAGGTCCATCAGATAGTCGGACAGGTGCGCGCCGTGGCACGAGCCGGCGAGCAGCAGCCCGGCGAAACTCACCGGATTGACCACCGTGGTGGCGCCCGCAGCACGCGCGGGCAGTTCATTGTCCTCGTTGCGGACAATCACGCTGATCGGCAGCGCGGGAGCGAGGTGGCGCGCAGTGAGAGTGATCAGGATCGAAGTGTCGTCGCGGCCCGCGCAGACGATCATCGCCTCAGCGTTCGCGATGCGCACGTCATTGAGCACCTGATCGCGCGTCGCATCGGCCTGCAGCACGATGCAGCCGCACGCCTTGGCGCGGCTGAGATGCTCCTCGTTGGTGTCGATCACGACGATGCGCCCGGCATCGGTGCCGCGCGCGATCAATTCGTCGACGGTCTCCGAGCCGGTGGTGCCGTAGCCTGCCACGATGATGTGCCCCGACAGGGTCTTCTGGATCACTGCCATACGCCATTTGTCCCAGGTTCGCTTGAGCACGAAATTATAGGCGGTGCCGAGGAAGAGCAGCACCACGAAGACGCGGATCGGCGTGACCACGAACGCGTCGAACATCCGCGCCGAATTGCTGACCGGCACGATGTCGCCATAGCCGGTCGTGGTGACCGAGATCGACGTGAAATAGAGGATGTCGAGGAAGCTGACATGCCCGTCGGCAGTGTCCTTGAGCCCGTCGCGCTCGATCCAGTGGACGCCTACCGCGAGCCCGAGCAAGGCGAGCACCGCCAGCACCCGCCAGCCGATCGAGACCCAGACCGGCAGAGTCGATTTGCGCTTGAGCGTAGCGGGCGGAAGAACGGCCATGGCGCCTTAACGCATCAACGCGCGGGCAGCCTCGATACCGGATCGACCGGCGTGCGCCCCTGGCGGATTTCGAAATGGAGTTCGGGGCGGTCGGCGAAGCCCGAATTGCCGGAGAGCGCGATCATCTGGCCCTTCTTCACCGATTGGCCGCGCTGCACAAGCAATTGTCCGGCGTGGCCGTAGACGGTCGTCGTGCTGTTGCCGTGCTTGACGATGACGAGACCGCCCAGCGCCGGAACGTCGCTGCCGACATAGGCGACGACGCCGTCGGCCGCGGCGAGCACCGGTGTGTCGAGCGGGACCGCGATCTTGATGCCGTCGTTGCGCTCGCCGCTCTTGCCTGGGCCGAAGCGCTTGACGATGGTTCCTTTGGCCGGCCAGGCGAACTGGCTCGCGATACGCGTGCTCGGCGTTGCCACCGGAGTCGTGGCCGGAAGGACGCGCGTGGACGAGGGAGTGGGTCTGGCGGGCTTCGCATTCGCAGCCAGCGCGGGCTCGCCGCCGGTGAGGATGTCGTCGATGTCGAGATGGAAGCGCGCGGCGCGCTCTTCGATCGTCTCGGGGCGGCTGCCCGGCACCAGCAGGCGCTGGCCGGTCCGGAGGATATAGGGCTCGGCGAGCGCGTTGGTCGAGACGATGCGCGACCAGGCGACACCATAAGCGCGGGCGATCGCGATGCCGGTTTCGCCGGCGCGGACGAGATGATAGCGCCCGCCGGGAATGCTCAGCCGCTGGCCGGGCTGGATCAGGAAGGGCGGGGCGAGATTGTTGGCGCGAGCGATCGCTTCCGAGCCGGCGCCGGTCCTGATCGAAATGGTACGTAGCGAATCGCCCGGCTGGACGACATAGGTCGAACTCGCCACCTGCTTCGCGTCGGCAGTGACCCGGCGCGCCTCCCAGGCAGGCGGCGGCGCCGGCAGCGCGCGCACGTCCTGATCGATCGAGCGGCGCTCGAACTGCTCTTGCGGTCGATTTTGCTCGGGCGCGTCGTACCCGCGCGCGCCTCGTCCGGCCTCGGCCGGTATGCAGCCTGACATCAATATGACGCCGAACAGCAGTGCCCCCATCCGGCGCATTGCGAACCCCCTTACCCCTGAAGAAATTTAATAAGGTAAATGGGGGTGCTTAACAATAGAGTGACTTGAGGCTTTCCAGCGAGTTGCGGTGCGTGAGATCGAGATGGAGCGGGGTCACCGTGATCCAGCCTTGTTCGATCGCCTCGAGATCGGTCTCGGGATCGGGGGTGTGGGGCAGGCGGCTCATCGCCAGCCAATAATAGGGAAAACCGCGCGGATCGACACGCTTGTCGAGCCCGACCCGGCCATAATCGCGCAAGCCCTGCGCAACCGGCTTGATTCCCTTCACCGCGTCGGCGGAGATCGGCGGAAAGTTGATGTTGACCAGAGTGCGCGGCGCCCAGGGCGCGTCGAGCAGCGGGCGCAGCGCGCGCTCCCCCCAAGCCTCGGCGGTGTCGAAGGGGACCTGATCGCCCATGCCGGCGCGTTCGTAACGCTGGCTGAGCGCCACCGAGCGGATGCCGGCGAGCGCACCTTCCATCGCGGCGGAGACGGTGCCCGAATAGCTCACGTCCTCACCGAGATTGCCGCCGCGGTTGACGCCCGAGAGCACGAGATCGGGCGGCGAATCCTTCATCGCCTCGGCGAGCGCGAACATCACGCAATCGGTCGGCGTGCCGCGCACGGCGTAGCGGTCGTCGCCCATCCGGCGGACGCGGAACGGCTCGGTCAAAGTGAGCGCGCGGCCCTTGCCCGATTGCTCCTCGGCGGGCGCGACGATCGTGATGTCGTCGGAGATGGTCCGCGCGATCCGTTCGAGCACGGCGAGACCACGGGCATGAATGCCGTCGTCATTGGTGAGCAGGATGCGCATTATCTAACTCCTCCCCGTACCGGGGAAGGGGGACCGCCGCGAAGCGGTGGTGGAGGGGGCGTGCCCCACACGGTGTCGCTGGTGGAGAGCCCCCGCCGTCAGCGCTTCGCGCTGCCACCTCCCCGTACCGGGGAGGATCAAGATTTCGCCTCCAGACGGTTCAACCCACCGAGATACGGCTGCAGCACCTCGGGCACCGCAACCGAGCCGTCCTCCTGCTGATAATTCTCGACCACCGCGACCAAGGTCCGTCCCACGGCGAGCCCCGAGCCGTTGAGCGTGTGGACGAAGCGAGTCGCCTTCTCGCCCTCGGGACGATAGCGCGCGTTCATGCGGCGGGCCTGGAAATCGGTGCAGGTCGAGCAGGACGAAATCTCGCGATAACGCGCCTGGCCGGGCAGCCACACTTCGAGATCGTAAGTCCGCGCCGCCGAGAAGCCCATGTCGCCGGTGCAGAGCTTCATCCGGCGGAAGGCGAGGCCGAGCTTTTCGAGAATGTCCTCGGCGCACGCGGTCATCCGCTCATGCTCGGCTTCGGACTGGTCGGGGGTGGTGATCGACACCATCTCGACCTTCTCGAACTGGTGCTGACGGATATAGCCGCGGGTGTCGCGTCCCGCCGAACCGGCCTCGGAGCGGAAGCAGGGCGACAGCGCCGTGAAGCGCAGCGGCAGCATCGCCTCGGGCAGGATCTGCTCGCGCACGCTGTTGGTCAGGCTGACTTCGGACGTCGGAATCAACCAGCGGCCGTCGCTGGTGTGGAAACTGTCCTCGGCGAATTTGGGGAGCTGGCCGGTGCCGTACATGGCTTCCTCGCGGACGAGCAACGGAACCACGGCTTCCTCGAAGCCGTGCGCGCGGGTCAGCGTGTCGAGCATGAACTGGCCGAGCGCGCGGTGAAGGCGCGCAGCGCTGCCGCGCAGGAACGTGAAGCGCGAACCCGCGAGCAATGCCCCGGTCTCGAAATCGAGCCCGAGCGCGGGGCCGATCGCGTCATGCTCCTTCGCTTCGAAGTCGAAGCTGGGCAGGGTGCCGCGTTCGTGGACGAGCGCATTGTCTTCCTCGTCAATGCCTTGCGGAACGTCGGCGAGAGGCAGGTTCGGGATCGCTGCGAGCAGGCCGGTCAGCTGCGCGCCGACGGCCTTTTCCTCGGCATCGATCGCCGGCATCCGCTCCTTGAGCGCGGCCACTTCGGCCATCAGGTCGGTGGGATCGTCGCGCCGTGCCTTGGCCGCGCCGATCGCCTTCGAGGCATCGTTGCGGCGCGCCTGGACCGTCTGCGCCTCGGTGATCAGTGCGCGGCGGCGTTCGTCGAGCGCAAGGAGCTCCGCCGATCGTGGCTCGAGCCCGCGCTTCGCCAGTCCGGCGTCGAATGCGGTGGGGTTTTCGCGGATGAACCGGATGTCGTGCATGGCCGGGCGTATGACTGCGCGCTTCGGCCTGCGCAACCCTGAGCCACATGGCTGCGTTGGAGATGCAACGAAACAAGGAGACGAGACATGCTGGTTCCGCACGATACAGTCGTGGTGGTCGCGGATGGCCGGAAGATGCTGTTCCTCAGGAACGAAGGCGATGCCGAATATCCCAACCTGCAGGTCGAGAAGAAGGTAGTCGACAAGCATAACCCCGATCACAACGAGCAGGCGACCGATCTCGCCGGCGGCGCGATGGGCACTCGTACCGCGGGCGCGCAATGGGGCGCCGGAAACATGGACGAAGTCGATTTCCACCAGCTCGAGGAGGACCGCTTCGCCGCCGAGACCGCGGAACTGCTCAAGAAACGTGCGCTCAACAACGAGTTCGAGTCGCTGATCATCGTCGCGCCGCCCAAGACGCTGGGCGAGCTGCGCAAACATTATCACAAGGAAGTGAGCGACCGGCTGAAGGCCGAGATCAGCAAGGATCTGACCGGGCACACCGTACCGCAGATCGAGGAAGCGCTGGCCCGGGCGGAGTAACGCGCGCGAGCCCAACGCTGCTCCTGCTTTCGCAGGAGCAGCCCCATTTGGTCATCCCGGATGTCAGGCTTTCCCGGAAAACCGCAGGTTTTACGCTGGAAAGCCTTACAGTCTGGGATCCACCGAACTGCTGGATACCTGCCTCACGGTGGGTCCCGGACAGCGCGATTTTCTAATCAAATCACAGATTTGAAGAAAACCGGCTTCCGGGATGACGATAATTAAGTCCGGACTCTAGGCAGCAGCCGACGCCGCCTTCTTCCTGGCGAAGCGCTTGCGGGCGATCAGCGCCGCTGCCGCGCCGCCGAACAGCAGGATCATCGGCGGGGCAGGGACCGGCTCGGGGCCGCCCGACGAGCCGCTCGATCCGTGATGGCCGCTCGATCCGCCGCAATGCTTGCCCCATTTGCAGCCCCAGCCGCTGGAAGTGCTCCAGCCGCTGGAAGTGCTCCAGTTGCCGCTCGACGAAGTGCTCGACGAGGTCGAGGACGACGTGGAGGAAGAGGTCGACGAGCTGACGCCGCTCGACGTGGAGGACGAGGTCGACGAGCTGACACCGCTCGACGTCGAGGTCGAGGAACCGCCGGTCGAACTGGAGGTCGACGAGCCACCGGTCGAAGTGGAGGTCGACGAGCCACCGGTCGAGGTGGACGAGCCGCCTGTTGAGCTGCTGGTCGACGAGCCCCCGCTCGAAATCTCGATATTGATGCCGCTGCTGCTGCCGGAACTGCTGCCCGAACTGCCGAAGAAGCCGCCGGCGAAGAAGCCGCCGCCGAAGCCGCCATAGCCGCCCGAACCGCCGACAACGCCGGCTGCCGCGCTGCTCGCAGCGGCCACGACCGGCATTTCGCGGGGCGGAAGCGGGATCGGCGCGCCCTGAGTCGTCACGACGACGACCTGAGGCTGGGCCTGAGTCGTCGTGGTGGTGACGCGGCGCACCAGCTTCTTGCGCACGGTGCCCGCCACGGCCGCCTTGCGGACGATACGCTTCTTCGCGACCGTATATTGCTTCACCACGCTGGGTTGAGTCACGCGCTCGACGGCATAGACGCCGCCGCCACCGATGACTGCGCCGCCACAGGCACATGCGCAGAGTTTCGCCAAGGCCATGCGAACCGACATGATGTCCCACTCTTCCTGTTGCTGGCGCCTCGCTCCCCACGGGACCGTCAGCAGCTTCTGCGCCATCAATGCGCAAGAAACGCAAAACAAACTATTAAGCGCAAGCGAAACGAGGGGCATTTACCCTGTTCTTGGACGGTTTTTTGCGTTTCCGGCGCAGAGCTTATGGTTAATGTTCGGTTTCGGTACGGTTCTCGCCCGGCCAAGATCGTTACTTGAACAGCGATGTGGTTAACGAAGGTCGATATTCGACCTTTGTTCAGCCGGGGCTAATTTCCTCCATGTTACGGGGAATTAGTCAGCGCGCCTGCCATAATAGCGCGCTTGTTTATGCCTTCGCGCGCAAGTATAGGGCGTGCGGGCAAAAGGCAGTCGTCCAGCGGCCAGGCCACTTGGGCGACCGGTGTGGAGAGTGGGGATGGCTACTGTTTGGGAACGCTCCGACGAACCGGGAAAACAATTTCCGGCGGCGGCGAACGACGGCGACGATGGATATCGGCCGCATTACGACGAACCCTTCATGAATCCGCGGCAGCAGGAGTATTTCCGTGAGAAGCTGCTGGCGTGGAAGGACGCGATCTATCGCGAGGCGGCGGGCACGCTCAACCAGCTTCAGACCGATTCGCTACGCGAGGCCGATCTCACCGACCGCGCCTCGAGCGAGACCGATTGGTCGATCGAGCTGCGCACCCGCGATCGCCAGCGCAAGCTGATCGCCAAGATCGACGCGGCGCTGCGCCGGATCGACGAAGGCGAATATGGCTATTGCGAAGTGACCGGCGAGCCGATCTCGCTCGCCCGGCTCGAGGCACGGCCGATCGCGACGATGACGGTGGAGGCGCAGGAGCGCCACGAGCGCAACGAGAAGGTGTCACGCGACGAATAGCGGTTTTTTGGGCCGCATCGTTTTTGCGGCCCTTTTAATTTACGCTTTCGTCAGGGATTGCTGCTCTAATCCCCGCAATTCAATTTGGCGTTTGAGCAGCTCCGATGGACCAGTTCTCTACCGACTCCGTGAACACGCTCTCGGCCGACGATTTCGCCGGCCAGCGTAGCGGTTCGCGCGACAGCCTGATGCTGACCGCGCAGTTCCGCATCGCCGGCGACGACAAGGTCGCGCAGGTGCGCGTGCGCAATCTCTCTTCGGGCGGCCTTATGGCAGAATATGCCGCGCCGGTCGAAAACGGCACGCCTGTCGAGATCGAGGTGCGCGGCGTGGGCTGGGTGAAGGGGCGCATCGCCTGGGCCACCGATGGTCGCGTCGGTGTCGCCTTCGATATCGAGATCGATCCGATGCTGGCGCGCAAGCCGGTCGGCAAGGGTGCGCAAAACGCGTCCTACGCGAAGCCGGTGCTCACGCGGCGCTGATCGGATCGCGCCCCGGAGAATTTCGATCTTCGGGAAACCGATATTCGGGACAGGTGCGGCCGCAGGACCGCACCTCCCGTAACAAAGCTGTGGATGGCCGCGCTAGCGGCTGAGCTCCTCCTTGACGCGCAGCTTCTGCTTCTTCAATTCCGCGATAAGCATCTGGTCGGGTAACGGTCGCTGCGACTCGGCGGCGATTCGTTGATCCAGGGTCGAATGCTTGGCGTTGAGTGCCACGAAATGCGCGTTCTGCATGGAAGCGTTCCTCCTTCGATAAGCGCCGGGGGAAGCTAATAAATCACCTTTCGAACCGCTTGTCGCCCCCTGTATTGGGCGCAATCGACAGCCCGCGGAAAAGGCGCGATGGTTCGTTACCGACGATGTGATGCGTAACAGGGGGCGGAGATGGACGAGAGCGAGATCCAGCGGCGGCTCGAGGCGCTCAGGACCGAGCATCGCGATCTCGATACCGCGATCGAGGCGCTGGGCCAGACCGGGTCGGCGGACCAGCTCCAGCTCGCGCGCCTCAAGAAACGCAAGCTGCGGCTGCGCGACGAAATGACATTGCTCGAAGACGAACTGGTCCCGGACATCATCGCCTGATCCTCCCGGGCCGGGACGAAAGCCCTGTAATATTAAGCATTCAACTGGCGCCCCCGATATGGCACTCCCTTGTCGGATGACGCAGCAGGCAACCTCGGCGATCCATCGCAAGCTGGTCGACTCGCTTTATGTCGAGGCGATGCTGCTGGCCGATGAGGCGCGCGCCTATTTCGACGTCGTCGGACGTGCCGAGCGCGAGTCGCTCGAGGCGCTGAGCCGGGTCACCTTCTCGTGCGAGTCGCTCAAGGTCACCACCCGGCTGATGCACATCATCGCCTGGCTGTTGACCCAGCGCGCGGTCGAAGCGGGCGAGCTCACCGCGGTCGACGCGCTGTCGCCGTCGCGACGGCTGGGCGACGCGCCCGAGACCGACTCGGCGACGCTCGACGCGATGCCGCCACAGGCGCGCGCGATCATCGCCACCAGCGTGGAATTGCACCGCCGCGTCGCGCGCCTCGACGCCTCGCTCGACGAGCCGGGGGTGGATGAGAGCCCCGCACGCCGCATGTTCGACCGGCTCGCAGCTTCTTTCTAATTCTTCCCACAAGTTCCCCTTCCGCAAGCGGGAGGGGAGCAACGAACGAGCCGTTCGGCTCAGCCCAGCGCCGCTTTCGCCGCGGCATATTCCTGCTTCAGACGTTCGATCTTCACTGCCGCGGGTTCGATCGCGGTGACCGCGCCGATCCCTTGACCCGAGCCCCAGATCTCCTTCCACGCCTTGGCCCCGCCGAAGTTCATCGCGCTGGGATCGCTTTCGGGCAATTTGTCGGGATCGAGCCCCGCCGCCACGATCGAGCTGCGCAGATAATTGCCGTGCACCCCGGTGAACAGGTTCGAATAGACGATGTCCGCGGCGCGGCCCTCGACGATGCCGCTCTTATAGGCGTCGGGGGCATTGGCCTCGTCGGTCGCGATGAAGGGCGAGCCGATATAAGCGAGGTCGGCACCCAGCACCTGCGCAGCGAGTACCGCGCGGCCGGTGGCGATCGCCCCCGACAGGATCACCGGACCGTCGAACCATTCGCGCACTTCCTGGACGAAGGGGAAGGGATTGAGCCGGCCGGCATGCCCGCCCGCGCCGGTAGCGACGAGGATCAGACCGTCGGCGCCCTTCTCGATCGCCTTGTGCGCGAAGCGATCGTCGATCACGTCGTGGAGCGTGATCCCGCCCCAGCTATGCACTGCCTGATTGAGCTCGGGCCGCGCGCCGAGCGACGTGATGACGATCGGCACTTTCCATTTGGCACAGGTGTGGAGATCGGCCTCGAGCCGGTCGTTCGAGCGGTGGACGATCTGGTTGACTGCGAACGGCGCCGCCGGCGCGTCCGGATTCGCGCGATCCCACGCGGCGAGTTCCTCGGTGATCCGATGCAGCCATTCGTCGAGCAGGCTCTGCGGCCGCGCGTTGAGCGCGGGGAACGAGCCGACGATCCCCGCCTTGCACTGCGCGATCACCAGATCGGGCACCGAGATGATGAACAGCGGCGAGCCGATGACGGGAAGCCGGAGACGATCGAACAGCGGAGGAAGAGCCATGGATCGGTTTTGTAGCGCAACTGGAATGGCTGTCTAGCGACAGGCAGCGGACGTTACGTCAACGCCAGCGTAGCCGGGAGGCGTCGACGATCGGCGCACCCATATTAGCGACAAATGATTCGCGCAGCTTCTCCCGATGAGCTGCCGGATACGCCTCGAGCGTCATATCTTCCGCTTCGACCAGCCAGTCGATGAACTGATCGGCTGTTACCGGCCCCGACCGCGGAATCAGGTCCGTGACATGGATCGGCTCGCCATCCTTGATGCTTCCGCAGCAGCCCATCGTGACGCAGGCAAAATCCATGAGACCTTCGAAGCCTCGAACCACTTCCCTGAGCTCCGTCGCATAGTCGCGTTGTTTGGCCGCATAGAGCGCTGCGGAGGCCTTGAGCATCGCCCTCTGGGCATCGTCGAGCGGCCGGATCGCCCTTGCCGGCGAACCGACGATCAGATGGCCAGACGGGAAGGTCTTGCCTTCGGTGATCAGCGCGCCGGCGCCGATCAGGCAATCCTCGGCGATCACCGCGCGGTTGAGGACCGTGGCGCCCATGCCGATCAGCACGCGATCGCCGATCGTGCAGCCGTGAAGGATGGCGTGGTGACCGACGGTGACGTCGTCGCCGAGCGTGCACGGCGCGCCTGGATCGGAGTGGAGCATCGCGCCGTCCTGGATGTTGGTGCGCGCGCCGATCAGGATCGGGGTATTGTCGGCGCGGATCACTGCGCCGAACCAGACGCTTGCCAGTTCGGCGAGACGCACGTCGCCGATCAGGTCGGCACTCGGCGCGACCCAGGCATCGGAAGCGAGCTGTGGCTGTTGGCCGCCCAGTTCATAGAGCGGCATGGCTTCAGAAGAGCGGCGCGTCGAAGCCGGCGGGCACCGGCATGTGCAGCCCGAGCGCAAACGCGAGGCCGACAGCGCCGAGCAGGATCGCCAGCGTCGAGGAAAGCGAGAACAGGCCCCAGCCGACCAACGTCACCATCTGCGGATTCGGCCGCTGCTCGCGCTGGTTGCGCTGCATCGCGAACAGGACGAACATCGCCAGCATCGCATAGATAGAGATGAAAAATTCGGCCATCGTCCTCAAATCCGACCCCGCGTGATCCTGTGGTTTCGTTAGCCTGCCAAGGTTAACGCTTCAATGCCGGGTTCCTGCGGATCACCGCGTAGGCCGCCGCATTGGTCGTGCGCCGCCCCCGCTGGACGGATGATCTGAAAATACATAGCATCCATAAAAAATCAGGAGATGGGGCTTGAGAAACTTGCTGCGGGGCGCGGCGCTCGCCGCGATGCTGATGTCGGGCACGGCACTGGCTTCCGAAGTCGAGCGCGTGGCGCATGGCGTGATCGTCACCCCGGATCACGGCGTCGCGAAGCGCGTGCGCGTGCTGGCGTATGGCGATGCCGCGTTCCGGGTGACGGCGGTTCCGGTCAACGACCTCAACCTGCCCAAAAGCCTGATGGTGATCGCCGACGCGGCGGGCGAGCCGCTGGTCACCGAGACGAAGGGGCTGGTGACCCTCAAGCTGCCCAAAGCCACCGCCGAAATCCGCCTGTCCGACGGGCGGGTGCAGTTCCGCGATGCTGCCGGCAAATTGGTGCTGGACGAAACGCGCCGCCGCTTCACGCCGACCAGCGCCGACGGCAAAGCCTTTCTCGCCACCGAGCAGCAGTTCAACCGCAGTACCGACGAAGGATTTTACGGCCTCGGCCAGCACCAGAACCGGCAGATGAACTATAACGGCGAAGACGTCGAACTCGCCCAGCACAATATGGACATCGCGATCCCGTTCCTCGTGTCGACGCGCAATTACGGGCTGCTCTGGGACAATGCTTCGATCACCCGCTTCGGCAACCCACTGCCTTATGCGCATGTCGGGCAGGGGTTGAAAGTATCGAGCGGCGGCAAGCCCGGCTGGCAGGCCGACTATTTCCTCGGCGACAAAAGCGTGGTGACCCGGCAGGAGCCGTTCATCGACTATCAGTTCATCCGGGATCAGAAGAACTGGCCCGAGGCGGCGAGGGCGCCGACCGTCGCCTCGTCGGAGAGCGGGCAGAACACCGCCGGCGTGGTGGTCGGCAAGCAGAATGTGGTGTGGCGCGGCAGCGTCACCCCGGACAAGACCGGTACGCACAAGTTCCGGCTCTATTCGTCGAGCTATGTGAAGGTGTTTGCCGACGGCAAGGAGGTGCTGTCACGCTGGCGGCAGAACTGGAACCCGTGGTTCCACAATTTCGAGCTGGAGATGACGAAGGGCAGGGCTGTCGAACTACGCGTCGAATGGGAGCCCAATGCGGGCTATCTCGCGCTCTATCATTCGGACCCGCTGGCCCAGCCGGACCGCCACTCGCTCTGGCTCTCCTCGGAGGTCGGCCGCGCGATCGATTATTATTATGTCGGCGGGCGCGACATGGACGATGTCATCGCCGGCTATCGGGGGCTCACCGGCAAGGCCGAGATGATGCCCGCCTCGGCCTATGGCTTCTGGCAGAGCCGCCAGCGCTACGACACGCAAGAGCAATTGCTCTCGGTGGTCCGCGAATATCGCAAGCGACAGATTCCGATCGACAATGTGGTTCTCGACTGGCGCTATTGGGTCGACGACCAATGGGGCAGCCACGATTTCGATGCCGCGCGTTTCCCCGATCCCAAGGCGATGGTCGACGAGGCGCATGCGTTGAACACGCAGGTGATGATCTCGGTCTGGGCCAAATTCTATCCCCACACCGAAAACGGCAAGGCGCTCGACGCCAAGGGCTTTCTATATCGCCGCCCGCTCGATGCCGGGCAGCAGGACTGGGTGGGGCCGGGCTATGCCAACACCTTCTACGATCCTTATGCGCCGGGCGCCGGTGACCTCTATTTCAAGCAGATCGCCGAAAAATTGGTGTCGAAAGGCTTCGATGCGTGGTGGCTCGATTCGAACGAGCCCGATTGGCATTCCAACCTGTCGATCGAGGAGCGCGCCTATCAGATGGGCTCGCCGGCGGCGGGTCCGGGCGTCGCGGTGTTCAACAGCTATCCGCTGGTCCATGTCGAAGGCGTGGCGGAGAATCTGCGCCGCGCCCAGCCCGAACGGCGGCCCTTCATTCTCTCGCGTTCGGGCTTTGGCGGCGTCCAGCGGGCGAGCGCGGCCTTGTGGTCGGGCGATGTGACCGCCCGCTGGGACGATTTCCGCGATCAGATCTCCGCCGGAGTCAATCTGTCGATGTCGGGGGTGCCCAACTGGACTCACGACATCGGCGGCTTCGCGCTCGAGGATCGTTATACCAACCAGGAGCCGGCGCATGTCGCAGAATGGCGCGAGCTCAATTTGCGCTGGTTCCAGTTCGGCGCCTTCTCGCCGCTGTTCCGCAGCCATGGCGAAACCCCGAAGCGCGAGATCTTCGAGATCGCCGCCGGGGATCCGGCGATGTACGATGCAATGGTCTGGTACGATCGCCTGCGCTACCGGCTGATGCCGTACATCTACACCATCGCCGCCGATACCTGGCACAAGGACGGCACGATGATGCGCGGGCTGGTGATGGACTTCCCGGGCGATCGCAAGACCTGGAATGTGGACGACCAATATCTGTTCGGTCCCGCTTTCCTCGTCGCGCCGGTGACCGTGTTCGGCGCGCGCGCGCGCGTCGTCTATCTGCCCGAGGGCGCCGGCTGGTACGATTTCGCGACGGGGATGTTCTACAAGGGCGGCCAGACGATCAAGGCCAGTGCGCCGCGCGAGCGCATGCCGCTGTTCGTCCGCGCAGGCTCGATCGTGCCGACCGGCGCCGCGCTCCAATATGTCGGCGAGCAACCCGACGGGCCGATCGTGCTGCACGTCTTTACCGGTGCCGATGGCAGCTTCTCGCTCTACGAGGATGACCGGACCAGCCCGGCCTACAAGCAGGGCAAGTTCGCGCGGGTGCCGGTGAAGTGGGACGAAGGCAGCGCCACGCTGACCATCGGCGCGCGCACAGGCAGTTTCGATGGGATGGAGAAGAAACGCGCGGTTTCGGTGCGCTTCTACATGCCGGGCCGCGCAGTGGCGCCGGATTTCGCCGAATCGCCGCAGAACTTCGTCTATGACGGCACTGCGATCACGGTACGCCGGCCCTGACGGGCTGGTAAATCGCCGGCGCGCTCCCCATATCCGGATCATCGCGCCGACGTCGTTCGAGCAAAGGTGCGGCTGAGAGATATGCATGCTCCCGCTCTGACGGGAGACTCACGTGTCACGTGCAATCAACATCGATGCCGAGAGCGCCATCGTCGTCGCGATGGCTGCCAAGCACAAGGCCGCGATCAGCGCGATCGAGCCTTTGCATCCGCGCGGCACACGGGTGGTGCTGATGAATATCGACGGCGCCAATGCCGTCGCAAAAGCCTTTGGCAAGCGCGTGCTCACCGGCGCGGTGACGCGTACCCGGTTGCGGCCATGACGTCGCAGTCGATCGCCGATCCCTCGGCCGATCCCGATCCCGCCGGCGCGTGCTTTGAAATCTACCGCGCCAATCGGGTGAAGCTCACCTCGATCCTGTTCTCGGGCGAGGATTGGCGCTGGCGCTTTCGCTCTAGCGCTGGCCTCACCATCACTTCGGGCACCGGGTTCGGCAGCCAGCGCGAATGCGAAGCCGCAGTCGATGCGCTCCGTGAAAGCGCCGGAACGGCCGCAGTGCGCGCGAGTTCAGTCCAGAGCTGATCCCGCAGCGCGCGTTCGCGCCCATGCCTTCGAAAGGACGTCTCATTCCCCCATCATCGATTCTATGCCGTGCGCAGGAAGCGCTTCAGCGCGCCCGCGCAGCCGCCTCGACGCTCGACAGCGTCCGTACTCAGGCCGAAGCCGCCGCCGCCGCCTGGGCCAAGGAGGCCGTTGCCGCCGAGCATCGCGAGCGACGCAAGCTCCGTGTCGTCGCCACCCGCGACGCCCAGCTTGCGATGGCCGAGCAGGACACGCGTATTTTCAGCGAAAATCCCGACCGCGGCCTCGCCAACGCCTGACTGAGGGGCTGCCCGCTCAGTTCGGCGAGACATTGCCCTTCTCAACGACGAAGCTGGCGTTGACATAGCGCACGGCGGCGGCGGGGGTCGATCTGGACCCCGTTCTGGGCGCTTCGGCCGAGAAGGTGCGTGTCGCGTAATGGCAAGCGGTGCGATCCGCGAGCGCACTGCCGCTCGAGGTCATGATCGCGCAGTCCCTGGGCGTGCCCGCGGCGTAGTAGACAAGCTGGACCTTGGCCGGACGATCATAGCCGCGTGGCAACTCCGCAACCTGAAGTACCGCGTCGATCGCGGTGCGCGGCTGATGTTCCTTTTCGAGACCCCAGGGCGTGGACAGACGGTACTCGCCGGCGACCTTGCGGCCGCCCGCATCGGTCGCTGGGGCGAAGCGTGTGCGCCGCGTCAGCAAATTGCACGTCTGTTCGTCGAGCGGTTGCGAAAGGCTGGATTCGGTGACTTCGCACTGCGTCACGCGACCTTCGTCGGAAACCTTGAGCAGTACCGAGACGACACCCGCTTCGCCGCGCCGGATCGCCTCGACCGGATAATCGTCATAGCTGATCGCCGGTTGCGTTTCGAGCAGCCGCGGCGGCTGCGCTTCGGCGACGGCAGCGGATTGCAAGGCTGCGAACAACAAGACGATCATCATCATCGGCCTCCCTGGCATGGAAGCCGCCAGAATGGTCCGGCGTCGCGGAATAGGCAATGCGCCTTTTAGTGTGAGGCGGGCTCGCGGCGCACGGGTGCCGGAGCAGCTTCCCAGCCCCCGCCCAGTGCATTGAACAACGCGACCTGTGCTTCTGCGAGCGCTGCATTCGACTGGGCGAGCGAGGCGCGGGCGCCGGCCCGGTCGCGTTCGGCGTCGATCCGCTGAAGCAAGGTGTCGCGGCCCGCGGAGAAGCGGAGGCCGGCGATCCGCGCGGCATTGCTCGCGGCGGCCTCGGCACGGCGGAGCGCGACGTTGCGCTCGATCTCGCCCGAATAGCGCGCGAGCGCCTGTTCGACTTCGCGCAACGCGGTGAGCACGGTGCCGTCGAACGCTGCGAGCGAGCGCTCCGAAGTCGCTTCGGCCTGGCGCAGGCGGCTGCGGGCCTGCCCCATATTGGGGAAGCTCCAGCTGATCAGCGGCCCGAGCGAGAAGCCGAACGAATCCGATTTGGTGAGGTCGCCGATATCCTGCGCGCCGAGCGTGACCGAGCCGAGCAGGCGGATCGAGGGATAGAGCGCAGCGGTCGCCACGCCGACCCGGGCGGTGTCGGCGGCGAGCTGGCGCTCGGCCTGGCGGACATCGGGCCGTCGGGCGAGGAGGGCAGTGCCGTCCCCGACGGGGATCAGTCCGCTGACCTGCGGCGGAACCGCGCACCCTGCCGCTGCGGCGTCGGTCTCGGCGGGCGGACGGCCGGTGAGCGTGGCCAGCGCATAAAGTGCCGCGCGGCGCTCGGCCTCGAACAAGGGTATCTGCGCGCGGGCGTTCTCGGCGAGGACCAGGGTCTGGTCGACGTCGCGCTGGGTGCCGCGGCCGGCTTCGAGCAGCCGTCGGGTGAGGCCGAGCGTCTGGTCCTGCAGTTGCGCGGTTTCGCGCGCCACCGCAGCCTGTGCGGCGAAGCTGCACGCCTGGGCGTAGGTGCGCGCGGTTTCGGCGGCGATCGCGATGCGCGCTGCGTCGAGCCCGGCCTGCGCCGCGGCCAGATCGCCCCGCGCGGCCTCGATCGACCGGGATACCTGGCCGAACAGATCGACTTGATATCCCGCGTCGAGCCCGACCTGGAAGAAGTCGAACTCGGCGCTCTGCGCGCCCGGAAAGTTGGTCGCGTTCGCGCCCTGCCGCTGGCGCGTGTAGGAAGCGCTGAGATCGGTGGTCGGCAGCCGCTGGTTGCGCGCCTCCGACAGCAAGGCGCGCGCGCGGCGCAGATTTGCCGCAGCGACGCGGATGTCGGTGTTGTGCGCCAGCGCGTCCACCACGAGCCGGTCGAGTACCGGATCGCGGAACAGCCGCCACCATTCGCCCTCGGCCGCGCCGGTCGAAACCTTGGTGACGCCGGGGTCGACGAAATTGCCCGCCGCGGTCGGCGGCGTCGCGGGGCGTTCATAGTTCGGGCCGACCGCGCAGGCCGAGAGCAGGCCGGCGGCCAGCAGCGAGAGACGCTTCATGCCGTGGCCTCCGCTTCGGGCGCTTCCGGCTTCTTGCGGCCCAGACGCGCACGTTGCCGTTCCGCCCATGTCGCGAGCTTCCGCGTCATCACATAGAAAGCCGGCGTGAACAGCAGGCCGAAGAAGGTCACGCCGATCATCCCGAAGAACACCGCGACGCCCAGCGCCTGGCGGAGCTCCGCAGCCGCGCCGCTCGCGATCACCAGCGGCAGCACGCCGAGGATGAACGCGATCGAGGTCATGATGATCGGCCGCATGCGCTGATGCGCCGCCTGCTCGGCCGCGGCGCGCGGCTCGAGCCCTTGCTCTTCCTCGCCCTGCCGCGCGAACTCGACGATCAGAATCGCGTTCTTGGCGGCGAGGCCGATCAGCACGACGAGGCCGATCTGCGTCAGGATATTATTGTCCATTCCCATCAGGTTCACGCCGAGGATCGCGGCGAGCAGACACATCGGCACGATCAGGATCACCGCCAGCGGCAGCACGAGGCTCTCGTAGAGCGCAGCGAGCAACAGGAAGACGAACACCACCGCGAGGCCGAAGGCGATCACGCCGGTATTGCCCGCCTGACGCTGCTCGAACGCCAGCTCGGTCCATTCGAAGCCCATGCCCTTGGGCAGGGTCTGGTTGGCCAGCGCTTCCATCGAGTCGAGCGACTGACCGGTCGAGAAGCCGGGCTTGGTGTCGCCCATCAGCTCGGCGGCGGGGTAGAGATTGTAGCGCACGACGCGATAGGGTCCGGCGTCGTTCTTGAGCGCCATCACTGCGCTCATCGGCACCATCTTGCCCGAGGCCGAGCGCGTCTTCAGCGCCTGGATATCCGATGCGTCGTCGCGATAGGCGGCGTCGGCCTGCGCGGTCACGCGGAAGGTGCGGCCCAGATAGTTGAAGTCGTTGACATAGGCCGAGCCCAGATACGAACCGAGCGTCGAATAGATATTCGAGACCGGCACGCCCATCCGCTCGGCACGGTCGCGGTCGACCTCCGCGGTCAGGCGCGGGGTTCCGGTGTTGAACAGCGAGAAGGCGCCGGCGACGCCCTCGGCCTGGTTCGCGCCCATCATCATCGCGAACGACGCCTGCGCCAGCGCATTATAGCCTTGGCCGCTGCGGTCCTGGATCATCATCTTGAATCCGCCGCCCGTGCCGATGCCCGGCACCGGCGGTGGTGCGATCACCATGATGTCGCCGCCCTTGATCCCGGCCAGCGCCGGATAGAGCGCCTGCTGGATCTCGTCGGCATGTTGCTCGCGGTTGGCATGTGGCTTGAGCGCGAAGAAGATCACGCCCGCGTTCGGCGCAGTCGAGAAGCTCGCGCCGTCGAGACCGGCGAAGCCGATCGAGGTCTGCACGCCGGGCAGCTTCATCGATTCCTTGATCGCTTCGCGTACCACGGCATCGGTCCGATTGAGCGACGAGCCCGGCGGCAGCGAAACCACGCCGATCAGATACCCCTGATCCTGCGGCGGGATGAACCCGCTCGGCGTCGCGGTGAAGCGCCAGCCGACGACGAAGATCAATGCGACATAGACCACGCCGACGATGACCAGCATCCGCACCAGCCGCGCGGTGAGGCGGCTATATTTGTGCGAGAGCCAGTTGAACCCCGCGTTGAACTTCCGGCCTGCGCGTGCCGGCAGTCCGAGCAGACCCGGCCGCGGCGCCTTGTCGTGCTCGGGTTTCTTGAGCACCAGCGCGCACAAAGCCGGCGAGAGGGTCAGCGAGACGAAAGCCGAGATGATCGTCGCCGAGGCGATGGTGATCGCGAATTGCTGATAGAACGCGCCCGAGATGCCGGGGATGAACATCGTCGGGATGAACACGCCGACGAGCACCAGCGAGATCGCGACGATCGCGCCCGACACTTCGTCCATCGTCTTGTGCGCCGCTTCGCGCGGGCCGATATTTTCCTCTTCCATCAGGCGTTCGACATTCTCGACCACGACGATCGCATCGTCGACGACGATGCCGATCGCGAGGACGAGGCCGAACAGCGACAGCGTGTTGAGCGAATAGCCGAAGGCGAGCAGCACCGCGAAGGCGCCGACCAGCGATACCGGGATCGCTATGATCGGGATCAGCGCGGTGCGCCAGCTCTGCAGGAAGACCAGAACCACCAGCACCACGAGGATCAGCGCTTCGATCAGCGTGTGCTCGACCGCGCTGATCGATTCGGAGATGTACTCGGTCGGGTTGTAATCGATCGAATACTTCATCCCCGCCGGGAAGCTCTGCGCCAGCGTGTCGAGCTCTTTCTTCACAGCGTCCGCGGTGGCGAGCGCGTTCGATCCGGGCATCTGGAAGATGCCCATGCCGACGGCTCTCTTGCCGCCGAGATAGCCGTTGAAGCTGTAATCCTGCGCGCCGAGCTCGATCCGCGCGACATCGCGCAGATAGGTCAGTCGGCCTTCGGTATCGCGCTTGACCACGACCTTGCCGAATTCCTCGGGCGTGCTCAGCCGGCCCTTGGCCTGAACGCCCAGCTCGAAGGCAGGGCTGGCATTGCCATAAGGCGGCTGACCGACGGCGCCCGCGGCGACCTGGAGGTTCTGGCCGCGAATGGCGTTGACCACTTCATCGACGGTCATGTCGCGTGCGGCGGCGAGACCGGGGTCGATCCACACGCGCATGTTGTAGTCGCGGCCGCCGAACGCCTGCGCCTGGCCGACACCGGGAACGCGCGCGATCCGATCGAGCACCTGCAGCGTGACGTAATTGGAGATGTAGGGAATCTCCAGGCTGTTGTCGGGCGAGGTGAAGAACACCACCATCAGGAAGTCGGGCGAGTTCTTGTTCACCGTGATGCCGAGACGCCGGACATCTTCGGGCAGCCGCGGTTCGGCCTGCTGGACGCGATTCTGCACCAGCACCTGCGCCTGATCGACGTCGGTGCCCTGCTTGAAGGCGATCGTGATCTGCGTCTGGCCGTTACCGGTCGACGACGAGGTCATGTAGATCATGTTCTCGACGCCGTTGATCGCCTGCTCGATCGGCGCAGCCACGGTTTCCGCCAGGGTTTCCGCGCTCGCGCCCGGATAGGTCGCGGTGACCACCACCGTCGGCGGCGCGATGCTCGGATATTGCGCGACCGGCAGCGACGGATAGGCGATCGCCCCGATGATGACGATCAGGATCGACAGCACCGCCGCGAAGATCGGCCGGTCGATGAAGAAATGGGGAAATTTCATCGATCGGTCCCTAGCGGACAGTCGCCTGGCCCGAGGCCGGCTCCTGCGTCGGAGCAGTCGGCGCGGCTTGTTTGGTCGGATCGGCCTTGATCACGCCCTTGACCGGCGAAACCGGCGCCCCGGGCTGAAGCCGTCCGACGCCGGTGATGACCACCCGGTCGGTCGGCGCGAGCCCGTCGCGGACGATGCGCAGGCCCTCCACCGTAGCGCCGACTTCCACCGGGCGCGGCTGTGCCTTGTTGTCGTTGCCGACGACATAGACGAGGCGGCGGGTCTGGTCGGTGACGATCGCCTCGTCGGGGATCAGCATCGCCTTGTAGGTGCCCGAGCCGAGCAGCCGCGCGCGGCCGAACATGCCCGGCGTGAGGAAGCGGTTCGGATTCTGCACCACGGCATGCGCGCGGATCGTGCCCGAGTTCGGATCGACGGCGTTGTCGAGGAACTCCATCCGCCCGTTCCAGCGATATTCGGTCTCGTCGGCGAGCTGGATCTGGACCGGGTTGGCGGTGGTGCGCGAAGAGCCGCGCTCGCCGCGCTGATCCTGCCGCAGATTCTTGAGGTAGAAGCTCTCGGCGCCTTCGAACTCGAACCAGATCGGGTCGAGCGAGACGATCCGGGTGAGGATCGTCTGACCGTCGGCAACCGAATCACCGATGCTCACCTTGCGATCCGACATGCGGCCGCTGAACGGCGCGCGGACGGTGGTGAAGCTCAGGTTGAGCTGGGCATTGTCGATCGCCGCGCGCGCGGCGGCGAGATCGGCCGCGGCGGTGCGTTCGGCGGCGATGTTCGCCTCCAGCTCTTCGGTGCTCACTGCCTGCGCGGTGGCGAGCTTGCGGCTGCGCGCAGTGACCTGGCGTGCGTTCGACAGCGCGGCATTGGCGCGCGTCGCCTGGGCCTGGGCCTGGGCGAGCGCGGCGCGATAGGGGCGTGGGTCGATCGTGAACAAAGGCGCGCCCTGGCGTACGTCCTGGCCGTCGCGGAAATGGATCGCGGTGACCACGCCGTTGACGCGCGGACGAATCTCGACGTCCTGCGGCGCGACGAAGCGGCCGGTATAGTCGTCCCAGTCGACCACCTCGCGCTGGACGGGCGTGGCGACGGTCACCTGCGGTGGGGGCGGGGCAGGCGGCGCCTGTTCTCCGCCGCATCCCGCGAGCAACGACAATGCAACGATACCAAGCGCAAAACGCACAAGCTTCCCCTTTCTGCGGTGCAGCAATTAAAGCACTCGGCCGGGGTTGCAAGCAGATTCGTACCTATCGGTACGGATGCAATCGGCGCACGACTGCGGCGCCCGGACGCAATCGCCGCCGTTCCTTCGGTATCCCGGCAAAGGCTCGAATCCGTAGCGGCGCGGAACGCCACGTCATCGGAGATCGAGGACTTCGTGAGAAGACGGAGCGGTCGCGATGTTTCCGCAAATCGGGTGAAATCGCCAGGTTGGGGCCAACGGATCTGGGTCTGACGCAATAGCCATTTCCCGTCGTCCCGGATGTTGGCTTTCCCGGAAAACCGCAGGTTTTACGTTGGAAGGCCTTCAGTCCGGGATCCACCGCGCCGCTGGATAGGTGCCTCACGGTGGATTCCGGACAGCTCAATTTTCTTTCCAGATCGAGATTCGGAGAAAATTGGCTTCCGGGATGACGATAATAGAGTTTGGGGGATTTGGGGGGGGCGACCCCACGCGTGCAACGTAAGATTTCGTCTGTTTGCCTCGGGCGGTCGGGACCACCGGCTCCGCCCGCCAACCCCGTCATCCGCGAATACCGCAGGCGATGGTGCCTTCTCCCTCTCTCCGCTTGCGGAGAGAGGGCCGGGGAGAGGGGGCTATTGACGGTAGGCCCGCGCCTTCCCCTCTCCCGGGCCAGTTCGGGGTCGATCTCGCCCCGCGATGCCGGGGCTGTGGCGGGGGCACGGCCGACCCCGAACCCCCCTGGAGGGGGTAGGGGGAATTGCCCCTAATGATGCCCCGGCCCACTTGCCGGCAGAATGAGGAAGTTCTGCATCATGCCGGTGTCTTCGTGCGGCAGGATATGGCAGTGAAAGACGGTCTTGCCGGGCCAGCCGAGGAAGCGCATCCGCACGACCACGGTCGTGTCCTTGGCCACCCAGATCGTATCCATGAAGGTCCCCGGGGGCTGCATTACGCCGTTGATCGAGATGAGTTCGAACGAGATTTCGTGGATGTGGAAGGGGTGGCCTTCGGTGCCGCCATGGTGCGCGCCCTCGACGACGAGATGCCATTCCTCGCAATCGCCGAGATTGACCACGGTCGGCACCGCGCTCTCGCCATATTGCATGTTGTTGATCAGGAAATCGATGCCGACATAAGGATTGACCACACCGGGAAAATTGCCGCCGAATTCGATCGTCCGAATGTTCTTGATCTCGGCAGGCTTGATCAGCGGGTAATAACGGGTGGCGGGCGGCAGCTTGTTGGGCAGCGCCATGTTCGTCGGGGTTCCGATGACCTCGATCTCGCAGATCACCTTTTGCGGGCTGGCGAGGAATTGCTGCGACTGGGCGAGCTGGAGGATACGGTAGATGCCCGGCTTGCTGTTGCCCTTGATCAGGAATTCGGCGCGATTGGCGGGCGATAGCATCACTTGCCCGGTGCCGTCGGCGCCATAAGGCGCGATCGTGCGCACCGCGTCGAAATTCACGCCATCGAGCGCGATCAGGTGCATGTCGTGCCCCTCGACGAGGATCGGCATCAGATTGTCCGAACAGCCGTTGAGCATGCGGAAGCGGACCACTTCGCCCGGGCGCATGCGAATGCGCTGGGGCTTCAGCTGACTCGGGGTCGGGCTGGTCGGATTGGCGTTGTCATGGACTTCCTTGAAGAAGGGCTGGCCATTCATCAGGTAATAACGCAACGCATAGTCGCCAGTGGTGAAGCCGCCCTTGAGCTTTGTCGGTTCGGCCTGCCCGGTCTTGGGGTTGTAGATCGTGACGTTGCCGCCAAAGGTCTGCCAGATCGCGTTCTGCTTCGGTTCGTAGGTCCACAGGTTCGCATCGGTGTCGCTCGGGAACAGGCCCACGTCCTGGATCACCAGCGGAATGTCGCGCGCGGCCTTGATCTCGGGAACTTCGTCGATCTTGCCATAGACGATGATCGGGCCGGCCATCCCGGTGACGACCTGCACTGCGGTCGAGCCGTGATGGTGCGGATGGTACCAGTACAGCCCGGGCGGATGATCGTCGGGGATCTCGAAGCTGTAGTCGAGGTGCTCGCCCGGACCGAGCCCGATCATCGGCGCGAGCGGATCGCTGGTGCCGAGCGGCTGGAACAGATGCGGGATCACGTCCATGCCGTGGACGTGGAGATTGGTGCTGTCGAGCTTGTGCGGCACGTTGTGATTGCCGTTCCAGCCGCGCGAATCGTAGCGGGGCAACTCGTTCTTGAGCCGGATCCGCATCGTGTCGCCCGGCCGCGTGGTGATCAGCGGACCCGGCACCTGGCCGTTATAGGCCCGCAGCCGCACCTTGTTGCCGTCGAGCATCGTGTCCTTGAACCCGCAGCGCAGCTCGAAGAAATCGCCGCCGACGCCTTTGGCCTGTTTTGCGACCGCCGGGGCGAGCGTCGCCCCCGCCGCCGCTGCTGCCGTGACTCCTTTCAGCAGGTCACGGCGCGATACCGGCCCCGGCATCAGCTGGGATCCTTGCAAGGCTGCGGCGCCTTCGCCGTCGCATATTGCCCATATTGCTGCATCGCGACCTCGAGCTGGAGCGAGGTGTCGAGCGACATCGCGTGCGGATATTTGCCGCCGGGGAAGCTCTGCGGCGGTCGCGTCGTCTGGAAATAGGCGGCGTTGTCGGCCGAATAGGCCTGGCACAGCCCGTCGAACCCGAACGAGGGCGGCACGTTCGTCCCCATCACCGATTTCGCGCCGGGCCGCGCGGCATAGGCGCTGCTGTGGCACGACATGCACGAGGATTGCGGGTTGTCGACCGGCCCGGCGAGCCGGCCCTGGCAGCCCATGTGCTGGAAGATGTCCATCTTCGGATTGGCCACCGATTGCTGGAGCGGCAGGCTGTCGCGCTTCGGCACCGCGGGGAAAGTCCACGGATCGGCGCCCCATTGCACCCCGAGCGGCATCAGCCGGTCCCAGAAGGTCGCGCCCTTGATCGTGCCGTTATAGGCATAGGTGCCATAGACCCATCCGGTCGGCGAGCGCGGATCGGTGACCGCGACGTCGATCTGGACGATCCGCGAGACCTGAACCTCGCGCTTGCACATATATTCCTTGGTGGCGGGGTTCATCACGTGCCGGTTGACTCGCCATTCGGGCGATCCGGCGAGGAACGGCACGCAATCCACCGGCGCGTTGGTGGTGAGCACTTTCACTACCGCGGTGCCGACCGGGAAAGGGAGTCCGTCGGGCATCGGCGCGCCCATATAGTCGACGACCTTGGGGACTCCGTCCTTCGGGATCGCCTTGCCGATCGCATAGCCGCCATATTGATTGTAATAGCCCACCGACCAGGTCTCGAACCCGCGCGGGTAGCGTTGCTTGCACGATGCGGACATCTGCGGGAGGAAATGCGCCGCGCCGATCGAGTCCGCGTCGGGCGGCAGCGGCTTGCCGTCGGGGCCGATCAGATCCTCGAGCTCGGCCGTGCGCTCGTTGGTGGTACCGTGACGGAATTCGCGACCGACGCTGGGGTCATAGGCCATCCACGGCACGTTGAACCAGCGCGTGCCGCCGCCGACCTCGGTGCGGAAGCCGATCGCGTCGACCAGATTGGCATCCTGCCCTTGCCGGACATAGCTGAGGATCGCGCCGATATATTCGGCCCATTTTCCCTGCGTCCAGCCATTGGGCGCGGGCTTGGGCGGAAAGCTCGGCTCGAAATTCACCGGGATGTTGAGCCACGCGCACTCGGCGCAGGCGCCCGGCATCGCCTTGGGATAATCGGCGCTGAGCTTGAAGATCCGTCCTGGATCGGGCGGGAGCGTGTCGACCGAGTCGCGGAAGGCGAAATCCGCCGGGGGCGGCGCCTTGCTCTGCGCCTCGGCCTGCTTGCAGCTCGAAGTGCCGGTCGCGATGAGCCCGAGCAGGGCGGCAAGCCCCGTCGCCCGGGTGGCGGTGCCCCGAAACGCTTTCCCCATGGTCGTCCCCTGTTGTTGCGTCACGCCGATCGGGCGAGGCGCGTGGTCACGTAATCGTAGAAACCCGGTTGGTCGGCGAAGCTGAGATAGACATTGTGCGAGGGCCGCTCCGACATCGGCGGCGCAGGCTGCAGCCAGCCTTGCTCGAAGCCCCATTGCACCACCTGCAACGGTGTCTGGCGCGGCGGCGAATAGAGTTCGGGCGCATCGAGCCACACCGTCGAGGTGACGTTCCACATGTCGTAGAAAGGCTCGTCGGAGACGAGGCCGTAAGCTTCATAGGCGAATTGCGAGAAACTATGCTCGGCGCCCTGCGCCTGCAGCGTCGCCATCAGCGCCGGCGTGACTGCCGCTGTGTCGGTGATGTCGAGCGGGAAGACCGCGATCTCGCTCAAGTTCGCCAGCGCGTCGTCGGCGGCGAACGGATCCCAGAAGACGTTCCACTCGGCATGCGGATTGGCGACGGCCGGATCGGTCGTCGACGGATCGAGATTGCCCTTCACCTCCAGCGCCCCGCCCATCCACGCGACCTGCCCGATCCCCTGCGCGAGTTCGGGCCGCGCGGTGAGCACTTCGGTGAGCGGCGTGAAGCCGGTGGTGAGCAAGACCGTGAGCGGCGTGCCGGTCTCGATCGCCGCCTCCAGCATCCCGGCCAGCAGATCGTCGCCCGAAGGCGGCGGGGTCGGCACGTTCGACTGGAAGGGGGTGAGGATCGGAATTGCTCCGAGCCGGATGCAATCGTCGCGATAGGGCCAGGGGAACGGGTTCCAGCCGCGTGCCTTGCTGAGGCCCAGAGGCAGATCGGGTTTCCCCATGAACTGGTTGACCCGCGATGCGACTTCGATGCCGGGCTGGGGCACGCAATCGGCGTTGGCGATGATCACGCCCTTCAAATCGAATTGCGGCATCGATTCGATCAGCAGCGTCGCGACGAAATCATCGATCGCAGCGTCATGGATGAAGACCAAAGGCGTCATCCTGTCGACGGCAGCAGGCATGGATGGGACTTCGGCCATGTCGATCCCCCAAACGCATCAATAGAGTTGTGCGTTGGACTCGACGTTATGCCAGTTATTGTTCCGGTGCAACTTGCGAAGGTAAATATTCTATCAAGAGTGCGCGGCATTTCCTTTGGTTCTTTAAACTCTGCGAGTCGCTGTCGAAGTCAACCGGCGAATCGTCGAAGCATGTTACCGCAGAGCCGCTCGTGCGTTCAGTTGTTTCGACCTTTCAGGAAAGGCCATCATGAAGCCGCTCACCGAAGCGCATCTCGCGATTCTCCGCCGTCATATGGTCGAGGTGATCCATATCGAATTCGATCTGTTGCACGAGGAGATCGGCCGACCGGCGCCGTCCCCGCGCGTCCGCGAGGCTTTGCTCGCGGTGCCGCGGCACTTGTTCGTGCCGTCGCAATTCGCTGCGCTCGCCTATCAGGACAGCCCGTTGCCGATCGGTTTCGACAAGACGATTTCGCAGCCCTTCATGGTGGCGCTGATGACCGACCTGCTCGACCTCGAGGAAGGCGACAGCGTACTCGAGGTGGGTACCGGGCTCGGCTATCAGACAGCGATCCTCGCCCAGCTCGTCGCGCGGGTGTGGAGTGTCGAGGTGGTCGAGGAATTCGCCGGCATCGCCGACGCGCGGCTGACCGAGCTGGGGCACGACAATGTCGCGATCCGCATCGGCGACGGATCGCGCGGCTGGGTCGAAGTCGCGCCGTTCGACGCGATCCTCGTCTGCGCGGCGGCGAAGACGCTCCCCGAAGCGCTGGTCGCGCAGCTCAGGCCCGATGGCGGCCGGCTGGTGATGCCGCTTGGCGAGCCCGGCGCGCAGCGGCTGGTGCGCGGCGTCCGCAACGGCGATGAATTGACGCTCCGCGAAGTGATGCCGGTGCAATTCACCGAGCTCGAAACGGTCTAGAGTCTGTGCTCAATTAGCCTTCTTTGTCATCCCGGATCCACCGCGCCGCTGGACAAATGCCTCACGGTGGATCCCGGACGGCTCGATTTTCTGGTCAACTCAAAGATTTGAAGAAAACCGGCTTCCGGGATGACGGTATTGAGTCCGGACCCCGGTTCGGACCGGCGTCACAATGGCGAAACAAGTCATCGCTTGACACCGCGGCTCCGGACGGGCGTTGAGGTGCGGCTATGGCAAAATCGGCTACCGACCTGATGCAGGAGATCCTGTTCTCCACCGTCCTCGATTCGATCGTGGCGCTGAAGGATGCGTCGAACGGGCTTCCCAACCCGTTGCTGCGCGAACTCAACAGCATCCATCCGAACACGACCTTCGGCGATCTGCCCAGGGAAGTGCAGGGAGCGATCGCCACCAATGTGCGCTCGGCGTTCACGCGATTGCTCAAGGAAGGTTATTCGGTCGCCCCCCAGGGAACCGAGCCGCGCCGCGGACCGCCCGCCGCTGCGCGGGCGACGCATCGCCCGCGCAGCGGCGGGAGCGGCGAACGCCGGCCGCCGCGTAGTGGTGGCCAGGGCCCGAAACGCGGGCCCGGCTCCGGACCACCCGGCAACAAGCCGCCGCGTCGACCCTGATATTTGCCCGTGCTCCTGCGGAAGCGGGCCGAGGCCGCAAGCGGCGTCCGTCCTGGGGTCTGCACCCAATGGCCCTATTTGGTCATCCCTGACTGAAGGCTTTCCCGGAAAACCGCAGGTTTTACGCTGGAAAGCCTTCAGTCCGGGATCCACCGCGTCGCTGGATACCTGCCGCACGGTGGATCCCGGACAGGAGGTTTTTCTGATCCAATCATGGATTTGAAGAAAACCGGCTTCCGGGATGACCGTAATTGAGGCCAGGCTCTAACTCTGGGCTCCTGCTTTCGCGGGAGCGCTGACTCATTCGGGCGGGTCGCGTGAGTCCTGCCCCCGCCAGCCCAGTCCGGCGCTGATCTCGCGCACTGTCTGCAGGACCTGCGGCGCGATCTCGCGCATCTTTTGTTCGTCGAGATACTGGACCGGGCTGGCGACGCTCAGCGCCGCGACGATCGTGCCCGTGGCGTCGCGGACCGGCGCGGCGACCGACCGGATCGTGTCGTCGCTGGTACTGTGATGGAGCACCACGCCGGCGGCGACATGCCGTCGCATCTCGTCGATGGCCGCCGCCCCGTCATCCTGTTCGGGCCGGGCCAGCATGAACAGCCGGGCCCAGCCGGCCGGCGTATCGTCGAACATCAGCGCCTTGCCGAGGCCGGTATCGGCAAGCGCGCGCCGGGTTCCCGGACGCGTCGCCACCTCGATCCGCTGGCGGCCCATCGCGCGGTGGAGATGGAGCGCCATGTCGCCATCGCGCGCGCCGATGAACACGCAGAGTCCGATCGCGTCGCACAGCGTTTCCGCGCCGGAGCGGGCGAGATCGAGCATGTCGATCTGTTCGCGGGCGAGGAAGCCCAGCTGGACGAGCTTGGGACCGAGCGCGAGCTTGCCCTTGGGCAGCTTCTTGAGGAAGCCGCGGTCGATCAGCGCAGTGGCCAGCCGCTGGGTGGTCGGAAAGGTCAGGTCGAGCCGATCCGAGACGTCGGCGACGCGCAACGGCTCTCCGCTCAATTGCTCGATGATGTCGAGGCCGCGCAGCAGCGTCTGGCTGCCCGCGCGTTCGCGTGGCACATCGGGATCGGCGTCGCTCATCCGCCGCAGGACTCGCGCACAATCAATTCGGTGGGCAAGCGCTTGCTCTCCTGATGGCCGTCTTTGTCCATGATTCGCGACACCAATAGCCGTCCCGCCGCGAACGTGTCCTGCCGCACCGTGCTGAGCGTCGGAGTGCTCAACCGGCTGAGCAGCATATCGTCATAGCCGACCACCGAAACATCCTGCGGCACCGATTTGCCGCCGCGCCGCAGCGCCTGGATCGCGCCGAGCGCGATCAGGTCGCTCGCCGCGACGATGCCGTCGAATGCCACGCCGCGGCGCAGCAGCCCGCTCACCGCGGCATAAGCCGATTCGAGCTCGAACTCGACCGGGACGATCAGATCGGGATCGGTTTCGAGCCCGCTCTCCGCAAGCGCCTCCAGATAGCCGCGCCGGCGCTGCATCGCTTCGGGATCGCTGCCGCCGAGGAACAGGATCCGGCTGCGCCCGAGCCGGGCCAGATGCCGGGTCGCGCGCCCGCCGCCGAGCAGATTGTCCGAACCGATCGAGCAATAACGCTGCCCCGGCAGTTGCGCGCCCCAGACCACGAAACGCGCATTGGTCTCGGCCAGCCGGTTGAATTCCTCGTGCAACATGCTCTGGCCGAGGAAGATCAGCCCGTCGGCGCGGCTGGTGGTGGTCGCGACGATCAGATCGTCGAAGCTGGTCGGCGAAGTATGGCTGACGATGAAGTCGCAGTCGCGCTCGCGCGCCGCTTCGCCGATATTGGCGAGCAGTTCCAGAAAGAACGGGTGCGACAGCGGCAGCGGCCGCCCGCGCATCACCGGAGTGACGATCGCGATCGATCCCACCGCGCCGATGGGGCCCGCCGGCATCGTCGGCTTGAACGGATAATCGTGATCGCGCGCCAGCGCCCAGACGCGCTGCTTGGTGCGCGTGCTGATCAGCGGATGATCGTTGAGCGCGCGCGACACCGTCGACACCGACACACCGGCCAGCGTCGCCAGATCCTGCAGGGTGGTATTGTTGTTGCTATTGCTACCCATCGGACCCAGACTGACGGCAACGCCGAACACGGCCTTAGTAGCGCATCGTGAGGGGGACTTTGCAAGCGATCAGAAAGCGATCGGCCCGAGCCGGGGGTTCGGATCGCGTCGCCTCGGCCCGTCCCGCCGTCTGGCATCTGTGGAACATGTGCATCGGCCTGTTCGGCGTGCAGATCGTCTGGGGCCTGCAAAACGTCAACACCAGCCGCATCTTCCAGACGCTCGGGGCCGATGTCGACGAGCTCGCTTTGCTGTGGATCGCGGCGCCGATCACCGGGCTGCTCGTCCAGCCCGTCGTCGGGCATCTGAGCGACCGGACCTGGGGAAGGCTGGGGCGGCGGCGGCCCTATATCCTCGCGGGGGCGCTGCTCACTGCGCTGGCGCTGCTGGCGATGCCGAGCGTGACCACCTTATGGTCGGCCTGCCTGATGCTGTGGGTGCTCACTGCCTCGATCAACATCGCAATGGAGCCGTTTCGCGCGCTGGTGGCGGATACCTTGCCCGAACCGCAGCGCACCTCGGCGTTCGCGCTGCAGGTGTTCTTCATCGGCGCAGGCGCGGTGTTCGCCTCGGCGTTGCCGTGGATGCTGACCAACTGGTTCGGCGTCGGCGGTGGCAGCGATACGGTCACCGCGGCCTATGCCGTGGGGGCGGTGCTGCTGCTGGTGACGGTTGGTTGGTCGGTGGCGACCACGTCGGAACGTCCGCCCGAAGCGCTTGCTGCCGGATCCGCCGATATCGCGCACCCCGAGGCGCCGAGCGCGAGCGGCACGGCCGCCCTGGTATGGAGCGGTGTCGGCTGGACTTCGGGCGGGGCATTGGTCGCCGGGCTCACCCTGGTGCTGCAGCCACCGCGCGAACTCTATCTGATCGCCGGGATCGCGGCGGTGTTCGGGCTGCTCCAGCTGGCGGCGGTGGCGCTGCGCCGAAGCGGGCGCAGGTCGATCGGCATGGTCGTGATCGTCGAGGACATCCTCCACATGCCGCTGGTCCTCAAGCGACTGGCGCTCGTCCAGTTCTTCACCTGGTTCGGCATGTTCGCGCTCTGGGTCTATGCGATTCCCGCGGTCGCGGCGCTCGATCCCCTCAGCCGCGATCCGGCGTCGGCCGGCTATGCGCGCAGCGCGGACTGGGTCGGCATGTTGTTCGCGGAGTATAACGCCGTCGCGGCGCTGGTGGCGCTGGCGCTTCCTGCGATCGCCCGCCGGGTGGGCCGTCGCGCCTGCCACGCTTTGTGCCTGACCTGCGGCGCATTGGGGCTGGTCGGCTTCGCGACCCTGGCAGAGGCTGGCGATCTCTGGCTGCCGGCGATCGGGATCGGGATCGCCTGGGCGGCGATCCTGTCCTTACCCTATGCGATGCTGTCGGATGGCGTCCCGGCGCGCAAGATGGGTGTCTATATGGGCATCCACAACATCTTCATCGTGCTGCCCCAGCTCGTTGCCGCGGCGACGCTCGGCGCGCTGGTGCGGATCCCGTTCGGCGGTGCTCCCGGCGGGGCGATGACCAGCGCCGCGGTGGCGGTGGCGATAGGCGCCTGCCTGGCGCTGACCATTCCGAAGGCAGCGCACTCATAATGCAAGTTTGCATAAAGCTGGCGCAGATCAGAAGCGGCATATTCTAATTCATTCTCTGTATTTGGCGCAAAAATAGCGCTTGCAAGCTGTGCAAATTTGCGCAATTCAATGCAACCGAGAGGGGCGGTGCTCAGCCGCGCCCGAACCGCATCCGCGAAAAGCGGAGCACAAGGGGAGGTATGCATGACGGACAATCATTCGACGCGTCGGTTCCGCGCGCTGCAGGGCGGTGTCTCGCTTTGCGCGCTGATCGCATTCGGCGCCGTATCGTGCGCGCAGGCGCAGACCCGGCCGGGCACTCCGGAGGTTGAAAGCGACGCCGCCGCGCAGGAAGCCGGCGACATCGTCGTGGTCGGCGTGCGCGCAGCGCTCGACACTTCGCAGAACATCAAGAAGAATTCCGACACGTTCGTCGACTCGATCACCGCCACCGATATCGGCGCCTTTCCGGACAAATCGGCGGCCGAAGCGCTGCAGCGCGTGCCGGGCATCACCGTCAGCCGGCTCCAGTCGGCCGACGACAGCACCCATCCTTCGGGCGAGCCCACCGGCGTGCTGATCCGCGGGCTCACCCAGGTGCGTACCGAGTTCAACGGACGCGACAGCTTCTCGGCGGATTCGGCGCGCGGGCTCCAGTTCAACGACGTCTCTCCCGAACTGCTCGCCGGCGTCGACGCCTATAAGAACCAGACCGCCGAGATGATCGAGGGCGGCCTTGCCGGCACGGTCAATCTGCGCACGCGTCTGCCGTTCGATCAGAAAGGCCTGCTGGTCACCGGCAATTTCCGGATGAACTATGGCGACCGTTCGGATCGCTGGACTCCGGAATATTCGGGGCTGATCAGTAACGTCTTCGAGACACCGATCGGTCGTTTCGGCCTGCTCGCCAGCTATGCCGAGAGCAAGGTCGTCACGCGCACCGAAAGCGTGATCATGGACAAGATCGACACCTATTGCTCAGCAGGCTTCGGCACCGCGACCGCCGGCGCGGTGAATTCGGACGGCAGCGTCAATTGCACCGCCAATCCTTTCGGCGGCACGGGCTTTCGCTACGCACCTGACGGCATCCGCTATTCGGAGGTGGATTACGACCGCAAGCGTCGCGGCATCGCGCTCGCCGCGCAATATGAGAACAATAGCGGGACGGTCCGGGCGACGCTGCAATATGTCGACTCGCACTATCGCAACGCGTGGTTCGAGCGCGCCAGCCACACGGTTCTCGACGGTAATTATTTCGGCACGCCGGCCTTCAATCCGCGCACCTCGACCAATCTCGGGCCGGCCGACGGCTCCGGCGCTCTGGTGTTCGGCTCGAACGGCATGCTCCAGTCGGGCATTCTGACGCAGGGACATGGCAGTTTCAGCGGCACCTGGGAGAGCACTCAGGCCGCAATCAACGCCGGCTCGGCAATTCCGGGCGTGCCCTTCGTCAACAATTGCGCCGCGCCTTCGGTCTGCACCACATTGCGCGACGGCCTGTATCTGCAGAACGAAGCCCGCAACTTTGCTCATCGCGAAGGCACGCGCGATTACTCCGCCAATCTCAAATGGGATGTGTCGGACCAGCTCCGCGCCAATTTCGACGTGCAGTATATCGACGCGTCGACCTATAATAACGACATCCTCGTCGCCTCGGGTTCGATGGCGAACTTCCAGTACAGCACCAACGACGACGGAACCCCTCAGATCGCACTGCTGCCCGGCTCGAACGTGAACTACGCGTCGGGCGGACTCGCCAACGCGCACAATTACTGGATCCCGTTCATCCAGGGGCATGTCGAGGATAATGATGCCAATGAATTGGCGCTGCGCGGCGACCTCGAATATGAATTCGACCAAGGCGGCTGGTTCGACTCGATCAAGGCCGGCGTGCGCTATGCCGACCGCAAGCAGAACGTCCGCTACTCGACCTTCAACTGGACTCCGGTCGCCGCGAACTGGAATTGCAACGGCCCGGGCTTCAACGCCGACAACACCACCGGCGGCGCCTATCCCACCGATACCGGCAATTGCGCGGGCAACGCCGGACACGCGCCGTTCAAGGGCTATGGCGCGGGAATCTGGGAATCCTATTCGATGGGCGAGCTCTATGACGGGAAGGTCTTTCCCAATGGTCCGCTGGTCTTCCTCAATCGCGACACGCTCAAGGATTTCGGCAAGCTGATCAATTCGCTGGGGGGCGCCGCGACCGGTTCGCCGATCGGATCCGGCTACACTGCGATCTGCGACCGCCCCGAGGCGACGGTCGACGACTGCTTCACCCCCGGCGAAGTGCTCGAGGTCCGCGAGCAGACCGAGGCGGCGTATCTGATGCTGCGCTTCGGCGGGGACGACAAGACGATCGGCGGGATGAGCGTGGTCGGCAATGTCGGCCTCCGCGTGGTCAGGACGCGCGAGACCAGCGAGGGCAGCATCGCCTTCCCGGCGAGCAATATCTTCGCCAATCTCCAGCCGTGCGGTACCCCGCTGAGCGGCAACAACATCGTCAATCCGAGCTGCTATCTGACGCCGCAAATCCGCGCGTTCGCCAATAGCGGCTTCACGCTCGACACCTACAAGGCCTCGAGCACCGAATGGCTGCCGAGCTTCAACGTGCGGTTCGGGCTCGACGACAAGAGCTTCATCCGCTTCGCTTATTCGCGGGCGATGTCGCGTCCCGACATCGGTTTCCTCCGCAACAGCGTCGCGATCAACGCACCGATCTTCGCGACGACGCCGGATTCGCCGTACATCGTCTATAATTCGCCGACCGCGGCGCACACCGCGGCGAACGTCACCGGCTATAATTTCGTGTTCCAGGCCAATGCCGGCAACGCCGCGCTCCGGCCGATCACTGCGGACCAGTTCGACCTGTCGCTCGAACATTATATGGGCCGCAGCAGCTCGATCACGCTCACCGGCTTTTACAAGAAGCTCAACGGCAGCATCAGCTTCGGCCAGTTCGCGCGCAGCTTCACCAACAACGGCTCGACCCAGACCGTGCAGATCCTCGGGCCGGCCAATTCGGAGGATGGCGGCAAGCTGATGGGCGTCGAGGCGGGTTTCCAGACCTTTTTCGATTTCCTGCCCGGGTTGCTGAGCGGGCTCGGCACCCAGCTCAACTACACCTATGTCCACCAGTCGGACATCGACAATTCGAACCTGCTCAATGCCTCGTCGAGCGCCAATCTCGGTGCGGTCGGCGCGGGGCAGCCGGCGCTGGGCGGCACCGGATCGGTGATCGACTCGCATCAATTGGCGGGCATCTCGAAGCATACGTTCAATGCAGTCGCGCTCTACGAGAAGGGGCCGGTCGGCTTCCGCCTCGCCTATAATTGGCGCTCGCGTTATCTGACGCAGAATCTCGACTGCTGCATCGGCCTGCCGGTGTTCCAGAAAGCGGCGGGTTATCTCGACGGATCGCTACGCCTCTCGGTCAACCGCTTCCTCGAATTGTCGGTCGATGCGTCGAACCTGCTCAATACGAAGAGCGTGTACCAGCAGCAGATCTTCGGCGACTCGCCGGCGACCCCGGGAGCGCGGCCGGTATATCTCGATTCGGCATGGAGCCGCGTCGATCGCCGCTTCCAGTTCGGCGTGCGCGCCAAGTTCTGAGGACCCTCCTTCGCGCCGCCGCGATTACCCCTGCGGCGGCGCGTCCTTTTGGGCCCCGCAAAGGATTATCCCATGCATCTTCGCCGTGCCGCCGTCTCGCTCGCAATCCTCGCTCACGGCATCGCCGCGGCCGAAGCGCGCGAGTGTGCGCAGTCGCCGGGCAAAGTGATCGAGCTCTGCGTCGACCTACGGGACGGCCGGGCGGTGTACGAAGTCAGCCGCCGCGGCACGCCGGTGCTCGCGCCGGGCGAATTGGGGTTGAGCTTTCAGGGGGAACAGACTGCCCGGTTTACTGCGCTCGCCAATCCGCGCCGCAATTCGGTCGACACCAATTGGGAACAGCCCTGGGGCGAACAGCGGGTGATCCGCGACCGGCACAGCGAATTGACCGTCACGCTGAGCGGAGACACGCCGTTCAATCGCGCGGTCGACGTCACCTTCCGCATCTTCGACGACGGCATCGGCCTGCGCTACGGGTATAGCGCCATTCCCGCCGGTCAGACGGTCAAGGTCACCGCCGACCGAACCCAGTTCCGGCCGGTCGGGCGCAATCAGGCGTGGTGGTATCAGGCGCTCGGCCAGGAGCGTGACGAGTATCTCTACACCCAGACCGACGCGCGCCGCATCACCCTCGCCGAAACCCCGCTGACGCTCAAGGGCGACAATGGCGTCTATCTATCCTTCCACGAAGCCGCGCTCGTCGACTTTCCGAGCATGCTGCTCTCCGGCAACGGTACGGGAACCCTCACCGCGTCGCTGATGCCCGCGCCCGACGGCAGCGCCGCGGAGAAGGTCGGCCCCTTCACCACGCCGTGGCGCACCGTGCTGATCGGCGATTCCCCCGCGGCGCTGGCCGACAGCCGGATCGAGCTCAATCTCAACGAACCCAACAGGCTCGGCGACGTGTCGTGGTTCAAGCCCGGCAAATATGTCGGCATCTGGTGGGAGATGCACCTCAACCACTCGACCTGGGGCAGCGGCTGGCGGCATGGCGCCAACACCGCGAACGTGAAGCGCTATATCGATTTCGCCGCAAAGCACGGCTTTGGCGGGGTGCTCGTCGAGGGCTGGAACCAGGGCTGGGACGGCAACTGGATCGCCAATGGCGAGAAATTCAGCTTCACCAAGGCCTATCCCGATTTCGACGCACCTGCGCTCGCCGCTTATGCCCACGAAAAGGGCGTTCGGCTGATCGGTCATAACGAGACCGCCGGCGCGGTGGAGAATTACGAGGCGCAACTCGAAGACGCCATGACGATGTACGCGCGGCTCGGCGTCGGCGTGGTCAAGACCGGCTATGTCCGCCACAGCGGCGAGATCGTGGATGCCAAAGGCGGCAGGCAATGGTTCGCGGGCCAATATATGGTGCGCCACCATCAGCGCGTCGCCGAAGTGGCGGCAAAACACCGCATCGCGATCGACGCGCACGAGCCGGTCAAGGATACCGGACTGCGCCGCACCTGGCCCAACATGGTCAGCCGCGAGGGCGCGCGCGGGCAGGAGTTCAACGCCTGGGGCGTGCCGACCAACCCGCCCGAGCATCTCACTATCCTTCCGTTCACCCGGATGCTCGCCGGGCCGATGGACTTCACGCCCGGAATCTTCGACCTCGCCCATGGCCAGACCGAGCTGACCCGCCGCGTCCAGTCGACCCTGGCGACCCAGCTCGCCGAATATGTCGTGCTCTATTCGCCGGTGCAAATGGCCGCAGACCTGCCCGAGAATTACGTGGCGCGCGCCGACGCCTTCCAGTTCATCAAGGACGTGCCGACCGATTGGGAGCAATCGCGCACGCTGCAGTCCGAGATCGGCGACTATGTCGTCGTCGCGCGGCAGGAGCGGGGCGGGGACGACTGGTATCTCGGCGCGATCAGTGACGAGAATGCCCGCGCGTTGCGCCAGCCGCTGACCTTCCTCGCGCCGGGCGCGCGCTACGAAGCGCAGATCTATGCCGACGGTGCACAGGCCGATTACCGCACCAATCCGCAGGCCTATAAAATCGAAAAGCGGATCGTGACGCGCGAGGATGTGCTCGATCTTGCGCTCGCGCCTGGCGGCGGCACGGCGATCCGGTTTCGCCGGATCCGCTGATCGAGCGCCCCCAAGAGAAAATCTCCTCCGGCCGAAGCCGGAGGAGAGGAGGGGGCAGGGGGTTAGAAGCGCAGTGCCGCGCTGAAGCGGAACGAGCGGCCGAGGATCGGTCGGGCAAGAATCGGGCCCTGGCCCTGACCGCCGATGATGCGCGGATTGCCTTCGGTCAGGCCGATCTCGTTGGTCAGATTGTTGCCGGTCACCTGCAGCTTCACGCCTTCGCCGACATCGACCGAAAGGCCGGCGTCTAGCTGGTAGAAGTGCGGCAGCAGCTGGGCGTTTTCCGGGTCCGAATAGCGATCGCCGGTATATTGCAGCGTCGCGAACACCGACGGCTTGATCGTGCCGAGATCGACTTCATAGGCGGGCGTCACGCGCCACGCCCAGCGTGGCTGGCGCTGGACGCGGTTGCCGGTGTTGTCGGTTGTCCCGCCGCCGGTGAAGAAGTCCTCATAGGTCGCGTCAAGATAGGTCCCCGCCGCGCTCAGGCTGAAGCCCGGGAACGGCCGGATCGCACCCTCGAGCTCGACGCCGGTCGCCTTGGCGCCGCCGATCTGGCTGAGCGGCACGTTGTTGACCAGCTGGGTCGTCGCAAGCCCGTCGAACTTGTTGTGGAACAAGGTGGCATAGAGGTTGAGCCACGGCATCGACAGCTTGAGCCCGCCTTCATAGGTCTCGACCTCGGCGGTAACCGCGAGCCCGGTGTCGTTGGCGATGTCCGCATCCGAGGCGTCCCGCAGATTGTCGAACTGCGGGAAGCTGTTGCCGCGGCTGTAGCGCGCGAAGACGCCGATCTGGCTGGTGACGTCGTAATTGACGCCGGCAGTCCAGGACCAGGCCGAATCCGAATAATCGATCAGGCGCGGGCCGCCGAGCACCGAGACCGAATTGTCGTAGAGCGTGGCGGCGTTGCCATCGAGATTGATGGTACCGCCAGGCGTGCGGATCGTCGCATCGACCACGTGGCGCTGCCAGCGCACGCCGCCGTCGATGCGCAGCTCGGGGGTGAGCTGAAACTCGTCGACTGCGTAAAAGGCGGTGTCGCTGCCTTCGTAATGCGCACGGACCTGGAAACCGGGGCCATTGGTGAAGCCGTTGAGCGTCGCCGCGCGGCCGCCGTTCAGCGTCAAATTGAGCAGCCGGGCATTGGGCTCGGCGGCGAGCAGCACCTGATTGCCGAGCGTCCAGTTATCGTAGGAAGTGTAATTGGCGTAGTAGAAGCCGCCGGTGAGCTTGTTGTTGCCCGACGTCCATTCGATCGCCGAATCCGACACGAACGAGCTGATCTTCTTGCGCACTTCCCAGATGCCGGCACGCATCACCTGCGCGTCGGCGCCGCCTGCAACCGCGCCGCCGCCATTGACATAGGTCAGGCTCGAAACCGTCGAACCCGCGCCTCCCAGCGTGGTGGCGAGCGCCGAGGCTGCGGCGGGTGGGCCTTCCGGCACAAGCCCGATCGTATCGGCATTGCCGCCGAGATAGGCAGTGCGCTCGCGCAGGCGGAGCCCGTCGGCGACTTCGTAGTCGAAGGTGATGCCGCTGTTGAACACCTTGGCACCGCGTCCTTCGGCGAGATCGATCGTCCGGCCGACCAAATTGGTGGTGATCTGCGTCTCGCGTCCCGCGAGCACGCCGGTGCCGGCGTCGAAGCCGGGATAGGCGCTGATCTCGCCATTGGTCGACACCACCGGGATCGGGAGCAGCCACTGGCCGCGATCGTCGAGGTAGCGCGCATAGATCTCGACCGAGCCGCGTCCGCCGAAATCATGATGCACATTGGCCGTGATCTGGCCGCCCTTCTCGGCGCGGAACTGGGGATCGCGGATGCCGTTGCCTTGCGCGTAATAGCCGCCGATCATGAAGCCGGTGTCTTCGTTGAGCGGCCCGGAGATCCACGCGTCGCCGCGGATCTCGCCGAAATCGGTGTAGGAGACTTTCGCCAGGCCGTGGAAATCGGTCCCGCCGGTGCGCGGCACGACGTTGACGGTGAGGCCGGGCTGGCCGTTGGAGAAGAGCGAGCCGGTGCCGCCGCGCACCGCCTCGACCCGCTGCACGGTCTCGTCGAGCCGGATCAGCTGCGAATTCTCGAGGAAGGAGAGCGTCGAGGGCGGGAAGACCGGCACGCCGGCGAGCTGGAAGGTGACGAATTGCGCGTCGCCGCCTGAAGGATAGCCGCGCACGAAGATGTTGGCGCCATTCTGGCCGCCCGAGCTCTCGGCCATCACGCCGGGGACGGTGCGCAACAGATCGGCGGTGCTGTTGGGGGCGGCGCGTTCGATCGCGTCGCTCGACAGCGTGGTGACCGCGAAGGCGGCATCCTGGCGGCGCGTGCCGCCGCCGGCGGTGCCTACGACGACGATGTCCTCGCCGCTGACGGTTTGATCGGCCGTGTCGGGCGAATCGGCCTCGGCGCGCTGGCCCGAATCGCCGGCCTCTGCGGCGGCGGTGTCGGGTGCGTTCTGCGCCTGGACGGCGGACGCGGCGAGCGCGAACGGTGCGGCGCTGAGCATCAGAAATGCGGTGCGAAGCATAGTACCTCCCCTGGAAATAGCGGGCACGCTTGCCTCGCTTTGATAAATGCTATGCAATTATGAAATGCTTTTCAAGACGGCAGCGTCATGATGCCGTCGCGGTGCTTGCTGCGAGGTGGGAGGATCGCCTACCACCGGTGGATGAGCGGGGGCACAATCAAGGCGCGGCGCGGTCGCGAAGGCGGCTCGGGCCGCTTGACCATGCAGGACATCGCGCGACTCGCCGAGGTGTCGACGCCCACCGTCTCGCGGGTGCTCAACGGCAGTCCGCTGGTGACCGAGGAGACGCGCGAGCGCGTGCTCGAGATCGCCCGGGCGCACGGCTATGCGGTCAATCGCAACGCCCAGAAGCTGCGCCATGCCCGCACCAATACTGTCGCGGTGATGCTGGATTTCGGCTCGCACCGGCATGGCGCGATCGGCGATCCGTTCATCTTCGAATTGCTCGCCGGCGTCTCCGAGGCGCTGTCGGTGCGCAACCAGGACCTGCTGCTGTCGCCGCCGGGCCTCGACGACGTGCGTGCGTTCCGCGATTTCCACCGCGCCCGCGGCGCCGACGGCTTCATCGTCCTCGGCCAGGGCACGCGCGACGAGATGCTGCGCACGCTCGGCAAGCACGATATTCCTTTGGTCGTCTGGGGCGCGGTCTCGCCCGAGGCCGGCTATTGCGCGGTCGGCAGCGACAATCTCGGCGGGGGGCGGCTGGCGGGCGAGCATTTCGTCGCCAATCGCCGCCGCCGCTGGCTGTTCGTCGGCGACATCCGCCACGAAGAGCTTCGCCTGCGCTACGAGGGCCTCAAGCTTGCGGCGCAGGGCATGCGCAACGTCACGATCGACCTGCTGCCGATCGCCTCGATGGCGTTCACCGTGACGGCCGAGACGGTCGCCTCCTATCTTGCCGGGGTGGCGCCGCCCGATGCCGTGTTCGCCTTCTCGGATACCGCGGCCATGGCGGTGATCGGTGCGTTTCGCGATCGCGGACTGGTTGCACCGCGCGATTATTCGCTCGTCGGTTACAACAACATCCCGCCGGCCGCGCATTTCAGCCCGGCGATCACCACGATCGATCAGAAGACCGATGTCGCCGGCGCATTGCTGGTCGAGAAATTGATGGAGCAGATCGAGGGCGATCGGCCCGCCTCGGTCGTGCTGCCCACCCGGATGGTCAAGCGCGACACCTGAGCGAGCGCTCCGAAAGGCCGTCGCGCATTATTCTTGAAATCGTTATCAAAGCTCCGCTATCCCCGGCGTCACAGGTATGAGGAGCGAGCTTTTGGGGGGCGCGGAACGCGATCGGCGGCAGGATCTGACGTTCACCGACGACGGCTGGACGCTCGTCATTGCCGGCGATGATCCCGATCGCGAGGGTTGGGCCGGAACGATCCTCGCGCTCTCCAACGGTACGATCGGGGTGCGTGGCGTGATCGAGGAGCGCGCGCACGCGTCGACCTTCCTCGCCGAGGCCTTCGAGCAGAGCCCGATCCATTATCACGAGCGGCTCCATGGCTTTGCCGAGACGTCGGACACGCGCGTCCCCGTCGCCGAGCCGCTCGGGCTGCGCGTGTTGCTCGACGGCGCACCGGTCGATTTCGCCGCCGCGCGTCTCGTCGAGACCCGCCGCACGCTCGATTTGCGCACGGGTTTGCTGCGCAGGCGCTCGCATTGGGTGCTGGCCGATGGCCGCGAACTCACTGTCCACGCCGAGCGTCTCGTGCCGATCGACGGCACGCCGGTGCTGGTGCGCCGCCTCCGTGTCGAGGCGAAAGGAGAGGCGAGCCTCGAGCCCTTCCTCGCTTCCGCTCCCCGTGCGGTCGGCCAGTCGGACGATCCGCGTATCGGCGTGCATCTCGCTTCGGGCGGCTTCATAACCGAACAGGCCGAGGAGAGCCTGGTCGTCGAACGGCTCCCGGGGAGCGGCATCGGCGTCGCCACGGCCCAGCGCACCCGGATCGCGGGCGATTGGCTCGTCGTCGCCTCGGGCTATGCGGTGGGCGTCGCGACTACGGATATCCTGCGCACCGAAGCCCGGGACCGGGCGGACGAGGCAATAGCGGCAGGCTTCGAAGCCGCGGTCGCGGCGCAGCGCGCGGCTTTCGGCGCATTCTGGGACCGCGCGGATGTCCAGATCCAGGGCGACCCGGAAGCCGGCGCCGCCCTCCGCGTCAATCTGTTCCATCTGTTCGCCTCGGCGGGGCGCGACGGGCGGTCGAGTGCCGCCGCCAAGGGGCTGACCGGCGAGGGCTATGAAGGCCATTATTTCTGGGACACCGAGGCGTTCATGCTGCCGGTGCTCGCCTTGGTCGCGCCCGAGGTGGCGCGCGCGATGCTCGTCTATCGCTTCCGCACGCTCGACGCCGCGCGCGCCAATGCCCGCGCGCTCGATCACCCATCCGGCGCACTCTATGCGTGGCGAACCATCGCCGGGCGCGAATGCTCGGCACATTATCCGAGCGGATCGGCGCAATATCACATCAACGCCGCGATCGGCTTTGCCATCGGCTTCTATGCCGAGGCGACCGGCGACGACGCCTTCCTGTTCGAGATGGGCGCGGAGATGCTCCTCGAGACCGCCCGGCTGTGGATCGCGCTCGGCGACTGGCAGGCGGACGGCTTCCATATCCACGGCGTCACCGGACCCGACGAATATACCGCATTGGTCGACGACAATTGGTACACCAATCGCATGGCGCAGAAGCATCTGCGGCTTGCCGCGGCGGTCGCCGGCCGCATGGCGGTGTCGGCGCCTGCGGAATGGGTGAGATTGTCGCGCAGAATCGCGTTCGAAGCAGCCGAGCTCGACGCGTTCGCCCGTGCCGCCGATGCGATGCACCTCCCTTATGATGCCGCGCTGGATCTCGACGCGCAGGACGCCGGTTTCCTGTCGAAGCCGCGCTGGGATGTGGCGGGCACGCCCGCGGATCGTTTCCCGCTGCTGCTACATTATCACCCGATGACGCTCTATCGCCATCAGGTGTGCAAGCAGGCCGATCTGGTGCTCGGCATGGTGCTGGGCGGGGAGGACGTGTCGCAGGCCCGCAAGCGCCGGGTGTTCGACTATTACGAGCCGATCACCACCCATGATTCGACGCTCTCCGCCTCCAGCTTCGCGATCCTCGCCAGCGAAGTCGGTCACGACGACGCGGCGCTGCGCTTCTTCCGCGACACCAGTTTCGTCGATATCGAGGATCAGCACGGCAACACCGATCACGGCGTCCATATGGCATCGCTCGCCGGATCGTGGCTGGCTCTGGTCTGGGGCTTTGCCGGCTTTCGGCCCGCAGAAACCGGGTTCGGCTTCAAACCGAAGCTGCCGGCGGCATGGACCGGCTATCGCTTCGGCATGCGCTGGCGCGGCAGCGAGCTGCGGGTGCGGGTGGACGGCGAGGGGGTTCGCTACGAAGTCGTGGCGGGCCCGGCGCTGTCTTTCACCCATGATGGCAAGGACATCCATATCGCGCCCGGCGAAAGCTGGAGCGGGGCGCTGGCGCAATGATCTTCCCGCGCCCGCTCGGCGGCGTCGCCTTCGATCTCGACGGTGTGCTCACCGACACCGCCCGCGCGCATTACCGGGCGTGGCAGCGGCTGGCCGATACCCTCGGCATTCCTTTCGACGAAGCGGCGAACGAAGCGCTCAAGGGCGTCGACCGGATGGGCAGCCTCGCATTGATCCTCGGCGATCGACCCGGCTTCGATGCCGTGCGCCGCGATGCGCTCGCGGCGCGGAAGAACCAATGGTATCTCGAGGAAATCGAGAATTTCGGCCCGGCCGATCTGTTTCCCGGCGCGCGCGAAGCGGTGGAAGCATGCCGCGCGGCGGGGCTCGCAGTGGCGCTCGCTTCGGCAAGCCGTAATGCGCCGTTGCTCCTCCGCCGGCTGGGCATCGATACCCTGTTCCAGGTCATAGTCGACCCGGCCAGCGTCGCACGCGGCAAGCCGGCGCCCGATATCTTCCTCGCCGCCGCGGCCGCCACGAAGATTGCCCCGACCGCAATGCTGGGCGTCGAGGACGCGCCCGCCGGGATCACCGCGATCCGCGATGCCGGCATGGCGTCGCTCGGGATCGGTCCCGCCGGGTCGCTTCGGGAGGCCGATCGGCTGATTCCGTCGATCGCCGATTTCCGGCTCGGCGATTATTGCGCCGGAATCGCCTGACCCGTCGCACGCGCAGTGACTCGCTGTAGCCACCAGAGGGCGGCCCCGATCAGCGCGATCGGGACGATCACCAGATAGAAAGCGGTCTGTCCCGAGAAGCGATCGAACACGATTCCGGTGATGATCGAGCCGATCGTGCCGCCCAGCGCCGAGAAGATCACCATCAGCCCGACCATGGCCGCGTGGCGCTGTTGGGGCAGCGCACTCAGCACCACCGACGAGACGATCGGGTAGATCGGCGCCATGAACACCCCGATCAGCGGGAAGATATAGGCGGCGATCGGCGCGCTGAACCAGGTCACGTCGGGCTGCAGCTGCAGACCGTGCGTCGTCGGCAGCGTGAGTATTACCAATGCCGCCATCGCGACGAGGCAGACGATCAGCAGCCGGAACCATCCCAGCCATGCGACGAGACCGCTCGCGCTCAGTCGCCCGACGGCCAGCGCGGCGACGAAGATGCTCGATGCCTGGACGCTCATCGCGCTCGGCAGATGGAGCACCTGGTTGTTGAAGGTGGGCAGCCAGGTGCCGATGCTCTGCTCGACCAGCACATAGAGGAAGATCGCGGCGAGGAATGCGATCGTCGATGGCAGGATGACGAGCGCGAGCATGTCGCGATAGCCCGGCCTGGCGATGCCGTCGGGTGCGCGGCTACGTTGTTCGTCGAGCGGCGCGAACCACCACAGCAAGGCCGCCAGCGCCGCCAGCGCGGCGATCACCCGATAGACGTTCAGCCAGTCCTGACCGGTGCGATCACCGGCGATGAACCAGCCGAACATCCAGATCCCGGCAAGGATGCCGATCATGAAAATGCCCTCGATCAGGCTGGTCAGGCTGGCATGGCCTTCACGATCGGGGCGGACGAGGCCGATCGAGGCATAGGTCGCGACCTTGGCGACACCGAAGCACAAGCCGGTCAGCACGAAGAAGAGCTGGGTCGCGACGAAGCTGTCGGCAATCGACATCAGCAGCGCGCCGCCTGCGATCGCGAGCATCACAGCGATCTGGGCACGCCGAAAACCGAATTTGGGCAGGTGCACCGCGAAGAGGAACGACGCCGCGACGACCGACAGATCCTTGCACGCCTCGAGCGTCGCTGCCTCGGGCTTGGTGACGCCGTAATGCTGGATCGATTGCAGGATGACCGTGCCGACGCTGTTCATCAGCAGGCCGAGCACGGCGTAGCTCGTCGCCAATGCGATAACGGCAAGTGCCGGGCGCCCCATGATCCTCTCCCGCTTCTATATTTTGCCCATGCTAGCCCGGCTGAAGATTCAATGGAATGCTTTTCAGAGGTTGCCGTTTTCGCCGCGCGGGTCAGGCCAGCAGCACCTCGGCGACGCTGCGCTTGCCGCCGATCCGGGCAAGCTGGACGTACACGTCGACCGTGCTCCGCACATAATGTCGCACGTCGTCGCGGCTCAACTGCGTGCCCGCCTGGAGCACGAGGAGCACGATCTGCTCGATCGCGCGCTCGGCCGAATCGGCATGGACCGATGTCATCGAGCCGGGATGGCCGGTGTTGATCGCGCGCAGAAAGGCATAGGCTTCCTCGCCGCGCAGCTCGCCGAGGATGATGCGGTCGGGGCGCATGCGCAGCGAGGCGGCGAGAAGATCGGTGGCGTTGACGCGCGCCTCGCCCAGCGCGCCGCGCACCGCGAGCAGGCCGACCAGATTGGCGTGATGCTGGTGAAGCTCGGGGGTATCTTCGATCAGGATCAGCCGCTCCTCGGACGGGATCTCGCGGATCAGTGCGTTGAGGAAAGTGGTCTTGCCGGTCGAGGTGCCGCCGGAGACGAGGATGTTCTTCCGGGCGCGGACGGCGAGGGCAAGCATCCCGGCAATGTCCCCGGCGTCGAGCAGCCGCGCGAGTTCGGCATCGGTCGTCGCGGCGGCAGGCTGGGTGCTGCGGCGGGTGTGGGCAAAGGCGCCGGCGGTGGCATAATCCGCGAGGCCCAGATCGGCGGAGACGTGCTTGCGGATCGCGATCGCCATCGGCCCGCGGGTCGCGGGCGGGGCGGCGATCTGGACCCGGGCGCCGTCGGGAAGCGAGGCGGACAGCAGAGGATGTTCGCGGCTGATGCCCTGATGGGACAATGCGGCGATCTGTCGCGACAGCCGGTCGAGCGTGGCGGCATCGAGGGTGGGCGCATCGTGCCGCTCGACTTCGCCGCCCAGCGTCTCCACCCAGATTTCGCCGGGGCGATTGACGTAGATGTCGGTGACGTCGGGCCGCGCGAGCATGCCGGTCAGCGGTGCGAGATAGGCGCGGAGATAGACGGGTGCGTCGTCGCCGGCGTTCGCGCCGCTCATCGTGCTTCGACGCTGGTGAAGTCGAGGTCGCGGGCGACGAAGATCGAGATGCTGGTGGCGGGCCTGACCGTGAGCGTCGGGCGGATCTGGGTCGGTTGGGGGCGGAAGCTCTGCGTGCCCGGAAGCAGCACGACTCCACCGGAATCGACCGAGCGCGAGGCGAGATTGACCCCGACATCGAGCGCCGACTGGAGGATCGCGCCGGCGAAGCGCTCGAAAAAATGCGAATTCACGCGCGCGCGGATGCCGGTGCTGCCCATCGGATCGGCGGCGGGCGAACCGATCGCGACCGTCGCGCCGTCGGGCCGGATCAGGCGAATCCAGTTGACCAGCAACCGGTTCTGACCGCCTTCGATCTGCGCACCATATTCACCGATCAATCGACTGCCGCGCGGCACGAGTATCCGCGTGCCGTCAAAGCCGCGAACGTCGCGTGAGACGAGCGCCCGCGCCAGCCCCGGACGAGTCGAATCGAGCGCGGTTTCGAGAACCGCCGGGATCAGCGTGCCCTGGGGAATGGTGGTGGCGCGATTGGCGAGCACACCGGCGCTGGCGCGGCCACCGGCCACACCGCCGGTTTGCCCCGATTGGCGGTTGCCTTGTGTCTGGTCGGCGGGCGCGCTCGCCGCCTGGGCGGCGGCTGCGGCCGGCGCCGTGGTGTCGATTACCAGAGTCGCCTCGGTCGCGATCCGCGAGGGCGCGATTACCGCGGGCACTTGCGGCGGCTGGGGCGCGGGCTGCTGCACATACGTCACCACCGGTGTCGGAGCCGGGCGCGGGGCAGGTGCCGGCTGGGGCTGGGGCGGCGGCATGACCGGCATTGCGATGACCGTGGACGGCGGCGCGACCGGTGGAACATAGAGCGGAGGCGGGGCGGCGACCGGAACGCCATCGCCGGCGCCCGGGCGCACCGCCGGCGCGGTCAACGTCCTGCGTTGCGCGTCGAGCACCGCGAAGAGTATCGCGCCGAGGATCAGAATGACCGCGATCACCGCCCAGGTCGGCACTCCGGCCCGCGACCGTGCGACCACCGGCATCACGGTGGTTTCGCCCGGCGGTTGCGGATCGGTATGGGAAGGCGCGCTCGCGGTCATCGGCGCTCGGGCGCCACGCGCACTGCGGTCGCGCGATGCTTGTCGACGCGAAAGACCAGACGCTGCTGGATGCTGTCGATCACCATGCGGCCATCGCGCATCATGCCGTTGACCAGCATTTCCTTGCCATTGGCATCGATCGCATAGATCGCGGGAAGCGCGCGATCCTCGGGCCATTCGATATAGGTGTGTACCCCGTCGTCATGCATGCCGCTCGGCCGCAGCGACGCGTCGCCGCCCATTTTGTAGCGGCCGAGCGGCA
>Ga0247823_10000131_pt1 | contig 60049 bp, 54 predicted proteins | sample 13C_PalmiticAcid_2_FD_192426 | JGI IMG/M metagenome (GOLD analysis project Ga0247823, IMG submission 192426) | Soil microbial communities from agricultural site in Penn Yan, New York, United States - 13C_PalmiticAcid_Day30 | ecosystem: Environmental > Terrestrial > Soil > Agricultural land... | reverse complement strand
AAGCGGTGGTGCGCGAAGTCGGCCATCCAGGCGTCGAAGGCCTCGGGTGGCACGGCGTCCCAGCGCTGAAGCTCCCAGACACCGAAGTCCATTTCGTTGAGCCGTGTGTCGATGCGCGCGGCGCCCAGGTCGCTGCGTTCGGCCTGCAGCGCGGCCGCGAGCTGCTGCGCGCGCAGCAGGCCCGACACCCACACCGGCGTGCCCGGCGGCAGCAGGGGCGAGACCGCCATGGCCGCTTCGCGCGTGAGCGCGGCATGGGCCGGCACGTCGCTCGACCCGTAGCACAGGCCCGGGCCCAGCATCACCGGCGCGTGCCGCAGCAGCCAGAGCTTCATGCGAGCACCGGCAGCGCCAAGGCCAGCCCCAGGTAGAACAGCAGCTCGCAGACCTGCTGCGTGGCGCCCAGGCCGTCGCCGGTAAAGCCCTGCAACCGGCGCTGCAGCAGGCGCCACATCCAGGCCAGGCCGAGCAGCGCGCCCAGCACCGCCGGCCCCCAGGGCGCGCCGGGCAGCAGCCACCCCGCCAGCGCCATGGCCAGCGCCCACCAGACCAGGCCGGCGAGCAGGCCGGCGTTGGACAGGCTCTCGGCCAGCGGCTTGCTCTTGGACTGCGGCGTGTCCCCCACGTGCGGCAGCGTGCGGATGACCAGCAGGGGCATGGTGCGCGAGGTGACGTGCGCCGCGAACAGCGCCACCACCGCCAGCCAGTCGCTGCCCTGCGCCAGCAGCGCGAGCAGCGCCACCTTGGTGAGCAGCACCAGCACCAGCGCGATGGCGCCGTAGCTGCCGATGCGCGAGTCTTTCATGATCTCCAGCGCGCGTTCGCGCTGCGCGCTGCCGCCCAGGCCGTCGGCCAGGTCCGCCAGGCCGTCTTCGTGGAAGGCGCCGGTGAGCATCACGCTGAACACGGTGCTGAGCACCACCGCCACCCACAGCGCGGCAGGCACCGGCGGCAGCAGCGCGAGCAGGCCCCAGAGCACCCCCGCCGTGAGCCCGCCCACCACCCAGCCCACGCCGGGGAAATGCGCCGCGCTGGCGCGCAGCATGGCCGGGCTGAAGCCCACCCAGGCGGCCAGCCGCCCCGTGACCGGAATGCGGGTGAAGAACTGAAGGGCCAACAGGAAGTGGCGGACGAAGTCGGACATCTCGATGGGTCAGTGGCGCGCGGCCGTGGTTTCGTCCTGCCGCGAAACGCCGGCCGATTCGAAGCTGGCCATCTCGCGCAGCAGCGCGCAGGCGCTCACGAGCAGCGGCCAGGCCAGCGCGGCGCCCGAGCCTTCGCCCAGGCGCAGGCCCAGGTCGAGCAGCGGCACGGCCTTGAGGTGCGCGAGCATCAGCGCGTGGCCGCGCTCGCCCGAGCAGTGCGCGAACACGCAGCGCTGCAGCACGTTCGGCTGCAGGTGCGCGGCCACCAGCACGGCGGCGGTGGCGATGAAACCGTCGACCAGGATCACGCGCCGTTCTTCGGCCGCCTGCAACACCGCGCCGGTGAGCGTGGCGATCTCGAAACCGCCGAAGGCGGCCAGCGCGTCCAGCGGCGCGGTGGCCTCGGCATGGCGCGCCAGCACCTCGCGCAGGATGCCGATCTTGCGCTGCACCGCCGCCGCGTCCAGGCCGGTGCCCGCGCCGGTGACGTCGGCCACGTCCAGCCCGGCCAGGCGCGCGAGCAGCATCGACGCCGCCGACGTGTTGCCGATGCCCATTTCGCCGAGCAGCAGCGCGTTGCCCGGCAGGCCGCGCAGCACCTCGCGCCCGTTCTCGATGGCTTGCGCGCATTGGGCCGCGCTCATGGCCGGGCCTTCGAGCGCGTCGGCCGTGCCGGGCGCGACCTTGCGGATGAACAGGCCCTCGCGCGCCGCGAAGTCGTGCCGCACGCCGCAGTCCACCACGTTCAGGCCGATGCCGTGCTGGCGCGCCAGCACGCTCACCGCCGCACCACCGGCCAGGAAGTTCTCCACCATCTGCCAGGTCACGTCGCTCGGAAAAGCCGAGACGCCGCGCGCGGCCAGGCCGTGGTCGGCCGCGCACACCAGCATCTGCGGCGCGCGCAGCTCGGGCCGCTCGGTGCCCAGGACCAGGCCGATGCGCTGCGCCAGGGTTTCGAGGCGGCCCAGCGAGCCCATGGGCTTGGTCTTGTTGTCCAGCGCGCGCTGCAGCGCTTGAGCAAGGTCGGGTTGGGTGATGTCGGTGAGGGGGTTCATGTCAGTTCCCGATGAGTTGGTCGAGCACGCGAGGCTCGATGTGGGTGGCAAGGAAATCGGCCAGGCCGTCGAACACGGTCTCCAGCGTGGGCGCGGTGGCGCCGAACAGCGCGTGCAGCACGCGCGGGTCTTCGAACAGGCCGTGCAGGTAGACGCCGAGCACATTGCCCTGCGCGTTCTGCCAGCCCAGGCCGTCGGGCAGCGCTTCGCGCGCCACGTCGCCGGCGGCGGCCATGGCCGCGTGCGGCAGCGTCTGGCCGTGGTGGATCTCGTAACCCGCCGCGTCCACGTCCGAGAGCGCGGCCCACGCGCCGGTGAGGCGGCCGAAGCGGGTCCGGGTGTGGCGCACGGTCTTCTGCGACTCGAACTGCGTCACCAGCGGCAGCAGGCCCAGGCCGGGTGCGTTGCCGTCGATGCCGTGCGTGTCGATCAGCGCCTCGCCCAGCATCTGCAGGCCGCCGCACACCCCCAGCACCGCCCCGCCCTGCGCGGCATGCGCGGCGATGGCGCGGTCCAGCCCCTGCGACCGCAGCCACGCGAGATCGGATGCCGTGGCCTTGCTGCCGGGCAGCACGATCCAGTCGGCCCCGGCGCAATCGGCCGGCGCGCGCGCCCACACCAGGCGCACGCCGGGCACGTTCTTGAGCGGCTGGAATTCGTCGAGGTTGCTGATGCGCGGGTAGGCGATCACCGCCACGGTCCGGCTCACGGCGCCCGAGGCGCGCGTGCGGTCGTCGAACACACCGTCTTCCTCCGGCAGGCCGTGCTGCCACCACATCGGCAGCACCGCCACCGTGGGCACGCCGGTGAGCTCCTGCAGCTGTTGCGGCGCGGGAGCGAGCAGGCTGGCGTCGCCGCGGAACTTGTTGAGCACGAAGCCGTGGATGAGCGCGCGCTCCTCGGGCGGCAGCAAGGCCCAGGTGCCGTAGAGGTGGGCGAAGGCGCCGCCCCGGTCGATGTCGGTCACGAGCAGGCAGCGCGCCTGCGCGTGCAGGGCCACGCGCATGTTCACGATGTCGCTGGCGTGCAGGTTGATCTCGGCCGGCGAGCCCGCGCCTTCGATCACCACCACGTCGTTCTCCTCGCGCAGCGCATCGAGCGCGGCGGCGATCTGCGGCCACACGTGCAGGCTGCGCCCGCGCCAGGGCATGCCAGACAGGGCTTCGTTCACCTGCCCCATCAGCACCACCTGGCTGCGCGTGTCGGCCTCGGGCTTGAGCAGCAGCGGGTTCATGCGCACCTCGGGCTCGGCGCGCGCGGCGAGCGACTGGAAGTACTGCGCTGAACCGATCTCCCCGCCTTCAACCACCCGGGCGTTGTTGCTCATGTTCTGCGCCTTGAACGGAGCGACCTTGAGCCCCATACGCGCGTAGTGCCGGCACAGCGCCGTGGTGAGCCAGCTCTTGCCCGCGCCGCTGGTCGTGCCCAGCACCATCACGCAACGCGCCGTCATGCCACGCGCTCCTCTTGCGCCGCCAGGGCCGCGCGCAAGGCCGCCTGCGCCTCGGGGGGCTGGGCACTCAGGCGCCATTGGCCGAGCAGGCCGAACGAGCTGGCGTCGCGCAGCTTGATGCCTTGCGAGCGCAGGGCCGGTGCGCCCAGTGCCTGCGGTGGCGTGGCACAGAAATACGGTGCGTCGCTGGCTTGCACGGCCCACCCCAGGCCGGCCAGCAAGGCCCGCAGGTCGCCCGTCCAACGGGCCAGCGTGGGCCGGGTCTGCGCCATCCAGGCCTGCGCGTCGGGTGATGTCCAGGCCTCGAGCAGGGCCACGGCGTGCGCGCCGAGCGGCCACGAAGGCGCGAGCCGATCGAGCGCGCGCGCCCTGCTTTCCCCGCCCACCGGGGCGATGGCGTAGCTGCCGCGCACGCCCGTGAGGCCCAGCGCCTTGTTGGGGGTCCAGAGTTGCCAGACCCGGTCCAGGGCCGCCGGGTCGAGGCTGCCCTGCCCGCTCAGGCGCAGGGGTTCGTAGGCGCGGTCCAGCACGACCGTGGCAGCGCCCGACGCGGCCACGGCGCGCGCCCGGGGCTCGGCCTGGCCCAGCGGGCTGGCCGGCTCGCACAGCCAGGCCAGATCGGCCTGGGCCGGGTCCGGCGTGCGCTCCAGCCGCCAGGCACTGGCCGCGCGGGCGTAATCGCCGTAGGCCAGCGCGGGCAGCCAGACGCGCCGGCCGCCTTCGCGCGCCACCCAGGCGGTGATGCGGCCGATGAATTCGCTGGCGCTGCCGGCGATCACGATGCGCTCGACCGCCACCGCGTGGAAGGCCGCGAGCGATGCGCGCAAGGCGGTGTAGCCCGGGTCGGGGTAGTGCCGCGCATCCGCCCGCAGCACCTTGGCCTGCGCGGGGGGACAGGGCCCGCAGGCGTTGGCGTTGGTGGAGAAGTCCCAGGTCGGCACGCCCAGCGCGTCGGGGCCTCCGTGGAAAGTCGACTGTGCGTGCGTCATGCGGTGTTCCCCCAGGCGAACGCGGCCCACAACACGGCCCCGCCCACCAAGGCTTGTACCACCCCGCCAGCCAGTTGCAGGGCCCGCGCGGTATCGGTGGCCTCAGGGCTGCGACCCTCGGCATTCAACTCATACACGCCCGGTTTGCCCAGGCGCACATTCAGCGCGAGCGCCATCGCGGCCATGGGCCAGCCGCTGTTGGGCGACGGTGTGCGGCGCGCCTGCGCCGGCATCGAACGCCAGCCCCGGAAAGCGCCCAGAAAACCCAGCAGGACCCCGGTGAGGCGCGCGGGCAACCACGAGAGCACGTCGTCGGCGCGCGCCGCCCATTTGCCGGCCCAGGTCCAGTCGCGGCCCTGGCGCTCGCCCCGGTAGCCCCACATGGCGTCGGCGGTGTTGGCGAAGCGGTAGAGCGCCGCGCCCGGCAGGCCGGCGATGGCGAACCAGAACAGCGGCGCCACCATCGAGTCGTTGAGGTTTTCAGCCAGCGATTCGATGGCGCTCTCGCGCACCTGCGCCTCGTCCAGCGCGGCCACGTCGCGGCTCACCAGCCAGCCCAGGCGCTCGCGCCCAGCCGCCAGGGACTCGCCCAGCGCCGCTTCGACCGCGACCACTTCCTGACGCAGCATGCGCCACGCCAGCAGGGGCTTGAGCAGCAGACCCGTGACAAGGACTTGCAACCACACCGGCCCACCGCTCACCAACCGCATCAGCGCGAAGGCGATGGCGACCACCAGCAGCGCACCGGCCATCCAGGCCAAGGCACCGAGCACGAATGGCCGCATCGTGCCGGCGGGCGCGCCCCAGGCCGGCGCGATGCGCGGGCCCAGCGCCCCGAGGTAGCGCCCCATCCCCACCACCGGGTGCCAGCGCGCGGGCGGCTCGCCCCAGCAACGGTCCACCAGCAAGGCCACCAGAATGGCCGCCGGCGCCAGAAAAGGAGGGAGGTCCATCGGGAAGCTCATGCCGGCAGCACCGCCGTGGCGGCGGCGGCGATGCGCAGGGCGCACAGCAGCGCGTCGATGTCCGCCGGCTGGTGCGCGGCCGAGAGCGCGATGCGCAACCTCGCGGTGCCCGCCGGCACGGTGGGCGGGCGGATCGCGGGCACCCACAGCCCTTGTTCGCGCAGCACGGCCATCACGGCCAGCGCGGCGGCGTTGTCGCCGATCACCAGCGGCTGGATCGCGGTGGCCGAGGGCATCAGGGCCCAGCCGGCCGCGTCGAGCGCGGCATCGGCCCCCGGTGCCAGGCCTTCGCGCAGTTGCGCGATGAGGGCCTGCAGATGCCGCCGTCGGCGGTCGCCATCGGGGCCGAGCACGCAGCGCAGGCCGGCGCGCACCGCCTCGGCCAGCAGCGCGGGCGCGGCGGTCGCGTAGGTGTAGCTGCGGGTTTTCTGCAGCAGCCACTCCACCAGGCGATCGGGGCCGGCCACGAAGGCGCCGGCCACGCCCAGGGCCTTGCCCAGCGTGGCCATGTAGAGCACGCGCGGCGAGGCCTGCGGGCCGGTCAGGCCGGCGGCGGCCAGGGCGCCGCGCCCCTGCGGCCCGAGCACGCCGAAGCCGTGCGCGTCGTCCAGCAGCAGCAAGGCGTCGTGCCGTTCGCACAGCGCGTGCAGCGCCGCGATGTCGGCGACGTCGCCGTCCATGCTGAACACCGCGTCGCTGATCACGAGCTTGCGCCGCGCCGGGCTGGCCGCCAGCAGCGCGTCGAGCCGCGCTAGGTCGGCATGGGGGTAGCGGTGCACCGTGGCGCGCGAGAGGCGCGCGCCGTCGATCAGGCAGGCGTGGTTCAGCGCGTCCGAGAACAGCGCATCGCCCTCGCCCACCAGGGCCGGCACGATGCTGGCGTTGGTGGCGTAGCCCGCGTAGAAATAGAGCGCTCGCGGCAGGCCCACGGCCTGGGCGAGCTCGCGCTCCAGCGCCGCGTTGGCCGCGCTGTGGCCGCTGACCATGGGAGAGGCGCCGGACCCCACGCCGTAGCGGTCCACGGCGGCGTGCACCGCTTCGCGCAAGAGCGGGTCCTGCGCCAGGCCGAGGTAGTCGTTGCTGCAGAAGGCCAGCAGCGACTCCCCGTCGACACACAATCGCGCGCCCTGCGCCGGCACCACCTCGCGGCGGCGGCGGCGCAGCGACTGCGCGTCCAGCGCGGCCAGGCGCTCATCGAATTCATCCAACCAGGTCATGGGGCAGCTCCAGCGCAATGTCATGGGCCTTCGGGGCGGCAGCCTGCCAAGGCACGCGGCCCAGCAGCGGTGCCGGCAGCCAGCGGCGCAGCGTGTCGATGTTCTCTTCGCGGCAAGGCATGTCGGGGTCGATGGCGTTGGCCACCCAGCCCGCCAGGGCAAGGCCGTCGGCGCGGATGGCCTCGGCCGTGAGCAGCGCGTGGTTCAGGCAACCCAGGCGCAGACCCACCACCAGCACCACCGGCGCACCGATGGCGCGCGCGAGGTCGGCCAGGGTTTCGTCGTCGTTGACCGGCACGCGCCAGCCGCCCGCGCCTTCGACCACCACCACGTCGGCGTGCGCACGCAGTGCGCGGTGCGCGGCCAGCAGTTCGGCCACGGTCACGGTGCGGCCCGCGCGCTCGGCCGCGAGGTGGGGCGCGATGGCATCGGGCAGGGCCACCGGGTTGTCGAGTTCGGCCGGCACCACCACCGTGGACGCCGCGCGCAAGGCCAGCACGTCTTCACTGACCCATTGCCCCTGGTGCTCGATCAGGCCCGCCGCCACCGGCTTCATGCCGACCACGCGGCGGTGGTGCCGCGCGAGCGTGTGCAGCAGGGCCGCGCTGACCAGGGTCTTGCCCACGCCGGTGTCGGTACCGGTGACGAAGCAGCCGTCAAACGCCATCGCGCACCTCCGCGATGCCAGCGAGGCTTGCGCCGGTTGCCTCTTCCGCCAGCGTGGCTTCCAACGCGGCCAGCGCGCCCCGCGCCAGCCAGTCGCCTTCGGCTTCGTCGATCACGTAGGGCGGCATGGCGTACAGCGTGGAGCCGATGGGCCGCAGCACCAGCCCCTGGTCCAGCGCGTGGCGGGCGTAGCGGCGGCCGAAGTCGGGCAGGCTGCTGGCCACGTCCCACGCGAAGACCATGCCCTGGCGGCGCGCGTGGCGCACGCGCGGGTGCGCCGAGAGGGGCGCGAACTGCGCGGCGAGCCGCTCGGCGGTGGTCACGTTGCGCCGCAGCGCGTCGGTCTGTTCGAACAGGTCGAGCGTGGCCAGCGCGGCGCGGCAGGCCAGCGGGTTGCCGGTGTAGCTGTGCGAGTGCAGGAAACCGCGCGCGACCTGGTCGTCATAGAAGGCGGCGTAGACCTCGTCGGTGGTGAGCACCACCGACAGCGGCAGCGTGCCGCCGGTCAGTCCTTTGGAGAGGCACAGGAAGTCGGCCCGGATGCCGGCCTGCTGGTGCGCGAACAGCGTGCCGGTGCGGCCGAAGCCGACGGCGATCTCGTCCAGCACCAGGTGCACCTCGTAGCGGTCGCACAGCTCGCGCGCGCGCCGCAGGTAGTGGGGGTCGTGCATCGCCATGCCGGCGGCGCACTGGATCAGCGGCTCGACGATCAGCGCCGCCGTGTCCTCATGGTGTTCGGCCAGCCAGTCGGCCAGCGCCTTGGCGGCGCGCTCGGCCACGTCGGCGGCGGACTCGCCGGGTGCCGCCGCGCGGGCATCGGGGCTGGGCACCGTGGCCGCCAGCCGCACCAGCGGCGCATAGGCCTCGCGAAAGAGCGCGATGTCGGTCACGGCCAGCGCGCCCACGGTCTCGCCGTGGTAACCGCCCGCCAGCCCGGCGAAGCGGCTCTTGCCGGGCCGCCCCGCGTTGCGCCAGTGGTGCGCGCTCATCTTGAGCGCGATCTCGGTGGCGCTGGCGCCGTCGCTGCCGTAGAAGGCGTGGCCCAGCCCGGTGGCCGAGGACAGGCGCTCGGACAGCTCCACCACCGGCGCGTGGGTGAAGCCGGCCAGCATCACATGGTCCAGCCGATTCAACTGATCCACCAGCGCCGCGCGGATGGCCGGGTGGTTGTGCCCGAACAGGTTGACCCACCAGGAGCTGATGGCGTCGAGGTAGCGCCGGCCCTCGTGGTCGTGCAGCCAGACCCCTTCGGCCCGCGCCACCGGCACCAGCGGCAAGGCCGCGCCCTCGGGCGCGTGCAGCTTCATCTGGGTGCAGGGGTGCCACACCGCCGCGAGGCTGCGTTGGCGCCAGGTCTCGTTGAGCGAGGGCATGCGCGGTGGCTTCAGTCGGCCGACACGTGGCGCGGCCGCAGCCCCAGCTTGGCCAGCAGGCCCATGTCGGCCGCCACGTCGGGGTTGCCCGTGGTGAGCAGCTTCTCGCCGTAGAAGATGGAGTTGGCGCCGGCCAGGAAACACAGGGCCTGCACCGCCTCGCTCATCTGCTGGCGCCCGGCCGACAGGCGCACCCGCGCGCGCGGCATGGTGATGCGCGCCACCGCGATGGTGCGCACGAATTCGAGCGGGTCCAGGTCGGGCTGATCGGCCAGCGGCGTGCCCTGCACTTTCACCAGGTGGTTGATCGGCACCGACTCGGGGTAGTCGGGCGCGAGGTTGGCGAGCTGGGCCACCAGCGCAGCGCGCTGCAGGCGCGACTCGCCCATGCCCACGATGCCGCCGCAGCAGACCTTCACGCCCGCACCGCGCACGCGCGCCAGCGTGTCCAGGCGGTCCTGGTAGTCGCGCGTGGTGATGATCTCGCCGTAGAAGTCGGGCGCGCTGTCGAGGTTGTGGTTGTAGTAGTCCAGGCCCGCGTCGCGCAGGATCTCGGCATGGCCGTCGGACAGCATGCCCAGCGTGGCACAGGCCTCCAGGCCCTCGGCCTTGACGGTGCGCACGAGTTCGGCCACGGCATCGACGTCGCGGTCTTTCGGCGCGCGCCAGGCCGCGCCCATGCAGAAGCGCGCGGCGCCGGCCTGCTTCGCGCGCTGCGCGGCCTCTCGCACCGCGTCCACGCCCATGAGCTTGCCGGCGGTGAGGCCGGTGTCGAAATGCACCGACTGCGGGCAGTAGCCGCAGTCTTCCGGGCAACCGCCGGTCTTCACCGACAGCAGCGTCGCGAGCTCGACCTCGGCGGGGTCGAAGTGTTCGCGGTGCACGGTCTGCGCGCGGTGCAGCAGATCGGAGAACGGCAGGTCGAACAGCGCCTGCACGTCTTCCACGCGCCAGGCGTCCGTGCCGGCACCGGTGGCGGGCTGGGGCGCGGGTTTGGCGTGGAAATGCAGGGGCTGCGCGGCGCTGGCGGCCTGCGGCGGGGCGGTGTCGGTGATGGTCGTCATGTTCATAGTCCTTTCGACTTAGGGGAGCGGTATTCTGCCTGTCCTCGCGGATATGCAGACCACCGCCCCGTCAGGCCGCTTGCGGCAGCTTGCCGGCTTCGCCGAAGGTGGCGCGCAGGATCGGTTGCACCCAGCGCTGGAACGCCAGGCCGGTGGCCAGGCCCATGCAGAGCCAGAACGTCAGCGAGACCCAGGTGGTCGCCCAGACGAACTGGGTACCGAGGTCGCGCAGCACGGCCTGGGCTTCGCCCTGGAAGCCGGCCAGCGGATCGGCGGTGATGTGCGGTGCGCCCACCACATAGGGCAAGGCCAGCAGCGCGGCCGCGAGCAGCCAGCGCAGAGGACTCTTGAGGCCGGCCACGGAGGCACAGGCCAGCGCCGCGCTCACGGCGGCCAGGATCCACCAGCCCTGGCGCGAACCGAGGCGCGCGGCGTCCATGCCGGGGATTTCGGCGTGCAGGCCGATCGAAGGCCAGAAGTGGAACACCAGCCAGCCGGCGGCGGCGGTCACCAGGGCCAGTGGCAGCGCGCGCAGCGTGGTGCCGCGCCACAGGGCCACGCCCATCACGGCGAACACCAGCAGCGCCATGCTGAAGGCATGCAGCACGTTGGCGGCGAAGGTCCAGGCGGTGCGCTCGAAGCCGTCGGCCGGGGCCCACTCTTCGGCTTCCTCGGCCATGGCATGGCCTTCGTGAGCGGCATGGCCGCCGGCCGGCGCGGCTTCGGTGGTGGTGGCGGGCGCTTCGATCTTCTGGTCTTCATAGACCTCGGCGGCCAGGATGATGGGCACGGCCTGCAGCTGCTGCACACCAGTCTGCACGATGCCCACGGCGAAGGCCACGGCCAGGCTGGCCCAGATCAGTCTTTGAAAAATCATTTTCAATCTCCAAAAATCTCGAACAGGAATGGTCTATTCCAGAGGTGCCGCGGAACCGGCTCTGCCGGGCCGCAGGCGCCGCCCCCTTCAGGGGGTCGCGCAAAGCGCGGCGGGGGTGCCTCTCAATGGCACGGCTTCACGGTGACGTGGCGCACGTCGTGCGCCGCGTTGTGCGCGACCGGGCTCTCGGCGAACGCCACGCCGTAGAGAACCACCAGCCCGAGGGCGGCGGCGGCGGCCAGCTGCAGCAGCAGGCTGCGCACGGCGGACGTGACGCCCGAGGGCGCCGAGGTGCTGGTTCCATTCATGTGGTGCTCCATTTCAAGAAGGGTTGAGGCGTGCGAACAAGGAAGCCGGGGCGCCGCGCCTTTCGGCGCTCCGGCAGGAAACGAGGGCTCATGCGTCGGACACCATGAGGTTGGGCGGCAGGCGCGCGAGGATGCCGCTGCGCAGGCGCGCGGGCCGCTCGTTGCGCAGCAGGTTGCCGTCGCTCGCGGCCGCGTGCATGCCGGCACAGACGAGCACGTGCTCGGCCGTCTCGGCATCGGGCACGAGATCGCCGAACAGGTAGGTGTGTTTGCCCGGCGCCTGAAAGGCCACCGAGCAGGCGCGCGAGCAGCTGCTGAGGCAGGCCATGCCACGCACCCGCACCAGGGGTTCGGCGTCGCGCCCTTGCGCGGCCTGCACGGCCTCGAACAGCAGCGCGCCGGCCGCGGGCTCGTCGCGCGAGGCGCCGGGGGGACGGCAGGTAGTGCAGACGATCACTTCGGTGGGGGGTGTCAGGGACATGGTGTGGACAGCGTGGTCAGGCCGGCAGGCGGTGTTCGGCGTGCCAGCGCCCGGCCCAGGCCGCGCACCGGCCCAGGGGCCGCAGGGGGTCGTCGAAATCCACGACGACGATGTGGCCCGCCGAGCGCGGGGCCGTGGGTTGTTCGAGTGAGCGGCCGTCGGTGAGCAGCCACAGGCAATCACCGCCGGCCGCGCCGCGTTGCCGCTGGGCCTTGCGCAGCAGGCGATCGGCCTCCTGCAGGCAGGCCGACAGCGGCGTGCCGCCGCCCCCGCCCACCGGCCGCACACGCGCACTGCCGGCCGCACGGGCCGGGCCCGGCGGCAGCAGCAGCTGCACGCCCTGGCCGCCGAAACACAGCAGCGCCACGTGATCGCCCGCGCGCGCGGCCTGCTCGATCAGGCGCGCTGCATAGCCCTTGGCCCAGGCCAGCCGCCCGCCCCGGCGCATCGAGCCCGAGGTGTCGAGCGCGATCAGGTGCAAGGGGGGCGTGCGCAGGCTCACCGCCCGGTGGCGCAGGTGCGCGGGCGCCAGGCGCTGCGGGCCCTTGGCCAGCAGGGTGCGCAGCCAGTGAATGCCGGCGCCCGCCGTTTCGGCAGGACGCGCCGCGTGCCGGGCCAGGCTCGGTTTCGGGGAGAGGTTCAGGGTGGGCCACCGCCGACCGTCGGGCGCCGTGGGCGCGCGCGGGCCGGGGTGGCTCATGCTTTTTTTGGGGGCCAGGCCCCCGTGTGTTTCACCCGCGCCATGGACTCGGGCTGCGGCGGCAACGCGCCCCAGTCGCCTTCGGGGGCGCTCCCGTTCGACGCGGCAGCACCCTGCCCACCCGCTGGCGGGCTGGATGCGCGAGGGGCCGGCGGCGCCGCGCTGTCGGGCGAGCGGCGGTGCGCCAGTGCGAGTTCGGCCACGGCGTCCACGTCGTCCACGCTGACCGCATCGCGCTGCTCCAGCGCGGCCAGGGCGCGCGCGGCACGCAGCATGACGAGGTCGGCGCGGATGCCGTCCACGCCCGCAGCGAGCGCGAGGTTCGCGGCGTGCTGCACCACGGTGTCCGACCAGGGCAGTTGCGCCAAGGCCACGCGCGCGGCGGCCAGCGTGGCCACCAGTTGGGACTGCGCGGCGGCGTGTTCGGCCAGCAGCGCTTGCGGGTCGGCATCGAAGGCCAGGCGCGCGCGCACGATGGCCTGGCGCTGCGCGGCATCGTCCGGGTTGGTGAGCGCCACCGAGAGGCCGAAGCGGTCCAGCAGCTGTGGCCGGAGCTCGCCCTCTTCCGGGTTCATGGTGCCCACCAGCACGAATTGTGCGGCGTGCTGGCGCGAGACGCCGTCGCGCTCGACGGTGTTCACGCCGCTGGCGGCCACGTCGAGCAGCGCGTCCACCAGCGCATCGGGCAGCAGGTTGACTTCATCGACGTACAGCACGCCGCCATGCGCGCGCGCCACCAGGCCCGGCGCCAGGCGCACCTGGCCGTCGCGCAGCACGTCTTCGAGGTTGAGCGTGCCCACCAGCTGTTCCAGGCTGGCCGCGAGCGGCAGCGTGACGAAGGGCGCCTGCGGCAGCAGCGCGGCCAGCGCGCGCGCCGAGGTGGACTTGGCCGTGCCGCGCGGGCCGCTGATGAGCACCCCGCCCATGCCGGGGTCGATGGCGGCGAGCAGCAGCGCGCGCTGCAGGTCGCCATGCCCCACCAGGGCGGTGAAGGGAAAGGCCGCCGGGGACGCGGCCTGCAGTTCGGGAACGGCGGTGTTCATCATGCTCAGGGTCCTTGGTCTTCCAGCGTCTGTTCCAGCGCCAGCAGGTGCTGTTCGATGCGTTCGCGGTGCTCGCCCGGCTCGGCCCACAGGCCGCGCTGCATGGCTTCGAGCAGGCGCTCGCCGATGCCGCGCAGGGCCAGCGGGTTGTGTTGCTGCAGGAAAGCGCGCGTGGCGTCGTCGTGCAGGTAGGCCTCGGCCACCAGCGCGTACTGGTGGTCGCCGACCACGCCGGTGGTCGCGTCGAAGGCGAACAGGTAGTCCACGGTGGCGGCGATCTCGAACGCGCCCTTGTAGCCGTGGCGCTTCACGCCGTCGATCCACTTGGGGTTGACGGCGCGCGCGCGCACCACGCGGGCCACTTCCTCGCCGAGCGTGCGCACGCGCGGCGCGCCAGGGGTGCTGAAGTCGCCGTGGTACAGCGCGGCGGGGGCGCCGGCCAAGTGCTGCACGGCCGAGGCCATGCCGCCCTGGAACTGGTAGTAGTCGTCCGAGTCGAGGATGTCGTGCTCGCGGTTGTCCTGGTTGTGCAGTACCGCGTCCACGCGCGCCAGGCGCTGCTCGAAGGCGTCGCGCGCGGCCGTGCCGTGCCCGTCCTGCCCGTAGGCGAAGGCGCCGGCGCGCAGGTAGGCCTGCGCGAGGTCGGCGTTGTCGCTCCAGCGCCGGCTGTCGATCAGCTCCTGCAGCCCGGCGCCGTAGCCGCCGGGGCGCGGGCCGAACACGCGCCAGGTGGCCCGACGCTGCGCGTCCTCGTCCGCCGCGCCGGCCGCCACCGCCTCGGCGGCCTCGCGCCGCACGCGCGCGCGAATGGGGTTCACCTCGTCCGGCTCGTCGTCTTCCGGGATCGCGGCGACGGCGCGCACCGCCGTGTCGAACAGGTCGACCACGTTGGGAAAAGCGTCGCGGAAGAAGCCGGAGACGCGCAGCGTCACGTCGATGCGCGGCCGGTTCTTGATGGCCATGGGCAGCACCTCGATGTCCACCACCCGGTTGCTGCCGGGCGCCCACTTGGGCCGCACACCGAGCAGCGCGAAGGCCTGGCCGATGTCCTCGCCGCCGGTGCGCATGGTGCTGGTGCCCCACACCGACAGGCCGACCGCCGTGGGGAAGCTGCCGTGGTCCTGCAGGTGGCGCTCGATCACGCGGTCGGCCGCGAGCGCGCCCATGGCGTAGGCCGTGGGCGTGGGCACGGCGCGCGTGTCCACCGAGTAGAAGTTGCGCCCGGTGGGCAGCACGTCGGGCCGGCCGCGCGAGGGCGCGCCGCTCGGCCCGGCGGGCACGAAGCGGCCCGCGAGGCCGCGCATGAGCTGGCCGATCTCGTTCGGTCCGCAGGCGTCGAGCCGGGGCGCGAGCGTCTGCCGCAAGCGCCGGATCACCGGGGCGGTGTGGGGCCAGGCCTGCGCATCGAGTGGGGCTTCGTCCGCACCCAGGTGCTGGTCCACCAGCGCGGCGGCCAGCAGCTCCAGCCGCTCGCGCGTGTGGCCGGCGTGGCGCCAGGGTTCGTCGCTCAGGCTTTGCAGCGCCTCGGGGCGCGGGCCGGCCCAGGCCTCGGCCCATTCAGGGCTGAGCGGGTCGAAGCCGTCCAGGCCGAGGTCGCTCGCCAGCGCCACCAGCAGGCTGCCCTGCCCCGCCGCCTGGCCACCGGGGAAGCGCGCGAGCGCCACCAGGGTGTCGGTGCGCTGGCGGCCCTGCGGCGACTGGCCGAGGATGTGCAGGCCGTCGCGGATCTGCGATTCCTTGATCTCGCACAGGTAGGCGTCGAGCTTCGCGAGCAGCTGTTCGCGCTGCGCCTCGTCGGCCGGTGGCTGGAAACCCAGCTCGCGGTGCAGCTGATGTTTCAGCACCTGCGCCAGGATGCCCTCGCGCAGCAGCCTGGCGCGGCGCGGGTCGAGCGAGAGCGCTTCGTAGAACTCGTCCATCTGGCGCTCGAGTTCCTGCAGCGGTCCGTAGGTCTCGGCGCGCGTGAGCGCGGGCATGAGGTGGTCGATGATGACCGCCTGCGCGCGGCGCTTGGCCTGGCTGCCCTCGCCCGGGTCGTTGACGATGAAGGGGTACAGGTGCGGGAGCGGCCCCAGCAGGGCATCGGGCCAGCAGGCCGCGCCCAGGGCCACGCTCTTGCCGGGCAGCCACTCGAGGTTGCCGTGTTTGCCCACGTGCACCACGGCGTCCACCGCGAAGGCGCGCCGCAGCCAGAAATAGAAGGCGAGGTAGCCGTGCGTGGGCACGAGGTCGGCATCGTGGTAGCTGGCCACGAGATCGAGGTCGCGCCCGCGCGCGGGCTGGATGCCCACGAAGACCTGACCCAGGCGCAGGCCGGGCACCATGAAGCGGCCGCCGCGTTGCATCGGGTCCTGCTCGGGCGCGCCCCAGAGCGCGTTCACCGCAGCCTGGCTTTCGGGCGGCAAGGCCTGGAAGTCGCGCAGGTAGTCGGCCATGGCCAGGCTCTGGCCCGCCGGCCGGTGGTGATTGGCGTCGGTGTCGTTGGTGACGCCCTGCACCAGCCGCGCCATGAGTTCGTCACCGCCCTCGGGCAGTTCGCCGGTCGCGTAGCCCGCGTCGCGCAGGGCGCGAAGGATGAGCGCGGTGGAGGCCGGCGTGTCCAGGCCCACGCCGTTGGCCAGCCGCGCGTCGTCGTTGGGGTAGTTGGCGAGGATGAGCGCGAGGCGCTTGTCGGCATGGGGCTTGTCGCGCAGCGCGCACCAGCGGCGCGCGAGTTCGGCCACGAAGCGGATGCGCTCGGGCTCGGGCTGGTAGCGCACCACATCGACCTCGGTGCGCTCGCAGCGCCAGGCCAGGCCCTTGAAGCTGATGGCGCGCGTGCCGATGCGGCCGTCCACCTCGGGCAGCACCACCTGCATGGCCAGGTCGCGCGGCGCGAGACCGTGCGGGTCGGCCTGCCATTGTTCCTGCGAGCAACCGGCGGTGATGAGCTGCAGCACCGGCGCGTCGCCGGCCAGCGCCACCGCCTCGGTGCTCTCACCGTCGAGCGAGGCCACCGCGAAACTGGTGGCGTTGAGCACCACGCCCACGCCGCGCTCGGCGGCCAGGGCCTGCAGCGTGGTCAGGCTCTCGGGGTTCTTCAGGGAGTCCACGGCCACCGCGAGGGCGTTGAGCCCTTCGTCGGCCAGGGCGGCGAGCACGGCGTCGAACACGGCCGTGTTGCCGGCCTGCAGGTGCGCGCGGTAGAACACCAGCAGCGCCACCGGCGCGCCGGCGCGCCAGGGCACGGCGGCCTGCGGGGTGTAGGGCATCACCGGCGGCAGGGGCCGGGGCGGCGGCGGCCGGGGACCCCGGCCGAAGGCCGCGTGGCCGATGAGCGAGAAGAAGGCCAGCGCGTTGTCGCGCCCGCCTTCGCGCAGGCAGCGCCAGAGCCGGTCGCAGTCCTCGGGCGCGGCGGTGCTGCGCATCAGCAGTTGCGGGTCCTGCGCGTTGTCGCCCGAGAACAGGGCCAGCCACTGGCCGTGTTTTGCCGCCAGCGAGACCGCCTGCTCCACCACGTAGGCCCAGTCGCTTGGTGCGCCCAGGTGGTCGATGACGACCACGCGCGCGTGGCGCAGCACGTCGTCCACGTACATGTCGGTGGACGCGGGCTGGCGCAGCCACATCAGGTTGACCAGCCGCACGCTGGGGAAGTCGTCGCCCAGGCCGGCGGCCGCGTCGGCCAGCAGCGAGAGCGTGGTGTCGGCCGCGCTGAGCACCACGATGTCGCCGGGGGTCTGTTCCACGCGCACGATGCCCTGCCCGCCGTCTTCGACGTGGCCGCCCGGGCGCGTGGACAACAGGTGCATGTCAGGCCAGGCTGGTGTCGGCGCTCAGGGCCGACTGGAGCTCGTTCTGCAGCGTGTCGCGGTCGAGGTGGTCGCCGATGAACACCAGCCGCGTCACGCGCGCTTCGTCGGCGCGCCAGGGGCGGTCGAAGTGGCTGTCGAAACGCTGGCCCACGCCTTGCACCACCAGGCGCATGGCGGCGCCGGGCAAGGCCACGAAGCCCTTGACGCGGTAGATCTCGTGGCGCTGCACCAGGGCCAAGAGCGCGTCCAGCAGGCGCTGGCGGTCGGGCACGTCCAGCGTGAGCGAGACTGAGTCGAACTCGTCGTGGTCGTGGTCCTCTTCCTCGTCGTGGTGGGTCTTGCGCTGGTCGATCACGTCTTCCACCGCGCGCTCCAGGCCGAGCAGCACGCCCAGGTCCAGCTTGCCGTGCTGCGCGTGCACCAGCTTCACGCCGGCGGGCGTCTCGGCGCGGATGATGGCCTCCACCTCGGCCAGCGTGGCGGCGTCCAGGCCGTCGGTCTTGTGCACCACCACGAGGTCGGCGGTGGCCAGCTGGTCTTCGAACAACTCGGCCAGCGGCGAGTCGTGGTCCAGGTTCTCGTCGGCGCGGCGTTGCGCGTCCACCGCCACCGGGTCTTCGGCGAAGCGGCCGGCGGCCACGGCCGGGGCGTCCACCACGGTCACCACGGCGTCCACCGTGAAGGCGTTGCGCAGCGCGGGCCACTGGAAGGCCTGCACCAGCGGCTTGGGCAGGGCCAGGCCCGAGGTTTCGATGACGAGGTGGTCGATCTGGTCGCGCCGCGCGGCGAGCTGCTCCATCACAGGCGCGAACTCTTCCTGCACCGTGCAGCACAGGCAGCCGTTGGCGAGCTCGAACAGCTGGCCGCTCTCTTCGCCGTTCTCGTCGCAGCCGATGCCGCAGCCGCGCAGCAGCTCGCCGTCGATGCCGAGTTCACCGAACTCGTTGACGATGACGGCGATGCGCCGGCCCTGCGCGTTCGTGAGCAGGTGGCGCAGCAGCGTGGTCTTGCCTGCACCGAGGAAGCCGGTGACGATGGTGGCGGGGATCTTGCGGGTTTGCATCAGGGGTCTCCTATTCAGGGGCGAAGGGTGGGCAAGGCGAGCAAGCAGTCGACCAACATCTGCGCGGCCTCGCCCAGGCGGGGGCCGGGGCGCGAGAGCAGGTCCATGCGGTCGGCGTCAAGCTGGCAGACCTGCTGGCGGCGCAGCGCCTGCAGGCCGGCCCAGCCGGGGCGGTCGGCCATGCCCGAGAGCGTGGACTGGGGGCCGATGATCAGATCGGGCGAGCGGCGCACCACCATCTCGGGGTTCACGCGCGGGAACAGGCCGGCGTCGCCGCTCACGATGTTGACCAGGCCGAGCCGAGCGACGGTTTCGCCGATGAAGCTCTTGGCGCTGGCGGCGGTGGGGCCGATGCCGACCTCCACGTACACCGTGCGACCGCGCAGGGAAGCCGGCACGCGGCGCGCGGCGGCCTCGAGTTCCTGGTCGATGCGCCGCACGAGTTCGTGGGCGCGCGCCGTCTCGCCGAGCGACTGGCCGAGCGCGAGCAGCATGCGTTTGAGGTCGGCGTGGGTGCGCGCGTCGAAGGTCTGCACCGGCACGCCGAGTTCGGTCAGGCGCTCACCGGCGCGGCTGCGCGGCCCGAGCAGCACCATGTCGGGCCGCAGTGCCACGATGTGCTCGATCTGCGCGTCGGCCAGGCCGCCGACCTTGGGCAGCTTCGCCACCGTGCCCGGCCAGCTCGAATAGCGGTCGGTGCCGACCAGCTCGGCGCAGTGGCCGAGCGCGCACACGGCCTCGGTGAGCGACGGCGAGAGCGTGACGATGCGGTGCTGTGCGAGCGCGGGCGCGACCATGCCGCCAAGCAGCCCCAGCATCGCCAGCGTCGGCACGGGCAGCATCGCGCCCATCAGTCTTCAATGCCTCGCTGTGCGGGAACGCCGGCCTTGAAGTGGTGCTTGACCAGCGTCATCTCGGTCACCGTGTCGGCCAGCTCGATGAGTTCGGCCGGCGCGCCGCGCCCGGTGAGCACCACGTGCACCTGCGGCGGGCGCTCGCGCAGGCAGGTCAGCACGGCCTCCAGCGGCACCCAGCCGTAGCGCAGCGGGTACATGATTTCGTCCAGCACCACCATGAAATGTTCACCGGCGCGGATGGTGGCCTCGGCCTTGGCCCAGCCCTCGCGCGCCAGCTCGGCGGAGTGGTCCAGGTCGCGGCTCTTCCAGCTGAAGCCGTCGCCCAGGCCTTCGATGGGAATGCCCAATTGTTCGAACAGCCGGTGCTCGCCGAAGCGCGCCGAGGGCACCTTCATGAACTGGTAGACCTTGACCGACTTGCCCCGGCCATGGGCGCGCAGCGCCAGGCCAAAGGCGGCCGTGCTCTTGCCTTTGCCGGTGCCGGTGTGCACCAGCACCAGGCCGCGCCGTTCGCCTTGGGGTTTGGGGGTGTCTCGCAGGACGGGAGGGGCTTCGATTTGCATGGTTCGGGCTCCGTAAAAAAAAGGTCAACGGGGCAAGGCCACCCACTGGTCGCCCAGCGGATGGATCGCGATGCGGTGGTCAAAGACCTGTTCGAGGGCCTGGTGGGTGGCGGGGTCGTCGCAGGCGCCCTGGTGGTGCACGCGGCCCTGGGCCATCACCACCATCTGGTCGGCGTGCAGCGCCATGCCGATTTCGTGCAGCACGCTGACGACGGTCTTGCCGCGGGCCACCAGCTCGCGCACCAGCAGCAGCCAGTCGGCCTGGTGCGGCGGGTCGAGGTTGGCCAGCGGCTCGTCCATCAGCATGACCTCGGCCTGCACCGCGAGCAGGCGCGCCAGCAGCACGCGCTGACGTTCGCCGCCGGAGAGCGCGCCCAGCGGGCGCTCGCGCCAGTCCCAGGCCTGGGTGGCGCGCAGGGCCTGCTCGACCGCGGCCCGGTCGGCACCGGACGGCGGGGCCAGCCAGGGCTGGTGCGGCAGTCGGCCAAGCATGGCCACGTCCCACACGCTGAGGTCGTCCGCGCCCTGCTCGCCCTGCCCCAGCCAGGCCAGGCGGCGCGCGCGCTCGCGGCCGCGCCATTGCGCGAGCGGGCGGTCCAGCAGCTGCACCTCGCCGCTGTGCGGCAGCAGGCCAGCCAGGGTTTTCAACAGCGTGGATTTGCCCGCGCCGTTGGGGCCGACCACGCTGGTCCAGCGCGCGGCGGGCAAGGCCACGTCGATGCCGTGCAGCACCGGCGTGCCGCCCAGCGCCACGCCGATGCCCTGGGCCTGCAGCGCCGCGGGCATTCGCAACACCTCCGTGCTGCGCACTGCGGTGTGAGCGCCTTCGGGCGGCCGGGCGGCGCTCACAGCCCACCTCCGGGCCGGCGCCGCCGATGCATCAGCCACAGCAGGTAGCTGCCGCCCAACACGGCGGTGAGCACGCCCACCGGCAGTTCCTGCGGCGCGATGATCCAGCGCGCGAGAACGTCGGCGGCCATCAGCAGCAAGCCGCCCATCAAGGCGCTCAGCACGATCAGTCGGCCGTGCGTGGTCTTCACGATGGAGCGCACCAGGTGCGGCGAGGCCAGGCCCACGAAGGCGATCAGGCCAGTCTGTGCCACGGCCGCGCCGGTGGCCAGCGCCAGCACCGCCACCAGCACGGCGCGCACGGCCACCAGCGGCAGGCCCAGGCTGATCGCGGTGGCCTCACCCAGTGCCAGGCCGTCGAGCACGCGGCCGAGCGAGGCGGCCACCAGCAGCGCGGCCAGCCCCATGGCGGCCATCACGCCGCAGGCGGCCCAGCCCACGAAGCCGGTGCTGCCCAGCATGAAACCCTGCATGGCCTGCAAGGTGTCGGGCGAGGCGATGGTGACGAGGTCGCGCGCGGCGCCCAGCACCACGCCCACGATCACACCGGCCAGCAGCAGGCGCAGGGTGTGCTGCACGCCCTTGGCCAGCGCCAGCGTGAGCACCACGCCGATCACCGCGCCGGTGAAGGCCGCGCCGGTCAGGCCCAGGCGCACGGCCCATTGCGTGGCGAACGGCGTGGTGCCGAACAGGGCCAGCGCCAGGGCCACACCGAGCGCCGCGCCCGAGGCGCTGCCCAGCAGATAGGGATCGGCCAGTGGGTTGCGGAACAGGCCTTGCGCCACCGCGCCGGCCAGGCCGAGCAGGCCGCCGGCCACCCAGGCGCCGAGCGTGCGCGGCAGGCGGATGTCCCACAGGATCTGCCAGGCCACCGGGTCGTGCCGGGCGTGCAGCACGCTGTCGAAGCCGGTGCTGCCCACGCCCGCGCCCAGCAGCAACACGGCGGCAGCCGCGATCAGCAGCGCGCCGCCGAGCCAGAGGCTGTGGCGGGCGCCGCTCACTTCAAACCCTTCTCGGTGATGCAGCGCGCCATGAGGCGCGCGGCCTCGGCCATGCGAGGGCCCGGGCGCACCAGCACGTCGGACTCCTCGGCCGTGAAGACGCAGAGGCGGCGCTCGCGCAGGGCGCGGATGCCGCGCCAGCCCGGCCGGGTTTCCAGGCCCTGCACGTTGCGCGCGCCGATCATGATGAGGTCGGGGTTGGCGCGCACCACGTACTCGGGGTTGACGCGCGGGAAAGGCCCGAGCGAGGGCGCGACGATGTTCTGCACGCCCAGGCGCGCCATCAGCTCGCCGATGAAGGAGCCGGTGCCGGCGGCATAGCCCCCGGTGCTCACCTCGTAGTACACGCGCAGCTGGCGCGCGCCCGGCGGCAGCGACTGCGCCACCGCCGACACGCTGGCGTCGATCGCGCGCCAGATGCGCTGCGCATCGGGCACCGCCAGCAGCTGGCCGAGCTTGCCCATGACGCGCTGCGCGTCGGCCGAGCTCTTGGGCTCCATCGCCAGCACCTTCACGCCCAGCGACTCCAGCCGCTGCACGCCGCGCGACGAGGTGGCCATGAGCACCACGTCGGGTTTCAGGGCCACGATGGCCTCGATGTTGGGATCGATGCCACCGCCCACTTGCGGCAGGCCGCGCACGCTGGCCGGGTAATTGGAGTAGCGGTCCACGCCCACGAGGCGGTGGCACTGGCCCAGCTCGCACACGGTTTCCGTGAGCGAGGGCAACACGGAGACGATGCGCTGCGGCGATTGCGCCAGCGTCACCGTCACGCCCCGGTCGTCGGTCAGGGTCACATCGGCCGCGTGCGCCGCGTCACCGATCAGGCAGCCCAGGACAAAAAGGCGCCAGAAACGAAGGGACATGGATCGGGCTTTCATTTCAAGGTCAGCGGCAGGCCCGCCGCCATCAGCGTGACGCGCTCGCAAGCGGCGGCCACGGCCTGGTTCAGGCCGCCGAGCGCGTCCACGAAGGCGCGCACCTCGCGGCCCATGGGGATCACGCCCAGGCCGATCTCGTTGCCCACCAGCACCACCGGACCGCGCGCGGCCTCGATCGCCTGGCACAGCTGGCGCGTGGGCCCGGCGGCATCGGCCGCCGCGCCCTCGGCAGGCATCAGCAGGTTGGTCAGCCACAGCGTGAGGCAGTCCACCACCACCAGGGTGTGCGGCGCGCTGTGTTCGCGCAGGGCCTCGGCCAGGGCCAGCGGTTCTTCCACGGTGACCATGCCGGGCACGCGCTCGGCACGGTCGCGCTGGTGGCGCACGATGCGCTCGCGCATTTCCTCGTCCCAGGGCTGGCCGGTGGCGATCATCACCGCGCGGTGGCGGGGGTCCAGCGCCAGCCATTCGCGCGCGAGCAGCTCCGCACGGCGCGACTTGCCGCTGCGCTGGCCGCCGAGGATGAATTCGCTGCGCGCGATCTCAGCCATGCTGCGCCATCCATTGGGTGACGATGCGGTGCAGCTGCGCCACCCCATCGGTGAGCGCGGCGGGCCCGGGCTGCAGGATGTCGGCCGACTTGATCTCGAACAGCTGGCCGTGCTTCACCGCGTTCACGTCCTGCCAGCCGACGCGCGCGGCCACCTTCTCAGGCCGGAATTTCTTGCCGCACCAGGAGCCGACCACGATGTCGGGGTTGCGGCGCACGATCTCGGCGCCTTCGGCAATGATGCGGTCCTTGCCCAGCGGCATGCGCGCGAGTTCGGGGAACACGTCGTCACCCCCCGCGATGCCCATCAGCTCGGAGACCCAGCGGATGCCGCTGATGTGCGGCTCGTCCCACTCCTCGAAGAACACGCGCGGGCGGCGCTTGCCGCCGGCCTGCAGGGCTTGCACGGCGGCGCGGATGCCATCGAGCCGGGCCCGCGTGGCTTCGATCCAGGCCAGGCCTTCGTCGGCACAGCCCACGATCGCCGCCACCTGGTACAGCATGGACAAAATCTCTTCCACGCTGCGCTGGTTGAACACCGTCACCTGCACGCCCGCACGGATGAGTTCGGCGGCGATGTCGGCCTGCAGGTCGGAGAAGCCGAACACGCAATCGGGCTGCAGCGCGAGGATCTTGTCGATCTTCGCGTTCAGGAAGGCGCTGACCTTGGGCTTCTCGTCGCGCGCCCGGCGCGGCCGCACGGTGTAGCCGGAAATGCCGACGATGCGGTGCTCCTGCCCGAGCAGGTACAGCCACTCGGTGGTTTCTTCGGTCAGGCAGACGATGCGCTGCGGGCCAAGGGTCGGCGGGTTCATGCGGCACCTCCTGCAAGGAACAGCGAGGCGGCCGCCGCCGGGCTGGACGGGAACCAGGCGTGGAAGTAACTCGCCTGCACCGGGCCCACGCGGTACACGGCTTCGCCGGCACCACCGCGCGCCCGTTCGGCGTGGCGCACCGGCTGCAGCGGGGTCTCGCAGCGCGAGTAGTGAAAGGTGTGGCCGCGCAAGGTGCCCGCGGGCAGCGGCAGTTGCTGCGGCCCCAGGGCCGCCAGCCGCTTCTGCATGAGCACCTGGCCCGGCAAGAGGCCCCAGGTGGCGGCGGCATGGCCGTCGCTGGACATCATTTGATCGAACAGCGGCATCATGCCGCCGCATTCTGCCCACACCGGCCGCCCGGCCTGGGCATGCGCGCGCAGGCCGTCTCGGGTGCGGTTGGCCGCCGCCAGTGCGTCGGTGTGCAGCTCGGGATAACCACCGGGCAACCAGACCGCGTCGCACGGCGGCAGAGGCTCGTTGGCCAGCGGCGAGAAAAAGACCAACTCGGCACCGAGCGCGCGCAGGGCTTCGAGGTTGGCCGGGTAGATGAAACAGAAGGCCGCGTCGCGCGCGACGGCGATGGTCTTGCCGGCCAGCAGAGGCGCCTGGGCAGGCACGGCGGCGGGCGCGTCGAACGCCACCGACCAGCGCCCCAGCGCGTCCCCCTCTATCCGGCCCAGCGGCGTGCGCGACAGCGCGTCGGCGGCGGCATCGAGCCGGGCCAGCGCGTCGGGCAGCTCGGCGGCCACGGTCAGGCCCAGGTGGCGCTCGGGCAGCGAGAACGCCGCGTCGCGCATGACCGCACCCAGGAACTGGGCCTCGTCACCGGCCAGCGCCTCGAGCAGCATCTGCGCATGGCGCTCGCTGCCCACGCGGTTGGCCAGCACGCCAGCCCAGGGCAGGCCGGGGCGGAAGTGGCGCAGGCCAAATGCCAGCGCACCGAATGTGCCCGCCATGGCCGAGGCATCGATCACCGCGAGCACCGGCAGGCCGAAGCGCTGCGCCAAGTCGGCCGCGCTGGGTTCGCCGTCGAACAGACCCATCACCCCTTCGACCACGATCAGGTCGGCCTGCGTGGCGGCTCCGTGCAGGCGGGCGCGGGCATCGTGCTCGCCCGTCATCCACAGGTCGAGGTTGTGCACCGGGTGCCCGGCGGCCAGCGCGAGCCAGTGCGGGTCCAGGAAATCGGGCCCGCATTTGAAGGCCCGCACACGCCGTCCGGCGCGCGCGTGCAGGCGCGCCAATGCCGCGGCCACGGTGGTCTTGCCCTGGCCCGAAGCCGGGGCAGCCACCAGGATGGCCGGGCAATACCGCGTCACCGCTGCGGCGCCCAGTTGAGAGTGACGAAGGCCGCGCGGCCCGGCTGGTTGTAGCCGTACGCGGTCTCATAGAACTTGTCACCCACGTTGTTCAGGCGCAGAGCGACGGACCAGTCCTTGTTCACGGCGTAGCGGGCGTGCAGGTCCAGCGTGCCGAAGCCCGGCAGGCGGCGCGTGTTGGCGGCGTCGTCGAAACGCTCCGCCACGAGCTGCATCGACGCACCCCAGTTCCAGGCACCGATGCGGTGGTCCAGGCTGGCGGTCAGCACCTCGCCGGCGCGGCGCTGCAGCTTGCGTTGGTTGATCTCGTTGCGCGCGTCCAGCAGTTCCAGGTTCGTGAACCAACTCCAGGCACCGGCCGAGCCGGTGTAAGCCAGCGACCAGCCTTCGAGGCGCGCGCGAGGCACGTTGGCCACCGCCGGCTGCAGCGTGATGAAGCCGCGCACCCGGTTGTCGAAGCGGATGAGCTTCACTTCGTGCAGGCCCTGGGTGTAGGTCAACCCCGCTTCGCGGTTCTTGCCCCGCTCGGGTTGCGTGGTGGGGTTGCCGTTAAAGAACGCCGAGACGTAGTACAGCGTGTTGAACGACGGCATCTTGAACGAGGTGCCGTAGGCCACGTGCGGGCGCCAGTTCGGCGTCAGCTGGAAGCCGTAGCTGGCGAAACCGGTGGTGGCGCCGCCGAACTGCGAGTTGTCGTCGCGCCGCAGGTTGGCCTGCCAGAGGTGCTGGCCGGCCTGGCCGGTCAGGCCCACGAAGGCCGCGTCCGTGGTGCGCGAGTTCACCGCGTAGGCCTGCGTGCCCGACACCTCTTCCTTGATCGACTCCAGGCCCACCAGCAGGTTGCCCAGCGCGGTGTTCCAGTCGTGCTGCAGCGTGGCCTGAGTCTGCGCGGTGTTGAACACCGAGGGCGTGGGCGAGGTCTCGAAACTGTCGGACCGGTCCTCGCTGCGCGAGAGGCGCAGCTGGGTGCGCGAATCGGCCGACCACTTGCGCTCCAGGCCCCAGCCCGTCACGCGGGTGGTGGTTTCCGAGCGCACGTTGAAGGTGCCCGGCCCCTGGTCGAACTGGCTGACGCCGTCGGCCTGGGTGAAGTTGACATCGGTCGTCCAGCCCGGCGCGATGGCCCAGCGCAGCGAGGCCGACAGGCTGTCCTGGTCGAAGCCGTCCTTGTCGGGGTTGTGGTTGCCGAAGGCCACGTTTCGGTTGGTCGACGAGAAGCCGTCCTCGCGCAAGGAACCCAGGCTGAGGTTGTAGGTGATCGTGTCGTTGCCACCGCTGATGCCGGCGGTGATTTCACGGTGCCCGAAGCTGCCGAGTGTGACGCTGGCCTGGGGATGGAAACCCTTCACGCCGCGCTTGGTGAAAACCTGCACCACGCCGCCCACCGCATCGCTGCCATAGAGGCCCGAGGCCGGGCCCTTGAGCACTTCGATGCGATCGATCGCGCTCAGCGGAATGTTGTCCATCACGGCCGCGCCGGAGGTGCTGGAGCCGTAGCGCACGCCGTCGATCAGCAGGAGCACGTGGCGGGTTTCGGTGCCGCGGATGAACAGGCCCGACTGCTTGCCCAGGCCGCCGTTGGACGACATCTGCAGGCCCGCGTTGCGCGACAGCACTTCGGACAACGAGCGGCCAGCGGACTGCTGGATCACGTCGGCGTCGATCACGACGACGTCGCTGAGCACGGCATCGGTGCGGGTTTCGACCCGGGTGGCCGTGACCACCGTTTCCCTCAGGGTGGTGTCAGCAGAGGAAGAGGAGGAAGACTGAGCGTGGGCGACCGACGTGCCAAAGCCCGCCAGCAACGCCAGCGGTAGCGCGGCCAGGGGCGCGCGCAGGGTGCGATTTTTCATGATGAAGAAACAGACAGGAGACCCTCGCCATCTTCCCCGACGGCGCATGGGCATCACGGTGGAGCACCTGTCGCCAGACGCACCACCACCTTGTTGGCCGGTATCCGGGCTGACAGACCGACCTCCATCGCCTTCCCAGATGACACGGCGTGTCGTCCAGTGGCTGTCGGATGAAGGCTGAGAGACCGTTCGCGCATGCGCTCATGGCCACTCGTCTGCTTACCGTTGCGGGGGCAGCGCAGGTTAGGTCCCATCCCTGGGGTGTGACCCTCCTGCTTCCCGTTGAACTGCGGCATGTGAACCACACCGCGAGCACCAACAACCGGCATTCTACGGCGCGCACACCCGGGGCAACCCTACAATGTGAAAACTTCGAGTCCCACCATGGCCGATCCCAAGCACTTTGATCAAATCACCGAACGTGTCGAGCGCCTGTTGCTGCGACACGAGGAACTGCAGCGCACCAACAGCCTGCTGGTGGAACAGGTGCATGCGCTGCAGGCCGAGCGCGACTCGCTCAAGTCCCGGCTGATGGCCGCCCGCGCCCGCATTGATGCCTTGCTCGATCGCCTGCCCCCCGGCATGACCGATGCCACCCCCGACACCCGCAAGGAACGATCATGAGCGCCGCGTCGGGCCGCCCCAAGCCAGCTCGCACCGCAGTGCGAAGCACGGAGGTATTCCAGTGAGCAAACCCGGCAGCAAACAGATTGAAGTGCAGATCATGGGCCAGAGCTACCTGCTCTCGTGCCCACCCGGTGGCGAGGCCTCGCTACTCGACGCGGTGGAGCGCGTGGACACCGCCATGTGCCGCATCCGCGATGCGGGCAAGGTGAAGGCGCGCGACCGCATCGCGGTGCTCGCCTCGCTCAACCTCGCGTTCGAACTCTCGCAGAAGGAGGCCGAGAGCTTCCAGGCCTCGTCGTTCGGCCAGCCCGAGCAGAGCGCGTTCGCCGAAGCCGGTGGTGGCTTCGACAGCGAGCCGCTCGACCCCCAGACGCAGGCCCGCGTGGAAGAGCTGATGCGCCGCCTGGACCAGACGCTCGACAAGGACGGGCGCCTGCTCTGACGCGCCGCTGGTCACTGCGCGAGAATTTATCGACCGATGGTCCTCGTGGGCCGCATGCAGCGCCTACAATTTGAACCGTCTGCAGTGCGCGTCGGGCTTTATATTTCCTTGAACCAATGCTCATAGAGCCCGGGCTTGGTACATTGCGTGGCTGGTGCGAGCGTCTCGCGTCAGACGAACCCGAAGCCCCGCTGCCCTCGCCCACCTGAACCCCGGTTCAGGATGCCGGTCCGGCGGCACTTGCAGACACCTTTCATGCCTTTAGACCCCCTCCTGATTCTCGAGTTGGCCGCGCTCGGCCTTGGCACCGGTTTCCTGGCCGGCTTGTTGGGCATCGGTGGAGGCATGCTGATGGTGCCCTTCATCACCTTCATCCTCGCGGGGCGCGGTGTGGAAGCGGATCTCGCGGTCAAGATGGCCATCGCCACCTCCATGGCCACCATCATCTTCACGTCCATCTCCAGCGTGCGCGCGCACCACAAACGCGGCGCCGTGCGCTGGGACATCGTCAAGGGCCTCGCCCCCGGCATCGTGCTGGGCTCCGCGATCGCCAGCCTGGGCATCTTCGCCTTGCTCAAGGGCTCGTGGCTCGCGCTGTTCTTCGCGGCCTTCGTCGGCTTCTCGGCCACGCAGATGCTGCTCGACAAGAAACCCAAGCCCACGCGCACCCTGCCCGGCACCCCGGGCCTGGTGGGTGCCGGCGGCGTCATCGGCATGCTCTCGGGGCTGGTCGGCGCGGGTGGCGGTTTTGTCAGCGTGCCCTTCATGACCTGGTGCAACGTGAGCATCCACAACGCCGTGGCCACCAGCGCGGCGCTCGGTTTTCCCATCGCGCTGGCCAACGCCGTCGGCTACGTGATCGCGGGCCAGGGCCTGAAGGATCTGCCGGCCGGCTCGTTCGGCTACATCTACCTGCCCGCGCTGGTGGTGATCGCGCTCTTCAGCGTGTTGATGGCGCCGGTTGGCGTGAAGGCGGCGCATGCGCTGCCGGTGAAATCGCTCAAGCGCGTGTTCGCCGGCCTGCTGTACATGCTCGCCACTTACATGCTCTACAAGGGCATCACCGCCTGATAGAGACACGAAGCCAGCCGCCGTGGAGCCGTGCAAAAACGCCCTCCCGCCACGGCACTGAGCGGCCTCCTCGCGAGGAAGTGTTGTTTTCCCCGCCAAAAACCCGCGTCTCCCCTGCGCAAAGCTTGAAAAAAGCGCGTTCTCCACCTTGGATTGCGGGTGCATCTCCATTAGCATCCGAGACACCAGTGAGAAAGCGCGTTTTCCGCTGGCGAATCGTCAACTTCTAGAAGGAAATTCAATCATGGCAACTGCGAAAAAAGCGCCCGCTAAAAAGGCGGCACCGGCCAAGAAGGCCGCTCCTGCGAAGAAGGCCGCTCCGGCCAAGAAGGCAGCCCCTGCGAAGAAGGCCGCTCCGGCCAAGAAGGCAGCCCCTGCGAAGAAGGCCGCTCCGGCCAAGAAGGCAGCTCCTGCGAAGAAGGCCGCTCCGGCCAAGAAGCGCACCCCCAACGCCGCGTTCATGAAAGCGCTGACCCCCAGCGCCGCTCTGGCCGCCATCGTGGGCAGCTCGCCCCTGCCGCGCACCGAAGTCACCAAGAAGATCTGGGACTACATCAAGAAGAACAAGCTGCAGGACTCGGTCAACCGCCGCATGATCAACGCCGACGCCAAGCTGAAGGAAATCTTCAAGAAGGCCCAGGCGTCCATGTTCGAAATGACCAAGCTGGTTAACGACCACCTGAAGTAAGCCTTCCTTCTTCACCTTCACGGGTGCAATGAAGATCAGCAAAGCCGGCGCAAGCCGGCTTTGCTGTTTTTGCGCCTTCGCGTCTCAGCATCGCGCGCGACATGTGAGAAACTGCAACAAAATTTTGACAATCCCTCAGGCATGACCGCCCGCCAGCCCGTGACCGCTTCGAAATTTCAAGAAGGCCAGGACCCACCATCGACGACCATGCCTCCGTTGCCACAGCAACGGCACAAGGTCGTGCTGGTGATCGACCTGGTGGAGTCGGTGCGGCTCATGGCGGCCAACGAAGCCGCGGTCGTGAACCAATGGCGCGGGTTCATGCACCACGCCACCTCCCAGGTGCTGCCCGCGTGCCGGGGTCGCCTGGTCAAGAGCCTGGGCGACGGCATGCTGGTCGAGTTCGACCAACCCACCGACGGCGTGCGGGCCGCCCTCGCGCTGCATCAATACTTCGCGCCGCTGAACCAGACGCTGCCGCCCGCCCAACAACTGCACCTGCGCGCCGGCCTCAACGCCACCAATCTGTACGTGGACGAGAACGACGTGTACGGCCACGGCGTGAACCTGGCCGCGCGCGTGGCCGACCTCGCCTCGCCTGGTGAAACCCTGGTGACCACCAGCGTGTTCGACGGCATCGTGGTCGGCGTGGACGCCGAGGTCGAAGACCGCGGGGAGAGTTACCTCAAGCACTGGCCCGAGCCGGTGCGCACCTGGCAGCTGTACCCGGTCTCCAGCACGTCGGCGGCCGTGCGCCCGCGCGTGCCCGAAGGCGCCGCCACCGACTTCCGCCCCTCCATCGCCGTGGTGCCCTTCGAGACGCGCAGCCACGCGGCCGAGCAGTTCGTGATCGGCGAGCTGATCGCCGACGGCGTGATCGCGCAACTCGCGCGCAGCCAGAACCTGCGCGTGATCTCCCGCATGTCCACCACCGCCTTCCGCGGCCGCCAGAGCAGCACGGACGAGATCGGCCAGCGCCTGGACGCGGCCTTCGTGCTCGGCGGCAGCTACGTGACCTACGGCGACAAGGTTGTCATCATGGCCGAGCTCTCCGACCGCAAGCGCGGCGAAGTGATCTGGGCCGACCGGCTCACGGGCGATACGCGCGACCTGCTCGAAGCCCAGAGCCAATTGCTCGACGCCCTGTGCGCCGCCTGCGCCAAGGCCTTGCTCAACGACGTGGTGCAGCGCACGCTGGTGCTGCCCGTGCCGCAGCTCGACAGCAATGCCCTGATGCTCGGCGGCATCACGCTCATGCACCGCTCCACGCCGCGCGACCTGCAGCGCAGCCTGCAGCTGATCGAGGCCGTGGTGGAGCGCCACAAGCGCGTGGCCACACCATGGGCCTGGCTGGCCAAGTGGCACATCATGCAGGTGGTGCAAGGCCTCTCGGGCGAGCCAGCGCGCGACTTCCAGCGCGCCATCGACACCGCCGACCGCGCGCTCGACCTCGAACCCAGCAGCTCGCTGGCCATGGCGATCAAGGGCCATGCGCTGTGCCACCTCGGCGAAGACGTGGACGCCTCGCACCGGCTGCTGCAGGAGGCCACGCAGAGCAACCCGAACGATCCCATGGCCTGGCTGTACAACAGCGTGTGGTCAACGATGTGGGGCACGCCCGAGGATTCGATGACAGAGGCGGAGAAGGCATTGCACCTGTCTCCGCTGGATCCTCAGAAATACTATTTTGAGATGATGCTGGCGACGAGTTGCGCGTCCCTGGAGCAATGGGAAAGAGCCATCGAACTCTGTCGCTCTTCGCTCCAGAAAAACCGGTACCACCTACCGACCATACGCACGCTTCTGATCGCTCAACACGAATTGGGTTTCGAGAACGAGGCAAAGGAAACCTTCTCTCTGTTGATGCAGCTGCAACCGCATTTGACGGTGCAGCAGTATCTGGCTGCTGGCGGCGAAAGCCCGCTTCGACAGCGTGTCGCCAAAGCACTCACCCATCTCGGTCTTCGATTGCATTAACCAACCAACAAGGGGAATACATATGAGCGGAGGTATCAGCGGCGGTATCAGCGGCGGTATCAGTGGAGGTATCAGTGGGGGAATCAGCGGCGGCATCAGCGGAGGTATCAGCGGTGGCGCCATGGTGTCGGCCGACGCCCTGATCCTCAGCCGCGCCGCCATCGTGGGCCCCTTCAACGGGGCGGTGCTGCACGTCAACGAGCCGGCGTTCGACAGCCCGCCCAACCTCGCGCTGTGGGCCGAAGGTCCGCGCCACGAGGCCGTCTTCTCCCAGCTCGTCGAGGGCCTGCTGTTCAAGACCCGGAGCGGCCCCAAGGACGCCACGCTCGAGTTCGCCAACCTCCAGGCGAGCACCATCCAGCGCAAACCGCTCGTGCGCATGCGCGCACCCACCAAGGCGCAGTTCAAGAAGCAGCTCGATCTGGTGGCCTCGTACGCGGACCTGCGGGCCGACCGCGCGATCGAGATCGTGGACCAGCGAACCCCGCCGATCCTGTTCTGGTCGTCCGTGGTCGGGCTCACGGCACACCGCCACAAGAAAACCCTGCAGCTGATCGACCTGGTGTTCTCCCTGGCGGTGCTGGTCGAGATGCGCTTCAAGCAGATCTTCGCCAGCATCCGGCCGGTGGCGTTTTCGCCGCAGATCCAGCCCATGATCGAGACGCCGGGGCATGGCAGCTGGCCCAGCGGCCATGCCACGGAGGCTTTTGCCGTGGCCGCGCTTCTTGAGGCCTTGTTGGATGCTGTACCGGGTACAGGTTCGCCGCCCAACGGCACGCTGAACCGCGAGCAGATGCAGCGACTGGCCGCGCGCATCGCGACCAACCGCGTGGTGGCCGGCGTGCACTACCCCGTGGACAGCGCGGGCGGGCGCCTGCTCGGCACGGCGCTGGCCGAGTTCCTGGTGGCGCGCGCCACCGGCACGCGTGTGCACGAACGCGGTTTTGACGGCCGCCTGTTCGAAGGCCCCAACGGCGAGCCGCTGGACTTCAGCCTGAACCAGTCGATGGACCACACCAGCGGCAACGCCTACACGCGCTCGGCCACGTCCACCGCCGTGGGCAACGCGCCACTGCTGGCCTGGCTTTGGGGGGAAGCGCTCAAGGAGTGGGCATGAGCGGCCCCACTTGGCAACCGCTGCCCACCGGTGAGTTCACCGGCATCGACTGGAACGCGCCGGGCGCCATCGACGGTGAAGACCCCTACCTGATCTGGGCGGAAGCCGACCAGTTCGCGGGCTACCACCTCGGCCGCGGCAAGAGGCCACCCAAGTGGTTGCCGATCGTGATCGAGCTCACCAGCGAGGCCGATGTGCCGGCGCTGGTGGCGGCCTCCTCCACCGCATGGCTGCAGATTCCGCGCGTGTACCTCAATGTGCCCGGGCTGCGCTTCTGCACCGCGCGGGTGAAGAAGCGCTTCTTCGACCAGTTGCGCAGCAACCCGCACCTGCGCGGCCTGATCCTGCGCTTCGAGCTCGGGTTGCCGGTGGGCCACCACACGCATCCCCTGATCGACCCCTGCACGCCCGAGAGCCAACCGGTCTCCGCGCCCGGCCTGCTCGACGGCAAGGTGCTGGGCTTGATCGACGGCGGCCTGGCTTTCGCCAACGACCAGTTCCTCGACGCCCTCGGCCACACGCGCGTGAAGCACTTCTGGCGCCAGGACGACACGGTGAATGGCAACTGGCCCGGCAACCAGCCGCACCATGGCGTGCCGCTGGACCCGGCCCGCGCCGGCCCGACACCCGATGACATGGGCTACGGCCACGAACTCTCGGGCGCGGACATCGACGCGGCCATGGCCACCTACACGCGCCACGGCCAGCTGGACGAGGACGCGCTCTACGCCCACCTGCAGCTCTGGGACCTGACCCGCCCGGTCAACCACGGCACGCACGTGATGAGCCTGGCCTGCGGCAAAGGCAACCTGCTGCATCCGATGGACGACGAGGCCAGCCGCTGCGACTTGGTCGCGGTGCAGCTCGACTGGTCGAACGTGCTCGACACCTCGGGCGGCGCGATGAACGTGAGCGTGCTCGACGGGCTCATGTACATCCTCGCGCGTTGCGCGCCCAGCGCCCAGCTGGTGGTCAACATCAGCTGGGGCACGCTGGCCGGCCCGCACGACGGCACTTCGGTGCTGGAGGCGGCGATGGACCAGTTGGTCGCGCTGCTCGGCGGCCGCCTGCAGATCGCCGTGCCCGCCGGCAACGCCTACCAGAGCCGCACCCACGCCAACGCCACGCTGCCGCCAGGCGGTTCGGTGGCGCTGCACTGGCGCGTGCAACCCGACGACCGCACCGAGAGCTACCTGGAGATCTGGCTGCCCGCGGGCGCGCAGAACGTGCGCATCAGCGTGACGCCACCGGGCCACACCCAGCCCCTGCCGCCCATGGCCATGGGCCACGGTGGCACCTGGGTGGACGCGCAGGGCGCACCGCTGTGCGGCCTGATCTACCCCACCACCTCGGCCCTGGGCAGCCACGGCACCTGCGCCCTGCTGGCGCTGGCGCCCACGTTCAGCCGCCGGCGATCGGTGGTCACCGGGCCCTTCGGCACCTGGAAGGTGGTGTTGAGCAACACCGGCCCCACGGAGACCCTGTTCGACGCCTACATCGAACGCGACGACGTGGCCATCGGCCAGAACACGGGCGCGCGCCAGTCCTACCTGGAAGATGTGTTCTACGACACCAGCGGCAACCTGGGCTCTTTCGTGGACCATGCCGACAACCCGACGCCCGTGCGCCGCAGCGGCACCTTCAACAGCCTCTCGACCGGCCAGAACACGGTGAGCGTGGGGGGTCTGCGCGCGCAGTCCTCGGCAGGTGGGCATTTCGCGCTGTATTCCCCGCGCAAGCCCGACCCCGACGCGGGCCGACCGCAACGCCCGGGCGTGAAGAACGTGCCCGAGACGCTGAAGCCTTGCGACGACAACCCGGCCCTCTGGGGCGTGCTCGGCGCGGGCAGCCGCAGCGGCAGCGTGGTGCGGTTGGCGGGCACCAGCTCGGCCACGCCCCTGCAGGCGAGGGACATGGTCAACGGCCTCTGAGGCGGTTTACCAGCGCGCGGGCAAGGGTTTGCGCAGCACGATCCAGCGCTCGCGCACCGCGATGTAGCCGCCGGTCTCCAGGTCCTTGAGCAGGCGGCTCACCATCTCGCGCGAGCAGGCGAGGTGCTGCGACATCTGCTGGTGGGTCAGGCGCTCCTTCAGGGGGCGCTCGCCGTTCCCGTCGGGCTTGCTGCTGGCCAGCTCGTTGAGCAGGCGCACCAGGCGGCCGTAGACGTCGATCAGCGCCACGCTGCGCGCGCTGTCCGTCGCCAGGCGCGCGCGCCGGATCAGGCGGGCCATGAGTTCCAGCGCGAACTCGGGGTGGGCCGCGATGTACTCGAGCAAGGTGGCGCGCGACACCACCGCGCAGGTGCTGGCCTCGGCGGCCTCCACGTTCGCGGAGCGCGGCCCGCCGTCGAGCGACATCTCGCCCACGTACTCCAGCGGGCCGTACATGCCCAGCGTGAGCTCGCGGCCCTGGTTGTCGGCCACAAAGGCCCGCAACCGCCCCTGCAGGACGATGTACAGCGTGTCGCCGGTTTCGCCTTCCTGGATCAGCAGCGCGCCACGCCGATAGCGCCGCGCGACCCCGAGGGTCGCGAGCGCTTCAATGTGGGGGGAGTTGGGAGGGGTTACGAAGGAAACGGCAGGGGCAGGCATCCAGGCTCACGTCACGGGTGGGAAAACTCCGTGGCATTGTGAGGCATGGGCGTGATGATGCGCAAGGCAGGGACCACCGGCGGCAGGCTGTTGACCCGGTGCAGCAGGCGGCGGATGCTGGGCGCGCCGGCTTTCTCGCGCAACGTCTTGATCTGGCTGCGCACGGTGGACTCGGCCACGCCGTGCTGCGTGGCGATCTCGGTGATCTGCAGGCCCCGGCACAGGCCCATGAGCACCGACTCCTCGCTCGGGCTCAGATTGAGCGAGCGGGCGAACATGCGCACCGCGAGGTTGTCGCAGGTGTTCTGGCGCGACAGCAGCACCAGCACCGAGGGCGCGTCGGCCTCCAGCGGGTGGCTCAGCGGCGTGAACGCCAGCGACAGCTCTTTCTCGCCCGAGACCAGCATGAGCAGCTTGCGCTGACCGCGGAACGAGGACTCCATGGCCAGCTGGATCTGCGAGGTGAATTCGGCGCTGCTGCCCAGCAGGCTGTTGCCGTACGACATGATGACCCGCCCATTGGCCAGTTCGTGCCGCGCGAGGTGGTTGGCGTGCAGGATGTGCCCTTGCGCATCGATGATCAGCATGCCGTAGTCGATCTCGTCGAACACCCGCATGAGGTGCTGCGCGCCCAGGCCCGAACGCATGCCCATGCCGCTGGCGACATCCGCGCCGCCATTCCAAACCGTGTCCGTTGCTTGCCACATGACCAACCCCCGTTGATGGATGGGCCAGTCTAGGCAGGGGCGCTACCGACGGGGTGTGTGAAGCTGCCCCGGACTTTGTGACGTATTCACATGGCCGTGCGCTGGGCAGCCTGGCGGATCGCGCCGAGCGTGCCGCGCGTGGTGATCACATCCACGTCCAGCAGCACCTCGATCACCGTGCCCACCGGCGCAGCCAGGGCGCGCTGCAGCGCGGGCTCGAACTCGGCGGTGTGGGTGATGCGCTCGGCCGCGTAGCCATAGGCCCGGGCGAGCGCGCAGAAATCGGGGTTGCTCAGGCCGGATCCGCTCACGTGCGCCGGGTACTCGCGCTCCTGGTGCATGCGGATGGTGCCGAAGCTGCCGTTGTTGAGCAGCAGCACGATGCTTTTCGCGCCGTGCTGCGCGGCGGTGGCGAGTTCCTGCCCGTTCATGAGGAAGTCGCCGTCGCCCGCGATGGTGAACGCGGTGCGACCGCTGACGATGGCCGCGCCGATGCCGGCCGGCACGCCATAGCCCATGGCGCCATTGGTGGGTGCCAACTGCGTCTTGTGGCCCTTGGCCAGGCCGTGGTGGCGGAAGAAGCGGTGCAACCAGCTCGCGAAGTTGCCCGCGCCGTTGGTGAGCACGGCATCGGCCGGCAGGTGCCGCTGCAGGGTGTGGATGATCGCCGGCATGTCGATGGTGCCGGGCAGCGTGATGCCGCCGTTGGCCACGTCGATGTTGGCGAGGTAGTCGGCATGGCAGGCCTGCGCCCAGGCGCTCCAGGGCACGGAGGGCGGCGCGGTGAGCACCTCCAGGCTGCGCGCGGCGGCGTTCATGGTGGCGTGGATGGCGAGCGTGGGCTGGTACACCCGGCCCAGCTCCTCGGCGCTGGCGTGGATGTGCACCAGCTTCTGCGCCGGCACCGGCGCTTCGACCAGCGTGTAGCCGCCGGTGGTGGCCTCGCCCAGGCGCGGGCCCAGGGCGATCAGCAGGTCGCTTTCGCGCACGCGGCGCGCCAGCGCGGGGTTGATGCCCAGCCCCACGTCGCCCGCGTACAGCGCGTGGTGGTTGTCGAAGGTGTCCTGGAAGCGGAAGGCGTTGGCCACCGGCAGCTGCCAGTTCTCGGCGAAACGCTGCAGCGCGGCGGCGGACTGCGGCGTCCAGCCGCCGCCGCCGGCGATCACCAGCGGCCGTTCGCTCGCCAGCAGCAGCGTGCGCAGCTCGCGCAGCGCGCCCGGGTCGCTCCAGGCCTGCACCGGCTCCACGCGCGGCAGCGGTTCGGCGTCCACCGCTTGCGTGAGCATGTCCTCGGGCAGCACCAGCACCACCGGGCCGGGCCGGCCGTTCATGGCGGTGGCGAAGGCGCGCGCCACGTACTCGGGGATGCGGCGCGCATCGTCGATGCGCTCCACCCGCTTGGCCATGCCTTTGGTGGACGGGCCGAAGAAGGCCGCGTAGTCCACCTCCTGAAAGGCCTCGCGATCGCGCGCCTCGCTCGCCACGTCGCCCACGAACAACACCATGGGCGTGGAATCCTGGAACGCGGTGTGCAGGCCGATGGAGGCGTTGGTGGCGCCGGGCCCGCGCGTCACGAAACACACGCCGGGCCGGCCGCTGAGCTTGCCGTGGGCCTCGGCCATGAAGGCCGCGCCGCCTTCCTGCCGGTTGGTGATGAAGCGGATGCGATCGGCGTGGGCGTGAAAACCATCGAGCACCGCGAGATAACTTTCGCCCGGTACACCGAAGGCATGGGTCACACCCTGGACAATGAGGCATTCCACGAGCAGATGGCCAGCAATCCGGGTCATTTGACTTTATTAACCAATTAGAGAATTATCTGGGCATGAGCATCCCACCCACACCGGTCGCGGAAGAGCGTCTGAGAGACGCGGACCGATCGCAGAATACCATTCTGAACGCGGCGCGAGACGAGTTCTCCGAGCACGGGCTGGGCGGTGCGCGCATGGACCGCATCGCCGAGCGCGCCGGCCTCAACAAGCGCCTGATCTACTACTATTTCGAGGACAAGGAGCGCCTGTTCCAGGCCGTGCTGGAGCAGGCCTACCGCGACATCCGCGAAGAGGAACGCCAGCTCAACCTGCTGCACCTCAAGCCCGAGACCGCGCTGCGCCGGCTGGTGGAGTTCACCTGGAACTACTACCTGGAGCACCCCGAGTTCCTCACGCTGCTCAACAGCGCCAACCTGCACCGCGCGCGGCACCTCGCGCAGTCCGAGCGGGCGCGCCAGCTCAACTCGCCGCTGATCGCCACGCTCACCGAAGTCATCGAGCGCGGCCGCGCCGACGGCACCTTCCGCGGCGGTGTCGATCCGCTGCAGCTCTACGTGTCGATCGCCGGCCTGTCCTACTTCTACCTCTCGAACAACCACACGCTCTCGGCGATCTTCGGGCGCGACCTCATGACGCCCAAGGCGCACAGCGAGCGGCTCTCCCACATGTGCGACGTGATCCTAGGGTATGTCCTGATGAGCTGAGGCGGCTGGCGGCTTGACGTCGCAGGGGGCGGTTTCTAGTATTAACTGCTCGGTGAATTAAACCCCTGGAGACAACGATGAAGACCGCCCTGCCCCTTCGCCACCTGTTGATCACCTCCCTGCTGGCCGTTGTGTCGGCCAGCGCCATGGCCCAGTGGAAACCCGACCGACCGATCACCCTGATCGTGCCCTGGGCGCCTGGCGGCTCCACCGATCAGGTCACGCGCGTCACCGCCGCCGAACTGGAAAAACACCTGGGCCAGAAGATCGTGGTCATGAACCAGCCCGGCGCCTCGGGTTCGGTGGGCACCAAGAACGCCATGGCCGCGCCGGCCGACGGCTACACCTGGACGGCCGGCGGCGCCAAGGACCTGGGCACCTACAAGGTGCTGGGCATGCTCGACACCTCCGCCACCGACTGGAACCTGTACCTCAACGTGGCGCACATCGCGGTGGTCGGCGTCAACGCAGATGCGCCCTACAAGACCATGACCGAGCTGCTGGCCGCCATGAAGGCCAAGCCCGGTGCGGTCTCGGTCGCCACGGCGGGCGTGAACTCCAGCGGCCACTCGGCCATCGAAGCCATCGCGCGCGCCGCCGGCGTCACCTACAAGCACGTCACCTACGACGGGGGCGCACCGGCCGCCGTGGCCGCCGCCTCGGGCGAAACCGAAGTGACCACGCAGCTCGCGGCCGAGCAGACCGACATGATCCGCGCCAAGAAGATCCGCCCGCTGGCGGTGGTGGGCGACAAGTCGATCGAGATCGAGGGCTTCGGCACCATCCCGCCGCTGTCGCAATTCATCCCGGGCTTCAAGGACCCGATCAACTACTTCGGCATCTTCGTGCCCAAGGCCGCGCCGCCGGTGGTGGCGCAGACGCTGGACAAGATCTGGGCCACCGAGATGGTCAAGAGCGAAGCCCTGCGCAAGTACGCGCAGGCGCGCGGCGCCATGTTCGCGCCGATGGCGGGTGAAGAGGCGCAGAAGGCCGTGTTCCCGGCCATCCAGTCCTACGCCTGGACGCAGCAGGCCGCCGGCAAGGCCAAGGTGTCTCCCGACACCGTCGGCATTCCCAAGCCCTGATCCCCCACACGGAACACAACATGAGCGAGGGTGGAAAAACCGCCCGCTCCGACCTCTGGGGCGGTGCGGGCTGGGTGGTGTTCGGTTTGGTGATCGTGATCGGCTCCATTCGCATGGAGCGCTTCGAGTCCATGGGCGCACAGCTCTACACCATGCCGGGCTTCGTGCCCGGCATGATCGGCGGCGTGGTGGCCCTGCTCGGCCTCGTGCTGATGCTGCGCGGCTGGATGCGCCGGGCCCATGAGGCCGCCACGGACGCGGCGGCACCGGTCGAACCGCTGCTCAACCGGCGCATCGGCATCACCATGGCGCTCACGCTGGTGTACGCCGGCCTGCTGATCGGGCGCGCACCGTTCTGGCTGGTCACGGCGTTGTTCGTCGCGGCCTTCGTGGCCGTCTTCGCTCCCACCGACACGCCGCCCGCGCGCCGCGCCATCGTGGCGCTGCTGGCTGGTGTGCTCACTTCGGCCGTCGTCACCCTGGTGTTCCAGAACATCTTCCTCGTCAGGCTTCCCTAGGACCACCATGTTTGACGGACTGATCATGTTCGGGCAATCGATCGCGCGCTTCAGCGGGCCCGAGACGATCGCCTATGCCCTGCTCGCCTCGCTGGTTGGCGTGGTCATGGGCGCCCTGCCTGGGCTCACGGCCACCATGTCACTGGCGTTGGTGACCACGCTCACAATCAAGCTGCCGCCCAGCCAGGCGCTGCTGATCCTGATCTGCACCTACGTGGGCTCGATCTACGGCGGCTCGCGCTCGGCCATCCTGCTCAACATCCCGGGCACACCGGCCTCGGCCGCGTCCTGCCTCGATGGCTACGCGCTCGCGCGCCAGGGCATGGCCGGCCGCGCCATGGGCATCGCCACCACCGGCTCGGTCATGGGCACGCTGATCGGCATGTTCTTCCTGGCCACGCTCACGCCCGTGCTCGGCGGCCTGGCGCTGAAGTTCGGCGCCTACGAGTTCTTCTGGCTGGCGTTCTTCGGCGTCATCATCGCCGGCACGCTCACCGGCGACGACCCGCTCAAGGGCTGGATCGCCGGCATCGCGGGCCTGTTCATCGCCACCATCGGCCAGGAGCCTCAGTACGGCTACGAGCGCTTCGCCTGGGGCGTGCGCGACCTGGCCGGCGGCATCCAGCTGGTGCCCGCGCTGGTGGGCGCCTTCGGTTTCGCCGAGCTGCTCACCGCCATGCGCGAGCGCCAGGCGCCGGTGAAGATCAGCGCTTTCGACACCGTCATCCCCAAGGTGCGCGACGTGCTGCAGTACTGGCGCACCATCCTGCGCTCGGGCCTGATCGGCACCGGCGTGGGCATCGTGCCGGGCGTGGGCGAGGACGTGGCGGCCTGGTCGTCCTACGCCGCCGCCAAGCGCGCGAGCAAGGAAAAGGAGAAGTTCGGCAAAGGCTCGATCGAAGGCCTGATGGCCGCCGAGACCGGCGACAACGCCTGCGTGCCCGGCGCGGTGATCCCCGTGCTCACCCTGGCCATTCCCGGCTCGGCACCGGCCGCCGTGCTGATGGCCGCGATGATCATCCACGGCGTCAAGCCGGGGCCGCTGATCATGGTGGAGAACCCCGAGTTCGTGTACGACGTGGTGACCATGATGCTGTTCGCCACCATCGGCATCCTGATCTTCGGTCTGGTGCTCACCAAGGCCCTGGTGCAGGTGCTGCGCGTGCCCCAGCACCTGATCACGCCCATCGTCTTCGTGCTGTGCACCGTGGGCGGCTTTGCCATCGCCGGGCGCCTGTTCGACGTCTACGTGATGCTGGCCTTCGGGCTGATCGGTTTCTTCCTGCGCCACCACGGCTACCCGATGGCGCCGCTGGTGCTGGGCATCGTGCTGGGCGACCTGATGGAGAAAAACTTGCGCCGCGCGCTCATCCTGTCCGACGGCGACCTCTCACCCTTCTTCACCCGCCCCATCGCCGGCACCGTCGCCGCCCTGATCTTCGCCACCATCGCCTGGAAGCTCTGGACGCTGTACGGCCGCCGGCCCCGTGCCAGGGCGCCGGCATGAAACTGGCCCTGTGCAACGAAGTGCTGCAGCCCCTGCCGCTGGCCGCGCAGTGCGAGGCCGCCGAGCGCGTGGGCTATGACGCGCTGGAGATTGCCCCGTTCACGCTGACCGACGATCCCGAGGCGCTCGACACCATCGCCGCCCACCGCGTGCGCGCCACCGCCCACAGCCACGGCCTGGCCGTCTCCAGCCTGCACTGGCTGCTGGTCAAGCCCGCCGGCCTTTCGCTGGTGAGCGATGACAAGGCCTTGCACCGCCGCACACTGGACCTGCTGCGCCGCCTGATCGACTTCGCCGCCGCCTGCGGCGCGCGCGTGCTGGTGCACGGCTCGCCCAAACAGCGCTCGCCCGGCCCCGGGCAGAGCGTGGCGGACGCTGCCGCGCGCTTCGAGGCCGCAATGGCTGAACTCGCATCACACGCCGCGGACGCGGGCGTGGTGTATTGCATCGAACCGCTGGGCCGCTTCGAAACCCCGGTGGTCAACACCGTGGCCGAGGCCGCCGCGATGGTCGACCGCATCGGCTCGCCCGCCATCCGCACCATGCTCGACGTGAGCGCCGCCTCGCACAACGAAACCGAGCCCGTGCACGAGGTGCTGCGCCGCTTTCTCGCCAGCGGTCACATCGCGCACGTGCAGCTGAACGACAGGAACCGCCGCGGCCCCGGCCAGGGTGAGACCGACCAGCGCCCCGTGCTGCAGGCGCTCAAAGACGGGCGCTACGCCGGCTGGGTGGCGGTGGAACCCTTTGAATACGTGCCCGATGGCCTGGGTTGCGCCCAAGCCTCGGCACAGCATGTGCGTGAGATCTGGAGGACCCTGTCATGAGCGCTGTGACCCTGCGCGTGCACGAGGTGCAGCTGTACGAGCGCCACGTCACGCTGCGCCTGCCCTTCCGTTTCGGCGCCGCCACCGTCACGCAATGCCCGCAGGCCTTCGTGCGCGTGCTCGCCGAGGTGAATGGCCGGCGCGTGGAAGGCGCGAGCGCCGAACTGATGGTGCCCAAGTGGTTCGACAAATCGCCCACGCTCACCCACGAACAGAATTTCGAACAGCTGCGCGAATCGCTGCGCAACGCGCGCGAGGCCGTGCAGGCGACCCACGAGGCGCTCAGCCCCCATGCGCTGTCGCACGAGGCGGGTGAGGCAGCCATCGCCACCTCGGTGGTGCGGCGACTGCCGCGCCTGGCCGCGCAGTTCGGCCCCGCCCTGCTCGACAAGGCCGTGGCCGACGCGGCGCTGCGAGCGGCCGGCCGCTCGTGGGTCGATGGCGTGCACGCCGGCGTGCTCGGCGACCCCTGGGGCCCGCGGCTCGACCTGGTGCGCCCCACGCACGTGGTGCTGCGCCACACCGTGGGCCTGGCCGATCGGCTGGTGGAGGGCGACGAAGGCGCCGACCCGCAGGACGGCCTGCCCACCACGCTGGAGGCGGCGATCCGGCGCCACGGCCTGCACCACTTCAAACTCAAGCTCTGCGGCCAGATCGGCGCCGACGTGGAGCGCCTCACCCGCATCGCCGAGGTGCTGCAGCGCCTGGGCGGGGACTACCGCGTCACGCTCGACGGCAACGAAACCTTCACCGACGCCACCAGCCTGGGCAAGTTCTGGCAGGCGCTGCGCACCACGCCCGAGCTGGCCGATCTGCTGCGCCGCACCCTGCTGCTGGAGCAGCCCCTGGCGCGCGCGGTGGCGCTGCGCGAATCGATCGCCTCGCTGGGCATCGGCGTGCCGGTGATCCTGGACGAGTCCGACGACCACGCGGCCGCGCTCGACGAGGGCCTGGCGCTGGGTTACCACGGCATCTCCAGCAAGGCCTGCAAGGGCATCTACCGTTCGCTGCGCAACGCGCACCGCATCGCGCAGGACCCGCGCCTGCTGCTCTCGGGCGAAGACCTCACCTGCCAGGCCGGCCTGGCGGTGCAGCAGGACACCCTGCTCGCGGCCAGCCTCGGCGTGCGCCACATCGAGCGCAACGGCCACCACTACGTGGACGGCTTCGGCACCGCGCCCGCCGACGAAGCGTTGGCCTTCGCCCGCGCCCACCCCGGCTTCTACGAAACCACGGCGGGCCGCCCTCACCTGGCGGTGCGCCAGGGCCAGCTCGACCTGCACGCCCTGCACGCGCCGGGCTTCGCGACCGCGGCGACGCCGCAATGGCGCAGCCTGCAGGCCATTGCCTGAATTTCACCGAATGGTTAATTGAAAACGGTCTGCGGCTCACCGCAGACCGCCGTGACCGCGGGGGTCGAGCCGCGTCCTGGCGCGCCGACACCCGTAAAGCCAAGGGAAAACCCTGAATGCGATGCCCGCAATCTTCGCTTGCGCATCTTTCGCGACCGCTTCTATAATTTCCACTATTCACTGATTGGTGAATTAAACCAATAACCAGCCCTTTTTCACTGGAGACAAGCATGAAACTGATTCACGCCACCGCCCTGGCCGCGTTCGCTCTCGCCACCAGCCTGCCCGCCGCCGCGCAGCAGGCCTACCCGAACAAGGCCATCCGCGTGATCGTGCCGTTCGCCGCGGGCAGCACCACGGACATCATTGCGCGCGCGATCACGGACAAGATGAGCCAGAGCATGGGCCAGCCCATCGTGGTGGACAACCGCGGCGGCGCCAGCGGCACCATCGGCCAGGCGGCGGTGGCCACGGCCGCGCCCGATGGCTACACCATCATGATCCACTCGTCTTCGCACACGGTGAGCCCCTCCACCTTCGCCAAGCTGTCCTTCGACACGGTGAACGATTTCGCGGGCGTCACCCCGATCTCCTCCACCCCCAACGTGCTGGTGATCGCCCCGAGCAGGAACCTCAAGACGCTGCCGCAGCTGGTGGCCAACGCCAAGGCCAACCCCGGCAAGATGAACTTCGCCTCCGCCGGCCAGGGCAGCGCCACCCACCTCAACGCCGAGAAGTTCAAGATGGCCGCGCAGATCGACGCGGTGAACATCCCCTTCAAGGGCTCCGCCGAAGCCGTCACCGAAGTGCTCGCCGGCCGCGTGGACTACTACTTCTCGCCCATCGCCCCGGTGATCGGCCAGATCAAGGAAGGCCAACTGCTGGCCCTGGCCGTGGGCTCCCCGCGCCGCGCCAGCGCCCTGCCCGACGTGCCCACCACCGCCGAAGCCGGCGTGCCGGGCTCCGAATTCAACTTCTGGATCGGGATGATGGCCCCGGCCAAGACGCCGCGCGACGTCGTCAACCGCCTGCACGACGAAGTCGTCAAGGCCCTGGCCACTCCCGAAGTGAAGGAACGTTTCCTCAAGCTGGGCGCCGATGCCTGGACGCTCAAGCCCGAGCAGTTCGATGCCTACATCAAGGAAGAAATCAAGAGCAACGCCGTGCTGGTGAAAGCCGCCGGTCTGCAAGTGACCAACTGACCCCGGCCCCGGGGTTTTCAAAGCGAAGAGAAGGAACTCGACAATGGCCGTTCAACAACTCGGGATCATCATGCACGGCGTGACCGGACGCATGGGCATGAACCAGCATCTGATCCGCTCCATCTGCGCGATCCGCGCGCAAGGCGGTGTGACGCTCTCCAACGGCGACCGGGTCATGCCCGACCCCATCCTGATCGGCCGCAACGCCGAGAAGATGGAAGCGTTGGCCAAGGCCCACAACATCCCGCGCTGGGGCACCGACCTCGATGCCGCGCTGGCCAACAAGAGCGACACCATCTTCTTCGATGCCGGCACCACGCAAATGCGCCCCACCCTGCTGGCCAAGGCCATCCGCGCCGGCAAGCACGTGTACTGCGAGAAGCCGATCGCCACCAACCTCAACGAGGCGGTGGAGATCGCGCGCCTGGCGCAGAGCTCGGGCCTCAAGCACGGCGCCGTGCAGGACAAGCTGTTCCTGCCCGGGCTGCGCAAGCTCGACATGCTGCGCCGTGCCGGCTTCTTCGGCCGCATGCTCAGCGTTCGCCTGGAGTTCGGCTACTGGGTGTTCGAAGGCGACCTGCAGCCGATCCAGCGCCCGAGCTGGAACTACCGCAAGGAAGACGGCGGCGGCATGATCCTGGACATGATGTGCCACTGGCGCTACGTGCTGGACAACCTGTTCGGTGAAGTGAAGTCGGTCTCGTGCATCGGCACCACGCACATCCCTACGCGCTGGGACGAAGCCGGCAAGCCCTACGAGTGCACCGCCGACGACGCGGCCTACGCCACCGCCGAACTCACCGGCCACAACGGTGAAAACGTGATCGCGCAGCTCAACATGAGCTGGGCCACCCGCGTGAACCGCGACGACCTGGTGACCTTCCACGTCGACGGCACGCACGGCTCCGCCGTCGCCACGCTGACCGGCTGCAAGGCCCAGAGCCGCGTGAACACGCCGCGCCCGGTGTGGAACCCGGACGTGAAGCAGACCATGAACTTCTCCGAGCAATGGCAGGACGTGCCGGACACGCAGGTGTACGACAACGGCTTCAAGATTCAGTGGGAACACTTCATCCGCCACGTGGTGGAAAACGAGCCCTACAAGTGGACGCTGCCCGAAGGCGCCAAAGGCGTGCAGCTCGTGGAAGCCGCGCTGGAAAGCTGGGAGCAGCGCCGCTGGGTCGATGTGCCCGAACTCAAGGTGTAACACCCCCGCCGCGCTTCGCGCGACCCCCTCAAGGGGGCGACACCTGCGGCCCGGCAAAGCCGGTTCCGCGGTGTCTCTTGAATGGATCACCTCGCGCGTTGCGCTCTGGAGTAACCCCACATGACCCTTTCCCTGAAACTGCCGAACGCCTCGGGCCAGGTGCAGGCCTACACCCTGCGTGGCACCACCCCGGTGAAGCCCGCGCCGGGCGTGAAGTTCAACCGCATCGCCTACTCCGCCGCCCACGTGGTGGCCGACCCGCTCGCCGCCGTCGATCCCTGGCTGCAGTGCGCGGTGGACTGGGACGCGACCATCGCCTACCGCCAGCGGCTCTGGTCGCTCGGCCTGGGCGTGGCCGAGGCCATGGACACCGCGCAGCGCGGCATGGGCCTGGACTGGCCCACCTCGCTGGAGCTGATCCGCCGCTCGCTCGACGCCGCCAAGGACGTGCCCGGCGCGCTGGTGGCCTCGGGCTGCGGCACCGACCACCTCGTGCTGGAAAACGTGAAGACGGTCGATGAAGTCATCGCCGGCTACGAAGAGCAGATGGCCGCCATCGAGAAGCTCGGCGGCAAGCTGATCGTGATGGCCAGCCGCGCCCTGGCCCGCGTGGCCAAAAGCCCGGCCGACTACGAGCGCGTGTACGACCGCATCCTGAGCCAGGCCAAGCAGCCCGTGGTGCTGCACTGGCTGGGCGACATGTTCGACCCAGCGCTCAAGGGTTACTGGGGCGACAACGACCCCGACAAGGCCATGGACACCGCGCTGGCCGTGATCGCCGCGCACCCGGACAAGGTGGACGGCATCAAGATCTCCCTGCTCGACAAGGACAAGGAAATCGCGATGCGCCGCCGCCTGCCCCCGGGCGTGCGCATGTACACCGGCGACGACTTCAACTACGCCGAGCTCATCGCCGGTGATGGCTTCGGCGCCGAGAAGACGCACGGCCAGAGCGACGCGCTGCTGGGCATCTTCGACGCCATCGCCCCCGCCGCCAGCGCCGCGCTGGGCGAACTCGCGCAAGGCAACCTGCAGAAGTTCCACGACATCCTCGGCCCCACGGTGCCGCTGTCGCGCCACATCTTCGCCGCGCCCACGCGCTTCTACAAAACCGGTGTGGTCTTCATGGCCTGGCTCAACGGCCACCAGTCGCACTTCACCATGGTCGGTGGCCAGCAGAGCACGCGCTCGCTGCAGCACTTCGCCGAGCTGTTCCGCCTGGCCGATGCGGCCAACCTGCTGGAGCAGCCCGAGCTGGCCGTGCGCCGCATGGGCACGCTGCTGGCCCTGCACGGCGTGGAGGCCTGATCGATGCGCGACTTCTCCCAAGACCACCGCTGGCTCTCGCTCAACACCGCCACGGTGCGCAAGAGCCGGGGGCAGGACCTGCCGCTCGATCAGATCCTGGACGCGTGCGCGCGCCACGGCATCCTGGCCATCTCACCCTGGCGGGACCAGGTCGCCGCCGTCGGGCTGAAAACCATCTCGGCCCAGGTGAAGTCGCTCGGCCTGAAGCTCTCGGGCTACTGCCGGGGCGGCATGTTCCCGGCGGTGGACGCCGCCGGGCTGCAGGCCGCGCGCGACGACAACCGCCGCGCGGTGGACGAGGCCTGTGAACTGAACGCACCCTGCCTGGTGCTGGTGGTCGGCGCCCTGCCCGGCGCGCTGGCCGGTCAGGCTGCGCACAAGGACATCGGCCGCGCGCGCCAGCAGGTGAGCGAAGGCATTGCCGAGCTGCTCGAGTACGCCAAGGCCAACGGCATGCCGCTGGCCATCGAACCCCTGCACCCCATGTACGCGGCCGACCGCGCCTGCATCAACACCATGGAGCAGGCGCTGGACGTGTGCGACACGCTCGACCCGGGCCAGACCGGCGCGATCGGCGTGGCGGTGGACGTGTACCACGTGTGGTGGGACCCCAAGCTGCAGGCGCAGATCGAACGCGCGGGCAAGAACCGCCTGCTCGCCTTCCACGTGTGCGACTGGCTCACGCCCACCACCGACCTGCTCAACGACCGGGGCATGATGGGCGACGGCGTGATCGACATCCCGCGCATCCGGGGCTGGGTGGAAGCGCAGGGCTTCGCCGGCTTCAGCGAGGTGGAGATCTTCTCCACCGGCAACTGGTGGAAGCGCGATCACGACGAGGTCTTGAAGACCTGCATCGAGCGGCACCGCAGCGTGGTATGACCTCCAGGCCTGCGCGGTGCCGCCGGTATCAGGGCCGGGGGTCCTGATGGCCGGATGCAAGCGCGCCGCGCGGAGGCAGGGTAACGCAACACGGCGCCTCCCGCAGCGCGGGCGCGGCGGAGAACACTGCCAGCAAGGCGCTTCTCAGCGCCTGCGCATCGCCAAGCGTCGCACGGAGCTCCGCGACCGCCCCTCCCTGCACTTGCGCTACGTGTGTCGGGCGCGAACCGGTCTCGCTCACTTCTTCAACTGGGGCTGGTCCAGGTAACGCACGTCCTTGACCGGCAGCGGGATCGGATTGATGTACCGGTAGCCCTGGGACTGCAGGTAGGCGATCTCCGGAAAGCCTGCGGGCACGACGGTGATGAACCCGTGCATGTCGTTCGGCTGGAAGCCCGCCGCCCGCATGGCGTTGCTGCACATGCGGAACTCGACACCCTCTCGGGCAAGTTCGGCCATCTTGTCCACGATGCCCTGGTACTTCTCGTAGTTTTCCTTGGCGAACACCCGGAGTTCGGGTCCATGCGTCACCACCACCATCTTCCCCTTGAGCGGTTTGCGCGTGTTGTTCACGAAGTTGTAGAGGATGTTCATGTCGCCCGGGTTGTCGTAGTTGAGGTCGAACACGGCGTTGATGGTCGGGTACTCGTGCATGTCGACCTTGGCGGTGCCATAAGGCGCGAACTCGTCGGCAGAGGCCGCGATGGCGCCGACAACCAACGCCGATACCAGCAACGTGCGAGCGAAAAAAGTCATCTTCAAAACTCCGGGGTGAAAAAAACTAGCAGGCACTGGCGCGCGGCTCCAGCGAACGAAGCCAGACCTTGATCTGCCTGGCCTGGGTGTCGATGACCTTGGGGTCCTTGAGCGAATTGGCCAGGATGCCCATGCCCTGCAGCGAGCTCAGCAGCTGAATGGCGTGCTGGCGCGCGCTGCGCGCAAGGCCCATTGCGGCGAATTGCCGCATGCACCAGTCCATCAGCAACGCAAAGGGCTTCGAGGCCAGCTGACCGAGCGTTCCGTCGTCCTTGCCCAGCTCGTAACACAGGCTGCCGACCGGGCAACCATGCCGGGTATCGGACTCCCGGTCTCGCAGCCAGACATCGGCCAGCGAGGCCAGCCGGGCGCGCGGGTTCTTGAGCGCGTCCCAGCACACCAGGCGGTGCTGGATGACTCCCACGCGCAAATCCATGATGGCGCTGGCAAGCAACTCCTTGGTCGGGAAATAGAAGTGGACACTGCCCAGGGGAATGCGCGCCGCCGCCGCGATGTCCGCCAGGGAGGTGTTGGCAAAGCCGTGGCGATGGACGAGGTCGGCCGCCGTCTCGGTCAGGTGCTGGCGCTTCAGTTCACTCTCAGCCCGTGATCCCATGTCTTGCCCCAAAAACCAGTTGATCAACTGGATTATGGGCAAGCGCGTCACCCGCTGTCAATGCGGGTCACGCCCCGGGCGCGAGCGGGGGGCTCAGCGAGCCGCGAGCGTCTCGTTGCCCGCCGCCAGCACGGCGGCCTGAAGCTGACCGCGTCGCGCGGCTTCGTCGGCCAGGATCAGCGAACCCGTGGTGCGCTGCTGCAGGCGGCGCTGCTCACCACGCTGCGTCACGTCGTCCAGCACCGCCACGAACCACATCAGCAGCAGGCCCGCGACCGCGAACAACAACCAGACCATGGCGTTGGAGAAGAAATCGAACCAGCCATCGTCACGTTGGTGGGTCATGCGGTTGGCGATGCGGTCCATGGTGTTCTCCTCGGTGCGTTGCAGGGTATGAACGCATGATCCGCGCAGGCGCTGGCCCGGCCTGTCGGTGCACGGCGACGCTCGATGTAGGAGGCCGCCGACACAGCGGCCATGTCGCACCTGCTCGCATGGGCATGTTGGACGCCCCTTGACCCTCAAGCGACTCCAGGGTCTTCAATCACTTCATGCGCGAAGAAAATCCGACCTCCCTCCCCGCCGCATCGACCGTGCTGCAGGTGCCCGACATGTGCTGTGGGGCCGAGTTCAACCTGGTGGAAAAGGCGTTGCGGCGCGTGGACGGCGTCCACGATGTCACGCCCGACTTCATCCGTCGGTCGGTTCGCGTCGCCCACCAGGCCGTCTCGGAAGCGGAACTGCTGGCGGCGGCGGCGCGCTCGGGATTCGAGGTACACCCGGGCCGTGCGCCGCCCCCGAGCAAAGGCCTGGGATCCATCGCCGTCCGTACGGTAAACGCGGCGCCCGCAGCGGCAACCCCGCCCATCGCCCACGCGCATCACGACCATGGACACGACCACGACCATGAACACGAAGAAGCGCTGGGCCACATGCACGAGAACAGCACGCCATCCTGGAAGCTGATCGTGGGAGGGGTGCTGGCGCTCGCGGCAGAACTCGCTGCGCTGGTCTACGGCGATTCATCGGCCAGCGCCGTGGCGCTTTCCCTCGGCGCCATCGGGCTGGCCGGCCTGGAGACCTACCGCAAAGGGCTCGTGGCCCTGCGGCGCTTCAACCTGAACATCAACGCCCTGATGACCGTGGCGGTGACGGGCGCCGCCATCTTGGGCCAGTGGCCCGAAGCAGCGATGGTCATGGTGCTGTTCGCCATCGCGGAAATGATCGAAGAGAAATCGCTGGACCGCGCGCGCCGCGCCATCGAAGGCCTGATGGCGATGGCGCCCGAGATGGCCACGGTGCAGCAGGGCTCGGCCTGGCAGGAGGTGCCGGCGGCCACGGTGGCGCTGGGGGCGACCGTTCGTGTGCGCCCGGGTGAACGCATCGCGCTCGACGGCACGGTCACCTCCGGCTCGTCGGCGGTGGACCAGGCGGCCATCACGGGCGAGAGCGTGCCGGTGGACAAGCAGGCCGGCGACAAGCTGTTCGCCGGCACCATCAACCAGAACGGCGAGTTGCTCTACCAGGTGACGGCCAAGGCCGACGACTCGACGCTGGCCCGCATCATCCGCGCGGTGCAGGAGGCCCAGGCCAGCCGCGCGCCGACCCAGCGTTTCGTGGACACGTTTGCGCGCTATTACACGCCGGCCGTGTTCGCGGTGGCCATCGCCATCGCGGTGCTGCCGCCGCTGCTGACCGGCGCGGACTGGCTCACCTGGGTCTACCGGGCGCTGGTGCTGCTGGTCATCGCCTGCCCCTGCGCGCTGGTGCTGTCCACGCCGATCTCCGTCGTGTCCGGGCTGACCGCTGCCGCCCGGCGCGGCATCCTGGTCAAGGGCGGCCTGTACCTGGAGCAAGGCCACCGGCTGAAGGTGCTGGCTTTGGACAAGACAGGCACGCTGACTCAGGGCCGGCCGGTGGTGGCCGACGTGCAGGCGCTGCAAGGCAGCGAAGACGAGGTGCTGGCGCTGGCGGTGTCGCTGTCGGGGCGCAGCGACCACCCGGTGTCCAAAGCGATTGCCGCTCGCGGCACCGACACCGTGCGGGAGGTCACCGGCTTCCAGGCGCTGCAAGGGCGCGGCATCGAAGGCCGCATCGCGAACGAGCGCTACCGCCTGGGCAATCACCGCCTGGTCGAGGAATCGGCGGCATGCTCGCCCCAGCTGGAGGCAAAGCTGGACGCGCTGGAGGCGCAGGGCAAGACGGCGGTGGTGCTGGTGCGCGGCAAGGTGCCCATCGCCATCTTCGCGATCGCCGACCAGGTGCGCCCGGAAAGCGTGGAGGCCGTCGCGCAGCTGAAGCAACTGGGCGTTCGCCCGGTGATGCTGACCGGCGACAACCGGCACACGGCCGAGGCGATCGCGCGGCAGGTCGGCATCGAGGACGTGCGCAGCGAGCTGCTGCCGCAAGACAAGCTCAAGGCGATTCAGGAACTCTCGGCCGGCGACACGGTGGTGGGCATGGTGGGCGACGGCATCAACGACGCACCGGCGCTCGCCCAGGCCCACATCGGCTTTGCCATGGGTGCCGCGGGGACCGACACCGCGATCGAGACGGCCGACGTGGCCCTGATGGACGACGACCCGCGCAAGCTCGCCGAGTTCATCGACCTGTCCCGCGCCACCAAGGCCGTGCTGTGGCAGAACATCACCCTCGCCCTGGGCATCAAGGTGGTGTTCCTGAGCCTCGCGGTGGTGGGTGAGGCCACGCTGTGGATGGCGGTGTTCGCCGACATGGGCGGCAGCCTGCTCGTGGTGTTCAACGGCCTGCGGCTGCTGCGCCACCGCCGGCGCTGATTCAGTAGGCGCGGTCGCGGTCCAGCAGGCCGCGCTGGACGAAGAGCGCGCGCAGCGCGTCGTGCTTGAAGACACCGCAGCGCTCCAGCACCTGGAGCGTGTTGCTGCAGCGGCTGCGCATGTGCGCGTGGCGCAGGCCCTCGCCACTCACCTTGCTCAGCACGCGTTCGGTGGCGGCGGCATCCAGGCCGGCATCGCCCAGCAGGCGGCGGTGGAAGCCGTCATCCCAGGTGTGGAAGGCCGCGATGACCTCGGGCAACAGGCGGCCGAAGAAGGCCTGGCTGTCGCCGTCCAGCTGGGGCCAGATCCGCTCGAACAGGTGGGCGAAGTACTTCGCGTGCACCCACTCGTCTTCCAGGTGCGCGAGCAGCATGCCCTGCACCGCCGTGTGCGCCATGCCGCGCATGACGTCGACGATGGCCTTGGTGATCATGGTCTCGCCGACGAAGCCGACCATGAACCAGGCCAGGTCGCGCCGCTGCGCCGGCACCTGGGCCGCCAGCGCCTCGATGGCCGAGATCTTCAGGCTGGGTTCGTCGCGCGCCTCCAGCGCGAACACCTCGCGGATGGCGCGGCTCGCGTGGGCCGTGAAGTAGGCGTGGTAGCCCTCGTCGGTGTACAGCTTCAACGCGTCGAGCGCGAGCGCTTCGGGCACGAAGGCGCGCAGGCGGTTTTCCGCGATGACCTGGGCCGCCACGTTAACGATGCGGTGCTCGGTGAGCGCCATGTCGTCCAGGAAATGCACCAGCCGCGCGGCGCACAGGCGGTTGCGCCGGGCCATGTCGAGGTGGCGCAGCGCCGGGTGCGACATGAGCTCGTCGGTCTGACCGAAGACGAACCACTGCACGCTGCTGAACTCGCCCGCGCTGCCGGACAGATCGAAGTCGGTCAATGAGGGCTTGGCGCGCACCGAGGCGGTGGCGATCCAGTCCTTGAAGGGCGAGTCGGCTTCCTTTCTGGCGCGCATCCGGGTTCTTCCGCATTCGATTGAGGGGTTCTCGAGTATGTCAAGAATCCGTGGCGATATTCCCGAAAGGCGGTGACCTGCCCCTTAGGGCAGTGCCCAAAAGTGCATGGCGGGCCCAGAATCGACACGCCCATGAACCTGCTCCTCATCGATGACCACCCGATGTTCGGCGTCGGGTTCGTTCACGCCCTCACCCACTTGCGCCCAGGCATCGACGCCCGGGCGGTGCTGCACCTGGAACACGGGCTGGCGCTGGCCCGGCAATGGCCCGGGCTGGACGTGGTGCTGATCGACTACCGGCTGGCGGGCGACGATGGGCTGGCCGGCTTGCGGCGCTTCGGCACGCAACACCCGCTGGTCGCGCGCGTGCTGATCTCGGGCCAGGAAGACCGGCACCTGCTGGCGCAGGCGCGCACGGCCGGCGCCGCGGGTTTTCTGGGCAAGTCGCTGCCCATCGCCGAGATCCTCGCCGCGCTGGAGAAGATCGTGGGCGGTGGCGAACATTTCCTCCCGACGGCATCCACCAGCCAGGTGCCCGCGAATACCACCACCCCAGGGCCGACGGCACGCCAGCTCGAGGTGCTGCTGCTGATCGCGCGGGGCCAGCAGAACAAGCAGATTGCGCACGAACTGGGCATTGCCGAGCGCACCGTGAAGCTGCACGTCACCGCGCTGCTGGATGCGCTGGGCGCGCGCAACCGCACGCACCTGCTGGTGCTGGCACGCGACTCGGGCCTCATCTGAATGGACCGCCCCACCAGCGCCCCGGGCCCGACCGCGCTGGAGGTGGACCAGATCAACCGGCTGGTGCGCACCACTCCTGCGGTGTGGTTCCTGAGCACGCTGGGCGCGTTGATCTGCTACCTGCAGTTCGCCGCCTCGCAGACCGATTCGCGCCTTGACTGGTGGCTGGCTGCCTTCTGCGCGGTGAGCACGCAGAGGCTGGTGGCGGCCCTGTTCGTGTACCGCGTGCCGCGCTCGGTCCGCCTGATCCGCTGGTGGCTGAGCAGCACGCTGGTGCATGCCGCGCTGTGGGGCCTGCTGAGCGTGGTCCTGCTGACCCCGGGGCCGCCCCAGGCGGAGTCCATCCTGCACATCACGCTGGTGGCGATCGCCATGGGCGGCTCGGTGCGCCTGCCCGGCTTCCGCCTCACGCTGATCGCCCATGTGGGCCTGGTGCTCGGCCCACTGATCCTGCGCGACCTGTGGACGGCCAACCCGTACCACGCGGTGCTGGCGTTCCTGGTGTTCCTGATCGGGGTGTACGCCCTGGTCAGCGGTCGCAACCAGTCGCTGGCCTTGCGCGAGATCCACGTCCAGCGCCAGCGCAACGAGGAACTGATCGTCGCCTTGCAAAGAGAGAACGAACGCAGCGAAACCGCGCGCGGCGTGGCCGAAGAGGCGAACGCGGCGCGCACCCGTTTCTTCGCGGCCGCCAACCACGACCTGCGCCAGCCCCTGCACGCCATGCGCCTGCTGTCGCAGACGCTGCTGGAACAGGGTCACAAGGTGGACGTGGCCGCGGTGTCCACCCACCTGGTCGAGTGCGTGGAGGGCATGGCGGAGGTGATCGACGACCTGCTGGAGATCACGCGGCTCGACGTGGGCCACATGGCGCCGCACTGGTCGAATTTTCCGCTGGACGATCTGGTGCGGGAGTGCTGCCGACCCCACGAACCGCTGGCGCTGGCCAAGGGCCTGCGGCTGGACATCGATGTGGGCCGGCTGGCCGTGCACAGTGACCGCGCCCTGCTGGCCCGCGTGCTGAGCAACCTGGTCTCCAACGCCATCCGCTACACCGAGCGCGGCGCCGTGCGGGTGGCCTGCGCCCTGACAAGCGACGAGAGCCACGTCTGGCTCGATGTGGAAGACACCGGCATCGGCATCGATGAAGAGGACCTGCCGCGCATCTTCGAGGAGTTCTACCAGGTGGGCAACCCGGCCCGCGACCGCCACCTGGGCCTGGGACTGGGCCTGGCCACCGTGAAGCGCCTGAGCGACCTGCTGTCGCTGGATGTGTCGGTGCTGCGCTCGGCGCCCGGCCAGGGCAGCGTGTTTTCCCTGAAGCTGCGGCGCGTGGCCATGGACGAGGTCACGATGAGCGCCACGGCCCATCCCGAGCCGGGCGCCCAAGAGGCTTTGCTGCCCGGCCACCAGGTGCTGGTGATCGAGGACGACGCCGATGCGCGCGCCGCGCTCACGGGCCTGTTGCGCTCATGGGGTTGCGACGTGCGTTCCGCGGCGGATGCGGCCACCAGCCTGGGCCACATTCGGACGGGGTTCCGGCCCGATGCCCTGGTGGTGGACCTGCGCCTGCCCGACGGTGCCAGCGGCATCGACGCCTTGCGCGACGTGCGCGCGCTGCTGGGTGACGAGGTGCCCGCCGTGATGGTGACGGGCGACGCCGGAAGCCCCCACATGCGGCTGGCTCTGGACGCCGGCCTGACGGTGATGGTCAAGCCGGTGCGGCCGGTGCAGTTGCGCGCGTTCCTCGGTCAGGTGTTCGCCAGTGAGCAGGCGCCGCAGCCCGACTGAGGAAGGGCTCAGCGCAACAGGGGGTTGCGCGCGGGCGGCGCGCCCTTGCGGCTGCACACCGCCTCGGACACCGAGCGCCCCAACACGTTGAAGGACCCGCCGACGAAGCAGCCGTATTCCTGGCCGCTCTTGGTGCGCACGACGTAGCGGGTGGTGGTGCCCTCGTCGACGCGGTTGCTCACGGTGAACGCGTTTCGCTCCAGGCCGAGCGCAAAGGCGGTGCGGTCGACGATGGCCTCGTCGGTCACAGCCATCGATGCGCAACCGGCGGTGAGCAGCAGCAGCGCGGCAAGGGTGGGTACCCAGAGTCTGGGTGAGTGCATGGGTTCTCCTGTCATGAAAGAGTGAGGTGGTGACGGCAAGGTCTGCCGCGAACCCATGCTAGGCAGGACCTCCCCGGCGGGGAACAGCACCATCGGGCAGGTGATGCGCGCGCGCATCGCCCTGCCCGATGGTGCTATGGAGCCGCGCGCCCTTCGTTCCTAGCATCCGCCCCATGTACAACCATGGAGCACATGAATGAAATGGCAAGGAACGATCGCACGGCTGTCCGTGCTGGCGGCGGTGGCCGCCGTGCTAAGCGCCTGTGGAGGCTCGAACAACAGCAGTGGAGGTGGTGGCAACAGCCCCGCTCCCGCACCGGGCACCAGCAGGCTGGAGGTGACCGTGGTGGGCAGCGGCAACATCAGCTCACTGCCCACCGGGCTGGACTGCAACGACGCCTGCGGCGCGCCCTTTGCGACCGGCAGCGCGGTGACGCTGACGGCCACACCGGCGGCGGGGCAGCAACTGGCCAGCTGGAGCGGCGCCTGCAGCGGCACTGCGCTGACCTGCAGCGTGTCGATGGACCAGGCGCGCTCGGCCACGGCCACCTTCGTGGCCACCACGGCCACGCGCTTCGACCTGTCGGTCACGCGCACCGGCAGCGGCGATGTGACTTCGTCACCGGCGGGCATCAGCTGCGGCAGCAGCTGCGAGGCACAGTTCGACGCCGGCACCCTGGTCACGCTGACGGCCAGCCCCGCATCGGGCCAGGTGTTCGATGGCTGGAGCGGCGCCTGCCGAAACCAGGCCCTGAGCTGCGACGTGACGATGAGCGCGGCGCGCGCCGTGGCGGCCGCCTTCAAGGCAGCGCCCAGCCAGGCAGGCTGGGGTGAGCTGGTGAACCTGGCGGGCGCGGGCGCGGCGACGCCGGTGGTGGCCATCGACGACGCGGGCCGGGCCACCGCCGTGTGGCGCCAGCTGAACCCGGGCACCACCGAGCACCACGTCTGGAGCAGCCGCTCGGTCTCGGGAGGCACCTGGTCCACGCCCGAGCGGCTGGAGAGCAACACCGGCAACGTGAGCGAGCTGCGCTTGTCGGTGGACGCGGCCACGGGGCGCGGCATGCTGCTGTGGATCCAGGCCGGCCCCACGGTGGACCTGCACGCGAGGCCGCTGGACCCCACCACCGGCTGGGGCACCGCTGCGGTGGTGGACAGCGGCGCGGGCATGGTCGGCGTGAGCAGCGTGGGCTCGGACCACAGCGGCAACGCGGTGGCGGTCTGGTCGCAGATCGGCCCGGCGACGCGCTTCAGCATCCACGCCAACCGCTACACGCCCGGCGGCGGCTGGGGTTCGCCGCAGCTGATCGAGACCAACGAGGTGGTCGGCAGCGTGGACGGCGACCCCGTGGTGGCGGTGACGCCTGCCGGCGATGCGCTGACCGTGTGGAAGCGCTCCGGCGGCGGCGGTGACCTCTGGGGCAACCGCTTCACCGTGGGCGCGGGCTGGGGAACCGCTGCCGCCATCGTGACCGACGCGGGCGCCTTCCAGACCCTTGGCCGGCACGACCTCGCGCTCGATGCCGGTGGCAACGGCCTGCTGGCCTGGGGCCAGCTCGACATCGCGGGCGGCTCCGGCAACAACGCCATCTGGTTCAAACGCTTCAATGCCGGCGCCTGGCAGCCGGCGGTGAGCGCCGTGGCCCCGGCCGTGCCCAACACGCAAGGCTTCGTCAGCACGCCGGTGCTGCGCATGAACGCGGCGGGCACGGCGGTGGTGGTCTGGGGCGATGCCGACCAATCGCTGAACGCGGCGGCGGCCGCCCCGCAGGCGGTGGCCTTCAGCGGCCCGACCACGCTGCGCAGCGCCAACGGCGGCACCTGGGACAGCCTGCCGGTGGTGGGCGTGGACAGCGCGGACCGCGCGATGGTCGCCTGGGTCGATCCCGTGGGCAGCAACGTCACGGTGTCGCGCCTGACGCCGGGCAGCGGCTGGTCCACGGCGGAGGTGGTGGAAACCTACACCGACCCGTCGTACACCCCGGCCCTGGCCATGAACGGGCAAGGCCACGCGGTGCTCGGATGGGCGCAGCTCTTCTCCGCCAGCGGCACGCAGATCGTGGTGCGCCGCTGGAACGCGGGGCCGTGAACGGCGACGGCCGTCAGGCCGCGGCCGACTCCGCCGACCTCGACGAGGCGGCGGGGTCGGCCTTTTTCATGGCCTGCAGCGCCTTCTGCACCACACCCTGCTGCGTATTGACCGGGCGCAACAGGCGGCTGGCGATCAGGCGTTCGCAGCTGCGCTTGGTCATCGAATGCGGCCGGCCTCCCCGGCTCACGAACATGAACAGCGTGCCCTTGCTGCTGGCCCAGATGAGCTGGGCGCGCAGCCACTCGCGGTGGGAATACAGGTCCACCCAGTCGCCTTCGTGCAGGCCCACCAGGGTGGCGGCGGCGTTGATGTCTTCCAGTTCGCCCTCTTCGGCCAGGGCCGCGGCCTGCGAATCGTCCTCGCTGGCGCGGGCCTGCACCTGGGTTTCGATGAGGTCGCCGTAATCGGTCGGCATGGTGTCCTCGAAACCGGCGGCCTCCAGCTCGCGCTTGCCCAGCCAGGGCTGGGCGCGCGGCTTCGGCTTGCGCTGCTCGGGCGTGGCGGGCAGGGTTTCGTCGAGGTCCATGGACATGGAGGAAGGCACATCCTCCAGGGGCATCGCGCCGGAGTTCTCCATCGGCGGCAGGCCGGAGTGGCTCGCGTCGGCGCGGATGCGCGCGCGGCGCAGGCCCAGCACCGGCTGGTGCAGGCGCATCAGCGCATCGAAAAAGGGCTTGGTTTCCTCGCGCGTCTTGCCCAGCATGTCCAGGCCCGCGTGCAGCGTGGCGAGCATGCCTGGCACCATGGCGAACAACTCCTTGGGCCGCTTGAGCGTGACTTCCTTCTTCACGCTCCACAGCAGGTTGGACACCACCTTGCGGTAGCCGCCGGGGTCGGCCTCGTCCGGCTCGTTGAGCTTGGCCGAGGCGATCACCAGCGACCAGGGGCCGTAGAGGAAATCGAGGATCACCCCGGGCGCGTTGTCCACGTCGGGCCGCTGGCTCAGGTCCCAGGCGATCTGGTCCGCCATGGCCTGCCGCTCTTCGGCATAGCGGATGGACTGCAGGCTGTTGTCCTGCAGCGCGAGTTCCTTCTGGTCCTGCGCTTCCCAGCCCTGCCGCAGCTCGGTGAGCACGTCGGCGAACGGCTGGGGGTCGCGGGTGGCGGTGGCGTTGAGCTCGTTGAACGCGCTCTGCACCGGCTGGAAGAAGCTGTCGAACTCGGGCGCGAACTCGTCGTTGAACTTGAAGCTGCGCTGCGCCACGCTCTCGATCAGGCGCCGCGCGGGATGTTCGTCTTCGTTGAAGAAGCGCGGGTTGGCCATGGCCAGGCGCAACAGCGCCGGCTCCAGCGCCACCACCGATTCGCGCACCGGCCCCAGCAGCAGCGGGTCGCTCGCCACCTGGCTGACCAGCGTGCGCACCAGGTCCAGGCCTACGGCCTGGCTGACGCGCTGCGCCTTCTGCTTGAGGTGCATGAGCACGCGCGAGCGCTCGTGCGCGGCGGCGTAGGTGCCCCAGGCCTTGTGGCTGAGCTGGCTGGAGATGCCGATCTCGCGCGCCG
>Ga0247823_10000130_pt1 | contig 60321 bp, 49 predicted proteins | sample 13C_PalmiticAcid_2_FD_192426 | JGI IMG/M metagenome (GOLD analysis project Ga0247823, IMG submission 192426) | Soil microbial communities from agricultural site in Penn Yan, New York, United States - 13C_PalmiticAcid_Day30 | ecosystem: Environmental > Terrestrial > Soil > Agricultural land... | reverse complement strand
TCCCCAGTCCCCCGTCTCCACCCGCCTGCTCCTGGCCAAATGGCCAAAACCCACACACACAACAGCGACTCGATCCACACGACTAGGTCGTTGTCTGACGCTGGATTGATGAATGGGCCCGGGCCTTCTCCCTCTCCCAAATCTTGTGGCCAGCTAGTCAAGCTACCAGTCCACCACGACCCGGCGCTGTGGTTTTCGCACACTCCCCGTCGCCAGCGCTCCTCCACGTGCGCACTGCGCACCACGCTCTTCGCAGTCGGCAGACTTGCGCAGCCCTATGCACTGCATGTCTAATCCAGAGCATCCAGACTATCCGACCGGATTCGATCCCAACACCCCGTCCTCGACGTCCGCTCCTCGCTCGACACAGCACTTGGCCCTGCGTCGACCCCGAACCCTCAATTCCCGGCGAGAACGAGACCCACGGCGATTCCCGTACTTGTATACGAACGAGGGCCATCCTGCGCTCCCCGCCTCCGCCGCCTCCGCCGCCTCCGTGACCGACCCCAGAACTTGGTATCGCGTCACTGTCGCATCCACCCCCGACGAGAGCCTACCGCTCCGCCATCCCCCGTCGAACGCGATTGGAGCCGACCTGCCGTCTTTCCTTCGGCTTGGCCCGTCTTGACATCGGATACGTTCGCAAGCCCAGACGCCGTATCCAGACCCTGTCTGGCGCCCACAAACACCCAACCCCGTGGCGGAAAGCGTGCCTGGTCGCAAGACTGGTCGCTTGTCAGGGCCACCATGGAGCATGTCGAGTGCAATGTCATATACGTGGACCGGTCCGTGGCGCGGGACCGGCATGTCAGGGCCGCCGAGTACACCGGCGACGTGGATGCTGTCCAGGGGGAATCGCCGCACGTTGCGGAAAACCTAAAGCTGCTCTTGCGCGTCTTCGGCGAAGGTAATCGGCTCATCCCCCCTTAGACAAGCCTTTCGGGCTGCGGCGATGGCAGACTGGTATGCTGACTGTTGGGCACAGTCCACTTGTGTGGTACCGGCGGTGCATGCCTGACCCAATGGCTGGGCCTCCACGAAACCTCGATGGTGACCCTCAAACCTACTCTCTTCGTTCTAGATACCCCGTTCCAGGACCATATCCCCGAAAGGACCCGCTCCCGATCTCCCTCGCCCCTGTCCCTCATTGGCGACGACAGCGACGACCAAGAGGAGGAATTGTACGGGCTTGCATTGCTCCGCAGGATCATCTCCGAGTCGTACGTCCGCAACGCATCCAAGCTCATTGTGACGATTCCCGTCCTCGCCCCTCCGTATGGCGACCGGCTTGCCGATGACCGCCAGGATTCGGCCGACGGCCGCAGGGCAGCCGACAAGAGAATGCTGAGGAAGTGCCTCGACCTGGGAGCCACGGATGTCATGTCGAACCCCATCAACCACAAGTGTCTTGGCAGCCTCGAGGTGCATGCCTACCGCGCCCATCTGGACGCCGCTCGGGATCAGAAGGCCCTCATTGAGCTTCGTCGCGGCCGGAAACGCTCCTGGGTTGGCATCAGCGAGGAGAAGCCCTTCTCCTATTTGCGGGAGGCCATGGTGTCGAAGCTCATGGGTCGGATTTGCCGTATCGGGAGCGAGACCGACGACGCGCTCTGCAGCGTCAAGTTGTCCATCTCCGCCGAGAAGCAGGCCGAAGTCAAATCGGCAGTGAGCCAGTGGCACTTCTGCGCTCACGACTTCACAGACGACGAGCTGGTCGTCGCGGCTCTGGTCATGTTTAAACATGCCCTGGCCATGCCAGAGTTGGAGCCATGGCGGATACCAACAGGTATGTCTGCCAATATCGGGGAACATTGACGACTCTGTTGCAGCCCACTGACGCTTTCGCCCAGACCAGCTACACCGCTTCCTCCTCGCCTGCCGCTCGGCTTACAACGCGTTCGTCCCGTATCACAATTTCCGCCACGTGGTGGATGTTCTGCAGGCGACCTTCCACTTCCTTGTCAGCATTGGCTCTTTGCCGCCTCACCGCAATGCCACTGGCTTGCTACCCGAGACCTTTTCCAAGTCACCAATGGCAGCGCTGTTGAGCCCGTTTGAGGCCTTGACACTCCTCATCACCGCTATTGGCCACGATGTCGGACACCCGGGAGTCAACAACGGCTTCTTGGTGACACTGAATGCGCCACTCGCCCAGCTGTACAACGACCGCTCCGTCCTTGAGTCCTTCCACTGCGCCGCTTACTCGCAGATTCTCCGGCGGTATTGGCCGTCCGCTTTCGCCGATAGCAAGATGCGCAATCTCATGATCAGCTCCATCCTTGCGACTGATATGGGCCTGCACTTCGATTACATGAGGAAGCTCGGCGATCTCCAGGCCAAGCTGCGCAGCAATGGCAGCACCGAGGATTGGACCGAGGCCACCAAGAATGAGAGCAAAGCCCTGGCATGTGCACTTCTCATCAAGTGTGCGGATATCAGCAACGTGGTGAGTACCTCCCATCCCTACATTTTGTGTCGACGGGTGATTCTCATTCTCTGTACTAGACGCGGCGACACGATACAGCCCTTCAATGGATGCACATCCTGTCCGACGAGTTCTCTCGGCAAGCCACCATGGAGAGCGAGTTGTCAATCCAGACATCCCTCATGTCAGAGCCGAAGAAGGACATCCTATCGTTGGCCACGGCCCAGCTGAAGTTCATGAATCTGTTCGCCGCGCCGCTGTTTCAGGGCGTCGCAGATATTCTCCCCGCGATGCAGTACTGCGTCGACGAGCTCCTTCTGAACACGGAGTTGTTTGACAAGTGCGTCCTCGAGGAACAGGAGCGGCAGTCACCCGAGCGACCGGTATTGCGTGATGACAGCGAAATGTCTCCCAAGACGATAGCGTTCACAACCTCGCCGGATCCACCGACGGAGGCGCATCCCGCAAAGGGCGCGATTGGGCATGTGCCCAAGGTCGTTGAACCCCAGCACACTGCAGACTTGGCCATCATCCAGCAGACTGAAACTTTCCAAAGGCCATGCCCGAGTCCCAAGCGGCCCTCTGACGGGCGGGTGAACGGCATCGTGACCAGCTTCTCCTCTGTGACAGACTTCAGCAACAACGAATCGTTCAACGCGGACACCAGTCATCATCACGGCCACACGCGTCAGAGGTGCAGTGAGACAACGGAGGGCAGTTCGGCCCCGAACAGCGGGGATTGGGCTTCGCAAGCGACGAGCGCCACGACGGGCCGGATGCCGCTGTCGCCCAGCACGCAGGGCACGAGTATTGTGAGCCGCGACTCGTTTGAGCGGCCGTACAGCTACGCCACGAACGTCCCCGTGCCGAGCCTCCCCGACGAGTCCACGCCAGCGATCCCCGAACCGGCCGCGGCCATTTCGAAGAGCCAGCCCGATCTGAGGGCTGACAGCTACCCTCCGCCTTTGGTGTTGGACGAGGAGCACCACGAGCCGTGGCGGAACGTCCAGTTTACGAATGGTGGGGGAGCCAAAAGGAATGGCGCCGCTGCTCTTGAGCCCGTGGATCCGGCGAGCAGGCAGCTCAAGAAGAAGCCGAGCCGGTTCAGGATCAATGGGCTGCAGAGTCTGTTTAGGAAACACAAGAGCTCGAGTCCGCCGATGCAGGCGGCCGATACTGCCGGCTAGAGCAGAGAGAGCTGCTGGCTGGCGCAAAGGTGGGAACAAACGAGGAAATCAGCCTGGCCGTCACAGCCGTGCAAACAGCAGACCCGTTCGCAGAAGAGCCAACATGTGCCCTGCATCATGATGGATTGCAACCTTGGCAGGTGTGTGTCGCCGATGCGGTCCCACGATATCCCCTGAACAAAGATGTCCGGCTTGAGGGGGCCTGCAAGAGCTTCGATCCTGGCCTCGATTGAGATGGGAAATCATGGACTGGGCAATCCCCTGGGGTTATGAGAGACGCTGGAAGAGCAGAGCAAAGCAACTGTCACGTCGTGTAGGATAGTGGGCGCGCTACGTACGTGGACGGCCCCGTGATCTCCTTCCATCCCCTGGTTCGAGATGGATGTCACGCCACTACGCGTGAGAGTGAGATGAGAGGGGGGTTTGAAGGAGTGCCCAATGGCTTGGTGAGCAAAAATTTGGGGTTGGGTTGGGGCAGAAGAGCTGTCGAGGGCAAGGCGTCCTGGGTGATGTCTTCCACAAAGTTAGGTTGGCTGGTGGCTGGCTGGCGTTCGTTGGCGCTCACTGAGTTCTTGTCTTTTCTTCCCTTCTCCGTTCCATGAGCGGCGGAATGTAAGCCGAAAAGGGGCTGGGGGAGCAGCTGTTGCCTACCACGAGTCTCGATGATTGAGCTGGGCGGGTTTTGTGCGAGTACATAGGAAGTGTCATGGCTCGTTTTGGCTCAAGGAGTGCGTGGCTATTGCTCCCCTGATCATTCGTTAGACCCAACAAGGGGCCTTGGGAGGAAAGAGTCCGGAGGCTAGGAGAGGGAATGTGAACTGTATGTACCCCCGGACGAGACAGCTGTAGTAAAATCAGACTACTATCTCGGTGGGCAATTTTGATACACTCCCTGTGAAGACATCTCCATCTGGCCAAGTTCACCACAGCACGAGAGACAAAATAGACAGCAAAAGCTGATTCGAAAATCCATTCTGCTAAACGAAGACGTAGGAAATCCCTCGAATGCGCCATGTTCGTTGACCCATCGCATGCTCAAACCTCGACCACTTAACAGCAATCCACCAGCTAAACAATAGACTATGAGACCACAGTCGTTGCTAAATAAGTGTCACACCCTATGTACAAGTGTTTCCCACCCGAGTCACCATTTACTGTGCGAACCACTCGCCGCCCAACCACCTGTTGAGGAAATCGAGCGAGTTCTCGGGCTGGTCCATGGGCACCATGTGGCCGGCCTGATAGACCTGCATGAAGGTGAAGTTGCCTGAGGCCTTGACCTTGCCGTACTCCTTGTCGGCACCAGCGAGCTTCAAGTCCTTGATCTTAGCTTGGTTGAAGGCTTTCTTGCCGGGCCACTCGAGCGCCTCAGTCCAGGCTTGGTTGCCGAGCCAGTTGCAGATGTAGTCGGCATCACCGGCGTAGATCAGAACGGGGATCTCCTTGAGAATGTTGGGAACCAGGCGGTGGAAGGGCTGCATCCAATCGCCTTGGAAGAGGAAGTTGCGGTTGATGTCAAAGTTGCAGCTCTCGTAGCTCGAGACCTCGACACCGAGGGCATCCATGACCGACTTCTGGTTCAGGTAATCGCTGATCCATCCGAGAGCGCTGTAGCAAAGATTGCTGCTGTCCTCGCACTTGCCACGAATGTCGTAGACATTCTGGCCGGTGCGCTGGTAGGGGCCAATCAAGGCATTGTTGCAGTAGATGGAAGCCGGGACACAGCTCCACACGCTGCCACTCTCGTAGCAGTTGTTGATCAGGGACTGGCACCGCGGCAGGGCGTTGTCCATGCTCTGGCACTCAGACTCGCTGAGCACGGCAGGGTAGCCGCCCTCACCGCAGGCCATGGGGCGGTAGTACTCGTACTGCGTGAGACCGTCCGTCAGGCCATTGCCAATCAGAATGGACTTGAGGTTGATGTTGCGGTTCTTGTGGGCCAGGATCTCGGAGGTGAAGACGGGAATGTAGTGGCCAGCGTACGACTCGCCAGCAATGTGGAAGTCCTGCTTGGCGTACTCGGGAAATTGATGGAAGAAGAGGGTCAACAGAGCGTAGACATCCTTGCCAGCAGCAATGGTATTGCTGACAGAAGAGCCCGAGTACGAGTATCCGACGTTGACGGGCTGGTCAAGGAAGATGACGCTGGCGTTGTTGTTCCAGCTAAAATCGTTATTGACAACCTTCAGCTTCTTGTCGATGGACGAGGGGCCGAGCTCCAAGAAGAGCCCAGTAAGCGACGAGCAGCCGGGGCCACCGTTGAGCCAAAGCACGACCGGGTCGTTCTTGGGGTCATTGCGCGACTCGAAAAACCCTGGAGTCGCCGGTTAGCACCCACATGTTTCTCTGGCGGCGGCGATCAGGACTTACAGTAGAAAAGGTGCTTGTCATTGGCCTCGTCGTCAAGATAGCCGCTGTACTGCTTGACGGAATCGACGTTCAGCTTGGACGGGTCGACCGACTTGACGCGGAGGTTGAAGTCCTCGAGGCGCCCGTCAACCTGGCGGTGGCTCTCGCCGTCGGCCCCCTGCACCCACACCTTCTGGATGTCAGCGCCCTTGACGACATGGTCCCAGTCATGGCGGCGGCGATGCGGCTTGGGCTTGCTGAACAGCTCAGACGTCTTGAACGCGCTCTCGGGGACGAGCAGCTTGATCTCGTCCCAGAGGGCCTTGGCCTCGGCTGTCATGCCGCCAAAGGCCTCCTCGAGGCTCTCGATTGGGCGGCCGGCTGCATCAGCGAATGCATCCGAGAGGGGCTTCATGGCGTCTTGCGCCCGTCCGAAGCCGCCCGAGAGCACATGCTGGGCCTGCTGCTGGAACGAGGCTGCCGAAGCAGCGCCGAGCAGCACTGTCGACGCAGCGATCCTCATTGCCGTTGCAAATGCGGATGCGGACGCTAATGCGGATGGATGGCGGTCCCTCTCTGTGGGATACCAAAGAAGAGCACGAAGAGAGATGGCAGCGAGGGTTTGGTAGGTGATGATGGAAGAAGGAAAGGAGGAAAACAGAGGGAACCGGATGATGGGAGCTTGGGGGGTTGGGAGGTATTGCTGAAACGGCTCCGCGAACGAGCGCCTTCCGGACTCGGGAACGGCTGGCAAGGCACAACCAGGCAGGCATTGGTTGCGCCACAGAGCTGTTGTCTGGGTACCTTGCAGGACCGGTCACGAGAACCGGATGGGGTGGGGAAGCGATACAGGATAGATACAGGATAAGCGGGTAAATCAACCAATATCTTGTACTAACTCGCAGCTCTAGCCAATAGAAGTTAGCAACACCCAATCAGCTGGGCCCACTCAAGGCGCCCTGACTCTCTTGCCAGCTGCGTCATCGGTTGGGAGCAGACGAAGCCTGTCGGGCCAACGTCTCCGGACAACAACAACGCTTGGGCGGGCATGGAAAGCAGCAATCTAGGGGTCGAGGTGCTTCAACACAAACCTTCAGGCATGATTTCAGTGCAGATAACAGGGACCAGAGCACTGGGGATCGAGCAGTGGGCAGAAGTCCCGGCAGATACCGAGAGTCTGTTCTGTCGTCTGTCGTCTCGCGCGCCATCCATCTCATGCCAGCCGATCCCCGCATGCAGACCCGCTTGACTCATCTGGGCAGGACGATCATCCACCGCCGCCTGCTGCGCTCCGCTGGCAGATTGGCGGGGTCGTTGATAAGGAAAAAAAGCCCCGCCCGCAGACATGGCAACATTCCCAAATCTGGACCCAAATCTGGACAGACACCAAGCAGGTACTCGGCGTCCACCGTATTGTTGACTACCTAGGCAGAAGACAAAAGATAATTCTGAGACCGTCTTTCCGTGCAACAGTCATTACCTCCCAGCTGAGACACCCGCATCACCGCCCTCGCGCTGCCCTTCCTCAACCGCCACCATGGTGATCCAACAGCCCTCCAACCAGATCAAACTCACCAACGTCTCGCTGGTGCGGTTAAAAAAGGGCAAGAAGCGCTTCGAGATTGCCTGCTACAAGAACAAGGTTCTCGAGTGGCGCTCCGGCATCGAAACCGACCTCGACAACGTCCTCCAGATCCCCAACGTCTTCCTCAACGTCTCCAAGGGGCAAACCGCGCCCTCGGCCGAGCTCGCCAAGGCCTTCGGCAAGGACACGCCCACCGACGAGATCATCCTCGAGATCCTGCGCAAGGGCGAGATGCAGGTCGGCGAGAAGGAGCGCACCGCCCAGCTCGAGCGCGTGCACAACGAGGTCATCTCCATCATCACCAGCAAGCTGGTCGACCCGCGCACCAAGCGCGTCTACACGTCGGGCATGATCGAGAAGGCGCTCGACATGCTCAGCTCCATGGCCCACACCCAGACCGCAGACAAGGGCAGCAACAACCCCAGCACGGCCGGCACCCCCGCCACCGGCGAGGCCGGCGAGAGCAAACCGCGGCCCACCCCGACCTGGACCGGCGTCACGACAACCAAGAGCGCCAAATCCCAAGCCCTCGATGCGATGCGCGCCCTGATCGCCCACCAGCCCATCCCGGTCGCTCGCGCCCGCATGCGGCTGCGCATCACCTGCTCGACCAACGTGCTGAAGCAGGCCGTCAAGGCCCCTAAGGGAGCGGCCGCCAAGGATGCCGAAGGAGGGGAAGACGGGGAGCAGAAAGCGCCCGGGACAGTCAAGGACAAGATCCTCAGTTTCGTCGAGCAGGTGGAGAGTCAGGACGTCATGGGTTCCGAGTGGGAAGTTGTCGGCTTTGTAGAACCGGGCGCGTTCAAAGGGCTGTCCGACTTCGTCGGAGGCGAGACCAAAGGACAAGGGAGGGTCGAGGTGCTGGATATGGCCGTTACTCACGAGGATTAAACCGCTCAAATGCCTGATCTGATACCCCCTTTGCTTGGTCATGTTGGGTTTTGTAGACTTCTGGCGTTTGGGCTTCAAAAAACAAAAGGGACGAAAAAGGGCAGGGACTCTATCATGCGTCATTGGCACAACTCAGTAGCACAAGTCATTACTTTTCATATCCGCGCCTGTATTGTCATGCTGTGGATCATGGTGGTTCCCCTTAGCGATCCAGCGAGTTCCCCAGTGAAATGCGGAGGTTCTCGCAAGGTAATAAAAATCAACCCGACCCGTCCATGACCACCCTTAGCCTTGGGATAACACCGCCAGAAAGCCAAGCACAGCAGTGCCAAATGATGCCGCAAGCCAGAGAAAAACGCTTAACCACCCTTCTTCTTGGACACACCGACGGTCCGGCCGCGACGACCGGTCGTCTTGGTGTGCTGGCCACGAACACGGAGGCCCCAGTAGTGACGGAGACCACGGTGAGCGCGGATCTTCTTCAGGCGCTCGAGATCATCGCGGAGCTTGGAGTCGACACCGTTGGCGAGGATCTGAGAGTCCTTGCCGTCGACAATGTCGCGCTGCCTGTTGAGGAACCACTGTTGCCGGTTTGTCAGTATCGAAGTTACACGGGGAGGAACCATGAAGGGAAACGTACGCCGGGGATCTTGTAGGCGGTGGGGTTCTGGATGATGGTAACCAGGCGCTCGAGCTCCTCAGAGGTGAGCTCACCGGCGCGCTTGTTCAGGTCGACATCGGCCTTCTTGCAGACAAGGTTGGCTGTTCGACCTTGTCAGTACTGTTTTTGGGTGTGACTCCGCCGGGGCGAGCGGAAGCTTGCGGATCGCCACATGGCCGTGACCAGCGAGATACATACAGTAGCGACGACCAACGCCCTTGATCTTACTAGAGTTCAAAGTTAGTCTGATGCCCTGAAGTATTCGGGACCGGATGGAAGGCTCACGTCAAGGAGTAGACGACCTTCTGCTTGCCGTCAACGTTGGTGTTGAGCAGACGCAGAATGTGGTTGAAGTTGCTCTGGATATCCCGTCAGTTTGGATTCTGCTCAGAGCATGTACATCCGCGCAATCGATCTGTCGAGCTGCTTGTTTCCTGCCGCCATTTCCTGCCTTCCTGGACTGTGGGTGTCGGGAGACCTCGGCTGCGATCGAGCAGCCGAAAAGCTCAGAACCGCAATGGAAAAGCCGGATATCCAAGTGCCACTGATGGCCACAGATTGCGGTCCTCTCATCAGTGAAGAAGTTATCTTCCAAATGCAATGCCCGCCCCTCAGGGCTACGACGCTCATTATCGCTCGTGGCATGTTGCTCTGTTGGTCTGTCGAGTATTCCGGCAATTGAGTATCGTGCAAGTTCGTTCCTGGGAATGTCGCATGCACTCGTGGATCGAGTGTTCGTCGATCGGGTCGGTGACAGTCGCCGTTGGCGTGGCAGCGGCAGGAAGGCGGTCGGCGGCAGGAAAGTCGCAGACAATGAAATCATTCATCTTGGATGTCCACGTACCTTCTCGCCCGATACGAGACTCATGATGGGCAACTTGGTCCGGCACTCGTTGCTGAACTTGCTTGTCTGAGATCGTGGGAAGGAGTTGCCAGTAAATTTGTGCCGCAATAGGTTTTCGGATTTCTGTGCGGTCACGTGGAGGGGCAAGTTCAGGGACACCGCACTGACCCGCCGATGTGGAAAGTGGGCCCGCTTGATGTCTGGGGATTCAAGACCGCGGCCCCATTAAACCCTAACCCTATTTTTTCCACTCCAAACCCTCATGGTCGCGAAGAAAGGTTCCATATCAATGACATTCTGAAGTCAAAATAGCACATACGACCATATCCGCGAGAAAATACGGGATCCCGTCCGCTCTCCCCTCGTCAAACTCGTGAGGGCTGAACCAGTAGTTGGGTCGGTGACGACCAGCGAATCCTCAGTGTTGTATGTTGTGTTCTCCTTTTTCCTTCTTTTTGCTCTGTGCTTGAGGGACCCTGAAGTCGTCGACTCGTGTGTCTTAGTTACTTGGTCCCTCTTCAGGCCTGAGAACATCATCACTTCTTTTTCTCCTTCGTTGGTAAACCAACTTCACTCAACGGGCCTGGCGAAGATGTTAGCCCAATAAAACCCTTTAGTCATCGCTACCCCCTCTTTGCTCTTTCGAGCATCGGGTACCTAAGAGCGCTTGGAGGTGCTCCGGGGGTAAGCTACTGGAGTAGTGTTTTTTTAGGCTCCAGTGTGTATGGCGGTCTATCCACTCGGCCTCATCCTGGACATCTACCCCGGCGCCGCCGTTCCACGGCACCATCAGTTTCGTCTCGGGTCCAGCGGACACCTCGGGCCTTGGGGTTGATCAGGACTCGATTCTCGGGGTTATCACGCTCTTCGATCAGCTGCTCTTCGAAGGAGGGCAGTGGCGCTGAGCTCTCCTGTCCCGCAGTGCCTCTCGGCATGGTTGTCAACTTGTCACTGGAGTGTTGGTTATCGCCGGGAGTTTGTGGGGATCTCGGTTGTTTGCTAGGAAGGAAGTGACAGTGTGGCGTATTTTTACCGTCCTGTAATTACCTGGCTGGCCACGCCCTTGGTCCTGGTGGTTGTGACGTGCGTCTTGGCAGACCCGAGCCGCCCTGTGGATTCCTGATGCAGGCGGCCCACCACTGCAGCCCAGCGATACGTAAGGGTGAAGGTTACTTAACCGCCTGCTTCTGAAAGCACGAGGGCTGTGCCTGAGACGGGAACTGGCTCAGCCTCGCGCATGAGGTGTCATCCCTCCAGATTGGAACCCAAATGCTGCGCCTGACCCACCAAGGCCTCGTCAGCACCCATTTTCTCTCACATTTGAGAATCCAAGTTCTTTCCAGGTTCAAGCTGCTTTGACTGTTGTGTTCCACAAGGTCGAACGAAGCAACAGACTACGAGCGAGCAGCCTCCTATTTGACAAGTGACGTTATTGCCCATCCGGGTCATCTTGCCTGTCTGACATACGAAGTGCTTGAATCAATCGCGAGCCATCACAGAAGTCGCATACCCCGAATAGGACCCCTGGCAAAGCAGCCACCTTCTTCGCGAGCAGGATGCTCGACGAAAACCTTCCAACCTTTCGGCTCAAGCCGTCGTCCGACAACCCGCTTTCAAGCATCTTGTTCTTCACACAAAATGGCTCGGAACCGGCAGCTGAGTACCTGCTCCGTCGGGCGGACCCGGCGCTGGCTGCCTCGCGCAGCAAGTACGGCATCGCACTCTGCGATCCCTACAACACAGACGTGGTGTATGGGGAGGTGACGATCGAGCCTGGGTGGTCGCAGCCGACCCTCTCGGGAGCAGAGATTCGCGCCCAGGCCCAAGCCGGTGCGCCCCCCGCACCGGCTGTGCCGCTCGTCCCAGACAGCTTCACGGTCCAGCTATATAACCCGGACCAGTCTGTGACGATCAAGATGGTGGCCGGGTCGTGGAACAAGAGCGACAGCTGGGAGTTCGAGCTGCCTATCCAGACATTCCGGACTCCCACGCTCAGTGAGCTGGACCGCGAGCAGCAGAACAGCTCACCGGCTGCGGCCGATCTGATTCCGCGCGTCATGTTTCGGTGGAAGAGAGACGGCCTGCTGAGCAAGGATATGACGTGCTACATGACGGGAAAGAGACTGGGCACGCGCAAGAACAAGGAGCCCGACATCACCATCGCCCTGTTCAAAGCAGCGCGCGAAAGCATCCTGACCGTCTACCAGCCAAACCTTCATCGCGTCGAGGTCGAAGACCGCAAGGGGCTCGAGCTGGTCCTTCTGCTCGCGTCAGAAGTCATCAAAGACTGTTGGTTGACACCCAAGACGGATCTGTTCAACGTCCAGGGGGCCGGCCCGGCATCCAACGGGAACAAGAGGAAGAACTCTCGCCCAGCCGCCGGCGTCTCACCACCACCGCCAGCCGCCATGTCTGGCGCACTAGCAAACATCCCGCCCCCCTCCGCACAACCCGCGCCGCCAACAAAACCCACGAACACCGCTCCGCCCACCAATCCCGAAGTCGACGCCGAAACCCGCCGCCTCCAAGCCATGGTGGAGCGGGAGCAGCGCGAACGTGAAATGGCCGAGCGTGCCGAGCAAAAACGCATCAAAAAGATGATCGACGACGAAGACCGCGAGCGACGCCGCCGCGAAGCAGAGGTTGCCAAGGAAACGGAACGCCTCCGCAAAATGTACGGCGTCGAGGGTCAGCAACTCCCGTCAGACCGGCCTGCCCTCCCTCCTCGCACCCAACAACAACAGCAACAGCCGCCGGCGCCCCCTCCTCCGCACCCCGCGTCTCCTCAACAGCAGCTGAGCCCCTGGGGCTACGGGCCCCCGCCGATGCTCCCGCCTAGACCGGTCAGCGCGGGGCCGTACGGTCGGCCTGGGGGACAGGGTCCTCCTCCGGGGCCACAGGGGGCCCAGGGAGGGCAGCAAGGACCGTTCCACTTCAACGCACTGAATGTCTTGTGGAAGGGGGCGTCGGACGGGTTGCAGCAGATCCAGAGCCAGGTGCAGCAGCACCAGCAGCATCAGGCGCCGGGAAGGCGGGACGATGGGAAGGGGAAGGTGAAGAAGAAGAGAAGTTCGCATTGGTAAGGTGTAAAGAGCAGCTGTGGGAAGGGGATGGTGGTTTCGGTTTTGTAAATTTTGTCTAGGGGGTGTGGAGGAAGGAGTTTTGGGTATCTCTGGTTTTGGGGGGTTGGGTTTGCATGGGGGCATGAGATGATGAGCCGTGGGGCCAGGGATACGTTTTGCGTTATGACATGTTGATATGATTAGACAATAAACTTAAGATTTACAACAGAAGTGATACCAGTTCCGCTTGACATGACGAAGTAAGCGCAACTTAATAGCCCCCGCTTCTCGGCCTCTCTTCTCAAGTCACAACCCACAACGATTCACTCTTTCAGACAACCTGAGCCGGGCATGACCGCTATCACTGGCACTTACACCGAGCCCCGTTCTCTTAAAGCAATCATTTGCTTATGCTTGGATCTCAGCTCTTCAGGCTCCGCTTCTGTTTCAACCTGAACACGGGGTGGCATCGGACAAGGTCTGCTTCCAGAAGCTCTCACCCTTTCATGAGCACTGGCTTCAGAACCCGGACTCTCCCCTCTCATAGGCCCCAGAAGGAAGTCGAGCACCCACCTCAGCTCTGCGGGAGACCGACCGGGCCGACGAGAAGGTGAAACGCGGGGTGATCCTTGGGGGCCAGCTCTGTGGATGGCCCAGAACCCGGCGGTTTCAACCTGGCCGTGGTCGAGGGCTTGGCCTGGGACTGCATGGGACACGCGGCCCCGGCGGGATCTGTGGCGAACCGCTGTTCGAGAAAGCCAGAGCAAGGTGCATGGTTCATCGGCAGGAAGAGTGAAAGATGGGAGGGCGGATTCCCGAGGGTGTAATTGGGCCTCGTAGGGTGACACGGGTTGGGGCTGTGAGATGCAGCGACAATGCAGCCATAATGGCGAGCGCGAGCAGGTAAGGATCAGACGAAAAAAAAAAAGAAAGAGCCAACCAAAGCTTATCGCGACAAAGGTGGGCAACGCAAAGCCGTGCTGTTACTGCTTGGTATCGATGCAGATCGAAGCCTCCCAGATCGATTTGGGCGGCGCCCAGGTGCAGGTGCACAGAGCTGGCAGGTGCCGCAAGGCCTGAGTGGGAATATTGGGCGGGGCTCTGCAACGGGCAGACCAATGCTGCGCTGTGGCTTGCGAATCCTGTCAACAAACGGCCATCAATAGACGCACGAGATCATCCACCAAGGCTGTCAGGCGGCTGGGAGGATGGGATTGGATGTGTTGGGGGACAAAATGGCCCTCGTGGGAGTTCGGACGGCGTTTTGAGGGCAGCAACCTGGAACACATGACATTGAGGCTCAAAGACCACGAGTTGTGTTTCTCACAGCAGCCAACTTCAGACTGTGATGTGTGTAAATGTAACGTTATGGAAGTGATGGCATCGGTTGACAGGTCGTGTCGTAAAAAAAGAAAGAAAGCAGCGTTCGGACTCGCAGACTGCAGGTTGGGCCTCTCCAACGGTCCGAGTCTGTGGAGGGTTCCTGGCGCTGCAGTGCTTGGGGATGGAACCCCTGGCCAAAGCCGGGAGGAAGCAGGTGGAGCGACCAGGCAGGGGTCAGCAACCGAGAGGGCAAATTTAGCGCTAGGACGGTTTGGGAAGTGCACCACTTCCCAGCGACCAAGCGAGCGGCTACGGCAGCACCTAAGCCCGCAATCATCAACCTCCGCCCGCATCGACAACCACTGCCTGTTTCCCGACGCCCACCTCCGCATCCGATCGACGTCTGCAACTCAGAGCGGATCCCGAACCACCGCTGGCCCCAGTCGAACCCGGCGCCCTTCCTTCGTGGCTGTTTAGCCCCCGTCTCGTCGTTCCCCTCGAGTCAACCGGCCCCGGACAGGCACACCCCGCCGGTCTCTGCCTCGCTTCGCACCCACACCGTCTCCCCGACCACGAGCCTCAAGCCGACATCCTGGCCCTCGCCGCAGCCCAGGCCGTGAGGGCCCCAGTCTACCCAGCCATGAACTTCGACTCGGGGACCGCCTATGCCGAGTCGGACGCCGACGACGAGTATGAGCGGGACGTCCACGGCAGCTCGCCCATAGCCACCGATGCCGAGACCTCGCCCATCGACTCCGACCCGCCATCAGCCGAGCACACTCCCACCACCTACGGCTACCGCTCGAGCGCCGACCGGCTGCCCGAGACCATCATCTCCGAATGGACCGCCGAAGAATGCGCCGACTTCATCGCCAGCATAGGCGTGCAGCAGTATGCCGACAGATTTCTAGGTATGCAAACGCCCGCCGAGCTGTTCGGGAACGTAGCCTTGCTGACACGCCTTGCTCAAGAAAACGAAATAGTGGGCGAGGCACTCGTCGCTCTGCAGCATGAGGATCTCAAGGCCATGGGCATCAACAGTGTTGGGCACCGACTCACGATTCTGAAGTCGGTATACGACGTCAAGAAGGCCCAGGACGTCCCCGTCGAGTCCGACCATTACATGCCTCTCAGTACGCCTTGCCTCAACCGTGCCATGTCGGATGCGCTTGCTAACTTGCCGAACCGCAGCGGCCGAGACGGAAGCCGAGTCGTCGAATGCGACGCTAAAAGATATCAAGCACCTGGTGGAACAACTCCGCCTTCGAGACGAGCGAATGTCGCTGTTTGAACAAGACTTCCGCAGGTTAACCGAAGACTTTAGGAGGTTGCGGGAAGACATGCTGCCCGCGCTACGCCTGGTCAAGGACGCCCAGCAGCCCCTCCCGAACCTCAACAACGGCCCGACGTACGAGAGCACCCTGTCGCCGCCCGCGCCCACGCCGTCAACGGCAGGCCAATCCAGTGCAGGGTTGAAGCGCCAATATTCAACGAAAAAGATCATGCTTGGAACAACGCCCAAAGCCACATCCCCGACGCACCTACAAACAAGCCACGACCGATCCATAGTCGAGCAGACCCTCGACCCTGCAAGCGCCGCCGAACGGGCCGTCCTGTCGTCGTCTCATCTCGCCGCCATGAACGGCACCGGCGGCAGCTCCGCATCGCCATCCTACCCGTCGCCCAACATGCCCTCCCCCACCTCACCGCCCACGGGCATGCTCTCCGGTACCACTCTCGGCTCGCGCTCCTACCGCTCCGCCGACCAACCGACCCCGTCCTCCCGCTCCACCTTCGCCCCCGACGATCACTACAGCCAGCAACAAAAGAACTCCGCACCACGCCGCATGCAGACCCCGGCGCCCGAAACACCGGGCGCAAGCAACGCCTCGGTCGAGATCTTCAAGTCTTTCCGCGTCAGCATGGACGACCCCTGCTACAAGGTCCTGCCGGCGGCGCTCAAGAAGTACCAGATCAACGCCCCCTGGGACCAGTACGCCCTGTACATTGTCTACGGCAACGAGGAGCGCTGCCTCGGGCTCGACGAGAAGCCGCTGATCCTGTTCAAGCAGCTGGACAAGGAGGGGAAGAAGCCCATGTTCATGCTCAGGAAGACCAACAATGCCCCCGCCGACGGGTCCGGCGAGGTCCCCGGGAGCGCGGGGCTCGGGGGGCCGGCGTCGGCCAGGGGCAACGGGATGGGGTATGACCCCCCGGGAGGGATCATTTAGGGGCAGTAATGAGGTTTGGGGTCTGGTGGGAAGAAAGGTGTCCGTGGCTGGCGGTGGCGTGCCGGGGAGGTTGATCTGCACAGCGATTGCGTAGCGATGCGATGCATGGGTCTTGTTTGGATGAGTTTGGGTGAGGCAAGCCGATGTCTGTCTGTCTTTTTTTTTTGGGCAAAGGAGAAGAGAAGGGAATGCATAGCGTTTTAAGCATGTAAGCCATGACCGTGTCGACTTTTTGTTCTTCTACTTTACCTGTGGTTGATATGGGAGGGAGAAGTCAGATTTGGTTGGATTGGTTGTTTGGTATGGCATTTGCGCTGGAATGTAGGCTGGGAGAGCAGGCAGGAGCCGGGAAAACAAAAAGGAGGTCCTATCATGTTTTCTTTCTTTAAATGTGTAGTACGTAGGGGCTAGCTCGGGGTGGGTGGTTGGTTGTATGTGTCGTTTTCCAGCTCTGGTTAACCATCTTGTTTTGGTTGAAGAGGGCGTGCCGCTTCGTGTCGTGAGCATTTATCTGTTTATATCATTTATTGACTGTACCCGAGACATCATTATTGTCCGTGTCGTATGTCTGGTGTGTCTTGTGTGGCCATGGCTGCGAGTTTGGTGTCTGGGTGGACCGATAAGCCTCCCCTATCAAGAAAATGGGAAGCATACTGAACCTGGGAAGAACAGCAAGACGCGGGCAAATCGACGGCAATTACCGACACGCATCTCTCAAGTCGAATCTATCAAAATGTAGTGTTCAAAGCATCGCCAGGTTTTCGTTGAAAACCGGCGTAGAACTTCCCCGGCACTTCGCACCGCGGAGAGTGTACTTCCTTTTATGGACGCAATACCCGTAGTTTCCCTGTTCAATTGGCCCTGTGGCCAACAGACTGGGCAATGAGCTTTAACATTACTCAACAAATTAGAACCTTCAGGCTCTCCGATGCAATAGTCCAACAACCGCCCCGTGCCCAACCCTCATCACCGACGCCTTCCCGTGGTTGGCTGGTTCCTCGCTCTCTCAATTGTCCCCTTGAAGGCTTGATACAAGTCCCTCACCACGTTCTCCTTAACCCACCGATCCAGAATCGAATCCACGAGCTGGTCTTTCTCCTCCGGATCCATCTTCTTCCGCTCGGCCACCTTTCTTTGTAGCATGTATCCTTCCTGGTGGAGACGGGTGTCGACCCAGTCGAGAAGCTCGTGCTTCCAGTGCATGAGGTAGTGAGCCGTTTCGGCGTTTTGGTGGCAAACCACGCCGACCAGCCACTCTTTGCTTTCTTTTAGGATCAAATTGCCGTCCTCGTCCTCGTCCTCGTCCTCGTCCACGTCACCATCCTCGCCCTCATCCTCGTCCTCGCCCTCATCCTCATCCTTGTCCTCATGCTCATCCCCTTCCCTGGAGTTCGGATCCGGGTCCGGGCCGCTGGATGGGTCGACAAGCTCGAGGAAGCGGTCAAGCTTGGTGGTGTCTTTGTAGTAGGGTTTACCGGCAAACCTTATCATGTACCTGAGAGTTGGTGGTTAGCTCATGTGCGTGTTTTCTATGCGCGTGCCTGTGGTGGCTTACTTCGCCGGGTGGTTTGTCCTGCCGCAAGCGCCGCAGTTCTTAATCTCCGACAGATCGCCTTTAGGAAGCTCTTCATTGTGGAGATATGGGCGGGCGCGGAGAGCCTTGTAGAAATCGGTTGTCCAGGCGGCCGAGGAAAACTTGGACGTCGCAAGGCCGCGGACCTCATCGTCCAGCTTATTCCATGCAATCCGGTACAGCTCATTCTCCTTCTCGGAGTACCCGGGGTTGATCTTGAGCTGCACAAGCCACTCTATGGCATCCCGGAAATGTTTCTTGAGCGGCCTGTGAGAGTGCATAGTGAACTCCAGGGGTATGCTCGTGTCCTCGTCAGGGGCACCGAGGGGGGCGTCGCTGTCGTCGACAATGAAATCATCCATGCTGGTGTCTGAATCGGCGTCGTCGGCCACTTTCTGTTTTTTCTTCTTGTTCTTCTTGCTGTTGCCATTCTTTCCGTCGGTTTTGGAGCCGGGGACACCCTCTTCATCATCCTCAAACTCTTCGAGAACTAGAATATCCGAATCGGTGTCATATATGCCTTTCGCCGGCTCTTCGTCCTCGGAAGATGGGGACTCGTCCTCCTCGTTGATAACCTCCCTGGCGCGCTTCCGGCGGCGCAGCTCCCACGCCTTTTCTTTCCGGGTAAGCGGCTTCCGTCTTGTCCGAATGGGTCTCGCCGAAGAGGGCGCAGGCTCTTCGTCACTATCTTCATCCTCCTCATTCCGGTGTTTTGCGAGACTGGGTGCCGCATCCGCCCGAATAAGACGACGCCGCTTGACGGATGAAGGGATGAGGGGCTTATCGTCACTGTCATCTGAGACTATGCGCCTCTTGCGTCTGGCCGCCGGGTTGGCAGGCGGTTCGTCGTCCTCGTCACTCTCATCGGGGTTGCTGTCATCATCTTTGCTAAGTGCCCGGTTGTTGACAAGCGGCTCGTCGTCCTCATCGCTCTCATCTGGGTTGCTGGCATGATCCTCGCTCGGCGACCCTCCACTTGACGCCGGGTCCGCCACCCGGCGCTTCTTGCCACGCTTCACCTTCCTCACTGGAAGTTTCATCACGTCATCGTCCTCATCCGCTTCCTCCGACGAAGACAATTCATCGAGAACCACCCTCTTCTTTCCCGCGCTCCCGAACACCTGAGACGAGTGCATGAAAGAAGACGGCGGGGCCATGGGCGAGCTCTTTGCGTGCTTGGCTGGCGAGCTCGACGCTGGGCTGCCCAACAAGCCCTTGTACTTGCTCTTAGCCTTGGGCGTTGTGATGGTGGGTCTCACCCGCGGCCGGCCTGGGTTCGCATTAACAAATCGCTCGGCAAACGTGGTAGCAGATGGAAAAACATAGAATCTTACCCAGGGTGGCTTCCAGCGTCTGCTGCTTTTCCTTTCGGCGCTTTACCATGTTACCATGATACTAGGTAGCAGTAAGGGAAGGAAGGGGAGATCGGCAGAGTCAGCCGTTGCTCTTGATATCGAGCTGAATAATTACACATATCAGTTTCGCATGAACTGGAGAAGTGCGCCCACTGTCTCACAGCCAGACGGAAAGCGGCAACCTTCAATGTCTCAAGGCCGGACCCGAGACAGAGGCCTGATTTCAGAATGCTTTGGGCGTCAACATCCATCGGGGCCACTCACCAAAAAATGCGGTCTAAATACCAAATGCAGCCGGAGATGTCGAATGCGGCTAAGAAGTCGTGGGGCAATTAAGAGCTGTCAGATAAACTTAAGCTCCAAAAATGACATGGTAGGAGAGACGGCTGCGAACTTCAAAGCCCAAAAGTGGGCAGAAGACAAGGTGCTTGATTGAAACCCAGAATTGAACTTCAAGCTGGCAGGAGCGAGTTCTCGGCTTTGGTTGAGATAGGTACCTTTTGGAACGCACGGTGGAATGACGGACGATGAACGGGAAGGTGCTCCTGCGATGCACGGTTCGGCGCGGTGGGCGAACGCGACAGCACGTGATCTCGCAGATGGTGAACGAAGAGCATCATTGATGGGGTTTCGGTCACCGACAGTTTACAGAAGGACCCAACCGGCATATCAAAAGGGGAGCAACACTGCCTTGAACCATCACGGTATTATTCTATTCCTAAATGTCTTGCATTAATCCCTTCACCAACCCCCAGACAACCGGCTATTCATTCATTCCCCTCTGCGCCGCTGCCCACCTGCACCCCCCAACGCCGGCTCTCCAATTTCGTCCTCAACTCCGGACTACATCAAAATATGTAATCGAAAACACATTATGTGAGTCATAGACTCCTGCAACAACAACCTTGACAAAGAGAGTCTATACAAGGCGAGATCCTGACACCCTCAGCCCCTTTAAAGTCGCCTCAATTGAAATACCTTATGTACACTGGAACCTCGCCAACTACCGAAGCTGCTCCTTGGCGTCTTGCACCCCACGAGCTAGGACGTCTTCTAGGTTCCACCTGGGCGGCTTGATAACACCCTCAAGGCCGTTGGCCTTGCGCCACTCCGTCTCCATCTCGGGCGTGACGCCCTCAGGCAGCGGCTCTTGGCCGCCCGCAATGCCGGTCGAGTACTTGAGCTGCAGGATGTCGCCAACCTCGTCGCAGGCTCCCAGGATGCGGTCCAGGTCCTCCTTGTTGTGCGCCGCCGAGAGACAGAACCGAGCGCGAGAGCTGATGAGAGGCGTCGCGGGGTAGCCGACGACAACGACCGAGATCTTGCGCTTGAGCATTTCGTGGCTGAAGGCCGCCATCTTGCCGGGATGGTACAGCACGATGGGGATAATGGGCGAGTCGTCATTGCCGTATGTGATGAAGCCGAGGCGCTTGAGTCCGAGCCGGAGGTAACGCGAGTTGAAGGCGAGGCGCTGCAGGCGCTCCTCGCCCTGGCCGGGGGCGATCTCTCCCGTGATCATTCTAAGCGAGGTGAGAATCTGCATCAGGACAGACGGGGTCGGGGATTCGCCGAGCAGAGTAGCCGCGTTGGTCATCCTGAGCATGTCGATGATGTGCTTCTCGCCCGCGATGTAGCCGCCGTTGGCGCCGAACGACTTGGTCAAGGTTCCCATGAGGATGTCGCACTCGGCAGGGTCAATCCCAAAATAGTCGCAAACACCGCGGCCTCTCGGGCCCAAGGCTCCAATGCTGTGCGCTTCGTCCACATAGAGGAAGAACTTGTACTTCTTCTTGAGGGCCAGAACGCCGGGGAGGTCAACCATGGTGCCCTCCATCGAGTAGAGACCCTCGACGGCAACCAGGATCTTCTTCCACGGCCGGTGCGTGCGCGGCTGCCCCTGGGAGATGGCCTCGCGCAGCCTCTTCTCCAGGTCCTCCATGTTGTTGTGCTTGAATGACCGGATGACGGCGCCGGAAAGACGGGCACCGATGCGGATCGAGGCGTGGTTGAGTTCATCCGAGATGATGAGGCATCCCTTAGAGACCAGGGCGGGGAAGGAACCGGCATTCGTCACGAAACCCATGGAGAACACCATGGCGGCAGGCTTGCCGACGAACTGGGCCACCTCGCGCTCCACCTCCTGGACCAGCTCGGATGTGCCGGAATCGGCGCGCGGGCTGGCGTAGCTGAGACCGCTCTTGCGGACGCACTCCTCGACCGAGTCGGCGCAGGGGCCTTCGGACTGGGCAAAGCCCAGGTAGTTGTACGAGCTCACGTTGAGAGTCTGGGTGTAGGTGCCTGTGTACTTGTAGGTGCGGTTGAAGTCGTCGGACTTGCGGTCGATGAGGGTGATGTAGCGGCCGGGAACACCGGTCGTGGGTCTGGCAAAGCAGTCGTCGAGGCGGAGCTTCAACCTCCTGACGTAGAAGTTGTCAAAGTCGTCGTTGAGCGGGGCGTAGCCATTGTGGACCTTGAGGCTCTGGTAGTGTTTCTTGTCTCCAAAGCGCTTGCCAAAGAAGTCTCTCGCGTGGCCGAAGAAGATCAAAAGCAGGTAGCTGATGTAGGTGGTGAGGACAAAGTAATAGGGCGGCTCGTCCTCGATCGGGGCCTCCAGCGGCTTGCCCTGGTGGGCGCTGACGTAGAGATGCTTCGAGTCGACCAGGGGTCCGAATTGCGCATCGCGGCGCTCCTGCAACCTGGCCTCGTCGGCGGAAGGAGGCTCGAACAGGGTGGTGGGAGTCTCGTCCGTGTTGAGCTCGCCGGCATTGGCGGCCGACAACGAGATGGTCGGGAGAGGACCGGGGGACGCTGTCGTCTGGGGTGACACGACTTGGTGGTGCATCGCTTGCTGCTCCTTTGATTTGGACGAGAAGAAGCCGGCAAGACGGTTGCCCTTGGACTGCGAAGGCCGTCGCTCGGCTGCCCTCTCAGACTGTGGCATGGCGGACGTTGAAAAAGGATTTGAAAGCTTTCGAGGCATCGCTGTGGGTGGGCGCGGGCTCCAGGAAGGTGAATCGCAAGCGGGCACTCAGGCGCTGATCACAAGAGCGCTGTTCGAGATAGATAGCACCAATTAACGCTGTAGACGCAAAGGTCAGCAAGGTGTCTCGGTAACTAAAATGCGCAGGAGCCGATCCGGCAGAGCCGTGGGCGCCTTGGGGTCCGGCGTCGAGGGCCTCAGCGGTGAAGGAATTCCTGGCGCAGCAGGAAGGACCAGCCCCCTTTGCCGCTCCACTTGCGCGCACTGCCGTCGGATCGAGACCGCGAACTGAGGGTTTCCAACCCGCAAAAAGATCCTAACCAAGCCCAGCAGGGCGCACGAGAAAAACCGACTTACTCGAAGAGACACTCGGGAACTTGTCAACTTGAGTGCGAGAGTCTCCAGTGAGAGTCGTTGATAAGACACCTTCACACCGCGGCTGGGATGGCGTGCCAAGCACTGCTGAAAGCTTCCGCGTCCGACGAATGAGAAGTCGCAGTCGATAGCTGCAAGGGACGATACGGGCGGATCGAATGGGTGCTTGCGGGAGCAGCTATCGACGGGGCTCTCGAGAAGAGAAAGGAAGGAAAGGGACCTCGCGGCCCAAGTCGCCCTCGCCCTGAAATCTGGACGGTTGCGCGAAAAGGGGGTGCTTGTCTTCAGGGGTTTGTCGGAGGGGGCAAGAACAAGAGACGAAGTTCGAAAGGGTTCAGACAACGGGCGAGCGCGAGGTGGACATGCAGAGGATTTCAGGGAAACGGATTTGGGTAGGGCCTCAAGGTTGAGCGAATCGGGGTCCCGGGGACTGGGTGCAGTGGGGCATCTCCCTCCCGTGTCCCCACGGTGCAATTTGACGACCAGCCCTGTGCCTCCTGCTCGTTGGACCACCACTGAAGACCCCTGACCGGTTTTTTTAGTCGCTTCCTCAGTGCCGACGGGTCCGGCTGCGACTCTGGATCATCAGTCATATCATGGTGATGGATGCGCAGGCGATCATATCATTTCTCCGTCGTTCCCGTTAGTTACTGGCGGTATTCGAAATCCCGGCTCGCGAATGGTTATACAAGTGTACATAGGTAAGATGCTCTGTACGTGTACTACGTAGAACAACAACCACTCTTTACTCCGCAAGCGGCTTGAAGCGCTCTCGTAACGGGAGCTCCCGGCACAAAGACCCGTCGAGTTCCCTTCGCGGGTAGATATCCCGCGAACAGCTCGGGCCTGAGTAACATCCCATTGGGTAAAGCGAGGTCATTGGGATTGCGGTGATGAGTGGGATCCACGGCAATGAGCTGACTGTTTCATGGCAAAGGCCAGCAAAGTTGAGATAAGGTAGTTCATCAAACAATGCGCGGGGAAGAAAAGTCACCGATGGCACGATACGAGGGTCGATGGGAGGGCGGTGTGGTTGAAATGCCTGATGACATACCTGATGACATGGTGACATGGCTGATCGGATGCCGAGGGGATCGATTCGGACCTGTCGTTGCGGCATTGAGTGCAGCGATCCCACCAACCCGGAAGACCCGGGACTGGGCTCAACGCCCGGGTGAGGTGTCGCATCCGCGAATATAAGCGAGCGCGGCCTCCTGGGCTCACCTGGCTCGCCTGGCTCAGCTTGGGCAAGACCAACAGCCCGGCGATCATCTTGGAGGAGACTGATCGACCCTGTGTTTCTGCTTCCAGGTTGTTTGGATCGGGCCTTGCCAAACATCGTTTAATGAACCATTCTTAATTCTTTTCTTTCCCCTTTTGCGTTTCGCCATTCCCTTTCTTCTTCTTTCTCTCGCTTCTACCTCTGTCCCGTTTTCTGCATGTGGACGGCCACGTACGAAATCCATGCCTGCATTCCGTACAATTTTTTCCGAGGGCGCGCGCTCTCAGGATGGGCAACCTGAATTTCACTCACACCTCAGCACACTACGGAGCACAGAACAGATGATTTATCATTCAAGGAGGTCCGGTGGAGCTGCTGTGTGCAGCTGCACCCTGCCACCAGCAGCGGGCCAGGCCGGTACCTGCATGACAGAGCCGACAGAGCGCAGCGCTGGGCCAGGGCAGCTCTGGGCCAGGTGGGCGGGATGCCGCCGTCTGCAGAGTGGCAACTGTCGGCTTTGACCGGCCTCGGGCCCTCCCTGGAGCGGGTCAAACCCCCATCGGAAGTCGGGACTGGGATTTTGTTGGCTCGGCAGGGACCTCGGGCAATGAGATCTTCTCATCTCTGGGGCTCAGTGGACTCCTCCTGTTCATCGCAAGACCGTTGCGGTAGATCCCGGCAGCCGTGGGGGCTCTCTTCCGCACACACACTCCCCAACAGTTCCCCGGACTGTGGTTCCGATCGTCGGACTCGCTGCATGCCCGTCTTCAAGTAACTGTGTGTTCTGTGCTCAAGTCTCAAGTCTCTCTCCAACCCATCGCGAGACGGCGTCTCACAAGCCCACCCACCACCCCTTGCACAACCACAAGTGTTCCGTAACCCGACTGCAGCGCTGCCAAAATGACGGCCCCCGAGCTCTGGAGACACGGGAGCCCCGAGGCGACCCAGATGTGGAAGTTCACGGAGCACATAAACTCCAAGTATGGCCTGGACCTCAAAGACTACCCGGGCCTCTACAAGTGGTCCGTCGACAATGTGGCCGACTTCTGGGCTGAGGTCTGGCACTTCGCCGGCATCAAGGCCTCCAAGCCTTTCGACGAGGTGTGTGGTGACCTGTAGAACTGCCCCGTTTCCCCTTTCCCCTTTCCCCTGTGGCCCTTGGACCTCCGCTAAACGCGCTCCCCAGGTTCTGCCGTCCAATGCCCCCATGTTTCCCAGGCCGGACTTCTTTGCTGGTGCTCGCCTCAACTTTGCAGAGAACCTCCTGTTCCCGGCCAATGCTGAGGTCAACGAGGCGGCCACGGCCATCATCACGGCGACTGAAGACGAGAGCCACCTCACCGAGACCTCCTGGGCGAACCTCAGGGACCAGGTCCGCCGCTGCTCCAACGCCCTACGCGCTGCCGGCGTCAAGGAGAATGGAGTCGTGGCTGGCTTTGTTGCCAACCACGTGCAGGCACTAGTCGCCCTCTTGAGTGCCGCCACCATCGGTGCTATTTGGACCGGCATCAGCCCGGACAACGGCGTGAGCGCAGTACTCGACCGCCTGGTGCAGATCAGGCCCCAGGTTCTCTTTGCCGACAATGCCACCCTGTACAACGGCAAGGAGTGGTCTGGCAAGGCAAAGACCCTTGAAGTCGTTGAGGAGTTGAAGAAGCACGGCCTCGAACAGGTCATCGTCATCAGGGGCATCAGCGATGCCGAGACGGGATTGGATGAGATCCGCGCGAAGGGTGTCCAGGCGGAGGAGTACGAGGCCTTCCTCAACTCGTAAGAACTCTGTCCCGTCAGCGGTATTTGTCTCGTCTAACTCTTCTCCCAGAGCACCAAACTCGCCCCTTAATTTTGCCCAGCTCCCCCCCTCTCACCCCCTCTACGTCTTGTACTCCAGCGGGACCACCGGCCTCCCAAAGGCGATCGTCCACACCGCGGCTGGCACCCTCCTCCAGCACAAGAAGGAGCACTTTCTGCACTGCTCGCTCTCTCCCACGTCCCGCATGCTTTACTACACCACCACCTCGTGGATGATGCACCACTGGAGCGTCTCGGCCCTCGCCTGTGGCGCCTCCCTCGTCCTCTACTCGGGCTCCCCCTTCAAACCCCACGGCTACCTCTCCATCCCGCGCCTCCTCTCCTCCCTCCGCGTCACCCACTTCGGCACCTCCGCGGCCTACTTGACCACCCTTGAAGCGAACGACGTCCGCCCCATCGCGGACCCCACCCTCGACCTGTCCGCGCTCGAGGCTATCTACTCCACCGCGTCTCCCCTGCCGCCCTCCACCTTCGCCTTCATTTACACTGCGTTCCCCGCCACCGTCAACCTCGCCTCCATCACGGGCGGCACGGACATCATCTCCCTCTTCGGCGCCCCCTGCCCCCTCCTCCCCGTCCTCGCCGGCGAGGTCCAGTGCGCCGGCCTCGGCATGGCCATCGGCGTCGTCGACTCGGCCTCGTCCCCGGAAGACCCGCAGCCCGTCGAGCCTAGCGACGCTCCCGGCGACCTGGTCTGCATCAGACCGTTCCCCTGCCAGCCCCTCACCTTCTTCGGCCCCGGCGGCGAGGACAAGTACCGCGGCGCCTACTTTGAGCGCTTCCCCGGCCTGTGGCACCACGGCGACTTTGTGCGCATGGACCCCCGCACCGGCGGCCTGGTGATGCTGGGGCGGAGCGACGGCGTGCTCAAGCCCGCCGGCGTGCGGTTCGGGAGCGCCGAGATCTACAATGTGCTCACGCGCTTCTTCGCCGCCGACGTCGAGGACGCCGTCTGCGTGGGCCGGCGGCGCGAGTCGGATCGCGACGAGACGGTGTGTCTGTTCGTGGTGATGGCGGCCGGCAAGGTGTTTGACGAGGGCCTGCGGAGGAGGATCGTGGACGTGGTGCGGCGGGAGCTGAGTCCCAGGCATGTGCCGGGGGTGATCGAGGAGGCCAAGGGGGGCGTGCCCAAGACGGGGAATGGAAAGAAGATCGAGGTTGCTGTGAAGCAGATCCTGTCCGGGATGCAGGTCAGGACGAATGCCAGTGTGGCCAACCCGGAGGCCCTGGATTGGTTTAGGGACTGGGCGAGGAAGGCGAACGAGGTGCTTCCGAACTAGGGTGGAACGAGTGTCTCAGCAGGTTGACCCTTATAGAGAAGTAAAAGATAGAGGTAGCAATGTTAGGATTGGCTATCTAACAGATCCTTAATATTTAATACGAGCTTGTTCGTCTACCTTGGTGTCTGAGGCTTTACGTTTATTGCACAAGTCAGCTTCAAGTGGAGAGATGGTTTGCAGTGCCTCTGCTGTCATGGCTCCGGTTCAAACACTGACTGGTGTGTATGGCACTTGCTCAAGACATCACTCTTTTTTTTTGTCATTCTCTCCCTTTACCGAAGGGACTGCTGCTCCACCCTGATGCACTTCAAGTAAACTCCAATCCAGCGCCAGGCTTGAAGCCAGAGTACGAGGAGAACACTCCAGTACCTCAGCTGGCAATACAACAATAGCTACCTAGCAACGAATACTCGAGATACCCTTGGAAACAACTGGTATCGTCGGGAAGGCTCAAAAGAGATGTCCTCCCCTGCCTACCCCTTTTGCTCTTAGACCCCCTCGCAAAACATTGGCCGCATAGCAAAATGCTATCGTAAACCAGCTTCAACGCCCCCCCAAAAAAAACACCGCTTAAATAATGAAACTGACCTCCCGCTTTTCCCATTTTTGAAATCCGTCGTCAAAAAGATAAATCATACCGAAACCGTCACAGTACATTTTCCGTGCCTTCTTTTTTGTGTCTCGTTCCCTCACCGCCAAAAACCAACATGAGCAAAAAGCAAGGCCACATCAGAACCCATTGGCATCCATGCCAAAGTTATGGTGGTCCATGGGATCCATCGCCATGTACTCGAGCAGATCAATGCCGCCCACATTGACGCCCTCGGCCGTCATCGACACGGCGTTGTTGTCAATGTTTTGGAAAAAGGCGGGGCCCGTCGGAAGATACCACATCTCGTTGTTCGGGTTCGCCCAGTCCGGGTTATCAAAGAGCCCGCCATCGGCCAGACCGCTGTTGTTTCCGTTGTTCCCGTTGCCGGCGTTGTTATTGTGGTTGTTGTCGAGACCCGTCGTCGCGGCGGGGGTGGACGGGCCAAACATAGATGCCGACCCCGTGGGATAGGGGAAGTTTCCGGCCGTGAGGTCCCAAGGCGTGGCCGAGATGTTGGCTGGGGTCGTGGAGCGCTCTGCACCCATGTAATTAGCGCCATGTTCGGCATCTGTCTTTTGAGAATCGAAGAGAAACTTACCAGGGCCGGGGCCCTCTCTCAACTTGAGCCACATCTCGTGGCCGTGACTCGCGTGGGCTAGTCCGTTCATGCCGCCGCCGTTGGCAAGATCCGCATGCGTCGCGCCGGGCGACCTGCCGTCCGCCGTTGACACGGCCGGCGGTGGAGCGTAGATGAAGCGGTTCCTCAGCCGGCTGGTCAGCGTCTCGAGCATGTCGGCGAAGCGGATGCCCAAGTGGACATCGTCGACGACGCAGTTCCTGAGCGCATCGACGGTCCGATCCATCAGGTGAATGCTCATCTCGACGTCCGATTTGGGCGCGCCAAGCGCAAATGTCTTGAGCAGAAACATGGCGCCGCTGATGATGCGGAAATAGGTCCGCACGGGCGCGTGCTTGAGGTAGTCCCCGGGAAGCAGGCCCTCGACGACGGTCCGGAGCAGGTTTCGGCTGCCGTTAACAACCTCCCTCACGTACTCTTGGTCCTCGGCACCGAACCCGCCCAGCTGCCCGAGCGGGAGTCTGCCGTAGTAGTTCTGCGTCTGCGGCGACAGTTGTGGACCCGAGTGGCCTGATACGCTCCCGCCTGGCCCCGAGCCCCCGCCGGCATTACTAGTGCACCGCTCGACGACGGCCTGCAGGGAAAGCGAGTTGACATAGATCCGGACATACTCGTACTCGATGGTGAGAATGTGCCGGATGAAGGGGGGCAGGCGGAAGCGTTCAAACTGATTCCACCACTCCTTCAGCATGGGTTGAAAGTCTTTGAGCGATTCAATGTATTTGCCGCTCTGGATGATCTCCGTCGTATGCTTTCGGGACCTGAAGAGCCTCTCATTGCCCAAATGCATGGCGTTGCTGATGCCCGCCCAGCAGTGGATGATCTGGTCGTCGAGCTCCAAGTCGGGTATGTAGTTGAACGTGTTCGACAAAGACGACGGATTCGTCCCGGGTGTGGTGCCCTCGACCGAATGCCGCCTCCTCCGCGACACAGCGGGATCTGACTTCCGCAGCCTCTCTGGAACCATGTTGGTCCAGCCCAGACGGCCGGCGAGCTGGCTCAAATAGATCAAGAGCAGCCTCTTGATGCGATTTGCCCTCAGCCTGTACGACTCATCCTCATACTCGGGGCGGGTGATGGCACCGGCGGCAAGCAGCTCGTCAACATCATCAAAGACACCGAGCTCATAAGCCAGGCCCATTCCCGTGCTCAACAACATCCAGCACATGCGGTCGCTCCTCCACGCCGGCTCCAGCCAGCTCTCAATCCTCCGGCCGCCAAACCCGGCCGAGGGCTTCTGGTTCCCGTCGAGGCTGTCAGGGCCGGGTGGATCATATGAGGGCAACATGAGCTCATCGGTTGCTTCGTTCGGCGGGAAGTGGAGCGCCCGCGGGTGCCATTCCGTCAGGATCATCAGGGACTCGATGGTCCCGAGCGTCCTCAGACTGCCCCTGCGGAGACCCCGCCAGGGGGCCGTGCTGGAGCTCTGCATATCCTCAGCCCCTGACCCACAGAAGCCGCCGCCGAATGCCTCTTGGCCCCAGACGACGCGCTCAATCATGCCCCTGAGGTATGTCCACAGCTGCTCATGGATGGCATGTGAACGGCAGTGTCCTCCGGTGCCGGGCATGCGACGATATCGGGACGCAATGGTCAGAAGCGTCACCGTGAGAATGGGCTCCTCTGTCAAAAGTGTCAAGTGGGATGCTGGGTTGTGGAAAGTCGGTGGTGAGATGGGGGTCAGCGGGGACAAGTATTTGTAGTAGCTGTGGCAGGTCAGTACGTACACCCCCATTAGGAACAAAACCTCCAGAGATTTCATGCTTACTAGTCAATGTAGTCAATTGCTTCCTGGGATGTGAACCAGCCCGCGCGCACAAAACGAAACCTTGCCCACGCCTTGAGCGCCTCGTTGTACCCAGGTTCGGCAGACGGATCGCGCTTCGTGAGCTCCGGGTCAATGGCCTGCTCAGCCGTTGGACCTCCTTGCCGCGACGCATGTCGGCTGTGGTAGGCCCCAGGCGTGATGGTGTTGGATGACTTGCGCGACTCGGCGTCGTGGAGAGCGTGGTGAGGACCGGATTGGGTGGTGCTACGTATCGGAGCCGGATTGTCGTCAGGCTTGTGCGACGCACTGTTTGAAAATCAAGAAAAATGTCAGTAACGCATCGGGGCATTCAGTCACATGGGGAGTAAAACTAACTTGTCGGTGGCGGCCTTGTAGAGCAGGTCCAGCGCATCGTGGGGTCCATACACCTCCCTCCGCATGACCGTCCTAGCCTCGAGGTTTTCGAGCGGGGTGTTGGGCTCGCCATTGCCAAACTCGCCAGTGCTGCTGCTGCGGACGCTCTTGGACGCATCGCCCGGGCGCCTCAACGGCTGCGATCGGCCGTGACTGCCGCCGGGAGTAAGTGGCACGTCGCTGTAGAGTCGGCGATCGATGGTGGCGGGTGGTGGCGAGGCGGCGCCGCGGAGCTGCTTGCGGCCATTGCGGAGAATGTAGTCGTCCTGCTCCTGGTCATCGAAGGCGTCGTCGTCAACCTTGCGCTTGCGCCGGGTGGCGCTGAAATAACACTCCTTGCTCTCGCGGCGGCAGCGGACACAAGGGGGGTCGTGCGGGTCGTCGACGGAGCCGAGGTCGCAGCGCACCTTGCGGCGGCGGCAGGGGATGCAGGCCTGGTAGACGCGCTTGTGCTGGGCCTGCTGGGCCTGCTGGGCGGACAGCGACGACGGCGTGCCTTCCGACGCACCGGGTCCGGATCCGGCTCCACCGCCCCTCGCGGAGGGCGGAGGAGGATGGGCGGGGCCCCCCGCGGACGAGACGGACGAGGCGGCAACGGGCGAGATGGGCGACACGGACGAGATCTGCAGGGAAGGCGGGCCAAATTGCGACATGGCGGGCAAAGCAAGTCGGAGGGGCCGAGAGGGCGCAAACGTCGCTTGCTCGTTCGTTACGGCGTGCCTGGGTCTGGAAGCATGAACCCGCGAACCCGCTGCGTTTGCTTGTCGTGTCGGCTGGACGCGGTTTCCGGTGGGTGAAGACTCGAGAAACTGGGGAACGGGCCAGCTTTTGGGGCTAGTTGAGGGGTCTTGGCTCTTGAGATCGAGTCCCGGGATGACGCTGGCTCGAGGCTGGTTGGGGCCTTCCCTCGCTGCTCTGGGGCGGGGCACAGCTGCAGCAGCGACCCACGAGGGGGTTCGTGGGGCACGCGCCAGCCTATCACAGCCGAGGCCTGTCAGGGTGGCAGCTCCAGTTTCCTCCAGTTCCCCAATCTCGACGGGGCTCGAACAATGGATGTGGATTTTTCTTAGCTCACACTCAATTGCCTGTTCCCTGCTGCTGTCTGTATCTAGACCTCGATGGGGAAGGTGTCGATGCACGCTGGAGTCGATGCCAGGACTGAGGTTGACAACCTGACGACGCGCCTTCTCGAGGGAACGAGAATTGGATTGTGGCTGTCGAGGGACCGTTTTCCCATTGTTGCCGGTGTCGGGGCCTCCATCACTTTTTGTCTCACTTTGCGAGAAGCAACAATTGGTGCACGCCGCGGCACGCCGAGAAGCCTTCGCCAGCCACAGCATGGCCCATGTCGAATGGGAGTGTGGATCAGATGCAGCCCAGGAAGGCTCCATCTGCCGGGATCCAGCGGTGATAAGATGAGACGGGACTTTCACCCCGCGTGACATGGGAAGCCCATTGTGCACATCAACAACACCACCGAGACCCAATACGAACATCCGGCTTTGCAATGCAATGGCTAGTTAGAGACGGGTGTCTATCCGAACCAGTTTTTTTTGTTCAGGTTCTTCCGAGGCACCGCCTGCTCACGAACAAAGCAGCAGATTCCAGTCGCAAAGATAACCAAGCCTCTGGGGGCCGAGTCCGTCGATACTGGAACCGTGGTCACGTTGACGCTGGTCACGCGGACTCCCAGGCCCATTCCTTCACCTTGCTCGGTGAGCACAAACGCAGAAACGGGTTCTCCCCTGAAGACGAACATGGCGGTGTGGTTTTGCGTATCGCGGAGTATTTTTCTGGCCTCGTGAACCGCTGGTCATGGCGTAACCTTTGGACACCATGGTCCAGCCACATCAGCGAGGCTGCCCTCCATGTCAGGGACGACACACCTTCAGCACACCACCATTTTGGCCCCGACCCCCTGCGGCATGCAACCTATCTGTGTGATCCCGCCGACGGATTCCGCAGAAACCGACCCAACATCAAGATGTGCTCACGTGGTTCAAAACGCTCCTTACCGCAAAGGCTACCTAGCGGCCGACGAAAGGGGGGACAGCAGCACTCATGCATCAAGCTCAGGCACACCCCAGCCAGCGCCCATCTTGTGTAACTCACTTCACCATGACCGTCACACAAGAGAGAGGGTCAAAAACCCACCACGTCGCGGCGTTGACAAGTCTGCAGGGTCAAATAGAAAGCCACCCATCTACTCTGTCTAAGATGGAGAAAACTTGCTGTGCTCTGCAGCGAAACTCGGCAGTAAAGCTCAATGCTCCGTCCGGGTGACCGGCAGAAACCTGTAGCAGATGCCAACCAATGCTCCGAGCCAATGCAAGATGAAGGAGGCTAATGGATTGGCAGGGCCATCATCAGTCTGCCGGCCGACACACCCAGGGTGCGACGACGGACCATCCATCCAACCAATGCTTTTCCACAACCACCCTCCCAGACGCCAGACGCCGTTGAATGCAGATGTGATGGCCTGTTGCTCAGGCAACGATGACGCCCTGCTTGACCTACACGTGTGTCCCACCGGTCAGCAACCACGGAGGATGCGGAAAGAAGCAAAACGGGGTGGGAAATGGCCTACCAGGAACTCCCAGAGCATCTTCAACAGCCCATCGGGCAGGGTGTAGAGATCGACTGAGAACTCGCCCGCGTCAATGTTGTTCTGGATGTATGTGTTGTCATCCTTGTGGTCGTGGACCATCTGGATGACCTGCAGGAGGTCGTCCTCGCCGAGCTTGATCAGGCCATCCGCCATCTTCTCGACGTCGTACGTCTTCTTCTTCTTTGCGCCGTCAACCTTCTTGAGTTTGCGCTCCTCGTCCGAGGGCAGCGGGCCCGTCTCGCGGAGGATCTGCTGCAGAGCCTGCGAGGGGTTCTTGAACGTGATGGTATGAATGTTCTCGTACTGCGCCGCCGCAAAGTTCAAGTCGTGGACGATGGTCTGCTTGCCGCCCTTCTCGGTCGTGAAGAGATCAATGCTCATCTCGAACTCGCCCCAACCCTCGTTGGTGCACTTGAAAGGCGGATCCATGAACGCTGCCAGAAGTGTCAGCTGCCCATTCCCTCCTAAAAAGGGGCCATCGCAGATGCGCGCATACTCTGCATGGGGTTGGCAAACGAGGGGTGGAGATGGTACACCGCCTTGGTGAAGCAACGAGCCGCCTTCTCCTTGCCATCTTGGTCGAGGACATAGATCTCGACTGTCCACTCTTTCATGGGAAAGCCCTCATTGACGGCAGGCTTGTTGCTATCCGACACTGTCAGCATCGCCATCTTCCTCCTTGCGCCCAGCGCATGCCGTTCGATTGGACCGCTTACATGTTGTGCTGCTCTGTGACAACCTTGATCTTGCGCTATAGGTGAAATCGCATTAGTACACCTGCTGCCTCCCCGGCTACCCTTCTTTGATGCTCCACTCACCTCAACAATCATCTTGAAGACGCCGTTCTTCTTGCTGGCGGTAGAAGTGGTAGCGCGAGCGCCAGGAGTGCCGACGACAATCTCGGCGTCGCCTTATTCCGTGAGCGTTAGTTTATAGGTATTCCCCCCAAATGAAAGAGGTGCAATTGTGTATCAAAAATGATGAGAGCGGCTCAAAAACACGCGCTTGGCCAATGTCTTGCCAGCACCAAATTCGCAAAGCCGCCTGAGAAGCGTCGTCGACACGAGACTGTCAAGATCTGATCGCGCAAAGGGAGAAAAGCAAATCGCAGACGCGATGTGGTATAACGTCAAAGGGCGTGCTGTGAATGCAAGGAAACTGGGTGTGGCGTGGCGGAGAGAAGCTGACACGACCCTGGGCTTCACGTCACGGTTGCGGCGTCGACGAGACGCGGAGCAACCTGCTTGAACGACTCGCTGGGCTTCAGTAAATGAGCTTGGCACCCACCTGGCTGTGGCGCACGGCGCGCCGACTTGGCACGGCGGACAGGCATGATTGTGGCGGTGCAAAGATTGCGAGAAAGTTGGCCGTACGAATGAACCGTGCGAATCGTTGATCGCACAGTGGTGTGGTGGTGGTTGCTCGCAAATTCCGATTTCGAGCTTGAAACACTGGAATGAGAACGCAAGAGAGTGGGAAAAGGCAGAAGGGAAGGAGGCAGGAAAGGAACTGACCCACGGTGCCTGTTCAGAATCCAAAGCGCCGGCAGCGGGCGGGTCATTTTTACATTGTTCTCTACTTTCCTGCGCCAACACAGCACCGGTTTTCCTTCACGTTCCATCTCTCTTTCTTCAAAGTTCAGACAGACAAACGCCCGCCTCTCACTCGCCGCTGCTACAGGATACGGGAACTGATTGGTATTTCGTCTATTTACAGCTATTTTGGCTGGTTTTCTCTTCCCGGGGGGAATATCCTCTCCTACTCTGGCTGGATGGGTGGTGCTGCTGGAGTCGAGGGGTTGCGGGGTGGGGGTGTTGTGTCCATGTGTGGTCCTCATCATCCTCTGCCTCCCCAGGGAGACGGCGTGTGGTGGGTTAGGAGGGTTGGTGCTTGTTTCCTGAGTTCATCGTTTTCCTTAAACCATCAAAAACCCGCCCGCCTTACGCAGTCTCCTCCTTCTTCTCCTCCTCAGTCACCTCCTCCTTCTTCTCCTCGTCCTCTTCCTCGGACTTCTTGAACACGCTCTCGTTCTCCTTCTGGGCCTTGATGAAGGCATCCTTGAACTGGTTGGCATTGTCCGAGTTGGCAAACCGGATGGCCAGGGTGAGAGCCTCAGGCTCGCCCTCGCTCACATCGGCCACGACGTTCCAGACCCAGCTCCTGTCCGATCCAACGTTGGGAGAGAGCTTCATCTCGGGGACGACTATGACAAGTAAGCTTCCAACACTTCTGCTGACAAACAGGACGTCGAGCACACGTACCATAGTGGTTGGCGCAGACCTTGAGGGTCTTGTCGCGGCGCATGACCAGGCGGGTCTTGCCGTTGTCGCGGTGCTTGAGCAGGCGCACATCGCCGGTACCGCGCTCCTTCCACTCGCGCGTATCGGCCACGTACTTGAAGAGCTTGGCGCGCATCTTGAAGACCTGCTCCTCCATCTCCTCGTTGGTCTTGGTCTCGACCTTCTCGGTCAGGTGGATGACGGGCTCGAAGTGGACATCCTCGGACTCGGGAGCCTCGTCCTGCATCACAGTTTCTGTTAACACCTCCCTCCTCAGCCGTCTCTCGCACGGCGCGGGATGGGGAAACCAACCTCCTCGCCCTTCTCGGCGGCGGCGGCGGCGGCAGCCTCGCGCTGGGCCTTGGCGCTGCCAGAGTTATCGCCACGGTCCTCATCCTCCTCCTTCTTTTCCTTCTTGGCGCCACCGCCAAACATGGAGAAAACCGAAGAAGTGGTCATGGGCTTGACCTCGGCGGCGGCAGGGGCGGGAGTCTGCGACCCGAACACAAGATGCGTTAGCCGAGGAGCGTCCTCAAGAATCCCCCCGCATCCCCCTCCCCAGGACTGGCGGCTGCACATACCTCCTGCGTCTCCTCGGCCTTAACCTCAGGCGCCTTGACCTCCTCGAGGGGCTTGTTGTCGTTCTCGGCGGACATATTGGCGGCTATGTTCTTGGAGAAAGCTGTCTGGGTACTAGACAAAGCATGCCGCATTAGCAACAGTCGCGATCTGTTGTGGCAACGATCATCTCGTCGCGTGCTCGTCCCGGTCCTCGTCCCCCGCCATGGCACCGTTTGGGCTCGGCCGACGGGGTCGATTCCAAAATGAAATGAGTGCGGGGTCGTTTGCAGCGCGGGGCAGGAGCGCGCCGGAAAAACCAAAGTGAAATAAACATACCGGATGCTGCAAAGTTCGTGGAAATCGGGGATAGCTCGGATGCGATGTGCCTTGCCGTGTTGCTCTTGGGTTTGCTAGAAGAGGTCTGAAGGGTGGAAAGTGGATAAGGTTGCGGGTAGGCAGCAGGTGCTTGTGGTGTTGCAAAGACTGCCCCTCACTTCCTGAAATCAACAACTGCCCAAGAGAAATTTGGCATGGGGGCGGGCCAGAGCGGGACCTGACAGCCACCGCTGAAGATTCTGATTGGGCTGGAATGACCCTGGTTACAGGCATATTGGGCTTGTTTTGGGCAGGACCCTTTGTTTTCTTCACCTGATGCAGGACCTAGCCTCCTAGCGAACCGCTGGATCAGCAGAATGCAATAACGAAGGATATGCATTCTCCCGAACCATCGCGCGAAGGCGACGACTTAGTTGGTTCCAACTTTCAACACACTGCCAGTGTTATAGCCCGTATATTGCTCTCACTAGCTCTAACCTCATCTCTCTTCCTCTGGTCGGTTGGAGCAAACCCAGTTAATCCGGCGCTCTTGTGTGCCACGCAGCCCAAAGATGTGGTGATGAAACCGGAGCCGCTGGTTGATAGATACAGCAGTCTCTCTCGTTGGGACATTTCGGGAAAGAGATGAAGATGGCCCTTGACATAACATATCGAGTCTGAGCAAAGTAAAAGCAAAAAACTTCCCCTGAGAAAACTCCAGTCCAGATTCCCTGTCCAGCCCTTGATCCTGGGGCAGCCATGAGAGGCAGGTGTTCCCTCCCCGTCCGTGTACCGCCCGATAAACCCCACCCAAACAAAAGAACAATGCTGATTAGAAAATGGTAGCGACTACACGCCTCGCATCAACTTCTTCCACGTCTTCTTCAGGCCACCGCCATGCGAGGTCAAGTCGTTTGCGGTTTCGTCATGGATGGCACAATCTTTCTTGCAGGGCCGAGATCGAGATGTCATGCTGCCAAAGTCGAAGTACGCTCTTGTCTTCTTTGGGGAGTTGTTCTCCTTGCCTTCTTGACCGCCACGGAGCTCCTGGTGCATTTTCTTGAGGAAGCGGGATCCGTTTTGTTCGTACTCGGCGTACTGGTCCGCCTTCCCCCGCATCTTGAGCCACCACAACCTGGACGCAATCTGTGCCTGGATGACACCGAGCCGAAGCTCTACACCGAGTGCGTTGGCCAGCTTGCGCTGGGCAGCCAGTTCCGCACGAACCTCACCCGTGACCCACTCAATCGTGCCGGCCGTGTGGTTCCGGACAGCCTCCGAAGCGTGCTCCAGCACGGAGATGGCCTCGAGAGGTAGCCTGCGTGCATCCTCAAAGATTTGGTGGGCTTCCTCAGGCCGCCATACCTTTCCGAGTGTGTTCTGCAGTATCCTCAGGCCCGCCTCGAACGCCTCGGTGAGTGCTGAGGTGCCGAAGTCAACCTGGAATGTCTCGTTGATCTTGGGCCTGCGAGTTGTGGCCACGGAGACATTCAGCACGCCATACGCGTCCTTGGGATCGAGCTCGACAAGCACCCCTTCATCCACGGAGGAGAACTTTGTCTTGATCGCATCATCGCTGCGGCGAACGGCAATATCGATCGCGCCTCGTGCAAGCCACACTGCTTTGTTTTGACTGGGGATTTCCACCAGAAACTCCGTTGGGCTGTAAACCCGAACCGAGCAGACCGTGTTACCAGAGTTGACGGGCGCCTTGACCTCGGTGTCGGCAGGGACGGCCGACGGTCTGTCAGAGAGAAATCCGGCCAAAGATAAGGCAGATGCCAAAGTACTAGTTGATGGCTTCGACTGACTAACCTGGACGGTCTTGGTGGAGGTGACATTGATCACCACCGTTTTGGTAGATGTTGCCACCGGCGAGGCTTTGCTGGTCGTGAAGCCGGTCAATGGGGAAACACAAATGCCTGTGGGTGATGATTGCTGGAGGTGAGAGACATCTCCTGGTCGCAGAAGCCCGATCAAGGGGAGAAGGAAGTACGGGACAATCAAGGTGATGACCATGGGGACAACGGCGAACAGCCATCTCTTCAGGTTGTGGTGTTCGGCAAAAAGGGTGCAGGCCTGCTTCGGCATCTCAAAAGCTGCCCGCACCTCCGGCTCCGGCTCCAGTGCTGCGTCGTCAGGTGCGGACAAGCCAGTCAAATACGCCAAGTTGCGGTTCATCTGGCGGGCGTCGATATCGGCAAAAGACGCGTAGTCGATGGGGAAACGTCGGGGCACCATTCGCCGCTCGGGGTCTCTCGACTCCAAACAGAGGTGAACTGTGTGTTCGTCGATATACTTTCCCCAGGTAGGGTTGCGGAAATCCTGCTGGTCGGCAATGAAGATAGACGGCAGACCGTGCCGTTTCATGAACGACCATGCTGCATCTCTCGTCCGCTCGGCCTCGGCGTCGTCAAGTTCAGAGCAGTAGAAAACCGCAATGTGAGGTAGGTCCCATTTCGGCTCCACGACGTAGCCGCTTGGGGAGCAGTCAAATCGGTATGACTTGTCCTGGTCCACGGTGATGACATAGAGGGTTTCATCCGGGATCGTGCCACCTTCCCCGTGTGCCACTTCCTGAGCGGCGGTGCAGTGCTCCACCTTGATCTGGTAGTGAGACGCTTCCATCAGGTCAAGCTCGGGGGCTGGGCCGAACGACGAGATGGGTACGATGTTATACACGCCCTCACGGTGCCTGCTGAAGTAGTCCTGGTCATTGGACCCGTTCTTCGGCGATGCCCAGATTGCACTGCAGATCTTGAGCACAATGCTCCTCTGGGCGTCGGCCCGGCCCACATAGAGAACTCTCAAAGGTTCGTCCGTGGAGAGATAAGACTGCGACATGGTCTGGCGAATCGACGCGACCAGACGCTTGGGCGCGTTTGGCAAGTCCAGATCATGTGCAAGGGCGACAGACTCCTCCTCGCTGAACTCGCGCACGGCATGCTTGGCCGAGATGGTCTCCAGCAGAACCGGAATGTCGCCGTCTGGTTCTTGAAACTCGATGGAACGAATGACGACCCCTGACCCCTCAGTAGATGACCCGTACTCTAGGTTGCTTGTCGGGTTCTGAGTCGACGGGTTCTGCAGAGCTTGGTCGGCGTATCTGATCGAGGATGCATGTGATTCGTGGTCGGACTCTTCGTCAGAATCGGTCCTGAAATGGTCCTCGGACCCGTCTAGGCTGTGCACGTCATCCGCTGCGGGGGCAGTGAGCGAGCAAGTCGACTCGGTCAGGCGGTCATCGGGGCTCTCGCTGTCGGCACCATGGATGATTTCATAAGCCGAGTCGGCCAGACTGCTCGTGTCCGACATGTTCGATGGCTGCATGATGTCGGGAGAGCTGCTGGAAATCCAGTTGGCCAACTGTTGGCTCCCCTGCGGTCTGGGGAATCGAAGAACCGGAAGGGAAAGCGAAAGCTGTTCTCCTCGTGGTGGGAGAGGGGTATCGGCGGGCGGGTTATTGCTTGTCGGGGCGTCTTCACTGGAGCGAGATTCGCTGGTCTGCAGTTCCATAACGAAGGGAAAGCTGTCAGCCCCTGTGCTCAAGTCATGTCCTGCCGACCGATCGAGGCATGTGGATTCCGTGGTGCTCCGGGGTAGGTATTGCACTCGGAGCAGGAAGGAGGGGTCCCAACGAGGAAGGCGATGGGTGGGTTCTTGGGGAGGGGGTGCGGACAAATGGGAAGGAACCAGAGGCAGAAGGCAGTGGAAAAGGCGACTCGTGCGATTTATTAGAAATGAGAAAACTAACTCGAGGGCCCGAGGGCCTTTCTTTTCCCGTTGGGTTCGCTGGTGACGACAGGTGGTTGCAGTCGTTGGTTTGGGTTTCTGCCTGTCCGGCGGGCGAAGCTGCCTTAGACAGGCGGGGGTGGGGATCCGAGCATATGGTCAGGCACGGAAGCGCAGGTCGTGTCAACTCCTGAGCGAGTCCCGGGACGTGTCGTCAGATGCGAAGGGGCAAGGAGATCAAATCAAAGGAGCGACACTGCTGGTCGGGCTTCGTTGGTCCCACGCCGAAATAACCTTAGTCGAGGACGCAGCAGGACGGAAGCTCAAAAGGCAGCGATAACGTGAAGTTGCGGGGCAGCTCGGACATGGGAAGATGTCGGGACAAGCGTGTGGTGGGGGAAAATACATAGGGTAAATGTGATGCCTGTGCTGAGCTGAGCTTGGAGGGAGGCAATGAGGTCACCTGTTTCTTGTCTGCGCCTTTGGCTGGTGCCCTTTGTCGTCGGCGCTGGCTTGGTTGGGATGCAGTTCTTATCATTGGTACCAGGACCGCCCACACGTCCGTGTTAGTGATAAGGCAAGCTGGGAAAGCAATGGGCGGGGTGAGTGACGACGCTCAAGGATGGCCCGGGAGCTTGTGGGGACTCTTGGCTGGGCGCCCCGCCAACCTTGCCGGCTCAGTCAGGGCTGAAACAGTGGGGTGCACCAGGCAGCGACTGCCAACCGTGCCAACACAGCAAGGGCATGGCTCAGGTCTGTTTCTTTGCTCGTGACAGCAGCGAGGCGGCAGGTTGACATCGAGTTGAGTACTCCATTGTTTGCATTCCTTGAGCGCAGACTTACTGATACCATCATCGAGGAAACATTAGGCATTCAGGCAGCGTGGGCGTTTGCGGGGGGTCGACCACGTTCGTTGACTTGCTGGCGTTGTTGAATCGACCGTGTTTATCAACTCGCCCTTGCTCCACATCACCCATAGCACAACTCGGTGGACCTACCGAACCGTCGCTGAACTTGAACTAATTGACATCGGTAGAACAAGGCAAGAAGCAGACAACTGGTGAGATTTCTATCCGCCCAACAGTGCCCCAAGTTCTGAAAGTCATCATCCCGACCCAGAATTACAAGATAAATACAGCAAAAAAAGACACAGAGTAGATACAAAAGAAGACGGCCATAATGTACTCCTGATCCAACAGTCAAACTCCATGTAAAACCTGCGCATGTGGTATCTCTGCATGTGTCGCACCCCGCATCTTCCGGAACAGCATGTGTAGATGGACGAGTATTCCCGTGGCTGGACCACCACAGAACCCCCCTCCAGACGACGAGAACATCCCAGACTAGGCACTCAACAAAACCGGGAAAGCCTCTCCAAAAAATGCGGGCTACAGAATGCCCTGCTTAGCAAAGAGCTTCCTGAGATAATCCGTGTCAAAATCGTCCTCGTCTGGCATCATCTCGAGGATGCCGGTCAGGTTGGCAAACAGGTCGCCCTGGTTCCGATATGCCAGAATTGCAGGCACACCGGCATTGTCGAACTCGATGTCTTCGAAGTGCACCTTGACAAAGTGGACGGCGGGGTAGGTGGTGACGAGGGGAACGAGAGCAGACTCAATGGCTGCTGAAACGTCGCACTGTTTCCTCGGTTAGTCTCCGAGAGAGTGATGAAACGTGGCAGGGCCGGCACCAACCTCGTGATCGTAGACAAAGACGACGACCACCGTCTCCCTCCCGACCTTTTCGATCGCGTCGAGATACCCGAGGGCGTCCACGTGGTCGAAGCGGCCGTAGAGCCTTGCGCTCGGGCTCGTCCTCCGGTTCCGAACAGGGTTCCTGCTCTCCTCCTCCAGCTCACGTTTCCGGCTCTCACGCCATTGTTGCAAGAAGGCTTCCTCGTCCGGATCCTCGGCGCCGCTGCCGTCGCTCTCTGGCGAGCTGCCTCGGTCCTGTCGACCGCTGTCCAGGCCGAACACGCTGCGGCGGGCGGCGCGCACCCTCTCCTTCCATTTTGTTCGTCGGGCAGTCTCGTACGACCTGGCGTCGGCGATGACGCCCTTCACGCCAGTCGAACGGCCTCTGTCAAATTCGGCTGGCGGCAGTCTGATCTCTGCGTGGCCGTCCATAGTAGGCATCCGCATGGCGGCGTCGATCTGGGCTGCGCGGTACCGGTCTTCCTCGTCCTCGCTTCGTTCGTCGAGCTCCCTGGCGGCAGCGTCACGGTCCTCGGGGTGGATTCCGTCGAGGTCAGATTTGTTATTGTTGTCGAGGAAGGCAGTGAACTCCTCCTGGGCTGGTGTAGGATTCGACATGATGACGGGAGGAGGCAAGGGCCGCTGACAGGTGGGACGGTACTGATTTATAGCGGTGAGCTTGTTTCGAGACAAGGACCGGGGGTAGATCCTGCTCAGCGCGGCGAGCCCGGTAGATAGGATAAGGTGGTGTGGAGGTTCAACCAGTTACGTCGGCGAGAGCGGCAACTTCTGGCCTTGGCCCACGACAGCGACTGGTCGGGTGACGGGGTTGCGTGTCTGGTTTGGCTAACCTTCCAGGGGTACGATGGCTATTGCGCGACGGGATGAATGCTGGCCTCTCTCCGGGTCGTGAGCGGGAACCAAGCAATGGGATGACCCGAGTCTGGGCCTGGGTGGGAGGCGAAGGGGAGCCCTTGGTAGTGCGACTGTGCACGGCAGTCCACGTGTATAGCCGGTTGCAGGAGGGAGGCGCGAGATGGAGCGGGCGGGCAGAGAGATCCCGTGCGGCATGCGTCAGACGGTTTCAGAAAAGGCGATGCCGAATGCGACCTCAACTGTCGTCTGATGGGTGTGGTCACCGCGTACCTGGGGGATCAAGGATGTGACCTGGCTCGTGATTGGCCGACGAGCAGGGTTTGGGGTGCCCAAGCCGAGACCTGCTGCAGAAGAGAGGTCGAATGGAGCGGTATGCAAAGCGGCGACTGTGGGAAGATTCTGTCCCTGTGTGCCTGGCGGACCTTGAAGTTGGGATCGGCAGAGGAAAGTCAGGGAAGAGGGGCGGGCTGCGCTCGTTGTTTGGGCTGCATGCCCAGGCCGTTGTCGCGTGGTGGACAGGGATGGGCGCGCTCGATAATGCGAAGCGGGACAGGGGCTGTTGTCCTCGGCAAAGTCCCTGAGGAGGCTGAAAAGCTGCGTTGTCGCCGAGAAGGGAGCGGAACGAGGTCAGCTGCATGTATCGAAAGAATGAAGCGTCCCGAGGAGCAATTGTGGACGCTGTGGTTGGCCGCAGGTGGCGGAGGGGCTTTGGAGGGGCACCGGGAAGGGCGCTAAAGTCGGCCCACAAACAGACCAAGGGGCAGATCTGCCAGGAACTGGACTGCGATTCCGGCCAACCAGAAAGAGACTCGCTCCGGCCAATTCACCACTAGGTTTGCCAGGTCTCTTTTGCAATCCAGATGTATCTCAGCACCAGCGGAACAACCGCTCCTAAAAGTTGAGTGGCGCTTGGGCGGTTTCCCCTGGTCATACCGCTCTGAAAATGGCGAGCTGGCCTCCGGGAGAATCTGTCTATCGCACTTCGTGACTTCCTGCCTGCCCCTAAGGCGAGAGTTAGGTGGGAGTGGTACTACTGTACACCACAAAAAGCCTGCCAGTCTAAGTGGAAGCACATCCGAACGATGCAATCTGGTTGAACCGGGATTCGATTTGAAGCATTGACTCGCACACCGTTGTCCCATAGCATTACTCCGGGGATCCCAGACACACAGATCTGATGGCGTCGTGGACGGTTTTGACATGCTGCAACGGCGAGGCCGGGATCTGTTGTGCCATCCATCCATCCAACACCAACCTCACTGCGCCCCTGTCACCCTGCGACCCTGTCGCCCCGCGGCGCCGACAGGTTACTCGAACCGGCTCTCATCAGAGAAGAGCCGAGGGCTTGGGTCATCACTCAATCTGACAATGAACTACTGTGTACGGAGTCTGGTAAACCCGTCCACTGCGCTGTCATACCGCAGTACATGCATACGTCCCTACACGACAACCATCTTCACAAGCCGGAATGGCCCAGTAGGTGTTTTGTTCCGTTTCTGCATTCAACCACGCACCGTCCGGTGGTTTGTATGGAAGCGACGGGAGCAAGGCCTTTCGACCCAAGCGAGCACGGGCTGCCCGATGGGATCGAGCAAGATTACACGGTGACGGCAGAATCGAACCTAGTTCATGCTCTCGTTCCCAGCGGGATCACCACCACACCCGTTTCATGCTGTGTTTCATCCATCCCCTGACAGTTGCCAAGCCCGGCTTTGTTTCCCAAGAACCCGGCCCTGACAGGCTGCATTGTGGGTCTTCCGGCAGCAATTTAGCGCCCTCGCTCCCTTCCGAACCCCTGAAGAAAAAAACTTCCGCCTTCCAGAAGCCTTCAAAAGGTTCTATTGGACCGTGGCTGCCGCCACCACAGCCAGCCGCAGTCATGCGATCCTCAGCCCCCAGCCCCACGGCACCGAATAAGGCAGACGCATCTCGATAGCGCGTGCAAGTCATGCCATCTCGACGGCATCTATTGACGTCGTCGGGTTTGCGGATGGACCATGCGTTTCCCGCGTTGCCGCCACGAGGATGGCCTGGCTCACTAACTCGCTCCGAGTTTTGGTTGAGTCGTCAAGAAGCGACGAAGCTGAACATGGCGTCATGCTCAGGGCATGTTCCACCCTCAATTCCCTTCTTTGATCCGTCTCTTTGGGACATTGTGGCGTTGCTCTTGGACTGTGTAGCAGTACTCGGTAACCCTCGGTCTTTTGATGAGCCATGTTGACCAGGGATTCGGATGGGCAGCTCCGGCTGGTGGATAAATCCATGTGAACAAAGTGGCGGTCCGTTCAAGACACTCCGAGCGAGAGCACAGATGTCTAAACTTCAATGATGTCTCTTCTTTCGTCATCCGCCCATCTTTATTACTCGCCTTCTTGCCCATCCGCCTCTCGCCGGCTGTCTTTCGGGCCCTCTCCGTCATCGCTCCGAAAGACATGGACGCCTCACCTCACCTCTGCACTATTCCGTCCTTTGGACACACCTATCTGGATCTGATCGATCCCACTACACAGTACGCCATTGCACATGGCACCGCAGTAAAGACGCACTGTCTCGGCCCCGATCAACAACGATCATCCGGATGTGGTAAGTCAGTAAACAATTCAGCAAACAGTCGAAGCCGCCCAAGCTCTCTAGGAGAATCCATCCAGTGCCAAAGACGAGTGCGCCAAGTTGACCCATTCCTTTTATGAGTGTCAGCAGGGCAGTAGGCAACAGGCCCTCTCTGGTGGTACGCAGATGCGGATAGGTATCGTCCTAATTTTGGTCTTTTAAACCTTTATCTCCGGTTACCTTCCGCTTCCTCTCTCTTAGTGGAGGGTGTTGACACTTATATCATACAAGTGCCATGCCTCGCTGCCTCTGGCATCCGTCGTTTAAGAACGACCGACACGCCGCCGTTCCACATTCATCCCCAGTCAACCAGTCCACCGCCGCTCGGCCGTCCCAGGCACTCTGGGCTCCAACCAGCAACGACGCAACTCGACACTCCCACACAACGTTCCTGAGGAAGCCACACATATCGCACTCACCACAAAGCCCGCGTGGGACCAGATAGCAGCATGCCTTATGCCCAGCCAGAATATGGAGGTCGGTCGGAAACACACACAACACTACACACAGCGAGCATTGAGTGGGAAAGAGGAAGGCCCCTCACAACCCATATTCCGTTCTCAGACGCCGACCCTCCGATCCCTCCCTCTCTTTCAGTCCCCATTCTTCCCGCCCATTAACGTTCTTTGCTGCGCGTTTGTGCCCCCGCAAGAAACTAAACCAAACGACAGAAGGCGTACGGTTTCTGTGTCTCATGGGCAGTCACGTCGCGCCGAGTCAGCGGCCACTGGCGGCTATTGATACGGAGCGAACTTGGCGAGGTTGCGAGGTGGAGAATAGTCAAGTGTGGCAGGCTTGCACGGTAAGAAGAAGGGTGGTGCGGTCAAGTCCCCGTCGCATGCCAGACATGACTCCCCACACCCACCAGTCGCAAGGTCCGGTTGGGAAGAGAGGCACCACCTATGTGGCCTGTAATCAGACGTGATAGGCCGCATTCTTGAATAGCGCGTTGGGCATGCAGGAAGAGAGAGAGAGAGAGAGAGAGAAAGCTTGGTAGGTACGAAGTGACGACGATTTGCGACAACCCAAACCTAAGGTAAAGCTTGATATTTCCTGCCCGATCCTTCCAAACATCAACAACAACACAAGATCCAGACACTACCCTCCCGCCAAGTAACACATCAAAAATGCAACGTTTTCGTCTTTCCAGCCACTCAAGCAACCGAAACGCAACCAAAAGCCGAGCCCACAGAGCCACAACCGAGATGCCTCAAAGTCATTTTTCTTTGTTTATATGCTGGCTTGGCCGAAAGCAAAACCTCCGAGGAAGTGGGAAGAAAGGGGAAAATAGTATAAGAGTTGTAATACAGGGCCGCCGCCCATACGGAGCCGCCGGGGAAAAACCACGGTGCAGAGAAAGACAACAGGGTAATGGCGATGAAAAAAAAAAGGGTCGAAAGGGAAACGCCGCGTTGGGCCAGGGACGAATTGGTCGTGCTCCACCAGTTGTTCGTGTTTGGTTGATATAACTTGACGGCCACCGAGCAATGATCAAGGCGCGCGGATGGATAAAGAGGATGTTGTCGTGACTTCGTCCTGCGCATGCCAGGTCGTAAATTAAGCAGGCGTGGCAACAAGGGTTGCATTAGGAACAGAAAATGGGCACTCGATAGTCTTCTCGGGCGGCGCAATGGGGTCGGGTATCCAGTTTGGTTGGTCGTATCAACATCAACAGGGCGGCTAATAGGCCCAAACCTTGAGCTGTGCGGTTGTCAGGAATCGGGCAGAGACGGAATGGTGGGTGGTGGTGGTTTCTTACGAATGCGTCCCAAGAACCCGTGCACAAACTTATGCCATCGTTTGACACACCCAGACAGCTGACGCGGTTCTCGTGGCCCACGAGGGAGCCAACCTTCTCGCCCCGAGTAACATCCCAAACCTTTGGCACAGGAGTCAGCATCCAAGGCGCAACATCCTAGACTGGCCGAACCTACCTTGCACTCAAAGTCGTCATAACCAGCAAACAACAACCGCCCGGACACCGAGGTGGCAACCGAGGTGATGCCGCAGAGGATCGATTCCGACTATTGATTTCCCATGTCAGCGTGAGGGCAACACAGAAAGTGACAAGAAGTTTTGCCACGAACCCCGTAGAAGTTCAGCTCGCGATCAGCGCGAATGTCAAAGAGGCGGCAGGTGGCATCGTCGGACCCTGTTACGAACGAGTGGCCGTCGGGGAAGAATTGGATGGCGTTGATGTCGGACTCGTGGCCGGCGAATGTCTGCACGGCCTTACCGGCGCGGATATCCCACAGCTTGGCGAAGGCGTCGCATGCACCCGAGATAAATGTGTTCTGGTTTGTCGGGTTGAGGCTGATGCTCATCACATCGCCGAGGTGGTCGGCGAACTCGACAACCTTAGTGCCCGTCTCGATATCCCACTTCATGCATGTCATGTCGCCCGACGACGTGATGATGCTGCGGTCGTTGATGAAGCGGCAGCACGAGAGGTAGCCGGCGTGGCCCGACAGTTCCCGGGCTACCCGTGTCGGTCCGTCGCGGTTCTGGTTGAGGTTGTAGATGGAGCAGATGTTGTCGAGGCCGCCGCAGGCAACAAAGTTTCCGCTCGGGGCGTAGGCGCAGGTCATGACCCACGACGAGCGCAGGGGGATGGCGTGGACCTTGTTTGTTGTGTAGGCATCCCAGATGATCAGCTTGCCGTCCTGTGATGCCGAAACGAGATGCCTCCGGTCGGTCGACCAGTGCATGGCATAGATCTTGGCGAGATGGCCCTTCAGCGTCCTCTTGGTCCTCATCAGCTGGCTCTTGGGGATGGGGTCGTGCGCCTGTGCGGCGACGGCGCGGACTAGCGAGCAAGCAAGGCGGTCAGTCTGGCAATCGCACAACGCCCGAGATCAATCGGCGCAACACTCACGCGTCGTGTCCGCGAGCTCCTCCTTCTTCCTCTTGATCCTGTCCTTGAGCGTCTCAGCCTCGCGACGTGCCTGCTGGATGCGTGCCTGCATCGCCTCGGGCGACACGTCGCTCGACCGGCCTGGATCCATCTCTGCTGCGGGGGCGCTGTGTCAATCGAAGCGGAATTGGCAAACGGGCGCTGGGCTGGTGTCGGCGGCGATGGAGATGGTTCGGGATTGGAAGTTGGAGGTTAGGGTGGTTGAGTGCTGGTGGAAGAATGCGAGCTCCAGGGGTGTGGGTGCCGACCAGTAAAACAGCTGGGCAGGTCGGGAGAGGTGCCGCAGCGAAATGACTGTCGGAGCGCCGAGTGGAGAGAGGGGAGGAGGCGATGACCGGGGGGTGTGCGTCGATGGGCGGATCCGGCGTGCAGCCGAGAAATTCGCGAAAGGGGAAATGGTCGAAAAAGCAAACGCGAACCGAGAACCGTGTCGGACCGCGAATTGTTCTCCAGATCCTGAGGGTGGGTTTACGGGGTGGGAGAAGGAGAAGGCAGGAGGGCGAAAAGATTTGGTGTGCAGCGAGCGCGAATGGATGAGCAGCTCGGCTTGGTGGACGGGAGGCCGGGCAGATTTGCGATTATTACCCTGCGCTACCCTGATTTGGGAATGGATTGGGGGGTAGCGACAAGGGGGTTTGATTCAAGGTTGCAAGGCGGGTTGCAAGCTGCAGGAGAATGGGCGACCCTGACTGGTCGACAAGGAGCAGCGCCGGGACTCGGGAACAGCCTGCAACTGGCGCTGCTTGGGGATGCCAAAATGCAAAGGGATTCGGCAGACGCTGCTATCTCTGGCCCGTTTCTCTGTCGCGGGCGACTTCGAAGCGTTCTACAGAGTAATTGAGTGGATTCTCTCAGCAGGCAGTGTGGAGGCACGGAGGAACCTGGAGGTGCGGGATCGAATGAGCAGCAACAAGGAGCACGGCTCGAGGGGAGCAATGGCCAGTGGGCCATGGAAGCAATGTCTCCTGCACCCGGACATTAGCTCGCGCACAGACCATGCTCAATTCCTCCTGGGCTCCATCCAGATGGCTCACGCCAAGAAGACCATCCAGCAATTCAAGAGGCGGAAAATGGCTTTCAAATCAATTCCTCAGATCCACGCAAACGAGGATTCCCCCGGCAGTGTATCGTACGACCTGGGAAACTGTGGATGGAAGAAAAAATAACACAAGAGACCAAAGGCCAGAGAGAAGAGAACAAGAAACACAACATGACCAAAAGAACGGAAAAGGACACAAAAAGAAAAGTCGGTATACGTGTGTGCCTCTGTATGTACGTGGACTGAGAGCTTGCACGGACGCTTGGGCCTCGGCCGGTTGCTTCCATTTCCCCATCTGCACCTCTGCGGCACACGGGTAAGCAGGCCGGGGCCGACCGGGCCGGTATTGTGTGAAATTGGACGCCGCTGCCTCCGGGTCTCGAGCCGGGCGCAACGGTTGCGCCGCTGTCCTGGTTCTGTCGGTTACTTAGATATTCCGTACTGAGACACAGTTTTACTGCATGCATGTTGCGGTGGTCTCTTGCGGTAACTCGAATGAGAGCCCGCTGGAGGAGGGGCGATCTGTGGGCTGGGGACGCACAGCAGATCGCCATGGTGCATGAAGGATGGAGTCCCCTCGGCCCTGAAGTACCGAACCTGGCGGATGCGCTTCCGTCTGCATGCATGCGGGCCTCCATACCTACACAGTATGTAGCAACCTGGAAGTCTGAGAGTGATGCACGCCGACGACAACACAACAAGGTGACCACCAGACTCTGCCACATATCATCACCGTGAAAAATGGGAAACCTCGAGACTGCCGTCCTTGACTTCAAGGCGCTTCCCAAGATTGAGGTACACTATTTTATCAAATCTTATCCTTCACCACAGCGGCCCGGGGTTGTCGGCAGCAGATTCCGGACTTCGACTAACACCCGTTTCCAACCTGCCAGCTCCACGCCCACCTCAGCGGCAGCATCAGCCGGCAATGCCTCCACGAGGTCTGGCTCCTGAAGAAGGCCGCGGGCGAAACTGCCCTGCAGGACCCCCTGATTGAGATGCCTCCAGGGAAACACGACTATGACCTGAAGACGTGAGCACGCCCCCTCTCACATCTCACCACACCAAAGTTAGCCTCCCATAACTTGCCCGCCAGCTTCTTCCCCCTCTTCTCCTCGTACATCTACAACCTCGTCAACGATGTCACCACCCTGCGCTACACCACACTCTCCGTGCTCCGCGACTTTGCCGCCGACGGTGTCGTCTACCTCGAGCTGCGCACCACGCCCCGCGCGATGCCCGCCGCGGGCCTGACAGAGACGGGCTACATCCAGACCATCCTTGACACCATCACCGAGTACGAGCAGAGTCAGGCGGCAGAGCCGGAGCCGAAGTTGCGGACCAAGCTCATCCTGTCTGTTCGTCACCCCTCCTCCCTGACATAGCAACGCCCAGGACGATGGCCCCACCGGTGATGTGGTGACGGCGATGGTGCTGAGTTTGCGTATCCAGATCGACCGCCGCAACACCCCCGCCCAAGCCTCGCGCGTCCTCGACCTGGCCAGGCACTTCCTCCACCACGGCGTCGTGGGCATCGACCTGTGCGGCGACCCCGCCGTGCCGCTTGACCCGGGGCTGTCCCCCGTCTTCGAGGAAGCGAGGCGTGTATCGGGGCTGGGCATGACGCTGCATTTCGCCGAGGCGGCATGTTCTGGGAGCGACGCCGAGCTGGACGTGCTACTGGGCTGGAGGCCGGACAGGATCGGCCATGTTATTTGTCTGAGTGAGAGGGTGCGGCAGGAGGTTGTCAAGAGGCATGGGATTGGGCTGGAGCTGTGTTTGAGTTGTAACGTGCATGCCGGGATGATTTGTGGGGGGTTTGAGAGCCAGTGAGTTTCATTTGAGGTGAGCGGTGAGTGAGGAGATACCATGCTGACGGGGGACAGTCACTTTGGGGAGTGGTGGAAAGTGGATGAGACCGTGGTCGTTTTGAGCGTGAGTGTTCACATCAGGGTCAAACAACCCGCAGCTAATCGAAACTCTTCACAGACGGACGATGTCGGGGTCTTTGGTAGCCCGTTATCGAATGAATACGCCCTCGTGGCTCAGCACTTTCGACTCACCCGACCAGAAATGTGCGCCCTGGTTAGGAAAGGGGTGGATGTTATCTTTGGAGGGGAAGAGGAAAAGACGAGGTTGAGGGACATTCTCTGGAGGGACTGATGGAAAGGGCATATGCCGGCTCTTAGGTTACCAGTTTTATCATTATTGATCTGAACAATGCACAACACAGATCAGGAGCCATACGGTTTGCATTGTTGTCCGTGTTCGCTCGACTACACCGCACTCTACGACGAAGAAAAAACAAACGAGCGGAGTCTCGCTGCTGTATAGTAATCAACCTTTCCCCAACCTTTTCTTCTGCCAGGGGAATCATTGAAGCCACCACGCCCCCTCGAACCTGCCCTCCCAACTACAACAAGAGCCCCGGGCGTGTTGCCGTGTTTGAGAAACCCGAAATCACCTCAAACGCCAATCGTAAAACAGTGTCTTAGCGTAGAACAACCCCCTTCTAAAAACCACCATGAGCACCGGGGGGATGCCCGTCAAGATCCACCGTCTCGATCTGGCGGCGTTGGTGGGCGCTTCTCTGAACGAGATTGCCAAAGAACCGGAGTGCGTCGTTGCTCTCCTTGCGGACCTTGAGCGTCTCGTCACGGCGGTTGTCGAGCTGCTCAACAGAGCGCTGGAGGCCGACCCGTAGCGAGTTGGCCGGAATCAGCAGGACCTTGCGCACGGTGCCCGAGATACGGTGGCTATTGGTGTGGACGTAATCCATCGCTGCAAGCTGAGCCGAGATCTTGGCGTTGAGGCGATGCGGGAGGGAGCGGGGGATTTGGCTGAGGACGTAGAAGGCCATTGCCGCGGCTGTATCAGGGTTGTTAGCACCAGAAGCAAGGAGAGCGCGGTATATTCAAGCCAGATTTCACTTACCAGCTGCGATCACGCCGGGGACAACCAGGCGGCGCAGATTGTCACTGCCTAGTATCTGAGCAGCACGGAGGGCGATGTTCATCTGGCCGTAACCGCTGATGACGCCCGTACCGACGACGCCAGCGACAGTCAGCGCCATGCCGGCCTTTTCCTCTCTCTGAAGCAGGTTGGACCAGTCGACAAAGTCCCAGAACTCTGTGGCAACGTCGACCTGGCGGGCCAAGGCATGCTTCTTGTGTTGAAACATGACGTCTGACTTGAAGTTGAGGTTCTCATATTCGCTTCCAAGGTGGAGGAGACCGAGTTGCTTGATCATGTTGACACCAGAAACCGTCTTGGTGCGGGCGTGCTCCTCGCATTGCACGACCGACGCCGCGATCTGCGAGAGCATGGCCTCCTTGAGGTCGTCGGCGTATTGGAATGCCCCGAACAGCCCGGGGTAAGGGATGCCGTGTTGACCGCTCCCGGCATGGGTGATGGCCGAGCCGATTGTGGAGCGGGAGTAGTCGTAGACGTCCTTGCAGGTCTCTTCGATGGTTTGGTCAACCTTGTCGCTGATCTCGGACCTCGCCCGCTTGCTAGATTCGAGCTGAGGCTCAATCTCCTGGAGCTCCTTGTTTACCCTGTCAAACTCGGACTGGGCAACGTCTGAGTTGACGGTAGCCAGCACATTCAAGTCGTTCAGGATGTTCATCAGGTATGTCTTTGCCGGGGCGAGCTTGGAGCGAGCACGCTTTTCCAGCACGAATCTGCGCAACGACTGCTCGAGAGCGGAAAAGTCCCGCGCCATCTCTTTCTTCTTGCCCTTTCCTTTGGGATCGTCGTCTCCCGGGTCATCGTCAAAGCCGCCCCCACTTGAACTGCCAGAGCCGCCGCCTCCCGGACCGCCGGGCGGGGCCGGCGCCATGGGAATCGCTGTGCTTGATACGAAGTGCACAAGCTCGGCGGACTCCTTGTACGTGGCGGGGCTCAAGGCGCTGACCTGATTGAGAATCAACTTCTTGCATCGGTCCTTGTCCCTGATGTTGTCGTAACCGTTCACCACAATGAAAAGATAAGCCTTCTCGGCGGCGGCGGCCCTGATGAACTCGGTCGAGGTCTGGGTAAAGTGGTTGCTAGCGGAGACGACAAAGACGACGACGTCGATTTCTTCCTGCCGCGCAAAGATGGCTGTGGTCTTGGTGGTGTCCATGTTGAGACCGGGGGCGTCGATGAGCGCGATGTCCACCACGCCGTTGTTGAGCAGCGACTCGTCGATGGTTCGTACATCCTTGACATACACCTTGCATTGCATGTACACCGTGTTGTCCACCACCACCTTTTCCAGGTCCTGCAGCGAGTAGACGTCATAGGTGGTTTCGTCGTGCCGGTCGTAGATGGCGTCCTTGTGCACGGCGTGCACCTCTTCGATGCCGCAGTTCACCCTCGCATCCAGGACCTCGCAGAAGATGCTCGTGCAGGGCTGCTGGTCTTCTGGGAGAATCTTGCGTCGCAGGAGTGCGTTGCAGAAGGTCGACTTTCCCGCGTTCAGATCGCCCGTCACCAACACCTTGCTTGATGTATCCTCTATGCGCTCCCGCAGGGACTGCAGGTGCTTGATGCTCGACTGTATCTTCCCGTCCAGCAGTGACGCGATCGAGCCCTTCTCCAACGAATGCACAAGCTCCGCCTGATGCAGGGCGCCGAGCTTCAGGTCCAACTTCAACACGGAGAACTCCTGGGCAATCTGAGGGGTGACAAGTCGCGGCTCGGCCGTTGGCGTCCTGTTCTCAGCGGCTCTGCTGGATTCGGCCTCGGCGTCTTCGAGTGATGTCATGGCTCGTCGGAGCATCGGTGCGGGAGCGGGGATGGAGGATGCTTCTGTGGCGAGATCACCGGCGGTTGAATAGGTCTGGTGAATCCCAGGCCTCGAGGCCGGGCGTGAAGGTGCGTCGAGCGCAGCGCGCTGGACTGACGGGTAGTGGGCCGGCCATGCTGTGTTCTTGTCCTGCAGCTCTCTCAACAGCTCGACGACGGTGCTGATGGCACGGCCCAGAGTCGCCCGGTGTTGGTTGTACCAGAGCTGATGGACGGCTCCGGCCTGGGCACGATGGTCGGCAGCGGTTATGTGGTTCGAGGAGGAGGAAGCCTGGCGAGGTATTGGCCTGTCTGCATGCACGGCAGCGTCCCAAGCGGCGGCCGCGCTTGGGCCGGACATGGATGGGCTTACTTCGTCACCGGCCATGCTGCCGCCGTAGCCAGAGTCCTGTTCGAGCATCGCCTGGAGATGGGCGGCATATTGCGAGGTCGAGCCGGTGCCGACAGTCATGTACCCCGGGGCGGCCGACGCCACCGGGGCCATCGGAGCATTCGGGTGGCTCGAACTCGACGCGTTTTCGGATTCGCCATCATACCGCTCCTCGTCGCCGTACCGAGGCACCGACTTGCCCTTCGGCGAGAAGTACTCCTGGCTCATCGCGGGTGGTGCATCTAATACGAGCGGTCGAGCAGAGTTGTTGCAGATGGCTGGGTGCAGCTCATAATCGGGGTCGCGAGGTCGAATGCTTTCCGGTTTTGCTCATTCTTTTTGCTTGCACATGATTCCGGATGAACTTTCGCATTGCACCACAAAACGCTCAGAGCCACTTGCGCTAAGCAGGGATCTGGCGTGGCGACCCGCAGTGATCTCATGCAGGGCGTTGGGCGGCTTGGGCCAAATCTGCTTGATGCATGTCGTTGCGGTTATGCATATGTCGGGGCCAACGTTACCATGCCAAGGATGCGTCTCGTTCCAGGGCCGCTCGTTGCCTGCCAGCCTGCCTTGGCTCGGGTCACTGACGAAGCACCACCACCTTGGCCCAGGATTCCCGTCCACTCTTTGCCCATCAACCGACACAACACTCCCCGCTTGCGAGCATCCGTTTGATCTGTTTTTGACCAGAGTTCTCGACGAATTCCCGACCGCCGACATGAATGTCAGCATCACCCGTCACATGTATACCCACGGTCAGACTGGGGCTAACACCGCCATAGATCTTGGAGTGGGCTTTCGGCAAGCGCATCACGCCGGCAGAGCGTCTGCGCAAGAACCAGCGCCTCCTCGACAAGGCTATCCGGGAGCTGGATCAGCAGCGGGTCAAGCTCGAGAAGCAGGAAAAGACCCTCATCGCCCAGATCCGCCAGAGCGCCCAGAAGGGCCAGATGGGTGCGTGCAAAGTCCAGGCCAAGGATTTGGTTCGTACCAGGAGGTGTGTTGCGCATCCCCCGTCATGCATTGAGCCACACCTGATTAACCCACGTAACCTACACACAGATATGTCGAGAAGTTCTATGGGATGAGGAGTCAGCTGCAGAAGGTGTCCCTCCGCCTCCAGGTCGGTTCCCCCAGCTCTCCGAGAGACTTATCCTCACTCCTCTGACATGACCTCTGTTCCCAGACATATCGCACAAACGAACAAATGATGCAAGCCATGAAGGGCGCAACAACGGCGCTTGGCAGCATGAACCGGACGATGAACCTCCCTTCCCTCCAGCGCATCGCCATGGAGTTCGAACGCGAGAATGACATTATGGAACAGCGACAGGAGATGATGGACGATGCCATTGACGATGCCATGGACGTTGGTTTGGAGGAAGAGGGCGACGAAGTGGTCGAGCAGGTCCTAGAGGAGATCGGCGTTGACCTAAGTCAAGCAGTAGGCCTTCTCCAAGATCACAGATCCTTTTCATGGCCCATGACTTACTCGGTTGATGTTTCAGCTCGGTGAGACCCCCTCAGGGTTGCAGGCGAATACAGTGGCAGAGACCAGAATTGCCCAAGCGGTTGGCGGCGGCGGTGGCGGCGGCGATGCCGGCGACGACGACCTCCAGGCGCGTCTCGACAGCCTGAGACGATGAGCGCCGACCTTAAACTGCGAACGATAACTTCACGCCGCGACGACAGATTAACAATACCCTTCTCGAGTTCTGGCGCCGCGGGGCCTGGCACCCGAACTTGTTGATGTTCACACGGCTCGCAAGTTGCCAACTGCGGCGCGGTAGATGATGGCTGGGCTTGTTTCGAGGAAGGGGGGGGATTTGCTTGGAGTTTAGGCGTGACGGATTCACTGCATTTCAAGGCGATTACTGCTAGCCAGCAAGGTTTTGATTCTTGGGTCACTGTTGGCAAAGTGTGGGGGGTGAGACTTTTGTGGCTAAGGACTGACAGCTGTCGAGTCCCTCGAGCAACGAGAGTGGCCGGCTTTATCCGCCAGTTGGGCAACGGTCGCGCAAGTCCCTGCGCTCCTGGGCGGGTCGCAGACTTCTGAAGCGCTGACAACAGCCCTCTTTGATGACCAGTAATATTCCTGAGAAGGGCAGATCAAGGGGCCAGATGCGGTGCTCAGCTGTCTGACACAGCAGCGCTAAACGCATCCAGCCCAACCCAGCATATGGTTCACCACCGCCTTGAAACTTGGGAGACCCCTCACAGCAGAGCTGCTTAATGTCGCAAACACTGTGCCTTTACCCAGAGGGCGACGGGTCATTGACCGGAATGCAAAAACACCATGACTTCGAGGTCCCTCCACTTCGTTACCTCTGTCCGAACGTGCATGTTCACTTGCCCCTCGGTTCAGGTGGCTGCTGGACCCTTTGCCCCGCCTTCCTGCGCGCTGTGGAGACGCTTTGCACAGCCCGCTGCAGCCCGGTGTCATCATACCCCACTCTCCAGCTGCTGCCCGCCCTGAATGCAAGTGTCGCTGCGCAATAACCAGCCCGGGCTGGGCCTCAGATTGACAAGCAACCAGCCGCCTCACCCACTCCCCGGGCACTCCAGTCTCGACCCAGGCAGGCCTAGCTCCTCGGACGGACCGCAGCGCCGCTGGGCTGCGACGAGATTCGCAGCTTCCAGGTTCCACGGCGTTCTTTGGCCATCTCACCCATCGTTACCACCTGCGATCATTCTCAAAAGCCCACTAGTTCGTTGCCCGGACGCCTGTGCGCACGCTTCCCAAGTCTCCAAGGGTGCAGCAGCCGGTGCATTACATCATCCGAGTGCATCACCAGACCCCTCATCCCAAAGCCAGGCACCCGACCCAACAACCAACGACAGGCCACCGCCTCGACTGTTGGTGCACTGAAACCACCGACACAAACCCCAGCGGCTATCTCAAAAGCAACTGCGTTTACACTTTGGCGAGCAACAAACGAGAGCGTCTTCTCCTCTCCTGTCCCTCCCCTCTCGCACCAAGAATAACCCCGACGCGGACTCGGACCGTCGCTTTTGGGTTAGGCCGCATCATCAGCCATCAATCAGGTTCCAACATCCCGCCCGATCATCTGCGCCGCGCTTAGGCGATTCGACCTGCCGCGAGGATTCCGTATCTTGCGCCGGCTCCTTCGTCCCTCGACTTCACATCCCTTTTACCTCGTTCCCACCCACCAATCTGGCAGGCAGCAAGCGACGCAGTCTCTCCGCCCAGGGAGGTCTGCTGAATAGGATGTTTGGTGGCAGCAGCTCCAACTCCGGAGCTTCGAAACCCGAGACCAACCTCGTTCCTGAAACCGCCGCCGGTACGCCAAACGACAAAGTCGGCAACAAGTCGCCGTCGCCGGATAAGGAGGCCGGCGGCGCCGATCGCTCTTCCCCGTCAGCAGCCAAAGCGTCGGACTCGCCCCCTAGCGGCGAGAAGCGCAGTGGCAATGGCAGCTCGGCGGAACAGAAGAAACGACGGAGCAGCGGGGTGAGCGGCAAAGCCAGCAGCCTGATAGCCCAAGCCAAGACCACTCTCTTTACTCAAGTTGGAAGTCGTTCCAACAACGATCTCGGTGCTGACTCAAAGTCGTCTAACCAGACTCCCCTGCAGAAGCTCGGCAAGCAGGACCAGGCCCTTGCCGTGCCCCAGGGCCAGCACAACAATGCCGCTGGCGAGTCGCTTCCTGGGCCCCGATCGACCTTCAGAGTGGGCGTCTGGGAGGACAGGAACAAGAAATGCAGGCGCACCATGGAAGATACCCACGCCTTCCTGTACAACTTTCTGCACACCCCGGCGCCCGCCATCGGAGCGGAGGGCAGTGCCCAGGGCACGGGCAAGGGCGCTGTCGATGCGGGCGAAGGGCACGGTGTGGATGCACTGGAGCAGGGCATGCTGGAAACCGACAATGGGTATTTTGCCATCTTTGACGGCCATGCGGGAACCTTCGCTGCGGATTGGTGTGGAAAGAAGCTGCACATAATACTGGAGGAGGTCATCAGGAAGAACCCGAATGCGCCTATACCGGAGCTCCTCGACCAGACCTTTACGGCGGTAGACGCGCAGTTGGAGAAGCTCCCTCTAAAAAACAGCGGTTGCACAGCGGCCGTCGCGGTGCTCCGTTGGGAGGACCGGGTTCCGAGCACTTTGTCTGCGACCGGCTCCCAGGCCATCGCTCCGGCACTGGCCAAAGCAGCCGAGGAGGTTTCCAGGTCTTCTGAGGAGTCGTCTACTCTGGCGGCCCCCGAAGCTGCGCACGCAAGGTTAAAGAGCACCGCAACCAGGCAGCGTGTCCTATACACTGCCAACGTCGGAGATGCTCGGATAATTCTCTGCCGTCAGGGCAAGGCCCTGCGCTTGTCGTACGACCACAAGGGTAGCGACGAGAATGAAGGGAAACGCATCGCCAACGCTGGCGGGTTGATATTGAACAACCGAGTCAACGGCGTGCTTGCTGTTACCCGCGCCCTCGGCGACACGTACATGAAAGATCTCGTCACCGGGCACCCCTACACCACCGAGACAGTCATTCAGCCGGACATGGACGAGTTTGTCATCATCGCCTGCGATGGGGTAGGTCGATGACCGAAGATGCAAACGAGATGGGAAACAGCGCTAACTTCTTCAATAGCTCTGGGATGTCTGCTCAGACCAAGACGCGGTCGATCTCGTTCGGAACATACAAGACCCTGCTGCCGCATCCAAGCTTCTCGTGGACCACGCACTCTCCCGTTTCAGCACCGACAACCTGTCATGCATGATCATTCGCTTCGACAAGCAGGCGCTTCTCGAAAACCAGACCAACAAGGACAAGGCCATTGGTGTTGAAGGCGATGCCGGCACCGCGTCTGGGAAGGTCAGCGAGGCAGAGAAGATCCTCAGCACCACCAAAGCCAAGATCGCCGAGGGCGGCAGTTCGCCAGTGGGCGTTTCGGCGAGCAACAGCGGCAAGGGCCACGACCCCTCCTCGGCCGAGGACGGAGACAAGGCGTTTATCCCGACGGTGATTGAGGGACCTGTGGAAGAAGAGCCGGCGTCAATCGAAGAAGCCGTGGATGCGACTACGTCAGCAGAGCAGGTGCTGGTGGATTCTCCGAAGGACACCATTCAGGACACGCTGCCGAAGAGCGCTTAGACGAGTTCAAGTACGGGAGTCTAACTGATTAGGCTGGCTTTGACGGTTCATGTGGCAATCCCACCTTGTGGTAGAAGCTGCTCAAAGCAGTGTCTCGGGACACCAAGTAACAAGGCGCATTTTGCAGTGGTCATATTGTATCATGGGAAGAGAGGGGGGGGCCTAGGATAGTATTGGCATCGTTTCTCAGCATGACGAACAGGTTCCCACGGATCGTTGTTTAGCGGACATGGGAGCGTGTAGATGGATTGGTTGCGATTTCTTGGCTTGCTTCATCTGTAGGTTAGGTGTACATATGTGCGCTCGTTTGGTGGTCCTCTGACTTGGGCAGCAGACCGTGTCTGCGGTAGCCTGGTTGATTTTCTTGTGGTGAGGATGTTGTGAAGTCTACAGAACCTGTCGGCCGCCCATCTCGAGCCCCTGTTCTTAAAGAACCCTTGTATGACCCCCGGTCATCATATCCACCATGCTGGCGCTGGCTTCCGCAGTCCCCATCCCTCCCCCTTCCATACTGGCCATCATCTTCCTCATCGACGTCCCCGACATGTCTCCCACACCGCGCTGGTACACCGCCTCGGCCAGCATGCGCTGCTGCATCGGGAACTGCGGGTTGCGGTACCGCGCGGTCACCCCCCCTTTGCCCAGAACCGCCTTCGTCCTCAGGTCGCACCACGCCCGCAGCTCGGGCGTCCCGACCTCCCCCTGACCCACCACGAGCAGTTGGCACTCGCGGCGCTTCGCCTCGCTCCACCACGGCGGGAGCACGCTCGCCCCGGTCGCCTCGGCGGGCGGGCAGAACTGGGCCGTGTTGAGGAAGTGCCGAAAGCCGGGGAAGGGGTCGGAGGG
>Ga0247823_10000129_pt1 | contig 60726 bp, 67 predicted proteins | sample 13C_PalmiticAcid_2_FD_192426 | JGI IMG/M metagenome (GOLD analysis project Ga0247823, IMG submission 192426) | Soil microbial communities from agricultural site in Penn Yan, New York, United States - 13C_PalmiticAcid_Day30 | ecosystem: Environmental > Terrestrial > Soil > Agricultural land... | reverse complement strand
CCATCATCACCATCACCCTCCCCATCACCGCTCCTCTTCTGCTCGTCCCCGCCCGTGCCCGCATCGACCGTCAGAGACCGTGGTGCGGTAATTCGGGGCTCGGACGACGAGGACGATGACGATTTCAGCTCGGACGACGATGAGTTTCCCGACCTGTTCTCAAGGCCCTCCAGCAGCACCCTCCCGGCCCAGCCCGCCAGGAAAGACATCAATATCTTAGCCACGCCCAAAGCGAAACGCAGGGCGGTCGAGTTTCACTCCTCGCCCCTGACCATTAATACCAGGCACAAGTTTGACATCAAGGCGCTTCTCAAGCATGCCGAGGTCGACAACGCCATCGAGGAGGGCAAGCAACGTACAGCCGCCCTCCTAGCCCAGGGCTCTCCGGCTGCCCGCCGCGGTGGATCGGCGGACGGGGCGCACGCCAGTCTTCACGACACGATGCTGGGCGTCCTGCCTGATCTTGAAGATGGTCAGGACACGGGAGGCCATCAGAGGTTGCTGCGCGCGGTGAAACGCACCGAGGCAACGATGGGGCGGGAGGAATGGTACTTTTTTGATGGCCAAAGCCAGCCTCAAAGTACAAGGCCAACCTTTCCAACGGCCGAAGCAACCGGGGTTTGGGCCTTTCTTGCCCCGGAGGAGCACAGGTCTGAGGCCTTCGAAGACGGATTGCCCTACAACATCCAATGCAGGATGCAGAACTTGCCCGATCGAATCTTCGAATGGGTCCTGAGTGAGGTACGCCATGCGAACTCTAGGAGACTTCGAGACGAATATTTGCGGCTTCTTAGCGTCTGCCCAGACCAGGTCGGGCGACTTCTAGACGAGGAAGCGGTCCTGGGCCTATTCCGGGATCTTGGTGCCTCGGATCGAGCACTTGCAGCAGGTCCCCAGTCTAATGGAAGCTCGGGAAAAGGCGCCCCTTTTCCGGAGCATGATTGGCTCCGTCTTCAAACCGTCCTTTGCATCCTCACAGGAACTGCGCATGCTCTCAAGATGCAGACGCTCACCCGAACTTTGGCCATCCTCCTACGCCTGGGTATTGACAATATCATACGCGAGGATCAAGCGGTCGCGACAGACTACCAAGATGCATTGCTCCAAATTGTATCAGCTGTCCCCTCCGGATCATGGAACAATTTTGTGAGGAGCACCACCCTACCTCTTAGACTTTCCAGACATTGGGGCTGACACAACTCTTTTCAGTGCGGTGAGGTCAGCAAATCTCTCTACACTCACACCCAAGAGGCAACCCTCCGCTGGAATTCAGTCTCATCTATCCCGCTCCTGCACCCGAACTTGATCGAGCTGCGGCGGAGGTTAGCCTTGGTGTTCGTCTTTGACGATCCTCATCGTGCATTCTCCCCGCCTGAAGCCACATTCAGCGTACGATCTGTCATCGACCGGCTTGACCAGGCCGACGAGTTCGTAATCGACCGCACGAACACGGACTATTTTGAACTTCTAGCTCTCTCCGAGATGCTGAGCGTCGCTGTCGGGGACGGATCTCCCCCCACGGGAGACACCACCCCGGACGCCGTCAAGCACTACAACACCGAAGTCGACGAACTGGCCCACAGAATCAGATTCATGTGGTCAAATATCCACGAGCAGGGTGCTGCCTACATGTCGAGGCTGGAAGTCCGCGTGCAACTGAGAGACTTCGAGCGCAAGCTGCAACATGTGGTGCGGACACGACCGCCCCCGAAGGAGGATATATTTGGGCTCCACGCCACCGAGGACGAGATTGAGCGGCCAAAGCAACAGCAGTTTATGAAAAGGTTCCTCGCCAAAAAGAAGCCTCCCCCGCAAACCCATTCGAAGGGGTAATCGGCGACAACGAAGTGGGAACATTGGTGCTCTTTGATTTGAATTTGGTCTCTTGTCCCAAAATCGCACCCGATCCTGTATTATACATACCCTAGAGATACCCCTGTTGGCGCTCGGCTCGTCTAGGCTCGGTCTGCTTTCAATTCATGATATAAAGTTCATTCCCAAACAGGCTCTCATGCGTAAATACCATTTATCCCATGACAACCCCTGGCGCTGAATACAATCGCCCCCCACTCCTTCCTGATGATGAAATGACCAGCCTCAGTCGTGGAATTTGCGGTTAGGGTTCTTGCCAAACAGGGCCTCGCGCATAGCTGGCAGGGCGCTCTCTTTCAGGAGACCCAACCTGGCCTCGAATGTGTTGTCGATGTCAATCTTGCCGCTGCCGCCCACGATCACCACACCACCAGTGCTGCGTGAGACATGTCAGATTAGCGAGCCCTTCCACAATAGTCAAACGTTCGTCAGTCGGCCTTACCTGTCCGCCGGTAGGTTGTTCTCCTCGTCGATCGTCGCCACCACCTCCTTGCCCGTCTTCTCCTTGTACTCGGCGGCGGCGGCGTCGATCGCCTTGCGCACAACCTCGTAATCGGCCTTGCGCGCGCGGATCTGCACCTCGGGCTCGTTCATGGCATAGAACCCCTCCAGAACCAGACCCTTGAGCACGCCCTCGTACCGCGCCTTGTCCTTGGCGGCGTCGCCCAGCCGCTTCTCGGCGGCGGAGAAGATCTCGTCCAGAAGCTCCTGGCGGGCGCTCAGCACGCGCAGCCGCGTCTTGTTGGCGACAGTCGATCGGGTGATCTGCTGCGACATGGTCGCCTGCTTGAACTTCTTTTGGTAGGCCGTGTCGATGGCGTCGGTTTCTTGGCGCACGAGCTTGGACTTCTCGATGGCGAACTCCTCGTCGGCCTTGATCTCAATCTCGCGCGCCTTCTCGGTCGCTTCCTGCTTGATGAAGGCCGTCATCTTGCGCAGCTCCTGCCCGACCTGCAAGACATGCATGTTAGACGAAGCCGCCCCCAGGGAGAGTGCGCGCTGGGCGCAGCAGTTGTCATGCGTGAGCGCTGCTTGCAGCACTTTGCGCAAGCTCATAGTGCTAGACATTGGCGTACCTGGTCGTCGGACAAGGAGTGGATTTGTGACATCTTGAAGGGAGGCTGTTGAGCGGACTCGGTACGGCGCGGGTGACAGCCGAAGGGGGCCAAGCGGAGAGAGGAGCAAGCTTGCGGGCGAGAATCAAGCAGGCGGCCGGCTTAGAAGAGAAGCGAGGTAGATCCGAATAAGGGCGTTGACTGTATCAAGACAATCTCGAAACCCCGTGTCTCGGGAATTGGTCTGTGGTGGTTTGGAGGATGTCAACCAACAGCGCCGTTGACGCAGCTCCTCCCAGGTCCAGACATGGATGACCTGCTGCAGCGGCTTGGCAATGGCGCGGGCTGACAGCAGCAGTTCACCACCAGCCACACGAGGACCCCACCAAGAACGTGAGAAGATAAGATAACGTCCTTGGAAGAGCCCATGCCCAGCTCGATACGTGCAAGCACGGGACCAGCCACAGCTGTGGCTGGTGGACAGGTGATGATGCGGTTGCTGTGGCGAGAACCCAGGGCAGCGTGCACAGTGCATTGACGGGGCGCCACCACAGCAACCCGACACCTGAGCTGGTGTCAGACGTCCACGATGCCAGTATTGCCAGGGGGGGTTCGTTGACAGCTGCCCTGACCCAAGCAGGTCTCACGTTTCGCCTGCATCGTTTCTCCCACCATTCCGTCTCTGCACGCGCAGCGCACCCTTTTTTGCGGCCAGCTCTGACCATTTGCGACAGCAATTGAACAGCGACCCTGCGGCCCCCCTTGTCTCACACTTGTGCCGCGCCCGGTGTGCTGCCGGCCGCTTTCAGAGTCCCTTCTCCAGGGCGGGTGGCCGCGCCCCGTGATCGCAGCACCGCAACCCCCATGGTCCCGACGAACACCCGCCCCCATCTCAACGCAAACGCACTTTATATCGACAGCTGAACAGTTGCGTCATTGATTGCCGTTTCCAACCAGCACCGAACGCAACACGTCGACCCGAGCCTGGACGAGGTCGGCGATCCCCGTCTGCGATCCCAGGCTTCACCGATCAACCGACCGCGCTCGCTCCACAGACCACGTACGACCGGTAGCGTTTATACGGCAACTCCCAGAGCTTTCTCTCTTCGCCTTTCTTTTTTGACTGCACTGTTGCATCTTCGTCTCGTCTGTCTCTCCATGAGACTACGATAGGGCGCCGCCTCGTGCCTGTTGCTTCCACTGCAATGGGGCTCATAGGCGGCATCTCTCCTGGTGGGAGCATAGCTGTATGTCCAAGTGTGGTCGTGCTGTACCAGTGTTTTTGAGGTCGCTAACACGGAAGCGATGTCCAACAGCTCGGAATCGTCGTCGGTCTCATATCTACAAGCGTTCAGAGCCTGGGCCTCACGCTCCAACGAAAGTCGCATATCCTCGAAGACGAAAAGGTGCCCTACGATGTGAGGCGGCCGCCCTACCGGAGGAGGAGGTGGCAGTTGGGGATGGGCATGTTCATCATGGCGAACGTTATCGGGAGTTCGGTACAGATATCCATGCTCCCGCTCCCGGTCCTGTCGACCCTGCAAGCGTCGGGCCTGGTGTTCAACTCGATCTGCGCCACACTCATACTCGGCGAACCCTTTACGAGGTGGTCATTATGGGGAACGCTGCTTGTCTGTGCTGGGGCTGTCCTGATTGCCATCTTTGGGGCGATCCCCTCGCCGGCGCACAAGTTGAGCGAGCTGCTGGACCTGCTGGGGAGACGGCCCTTCGTGCTCTGGATGTCTTTCCAGGCCGTCTTTGTCATCGGCCTCGCCGTCGCGACGGAGCTGGTCAGCAACTTGACGACGCTGATGCAGGACCCCCGCTTCCGCCTCGCGCGAGGCTTCTCCTACGGCTGCATTAGCGGCATCCTGTCTGCGCACTCCCTCTTGGTCGCCAAGTCGGCCGTCGAGCTGATCGTCCGGACGATCGCTGACGGCGACAACCAGTTCGGGCACTGGCAGTCGTGGATGCTCGTTCTGGGCTTGGTTACCCTCGCTCTCACACAACTTTACTACCTCCACCGGGGCCTCAAACTGGTCTCAACCTCCGTTTTATACCCACTAATATTCTGCATTTATAACATCATCGCAATTCTCGATGGGCTCATCTACTTCCGCCAAACCGACCTCATCAACCCACTACGCGCTTGCCTCATTACTCTCGGGACCGTCATTCTCCTCACCGGTGTCCTTGCGCTGTCATGGCGTCTCAGCGACGAGCAGCACACACCTGGCGTTGGACAGTCAACGCTGGCGCCCGGTCTGGGTCTAGTCGAGGACACAGACGGCGAGGAAGAGGGTGAGGAGGTCTCGCTGCGCTCCGCTCTTCTTGGCGAAGGGGAGAGTGCTCAGGCGGCACAATCCAGTTACCAAACCTTCGGGCCAGCTACATCTCCCGAGGTTACCATGACACCCGCTGCGCCCCTGCCGCGAAGACAAGGGTCTGTGGCCCGTTCTACGAGGACGACCTCGTCCCGGTGGGCAGAATGTGCCGAGATCTGGGACGAGCTGGAGGACCGCAGCACACCAGAGCCAGCGTCCCCCGCGTTCAGCAGGCGGCGATCAACGATTCTGCCCGCCCACAGAAACTCGTCGGCGTACCCGTTTGCAAGGCAAGGGACAACTGAGTCCCGTCACCTCACTCCAAGCGGCGAGGCCTCTGAAGAAACCGAGCCGCTCGTGGACGCGCCCAGGAGAGAGTTTAGGAGACGGCGAAAGTCCACTGGGTTTCCGGGCTTCACGGCGAGAAGGAACACAGGCCGGAAAACATCCGGCGGGATTCAAGAGGCGGCGCGCAACTTTCTGGGATTCAGGTGGTGGGGAAATCGGCCAAGACCAACGGGGCCATCGAACTCTCCGCGGACGAGCTCTACCAGTTGGGCAGTGCCTGTATACAGAGACGATCTCGAGGCGGGGGTGGCAGGTTCCTCATCGGAAAGGGAGTCGACCCAGGGGTCGGGGTTTAGGAGTACTACTAGGCAGGATGATTCCCCGGTTTGAATGAATTATGTTTTGTTCTTTGTCCGAGCCTCGGTTCTGCCGCTCAGAGTTGGATTGGCATTGGCCTGGCGCGACTGGCGTTCGATGGCTTGTACTGGGGCGTTCTTGAATAAGATATACTCCTCAGTTTTTCATGATTATGGGTAGAGTGCTACGATGTTAGTCGGATCGAGCATCGCAAAGTGAAAGTCAGTCGCAGGCTCAGGTCTACTTCTTACGAGGCGGAGAACGAGACAAGAGGATCAGCGACGCCCAACAACAACAGCAACGACAAACACCACAAAATACCGTGCCACTAAATTGCCGGAAATATAGATATTACGACCCATTCCAACGGTTAGGCTCTATCGCATGGTCTACACACAACCGGAAACTACAGGCTCTTTGCCCGGAAAAGAACGCGGCAAAGAGGGCGAAATATCATGCGAAGGGACTCCTCCCAAGCTCAACGCTGGGCGGCTCTGGGCCCCCATTGCCATGCACGCAAGGCCGACTCGAAACGACGCAAAGCAACATGACCCCCTCATCCCAACCGGTGTTGGCTTAACCAGCCCAAAACAACCCCCGCTTCTCCTGCACCAACAAAAGGCCTAGATGCGACCCATGCCGTTCTTCTCGTCGATGTGGCGGAACCGCTCGCGCTCCTTGCGATCCTTGACCAGGCATACCGTGGCCATGACGAAGACGACGTCGAAGCCGACAACACCGAAGAGAGCCGTGAAGATGTTGTCGAGAAAGACGTTGGCGAAAGAAGAGATCGGGGTCGCACACCCGCGCATGATGGCGGCGGCAGCTTTGCTCGGGCAGGTAGCATCGGTGACGAAGGCCGGAGAGGTGCTGTTGACGTAGCCGCAGCAGTTGAACTATTTTCACAATAGTCAGTCATTCTGACCGTCCTGAGGCGGGCGATGAGGGCCTGGCACTGACCTCTACTTGCATGAGGCTCTTGACTTGGTCGGACTGAGCCGCGAAGAGAGGTGCGAAGTCTCCCCTCGACTTCAGGGTCAAGATCCACAGGTACAGACCCAGACACATGCTGAATATCGCGCAGACCACCGCCATGTAACCCGCGAGCTTGAGCCACTTGCGCGCGGCCGTCGCAAGACCGGGTAGCGTAACCATGAAGGTGACGAATATAAAGACGGCGTTGACAATACCCGCTGAGTGCTCGTTAGCAAGAGTGTGCTTGGTCCCAACAGCTGCCCGAGTACCAACCTGTCAACGGGAACCCCTGGTATAAGAGGTTCCTTGCCGCTTGTCTCCCATTTAAAGGTTCCTCGTCTCTGATGTTGCCGACAATGACGGAGAAGGAGAGGATGAAGATGCCCATGAGCAAGAAAAGGCCATCGGCGGCCACGTAGGCCAGCTGAATCTTGTTCACCATCGTGTCGGCGCAATAATCGAGGATCCTCCGAGACGCAATCGTTTCTTATCCCTCCCCTGAATTCCTTCCCTCTGCACTCGTAGCGATTGACGACCAGCGTCGTGTAATTCCCCCTTCTGAATGAGTGAACGGGCGAGATCGACCGGCAACCCCGGCACCGCGGAAGAAAGAAGTGAATGAACGAAAGATTGATTAAAAGAAGGTGACTTGAAGAAGCGAAAAGCCAAAGACCGTACTGGCTGTCTCAAGACATCGAGACGGGGCTCGACGGGTGGACGAACCTGGCGGAAAATCACGGGTCCCGGCGGAGGCAAGAAAGAGAAGCGGAAACGGGGGAGAGAAAAGAAAAAGGAGAATGACAAACACAGCCCGCAAAAGTGAAGAAACGTGGATCTAGCCTCGAGCCAGCGTGCCAATATTAGAGAGGGTATCCCGTCTCAGAATCGGGAGAGGGAGACGGGGAGAGTAAGGGAGCCAGCGACGCATTACCCATGATGGGACGATGGCGAGCAGGGCCAGACCAGGGTCGCACCCACAATTGCCAGATTCTGCGTCGACACCAGAGCAAAGGCAACCAGTAAGAGGCCCAGGAATGCGACAGCAACAGGCGATTCTGCTCCACTGGGCGAGTCGACCGCCTGCTTCAGGCTGTGGCAGAGGTTGTCCTGCGTGGTCGCTCGATTCACGGTCCCTGACGGGAGCCGTTTCAGATGGTGTCGGGAGACCAGGGTTTGGCGGCGATGGGTGGTCTCGGCGGGGACGCCCCTTCGCCCCCGCACGGGCCTGTAGCCGCCCATGCTACGGCCGCCGTTGCACCAGCGCCAGCGTTTGGGAACCTCCGGCCGGGAGTGGTCTGTGGACGATGGGTTCAATCAAACGCCACTGCGCTCGGCGGCTAAGATAGCCCACAAGACAAATCATCAATCAGATGACACACATGGCATGCCCATGGGCAAAGGATGTCAAATTTGTCCATCTGGGAACTGCTCGTCTCTTTATATAAATACTCTCGGGGCGATTTACTTACCTGCACGAACCTCGTTCATGTTGATTCGAACAATGTCCAGGGTCAGGCGTCGCCTGCGATGGACAATGCGATTCAAGCGAACCCGACGCCCAGGCCGTCTCACAGGCCACATGTACAATGCCAATGCACAACCCAAGCCCAATTTTCCTCTGGGGTTCTCTGACGCACTTAGTTGATGGTACCTATTCAAATGAATAGCATCCACTACCTCCATGGTAACTGTTCACATTTAGAAATCCAGCACTCTACACACCGCGGGTATCAAGTATTGGGGAACGGATCCATCCCAAGATCTCCGTACCGACCCTATCCCACCGTGATCCAGGCACCTGTCGCATTCCATCAATTTGAAAACACAACAGAGTCGCGGCTCGACTTTCACTCTGGACCCGAACTCCAAGAGCGACAGCACGACGTGCAGCCTGCCCATGACAAGCGTCGTCCGCCAATCAACCCAACGGCTGTCAGCAAGAGTGGGATCCAGATTTCGTGTTCTGGTCGGTGCACCAGCTGGCGAATCAGAACGCGGCTTGCTTCCGTAAGGAGAAGTTGTCGAGTCCCTCCCCCTTTCGAGCAACCCGCTTGACCTCTTTGGATGAAGTTCCAGGGGATGCACAGATCAGGTTCGCCATCCATCGCAAAATGGAAATCAACAAACATTTCGGTAGGTGGACCAGGACTCAAGCTACCTCCTCTCTGTGATGGAGGCTGGCTTCAGCGGGGGGCTTCCTCATGACCACCAGCCACGCCAACCACAGTTGCACCTCTCCAGAAAAACCTGTACGTTTCCGAACCCGCAGCTTTCTCGCTTGCACCTGTGCGACACCGTCCTGAAGAGACAGCATTCAACGAGACTGTCAGGTGTTGGGTTTCTTCGCCGTTTGACAGTCGTCATCATCGTTCTCCCAGCCCGCTTTTTTTGGTCGCCCTGAATAGACCTCCTTCGAAAGCATCTCGATGAGTCGCCTGAGGTCTCAATCCAGTTCCCCCCTTTTCCACGCAGCCAGCGCACACCGTGTTGGTGCTGGCAAATCCTGCTTGTTCTGCAATCACACGCTATCGGCCACCCCCGCTTCTGGCACCCTTGCTCTCGATGCACGCCAGGCGAGCCAGTGCGCCTCGAGTCCGCAAACACCCCAGTCAGCACAGGGGGGAGGCCGGCACAAACAACGCCAGCTCCGCGCGGACTGGCGCATCCCCCTTTGCAGCTCTCATCGGTGATGTCAAATGCAAACCCCATGACTGGATTCTTGTGGGAATCCTCGGCCGAGTTCATTTCGTTGCTTCCACCGAGGTGTCCTGCCGGCTAGAACTGCACCAAGAACGCCTGTGCATTCAGACATCTGCCGTGCCCCTTTCAGCTGCTGCTTCAGCCCATGCGCGCTGGTGGGGCATAACTTCATTCCATTATTGATCCGAGGAGCTGGACACACAATTTCGATCAACCAAGGGCGGGAACAGCAGGCTGCGGCTGGAAAAGTGCAGTGTTGCAACTCAAAAGCGAGGAGGCCCACTGCTGTTGCGACTTGCGAGGTCTCGTCGCCGGCCCAAGAGGTGGTGGGGAGGGAGGCTTCGAATTCGATAGTTCTGGGTGTCTCATCCCGCGCCTGCATTGTCTGATGAGGGTGAGATAATCCACAGGGCGCATCATTGGACAGCGGGCTTCAGAGTGGCCCCGGCCCGTCAACATCCCTGTGTCGTTGCCTGCACGGAACTCGGAAGCCTCGCGGGGCGGATGGGGATGCCATTGGAAGCAGCCTGTGAGCCCGTGAAGGCGTGCTGGCGAGGTGCCCGCCCCTGCAGACTCGAGGCTCAGCATTCTGCGAGACGACCTTTCAGCGAGCTGTGTGCTGGGTGCTGCGATGCACGACTCCGCAGCCACTGGGGGGACTTTGTCTCTGTCAGATGCGCGTGCCCTCTCGGAAGCATTACGCGCAACACCTAGTTAGCTCTGACTACCTAACAGAGACGGTCCCATCCGCTATCCGTCCGTCCCACTTCGTGTCAAACGTTGAGGCGAGCCCTCCCCTCTCCGCACCCTGCTCGCCCACCCGTCCAAGAATGGAACAGAATTGGAAATGCAAAGCCGGGGAAGCCAACGCGCTTCCCATTCCCCCACACCACTCTTTCCCTGAGCGCAAGGTTGTTTGCACTGGCCACAGCTTGATCCTTCCCGCCAATCTCCGGTGCCGCTCTGGGCCCCTCAACACAGTGTCCCAGTCTTCCGCGTTGACTGTGTTATCTTGCGAGGGCGAAGAGAGCCCCAGGACAGCAGGGCCCTGCCCAAGGGCCCCAAGGGACAAGGACACGGGCAGCCACTTCCCCGGGATGCTCGCACACCTCGCCGAGTCACCTGACATCAAATGTGTGCCGCAAAGGGATAGGAATGGAAGCCTTGACAATGAGACCCGAATGAGAGCCCGGGGCTCTACAACAAGCTCGGGCAGTCAATGTGTTATGAAGCAATGACACTGCACACAGATTTTCCTAGACGTTTTCTTGCGCGGAACTGGAATAACTTCTGGTTAGTCGCCGCTTCACCCTCCATCCCCGTCGTTACGAAGGACTGAGCTCAAAATCAGCTGCAGCATCGTGCAGGCCGCCAGTGCTAGCGTGTTTTCTTCTCCACCCTAGGCCCCACATCGCACCAACCCCCTTCCTCCTCGCACGGTGCAGTCGACTCGGGCGCCACTCCCCGCCTTCGTTTCTTTAACTGCTTGGTCGCGGCCCGCAGCCTGCGTGCCACCACCTCGCTATCCTCCTTTCAATCATTCTGCAGTCGCCAAACCCATTCGGTCGAGGTGTGGCCAGGTCCTGACTTTTGATCTTGTTGCTCGTTCCTGACAGGGAACCAGCTCGGCCAAAAACGTACCACTCGTCGACTTTCCAGACGGCACAGCGTCGTCCCTCCGCCTGAGCAGCCAGACCCGTGTTGCACCGCTCGGCAACTGGCACTTTTGTCAGCAAAAGCACAGTGGTCGGGGTGCATGCCACACGCGCATTGCCTGGGTCACCCAGCAAATAAAAATTAAACGTGAATTCCTCGCTTGCCTCGGCGGGCGCACCAAACTCAATCCAGGCAACGCCCAACCAGGTTTCTGCGACAAAAGGCGACCTCTCCGCTCAACGCCAGATCAAGTCTAGGCCATCGGCACAACGCTCAAAGCAGCATCTCCACCATTTTACCTTTTTCGTCTTTCGTGATACCCGAACGGAAAAATGGCCGACATCACTGACCAACACGACCAAACCTCGCCCACCGAGCTCGACGACGCGCATTCGGTCGGCAATGGCAATGCTGCCGGAGAGAGTCGCGGCATCAAGCGCGCCCGCCCCAGCGCCGCCGACGATGACGATGACGACGATGAGAAGGGCGGCCGCGAGCGCCGCAAGATCGAGATCAAGTTCATCAGCGACAAGTCGCGTCGCCACATCACATTCTCCAAGCGCAAGGCCGGAATCATGAAGAAGGTTTGTTCCCCGCCATCAGCCGAGAGCCGACGCGCTGTACGGCACATGGGCGGCAGCAAGCAGCGATCACGCTTCGCGTCTGCGCGCCGTTGCTATTAGAGGAGAACCAGCTGCTAACCCGGAGTTTGTGCACCAGGCCTACGAACTCTCAGTGTTGACAGGCACTCAAGTCCTGCTCCTCGTTGTGTCGGAAACCGGTCTTGTCTACACTTTCACCACCCCAAAGCTGCAACCTCTGGTCACCAAGGCTGAGGGCAAGAACCTGATTCAGGTAGGACATTCTCCCCCAATCAAGGGGCACAGATTCTGTGTCTCTTGCATCGTGATCACCCTTCTGACACGCCGACTCTAGGCTTGCTTGAACGCGCCTGAACCTCCTGCCGGCGACAACGGCGTGGACGACTCGAATGCCGTCGACTCCCCAGAGGAGCCCACCAACGCTCACCTGCCGCCGCAGCAGAGCCGGCCCGGGATGCCGCAAGGCCACATGCCCCCGAGCTACATGCCCAACGTGGGAATGGACCCTCAGCAAGCGCTCGCCTATGGTTACGTGCAACAGCAACGGGGGAACCAGTACATGCCACCGTCGAGCCTCCAGCAGCATGCTGGACACCAGTCGTAGGCATCCTCCCCGTCGACTTCCACCATGACTTCAGCTCGTGCGCCAAAATACCCAATACTCTAATGCATTTGTGAATCGTCATTTTTCGGTCGACATTTTTGGGACGGCCTCGTCATTTCCGGGGTTCGTCTGGTCTTGGCGTTTCTCTGGGGATGTCTGCTGCTCATTCACATCTTCTTTACAATCTCTTCGACGGTCTTGGCTGGCTTTCGCTACGGTCAGCGGCGCCCGCATGCCACCATGTCCCGGAACCAAAGTCGTCGGTCGCTCGCGGATCCTTGCGGCAGCACGTTACCTCGTGTGCTGAGGGGATGTGTTGGGACCTTGCGGGAGAGGATGAGGGAACGTTTGGTCCTCGGAAGCTGGGGGACCAGAAGAAACAACTCCTCAGCACTCGGGTCAGGAGGGTCGGTTCGCACCTACCGGCGTCGGCAGTGTCTGCACGTATCCTAGGCGGTCTCCCCGTGTGTGTTTAATGGGCACCTCCTCGGTGGATTGTCGTTGGTTTTGGGCTTTCCGGTTTGTGGATGGCGAGATGAAGTTTAACGACCGACGATGAATTCATCCGACCTAAAGGGAGACGAGAAGCCGGCTGACGAATGAATAATATCTGATCTTTGAGCGATCTCTCTTTTCCCTTATTTTCTCAAGCCGCGATTTGAGTCGGCTGTCGCTCTCTCTGACCCCAGCCATCTCATCGGGGCGCCTGCCTTCTCAGCGACCTCGGGCGGGATGCTTGAAACGATGGGATGGTTGCTGCGACTAATGCTCCGGTTTGCCCAACCCAAAACAAAACATCAAATGGTTGTAACCACCTGTATGATAGCGCACTTTTTTTCCCACTCGCAATACCACACAACTTCTAATTGCCTGCCCTACCTGGCCCTGATATCCCCGTGTAAGTGACTTGCCCAAGTTGGTGAAAAAAAAAGCATCGCGCACAGCCACGGCGTCCTCGCTAAGTCCGAGCCGGAGCTCGTTGGAGACATGGCACTGGGGATCTGATGATTGGCTTTTTGCCATGTGTCTGCCACGCCACGGATCGACCAGGAAACTTGCGCCATGGCGGGGAAACGCCGGGGGCTTGTTGCGCCCGTTCCCAATCCCCGGGAAACCGGTCAAAGTCAATGTCGAGTCGATGTCGACTTACACGCACGAAGGTATTTCCCGATTGGGATGATTGCCTGATTTGAACTTGTTGGGATTCGCGCCCGATCTAGTAGGCGCGCGCCCTTGGCTTTTTGGTAGCAGTGGAGCGAGATGACTCGGGGCCCATTTGTGTTTCACTGATGACCTGACAGAGTCCGGAGAGAGCGGGTTGGGTTACCCAGATGTTGGTTAGGTGGTTTCCGGCAGGGCAGGGAAAGGCAGAGCAAACAAACAAACAACCACCCATCCACCCAACCGGTACTCTGCAGTACGTACTGCTCCCCTCCGTCCAGGTTGGCATGTGACAGACACACACACACACACCTGCATCAAGGGGTCTGTCTTACTGACAAGGGAAAGGATCGTCCTGTTCTTGTCGTACTGTCACTGTGCTGCACTGCCGTGCCTGGTGTTGCATGGAAAGGCGGGACCCCAGCAGACCCCAGAAATGGAGAATGCGAGTTTAGCCTGCTGTTGGGGTTGGGTTGGTTAGGCTGCTGCATCGGTTCCAGCCGGTCGGGAGAGGCCAAGTTGGGCCGTGGTTTCCACGGGCTAGATTGCCTCGCTACCTAAGTAAGGTAGCCTTGATTCAAGGCGGGTGGGTTGGTCAGGGTGTGCCGTCGGGTGCCGTTGGTACAGTATGTACTGTTGGTTGTGGTTTCAAGGTGCCATTGCCAATGTCGCGGTGAGTGGCCGTAACAGATCCATAAACTATGCATCTTTTCGCGGGGGGTTGCCCTCGAACACGGTTCTAATTGCCTCTTGGAGCACCAGAAGAAAAGGGCAGCGGTGCCTCCTGACTCGGACACCGATCATCCAGACATGTTTCTGAGGTCCCGAGACATTGGGCTCGGTTGGTCAGCCCGAAGGCCCAGGACACGACATTGTGTGCCACAACCTGCAGGAGTTGGTTCTATCTTTGGTCGTGTCTCGAATGCATGTGGTCTTGGAGGTGCTGGAAGGATGGGGCCTCTGAGACAGAATGTTGGAAAAACGAGTCAGGTCGTGGTGGCTGCCGTTCTGGGTATCTTACCCGCTGCTGTTTGTCAACTGATCAAGTGACGGTGAAAGAGAACGGGGAATATGCTCTTCCGGGCGTTTGGTTCAACGTCGGGCGACGTGCTTCCGTGGTGTTGGATGCAAAGGAGCCATCCCCCCGAGTTTAGCAAGACGGGAAATCACCTGCGGATTGTTTGCGGAGAATTTTGGTTGGGGCGCGGGCACCGGGTCTTCCCCGTCACTCTGAATTGACTGGCGTTTGTTCGAAACTCATATCATTTCTCTGTCGAGAACCATCACTGCGGGAGCAGGTTTCTTGCAGTCACTTGACGTCGACGACGTGATCTGATTGGGGATCGAACCGAAAGACGAAGCCTACAACTAGATGGGGGCTATCCGGATCACCCTCATGTGTACATAAGCGTTCGCTCGGCCATCTCGGCCCACCCCCAAGGAGTGGCACCTCCCGCGCCGGCCCCCGTCAAGTCGGTCCAGGCCCGGATCCGGATCCGGAAGGGCGGCCGTTGAAACTGGCTTGGCAACGGGGTGGGGAAGCATGGCTGGGCTGCGTGGGTTTGAGCAAGTTTCTGAGCTTGGCTGTGTTTTGACACTTTGAAGTAGTGGTACTTGGCAGGTGCCTCGACACTAACAGAAGCGTTCGCTGCATGAGATGAGGTGAAGATGCTGTGAGAGGTTTAAGCAACAAATCGCAGTTGAAGAGCCCTTGGTATGATAAACAGAAAGAAGATCAACAGTCGATGCATCGTTCCAGTCAATAACGCTCCAAGGATATCACACTCCCCTGTGCCCATAACGCCTGGCTCATCGTAGCATCATTATCCAAGCCCCTGTGCCTCCCACCAATTCCTTTCGGAGTGCACGTCTAGTGCTCCGTGACCAAGATGAATCTCCCAACGAGAAGACTCCCGAGAAAAGTCCCGCCGAGGATAGAGAGAAAATAGCCCACGTTCATGGACATGACGGCCAACATGCTGCAGATACCAGTTAGCCCCGGGTGGCCCCGTTTGTCAAGGAGAAGAAGGTGAAGGACTCACAGAAGATATCCAACCCCGGCAATAACGGTATCAATCACGGCGCGCACGGGGTCGACGCTCAACCGCCACGGCCTCGCATGCGTGTTCCGCTTCCCCACGACCATGACGGTCTCCTCAACGCCGTTCTCGCTCAGCACCATGGTCATGTTCTTGGCCAGCGAGTCCCGGCTCAGGTTCTCGGCCAGCGGCCCCTTGCCGTTGACGACGACGTAGCGGCGGTTGAGCTCCTTGTCCAGCCAGCGGTTCTCCTGCCACGCCTTGGCGGCCAGCAGACCGCGGAAGAGGACGGCGAGGACGAGGAGGAAGATGCATGTCGCGGCGTAGGTGCCCGTGCTGTTGGGGGTCCATTTTGACGAGTAGAGCGAGGTAGCCATCGACGTCTGGAAGACGGCCATCATGGTGGACGAGTGCGAGTCGCCGCTGCCCATGTCCATACCCGACGAGTCGCCCATGTCGTGGCCATCGTGCCTTGGGAGTATCGAGTCCATTTGCGCGGCTTTGAGTTCTGAAGCTGACGTTTGGCGTTGTTGTTGTGAAGTGGATAACAATCGCCGGCGCTGTTCAAATCGCTCCAATGGTACTGCCGTGTGCTGAATTCAGCGGAGGTTCAGGTGTCCGTGTCAACTGCCGTTTAGCCGCCGTGTGGGAGGGGTGATGAAAACGATGGGTTTCGATCAGAGAGAGGCCAGCGTCAGAGCCAAAATCTTATTCAGTCGCCACTTCAGCAGAGAGCGTTGCCAAGAGTATATTGAATGGGATGAAACGAGCATGGAGGAAAAGCTCAAACATGGCGGTGTCACGATCAAATACGTGTCGGCAATGCGATCGACCCGGTTCCTCTGGAGGGGAATGTGAGGAAACTTGCTCAACTGCGGCGCGGGATGAGCGGGTGAGCAACAAGCCTTGCCGCCCGCTGTCCCACGCTGGGCCAATGCTCCATTTTACACGGCAGTATGGTTCTGGTTACGTAGTCGACGTCTTGCAGCATGCGGATTAGAGACAACGAGGCCATTGTTGGACCTGAAATACCTAGGGTAGCCCTCTTGGAGACTCGAAACCTCCAGCAAGGTGCGATTCAGACTGAACCCGCCCGCCTTTGCTTGTGGAGGAATTTAAACAGTGCACTGGCCACTCAGGCTCAGCCAGGGTACAGGTACTCTTGTTGCTGTTTGACACTAACAACCCCACAATTCCCACTGGCTTCATTGAAGACAAAGAAGTGACTCTGGTCAACTCTCTTCTGCCCTGAACTGACTTTGACTTTCGCGCTCGTTCCATTGTAGAGTCGGTCTCCCTCGAGATTGCCTGCGTGGTCCCAATAAAAAAAAAATACAAGGACATCGACTACTCTGGGTGCAGCAGTTTTCTGGAGAGCCCCATGGTCCCTCCTAAGCCGTTGCACTCACGCTCACCTCGTCGATGTACCCGCGCAGACCAGTCTGTTAAAAGGGGTAGTCGAGAGGATGTTTTTCACATACATCATTTTGGGCTGTACTAACAGAACAGCTGGACGGGTACTTCCCAGTAGTGCCACGGTTGGAGGGCATGATCACTGCTCGCTCCTTCCACCACATTCACTCTTTCCAGCACACCGACTCCCTGAGAGTTCAACTTCGAGTCATCTGGTCTTTCCCCAGGGGCAGAGCGGTATGGATTGGCAGAGCGGCATCCATACCCTAGATTAGGCACCACTTCCCGGTGGTGTTAAAGGTGCCAGGTGAATCCCAGCAAGGGTTCAAAAACCCACCGAGTGGCACGGAGTTGTCACGGAGTTGCTGTGAGCGTCCAACTCTGAGGTGGTCAACTAGTGGTGTCTCAAGAGAATGCACGAGAGGGCAGCCATCCATGCTCACCTGCACCGTTTCGGGGCCAAACTGCGACCTCACCAGCAACCAACCCAACCCGAGCATGGACACTCAACAGCCACGCCCCTGGCAATCAATCGCGTCACCCTCTCGCCGAGGCTTCGACGCCTGCAGGTACTCTGCGGGATCCGACGTCGCCATCTGTCGTGTGAGCCCAGGAGGGTGGGAGTGTGCGTCTCGGCCATTTACCCGCCAGCAAGATGGTGATCTGCTGCGTGCCTCCCCTTTTCGGGTCCTGCCAACACGCGCCCCGGGCTGCCTGCAGGATTGCGCCCCCTGGGACCGACCGACCTCACGAGCGGCCCTGCAGGGGGGTCGTATATTGCGAGGGCCAGACCCGCACGTAACTGCATCGTGATTGACTGCACCGCAACCTGATGGACGTCCCGGCATCCCGGGGCGACGCGAGCCTATTTCGACGTCAAGACCCGACATCAAGACCCGACCGATCCGGCACCCGTCGCCCGTCGGCAGAGCAGCGTCAGTCTCGGCTAGGCGCTTTTATTGGGACGAGCCCTTCTGGGAATTGGTTAGCAATGTAGGACAATGGGAAAGCAGATATGTCTCCCGTTTCGATACCTACCGCTACCAAAGCACAGTTGACTGTTTAAACCCCATGTTGTACAGACAGACCATATAAAGGCAGAAAAGCCCGGTCAGTCAAGCCTGCCCTCTCCAACGCCCCAACGCGCACTCGAAGAAACCAGACACACCGAGACTTCCATTGCATTGATAACCTCGCGCGGGAGGTAAATCGTTATGTCTCCCCGAGAAGCCCAGGAGAGCTACGGCAAGTGTCTCTGGATAGGGCGGCCATGGGCCCGACCGGATATCTCTCCTCTGCAGGCCGGAATCAGACGCGAAACAAGGTAGCCTGGTAAATCGGACAAGTCGTTCTCAACGAGCAACAAATGTCTTCATTCACCCCCAATCCTAACCAGATTCGAGGTTGGCGGAGGGTTCGTAAAAGGGGCTGCTTCGACTGTCGTCTCTGTGAAAAGAACTCGACAACAAAACCTCGAGCACACTACACTTACACTATCTCCTTGCTCACTCAAAACCCCAACCAGGTGATGACCTCGGAAACTGCGCCATTCTTCCAGGCGTTTGACGAGTTCAACTCCGCTCCTAGTGGGTGATGCTGTCGTCAATGTCGTCGATGGTGGTTGACGGACTTGGCATCTCATGTCAGCTCGCGCCAAAACCTTGGCTCCATGGCGACAAGAACGACGCAGAGCAGCCAGGAGGGCAGCCAGAAGAGCAGCCGTTGACCAATGGTGCGTCCGCAGCTTTGGAACTCTGCCGCCTTCAGTCTGGTACCAGTATACAACCACGACGACGGGGTTCCTGTTGCGTTCTTGAGTCTTACTCAGCCTGCAGCAGGACAACAAAGAGGCCCCATGGATATCGTGAACGCGGAGACCCTCGCTGTTGGACACAGCGGACAAGTCCTGCTGCCGGTGGGGATTGATGGTGCTGCCCAGAACATTCGGAGACCGAACACAAACTTGAGCTGGTGGAGAGCACGAAGTGACAAGACGGGACAAGACGGGCCAGTGTTTCTCGCATTTTCCTCAGTCGACATGTGTCTCACTGACTGGCACGGTTGGCATGCATGCGTCCATCACCGGGATCGCCGCCCTGCACGTCTCCCAGCATGGCACGACAGGCCCTGAAGGGCCACCCGCCGCCTCCTTTCCTGATCCGGCCGGGCTGAGCTGCAAGCCGCAGGCCAGAACGCCATGCGATGCGCCCTCTTCCAACCCCCCAGAAGGGATCCCAGTCCAAGCCATGCAGCCCTCCACCACCAAGCACGAGCGAAAACCGTCGGAGGCGTCGAGGTTTCTGCGCCCGCTCCTCGTGTGCCGGTCCCTCCCCTCCCCTCTCCCCCCTTCTCGTATGAAGTCTCGACGGATACCGAACGCCCTGCCGCTCCCGGCTTGCGCCTGTCAGCCGTCTCCCCTTTCCCATCCTCTGTCCCTCCCTTCCTCTCCCTGCCTTTGCGTGGTACCGAGGACGCCCGAAGGACTGCCTTACATGTACATACATACATCCACCCATCTCGCATGACCCAAGTGATCGCAAAACCTTGTCACTGCAACGCTCGTCGTGAAAGGGGTTCAGCCGTACCCGTCATCGGCCCCGCCGACCGCCTGCCCTCTCTCTGCTTGGGCAGCCAGCACCTGCCCGGAAAAAGCAAACCCAAAGAGACACACGGACTGCTGGACGCCCCCCAATCTGGTTTGCTCCTGTCATGCATGGCGAACGTGCAGGTGCAGGCCAGCCTGCACCTGTCTCCCACTGGTCACCCGTTGACAACCCATCACGGGCGCCGCCGGGCTCGATGCCGTACGACCCCTCCCGTTGACACTGACGCCCTCTCCCAAAAAGCCTCCCTCCTTCGGCGGGTAGAGCTGACGTTGTGCTACCAACCGCCAGCTGGGAATTGTCTGGTCGACTCGATCCCGCGGAGGGAGGATCCGGGTGGCATCTGTAGGCGCTGCCGAAAGGAGGAATGCCGCATGTCGGTGAAGCCTGTATTGGTTGCTGAGGGGTATGTCTGCAGTCACGCTCCGCGGTCCCAGGTCTTAGAATAACCAACGTCAACTGCACCTGCGAAGCAACCCAGCCCCCGGACAAGATACGGAGATGGTGAGGTTACGAGAATGTTCACGGCATCGGCATCCCTCCCACGGAGCTCCTAACAACCAGTGCCAGGACCGATATGCCGCAGTCCCTGATTTCAGGGACCCCTGCCCAGAAAGTTTGGGGGCCGTAAGTTGGTGATATGCTCCGACAAGGAGATATATGCAATGCACCCTGCCCGAATACTCGTGCGAACATGCAACAGTGACCAGCCGGAGCCATCAAGACAATAATCAGAGGGTGCTTCTCCAACAACTTGAACAATGGATTCTTGGCAAATATCCTGATTTCCTCCAGCCTGTATTGGTCCCATAATTTGAGCACCATCACGTTATGCATAAAAAAAACACACAGATGATGAGGAGTCTAAACCCGACTCTCCCCGTGACTTCGGATTGTGCTGCTTGATTAAGGACTAAACATGGCCCAATATGCTGCACAAATACCCCCGGTTTTCCCCCGCCTCCACTTATATGATACCTCGAGATGTAAACAATACCATGCCCAGGCGACCCCTATGCCCAGAACAGGTGAAGAGCCACACAAGGTGGCCGACGTCAGGCCCAGTCCCACGCCAGGGCTAAAACGGCCCAAGTGGTATCAAAATAAACAAGAATAACAAATACTAACAGACTTGAACCGCGGGAAAAACCAAAGCCCAGGATCCCCCCCTCTCGACGAGGATCATCCTGCCGTCGCGCCGTCTCCCAACCGCGCTTTTCGATTCCTCTTCCCGGGCTTGCAAATTTGCACTTCTCTGCCGATAGCTGACGCCGTATCCCAAGTCCCATTCTTCCCAAACCCAAAGTTGTCCCGTTCTCCTCGACGCCGTAAAATGACCAGCTTGGGCAGTCGCCATCGGTTCAGGACCACATGACGCCGAGACTACACCCCATATGTTCAGCCCCCCTGTTTGTTTTGGATCCTCGCTCAGAGCTCTTTCTTTGTCGACCGGGGGCTGCTGTCCCTGTCGCCACCTGCAGCAGAACCACGATCGTTTGATTCTTCGTTGCCACCTGCGGCAGTACCGCTGCCCTCTGGCGGTGATGTGCCGCCGCCGCATCCTTTGACAAGGCGATGCCGCTGGGATAAAGGTCAGCAAACCATAGAATCAAACAAGAGCCCAAAGACTGCTCGAGTCGGTCTCTCCAAACTGACCTTGAGCGCGTCTTTCCTCGAAAACCTCTTTTCGCAGTCGTCACATCCAAACGGCTTAATTGCCAAGTGTATCCGCTGGTGCCGCTTCAAGTCGTGATTCCGGTTGAAGGCTTGCGTGCACTCGTTGCACTTAAAGGGGCGCTCCGACTGCGGTGATGGGCCTCCCGGATGGTGGACATAAAGGTGGTGCGGGTGATGAGCAGACAGCCCTGTGTGGTGACTGTAGCTTGAGAGCCCCGACATGCTACCTACCATGGCCAGCGGAGCACCGGGATGGTGCATGTTGCTCAGCACCGGGCCTGGGATTGGATTGTATGACGCGTACGACGCCATGGACGCCATGGACGGAACCGCTTGCGGCCGCCCGCCCGAGTACTGCAACGGGGGTGCCATGGCGGGAATTGACGTGGCCGCCCGGGGGACAGACGCCGAAGAAGTGACCGCCGAGCTGGTCGTCGCTGGGGGCTGCGTCACGGACGAGGCGTACGAAGAAAACGTAGGCTGTTGGGATGCCGACGTCTGCGGGTAGTAGCTGGTCGGTGTGTGTGGTGGGCGGTACGAGCTCCCGTCCTGGGTTGTGGCTGGTCCTCCCCCCGGTGCGCTCTGTGTTGGTGCTGTGTGGCGAGTCGCATTTTGCGATGGGTTGCCGAGCAGAGGCTGCGCAAGCCCGGACTGGTGGTTTCCTCCATGGGCGCTGAGCGGCGAACCGAGACTTCCTCCGCTGCCCGTCCCAGCGGCGCCAATGCCGACAGAGTTTGAGAATCCTTGCTGATCCTGGTACGACTGCGGCGGTGGTAGGGTTTCTCCGTTCGAAGCCGAGGACGCGGCGCGGCCGGGGAAGTGCTGGTGGGAAGGCGACGAGGCCGATCCGTACGACGGCGGTCCTCGGCTGTATGATGGCTGCGCAAGCGGTCCAGAGCCCGGGTTTCCGGAATTCGGGTTCGCGTACGTGTACGCCGAAGGTTGTGACAACCCCGGCGTCGGCCACGAGCCCGTCATGTGGCCCGAGTAGTAGAGCGGCGGGCCTCCCGCATGGGAAGCCTGCGAGTTGCTGCTGTGCGGGCCTGACGGAGGGAAACCGTCGGATACTGCTCCTGAGGGAGTCAGAACACTGGTCCTTGGGGCGCTTGTGGTCTTTGTGGCATCGGTGTTGGAGGATAAAGGGGCAGGGAGGGAGGAGGGAAGCAGAGGAAGCCGAGGGGCAGCACCTGTTAAAGGTGACGCCGGGCGTGCCCCAAAACGACTGTCATTTGGGATGATGTTCATGGCTGCAGAAGCATTGGTAGTGGGGTATCGCGTACTGTGAGTCTCCGGAAGCGGCAGTGGTCTCTGCGAGGCCACGCTCGAGGCTCCCATGCTCCTGCTCGGGCTGGTGGTGCGCGCCCTTGAGCGGCGAAGCAAAGGACGGTCGGCTGCGGCGGCGACAGATTCGCCGGCGGGGTGTTTGTTTTTGCCAACAGTCGTCGTCGACGCTCTTCAGGAAGTCACAATGTCCGAGGCTGCTGCTTGAGTCGTCTCCTGGCTGTTCGAACGACAACCTTGGGATAGCAAGACGACACTCGAAGGCTGTCGTCAAGAGCCAGCTGTCTCTCAGCAGCGTTCCCGAGTTTGTCGTGGGGGAAGGGCAACGCCTGGGAGTCGTGGCAGGGCAATGCGGTCAAGGCTCAAGAAGGCTGAAGCCACAACGCCGGATGGACCGCCATCCAGGGGGGCGCACAGGTTTTAATGCTTTCTGGGCTCTGCACTCTGGAGGTCCCGATGTTTGGGTTCGGTCGCGAACAAGGTGTGGAGTGTCGATCACAGTCCAAAAGTGATGTTCCCGATTATTGGGTGTGAAGCTTTCGGGTTCGGGACCCTGTCGGCGCGGGTTCTGGGGTGGTCGGGGGGGTGGGTGTGCAAGGAACAAGCCGATGCTGGCAGTTCCTTTTGTCTTTTTGGTCTCTGGGGATGGGAGGAAAGCCTTTTCTGGCTCTGGCCGTCAAGTCAAGTAAACGGGGCGCCGGTACTTGGGGCCTGGGGGGTGTTGCGCCTCCTCGTGTGCCTCGTGCCTTGTTGCTTTGTGCTCAACAAGGGGGTGTGAGTCGGGACCGGGCGTAGGAAAGGCTTGGTTTTTGCACCCGTCCCAGCGAACCCAGACAGCCCCGGCGGACGTTAGCGCGAAAGGGCTGAGAGACCGGGTTGGGAGGCTGCGAGATGAGCGAGCCACACGTTTTCTTTTTGCTCTCGGCTTGGAAATTGGGGTCTCAGGAGCCGCCTGATGCGTGCTGGATGCAGTGACAGCCCGGCAGGCGCGCAGGGGAATGGAGGAATGGAGGAATGGCCCCAAGGCAACACAGCGCGCGTGTGCAGCAAATCGGCGGCGACTTGACTCACGACACGGTGCCTGAAGTGGATGGAGAGAAGCCACGGTCCATATCAAGCTGCCCGCTTGCTGGCGCAGGGCAGGAACGGTCTGGACCTGACCGGGCAGGCGCGTGTCCGGCTGAGTACGCGCTTTCCAACTCTCAGTCAACTTGGAGTTGCTCGAAGCACTGCGGGTAGGAACGGCAGGGCGCCCTGGCCAAGGAAACTTGAAGCAACGAAGCTTGAGGCTCGCCGGGCTGGTTGCTGCTGCCAGCCAGGAGCGGTCTGTGAGGCGAAATCCGGTGTGTGTGTAGCTGCCCGTGGCTGGAAGACTCCGGTGGGATTTTTAGAGAGGAGGCAAGCGCAAAACGCGCCGTCAAGCAGCATCGAGGTCTCTCGCACTTTTTCTCTCGTCATCTCACATTCTCAGGGTCTGTAGAAGTTACCAATGCGAGGTTCTCGCAACTGCTGGGGCCAATGTACCCAGTACCAGGACAAGGGGGAGATGGCAGACTGGGGGGAGGGGGGAACAGTCCCTTGCGTGGGAACGTGCTGTGCTTTCTCTCACGCGGAGGGGCATGGAGAGCCGGGGAGGGGTGTGTCTAGGTAAGACACTTGAACAGGCGAACAGCCCAAAAGGTCCAGGCCAGCAGACACGTCCAGATCCGGCATAGCCCGCGATTCTGGCAAGGACCTCCACCGAAAGGGACAGTTCCAAGTGGACAGAGGCTGCGCTTGCTGGGAGCCCCAACGGGGTGTTGGTGGTAGCACTGGGAGGTAGGCGAGTTGTGTCATGGCCAAAAGAAACTGTGCCGGTGCAGGTTTGCCGTCTCGGTGCGAATGCAGGCTCGCCGGGACGTGGTCCTTTCGGGCAAGAACCATGAATCTACGCGGGCCGAGGACGGAATCCCAGGATTTCACGAGCAGGCGTCGGACGAGGGAGCAAAGCACGACCTGTGCCTCCAGCCGGCCTGCCCAAATCTTACCCAGGTCGCCTGTCCGGGGTGCAGACGTCCGCGTGCTCTGGACGCGGGATGTTCCCAGTCCCCTCAACAGGTTCGCTTATCTGGAAACGTGGCACGGATTCCAGCGGAGTTGGTCATTCGCCTCGTCCTCTGCCGGCCGCCTGTGCTTGGAGGCCGGCAGCGTGGGATGGAGTCAGCGGATTGCACCCCGTGCAGAAGAGGCCGTCGCTGGTGTCCATCACGGCACGGCCGTCTGCGGTTGTTTCTTCTCGTCCCTCCCGGCATGGCACCAAAGCATGATGTGATGTGCGGCAGGGATCGAGATCCACACCGGTCCAAACTCGATTCAAGCCCCGCCGTCGACGTTGCTCGATGCCGGCAGCCCGGCAGCCCGGCAGTCCGGCAGGCTGGCGCTTCCTCCCACCAACACGTCTTGTTGGACGGCGGCAGTTGTTTGGGGTGTCAGAGGCTTGCTCGACACCCACCACGCGGAGCCACAATTAAAGTTGGGGACAGGCTTGTGGGGTTGTTGAGAGCCTGGGTCGCTTGCAGTGGGAAGGCCAGGATCAGGTACCCCGGTAATGCCTCAGCTCCAGGCCCCGGTCACCGGTGTCATCGTATCCCCCGCTCACTTGGCAGCCCACTTTGCCGAATTGCTGTTCTCGATTCGGGGCGAACGTGGGTGGGTGTCTCGAGGAGTCGAGGGTGAGCCAGCCCACCCCAGCCGCACAACGCGTGCCAAAGAGTGCTTGTCGCCCGTCCCCGTCGGACTCGACGTTGGCCAAAAAGCGCCATGGTGGCCATGATCCTTTGGGGGCGGGAGACTGCGTGACAAACATTGGCACAGGGCCAGGGACGGAGTACTCCGGACGAGATATCAGGTTCCCAGTTCAGAAATAAGCAGCATTCGATCCGTACCCAGTTCAGATTTGGCGAGCAGTGAAGCACAGCACGGATATGCAGTGGGGTTCCCGTCCCGTCTGCCTGCATTGACAATGATGACAGCCTTTCCCAGTCCGCTGGCATTTGTGATGGATGTCCGCGCCCGCCGCATGGGCCACTTTGCGCCTCCCGTCCGCTTAATCTTCTTAGCTTACCCCGACTGGGCAGAGTCTGGGTGATCCGCGATGGCGCATGCCGGCCCCACGATGCTGGGCTGGGCCCAGTGGTGTCTGTGCTGCTGCTCATCAGCGCCAGACCCGACAGACCAACACCAGCTCAGACCGGGTCTCTTGAAGGACACGCTCGGCAGCGCCTTCGCAACTGTTTTTCTCTGGGTTTCCCATCCGATGGACTCGCATAGCGGCGCTCTGCCGTTGCCCTTCGAGAGGGCCCACAACCATGCATGGAGCACGTCCAGCTGAAGCCGGGATTTGGTTGCAAGGGGATGATGGAGGTGACGGACAAGGGTCCATTGGCCCCAGCCCACGGCTGGGCGCCACTAGTTCCTCTGCAGCCGCCTGCGTTGCACTGTGTCTGGGGTGCCCATTCACTCCATGACCATCGCCAAGTCCCCTTGTTGGTCCCCAGAAGAAAGAAGCACGCACCCTGGAACCTTGGATGAAAAAACCCTCGCGCTGGTGTTTCCGTGCCTGTCGCGCCCCTGTCTGGGGCCGACGAAGTGTGCTGAGATGTCTTGCAACACGATTTCGGTGCATCAGTCTCGATCTTCTGCCCAAGAATCTTCTGGCCGGTGGAAGATGAAGGGAAATGGAGGGCCTAGGCAGATATCAGCATGGAGCAGTTGCAAAGTCTGGGGGCAGACTGAACAAGCGGGCTGCCGTTTCTCCCATGCCCTGCTCTTGCTGCCAGAACACCCCTTTCTCCATTCGGGAATTTTTGACGAGGGGTAAAACAAGCGACCAACCACACCATGATCCGTTTTGTTCCATAGAGAAGCATTCGACTCTGGCCGGAATGACGCTGAACCGTGCAGTGGGTTGCTGAACCAAATCTGGGTTCAATCTGTTCGTGGCATGGCCCGCTCCCACCTCCCAGCCGCTGGGGCCTGTCACACCACACTGTTCCACCACATGGACACGCCGTCTCGTCTCTGGTCTGGGTGTGTTACCTGACCCGGCATCATTGCAGCATGAGGGTTTAGAGTGGCATCTCTGTCGTGAAGATAATCGCTCAGGTGGTGCTGTCCGGCTCGACTGAGAGGTTGTCGCTCCTGTCTCTCGGTCACGCTTTCGTCAAAAGCTGGCGGGCTGCTCGATGCCAATGAACCCTTGAAATTGGGGCTGCGTGGCGTCAAACAAGGTTAACGGTAACCCTCGACGCTAAGATCCGTCGCCAGATCTTGTGGCGCCGCTCATAACTGGGACTGCTGGTCTGTTGCGTGCTCCGCTCCGTGTCCCGTGCTCCGGGCTCCGCGTGCCAGGAGCAACAGCCCCCCCCGCTGACCATTGACGGAAGGGACGCGGATGTCAAAAATAGCTTTACACCAAAGCCGAGGTGGTTCTTTCTTCTTCGGTTGACCAGTCGTGCGGAGAGCAAATTGAGTTCGTTCGGAAACTGCCGCTCGTTGATGACTCCCGGCAAAGGCTGATGACAAGAACCTAGGCATCATTTCAGTTGCCAGCCGCGAAGAATCTGCAGGGGCCCATCGGCTGTCTCGAGGCTGTCAAGCCTCTCAAAACGGCGTGGCGCGGTGAATGCCATCGCTCAGTGGGCGGCGGGGTTGGCGTCCTGGGGCACGGACTGGGTTGGCTTGGGGGGCCCACACAGTATCGAAATTAACCTACGGGACCGTGTTGCAGGAGAAGAAGGGATCTTCGCCCGGGTCCAGCGCAAGATTGGAAAGTTTCAGAGACGAACAAAAGTCGGCGATTATTTTTGCGCGCTCCCACCGCGATAACTGGGCCGGGAAGTACCGAAATTTTGTAGACCCCAAAACGGTCGAATGCTTCCAATATTCACCTGCAGGTTTTCGGGGATTGGGCAGTTCTGTGCCTCAGCTGTTACATGGACCGGGTGCCGTGGTGTAGACTGTGGAAACGTTTGGGGGGTGCTCGAGGGGGGGTGGCATCCTCCGGCTCCCGTCGTCTTGGTTGTCCTCGGCGGGAATTGGGCAGGGACGGTGCAGGTCGTCCGCTCCGAAGGGGTGCGGGCATTTCTGGATGGATGGGTTGGCGGAGCAAGGCCTCGTGTTGAGCCATGGAACTCGACATCTGTGCCATTCCCTGACTTGTCACAAAGCCACCGTTCACCGGCTTCCTCTTGTCTTCTAACCGCCGAGATCGCCCAACGACAAAGGTCTTGACGTTTCCAGATCCACAGTCGTCTCTCGCGGGCTGGTGATGTTGCCAGAGCGTGCCAAGGGAGCTGCGGTCGGCAGCACGACGGCAGGCCAGAGAAAGGCCCGCACGTGGGCAGATGGAGGCTCGAAGGAAGGCGTCGGTACCAGACGGGCGGGATCGAAGTCGAAGCCATTCCCGGCGCCGGCAAAGACAGAAAGCCACTTCCCACCTTTTTGCTCGCACCTGCCGAAAGCGGACATTCTCCACAGATGTGACACTTTGGCTGCAGCCAACACTCACCTTAAAATCCTCGGGACCTGCATCCACAGCCCCAATCTGAGATCTGGGCTCAGCTGGGCCACGCCGCGTTCCCGGGAGCAAGCCGGGCACAAGACAAACCGGGGATGCAAGTCCGCAAGCCCACCCGGCCGCCCTGATTCGGCCTCTCCCCGAGCCTGTTGGAGTTCCTTCCAGGTTGATCTGTTGCGTTCTCCGGAGCATCGTCTCAATGCTGACAACGCCTCGACAGCTGAGAGCACGGCAAGTGTCTCATGTCTCAGGCCGGACGAAAAACAACCCAAAAAGAGCAAGCGGCCTGAACGCGCAACGGGACCGCAATGTGCAATTCGTTGCCGTTACACAATGCCTGGTAATTGCTGTCAGACGCGAGACGCGATAGCTATGCCCATGCTCTCGACGTTGCTGAGACATCACTAAACATGTCGTGTTTCCGACCCGATCGAGCTGATCTCCCAGCAGCTGAACTCGTGCTTCATCTTTCCCGGAACCGGTCCCGCAGCTGACTCGGGCGATTCTTGCTCTCTTCGTTGCCAGAAAAGAGCACCGAGCGTCGCGGGCGCGCTCCTCCTCTCGAGGAAAACCAACTGATCGGCCTTGTCGGTGGAAAGCCAAAGAGAGACATATCCCCTCTCAGGAGTCCGAAGCCCAATACAACCCGGCTGGGAGCCATCACGAGCGAGGAGCGCATGAGAAATCGCCACAGTCACCTCGGGGGCCAAAGTAGGCCACACCTCCGAGTGATGTGTCATACCGATTCGTATGTAAACAAACGTCTCAGGGGTTGGAAAGGGGGCCGGAGAGATAGGCGTACGTATTGGTCTTGTCACGTAATCGTATGCAGTGGAGAGAATCAGGTCCGTTGACGCGGGGAACAACGGAGATGACAGCAAGGTGGAATCTTGAGACCTGTCACACGGGATTCCCGACCTTGACACCCCCTCAACCCAACGATCATGGAGTTGGCTCCACCAGCCATTCTCCAAAACGCCCGATAGACTGCGCAGTCACGTCTCCGCCTCCTTTCTGATGACTGTTTGAGATAATCACATCGTAAAATTGGTTCATGTGACGGAGCTACGCGGAACAAACGTGCAGACATAAGACATGGGAGTTGTCAAGGCACAACTCTGCATTGTAATGCTTGACTTATACATTGGATCCCACAAGTTGTTCAAAGCCACCCCCCCTCGGTCCATCTGCCCTTACCACCCCCCGACCACTCGCTGACAAAGGAGAAATAGTCAAACAAAAAGTCTCTCAGTGAAAGAAGTGGGATTGTAAAACTAATTTACCGCGACCAAGTCAAGAAGGGGGGAAAGTAGAACTTGCCTCTGGCTTGCCCAGACCGCCCGACAACCGATGTCTGACGCGAACGGAACCAGGCCAGAAACCAACAAACTAAAAGGTGATATCAAAAGGGGGGTATCATTCTAGTGAAGTCTCCAGTCTCGATGTTGCTGGCTGTGAAAATAAGAACACAAAAAGGAGAAAGCAAAGTACAAGAGAAATAAAAACCGTTCCTCAGCAAGGATGATGAAAAAAATCCACCAAGCTAATTGTCCCACAAATCCCTTCGCCTCTGCTATTGCTAGGCCATGTTTTACTCTGAGTCGACTGCAAGGAAAATGACAAAGGAAAAGATAAAATAGTTGATTCAGCAAGTGTGTAGTATCCTCCTCTCCCCACCATTCAGACAACACAGTCTGCAACTCAGTCCTCGAAGAACCCGGCGTCGTCAAAGTCTTCAGCTTGCGCATCGTCGTCGTACGCACTCGGCCGCATCATGGGAGGCGTGACGGGCGCAGCGAGCGGACGCCGGAGCGGAGTTTCCTGGCCCGCCGGTGCCTTGCCCTTCTGGTTATCCGAGACGGAGGATGCGGTGGACGGCGGTGCCCTGGGTCTGTTGGCGAGGTCCTGCGCCGTGAACCTGCGGCCGGTGCTGGAGAACGCTGTGGGCTGCTTGACCTGGGTAGGAGGGGTTTGGCGCAGGTGGGAGGCCGGGGGCGTCAAGAGACCGCCGAGGAGACTGTTTGGTGCAGGACTAGCCCGTGAAGGCGTAGAGTTTCTTCCGTTGGCCGGGGCAGGGGACGACAAGACGCTGCCGAGGTCTCGCGCCTTCCTCCAGTTGCCCCATGCCGCGGCCAGGGGACCGACCGCTTGAGCGACGCGGGGCGTTGCTGCGTCGCGGATGGTGGCCGCGATGTTGGGCAGGTTGATGGCCGAGCCGCCGTTCATGGCTCTTTCGCGTTCCTGCTCCTCCATCTGGAGATTGGCCTTCAGGCGGATGGCCGCGTCCTTGACAGCGTTCTTGTCGTAGTCTTCCCGGCCAAGAGCGCCAATAATGTCTTGGAGGTCTGAGTGTCGGACGGCAAGAAGTTCGCGCAGCCAGGTGATCTCGTCGTCGCGCTTGGAAATCTTGATTTCCGCGTCCGGGTCGGTCTTGGAGAGCTTGTGCTCCAGCTCCTCAATCCTGTGCTCTCGCTCTTGCAGTTGCTCCTGCAACACCATGATGGACTCACGCAGGGCTTGAGGCGAGATCTTCTCGGGCAGCTCGAGTTGGCGCGCAACAGAAGTAGCAACGGGCTTGGGCTGCGCAAGTGTAGCGTCAAAGCCCGCAACTGACTTCGCAGCCTGGGCAGCAGCCCGTGCAGCCTCCTTGGCGATCTCCAGCTTCTCCTCGAGATGCGCCACCTTGTCCTGCAGATACTCCGACTTGGATGTAGAGATGCTCAGACGCTCCAAGAGGTTCTGCTCGGCGCGCTGCGCGTCCTCCGTTGTGTTGTTGAGTTGCCGTTCGTACCGCGCCTGTTGATCCTCAATCTCATTTTGGTGCTTGAGGACAAGCTCTTGGAGACTGGCCTGCTTCGACGTCTGCGCCTCCTCCAGCAACATGTCGTGGCGAGCCTTGGTGGTGTCGGCATCCAATTTGACCTGGTCGAGCTGGGCCCTAAGTCTTGACATCTGGTCTTCGAGCTCCTCACGGGCAACATTGACCTGGTGGTTCGCATTCTCCACCTCGGCCTGCATAGCATCGCGCGTGCGCTGGACCTCGCGAGCGCCGGATTCTCTGGCTTCCTGGAACTCGGCTTGGTAACGGATAGCGCTCTGGTGCAGCTTGTGGTTCTCGGTGCGCATCTCGGCGAGGACGCCCTCGAGTCTCTTACACTCGGCGACCGCCCTCATGCCCTGCCGCTCGCCCATCTCCAGCCTCTCAAGCTCAGTCTCGATGCGCTCGCGAGTCCTCGCCTCGGCTTGCAGCCTGGCCTCCAAGACCTCTTGGCGAGCAAGCAGGGCTTGCTCCTTCTTGGTGCGACGAGCGTTCTCTTCTGTAATCTCCTTCGCCGCGTGGGCCATTTCTTCTTGCATCGAGATAAACCTGGAGCGCCAGGTATCGCGGACACGCTCGTTCTCCTGCAGCTGAGTGCCCAGAGTGTCGATGAGCTTGTGCAGAGCCTTGTTCTCATCAACCGCATGGGCGAGGTCCTTGTCGCGTCGCTGGATGATGGCAACGATGCGGTCAGTCTCGGACCGCCAGTGCTGGGTCTCCTTGCGTGCTTCCCGAGCGTCGGCCTCGAGCGCGTTGATGCGGTTCTGCGTCTCACTCTGAGACTGATGTGCGTTGACCTGGCTGGCTTCGAGGAGAGTGAGACGCATGGCACTCTTGCTGTGGGCCGCCTCAACCGACTTAACCTTCTGGTCCTTCTCGTCGACAAGCTCCCTAAGCCGAGTCTCCTCTTCGGACGATATCCGAAGAAGGCGTTGGACCTCGGAAAGCCGGTCTTCGGCTGCTCTCCTTGTCTTGGTCTCCTCTTCTGCTTGACGTTCCGCATGCTGTGCCCGGTCCTCAAGGTCGGTGATGCGCTGGTTGAGGGCGCTCTTGTTCATCATCTCCACCTCGATTCTAGTCGCAGCGGATTGAAGGTCGCGGTCGACTTCCGCCATCCGGCTTTCGGCGGTTCGTCTGGCTGAGACCTCTGCGTCCATGTTCGCCTCCGCAGCACGGAGTCGTTGTTCGAGTTCGGTGATGCGAGTTTGAAGGTCATTCAACTGCTCATCCTTGTCGTCGGCCGGCGGTGGAGGGGGTATACGCCGCTCCACAACATCCTCCACAATGCTCTTGAAATCTTCACTGCGGATTGCAGGCTCGAGAGACTGGCCAAGCTGCGCCTTCATATCCTCCAGGGCCTGAAGGACAAGAGAGTTATCTGGAGCAGGAGCAGGAGGCGGAGACGACTCCTTCGGTTGGTTCCGACGTTGGGTGGCCAAAGCATCCAGAACAGCGGCGCGGATTTGATCCAACCTACGATCACGGCGGGGGCTCATGGAGCGAAGCGGGCCGGGAACTTCGTCGTCCTCGTCGTCAGCGTCGCTTTCGCGAATCTCCACAGACACGCTCCCTCTCTCTCGTCGGCTGGATGGCGCCCTCCTCGAGATGCCCGCCATCGCATGGTTGATATTATCCAGGGTCCGTTCGAGAGGGCCAAGACGAGCAGCAAGCAAGCCGCCAACGAGTTGATTGACGCGGCCATCGAAGAAGGAGACACGGGACTCAAGCTTGGTTTGCTCGTCTTCGCTGAAGACGCCTTCCCAGTCGCTAGTAGGGAGGCTGTCGGTGCCATTGAGACGGTGGATGGCGCCCTCGACAGACCGACCACTGCGAGGTGGATCAATGAACGGGTCTTCCAGATCCATCGAGGCCGGATGATGGTAATCAGCTTGGCTAGGACTCGGTGCGTCGCTGCGCGCATAGCTCGGTGGGGGTAGGCGTGAGGGCGACGAGTCTGCAGCAGCAGCGATAGGCGACATGCGAGTCGGGCTGGGCTCATCCCACTGCAGCTGCTCGTTGTACGTCCTGTTTACACCCATATCCGGGTTTTCGTTGAGCTGGCGCATGACTTCATCGATATCAGCCATGGTCGGCTCAACAGGCAAATCATCGCCGGCACCCTGCTCGCCGTCCAACACGGTAGACGCTTCCTCGGCCGCGAGATCCGAGATGGCTTGCTCTGCGCTCGCCGTCACATCATCCACAACGGGTGAAGGGGGAGCAGCGAAGCGAGAGGCTGCGAGGCCAGTTCGTTTGGGTGGCGGGGGCGGCGAAGCTCGGGCATATCGAGAATTGGCGAGGCCCTTCGAGGTAGCTGGCGAGTGGGACACGACAGGCGCTGGTGCGGCTGTGGGAGCTGGCAATACTTGCTCCTCCATCGGCTTCTCGATAGACTCTGCCACTTCCTGCTCTGGAGGCTGTGATTCCTCCAGGCTCGCCGCCAGGTCGCCCTCGATGGCCACACCTGTGTCCAGAACAAGTTCTGACTGGCCTGCTGGTTGAGATTGCGACTCGTTCGCCGCAGCATCGCCATCCTCTTTGTCGACACGCATCCACGACGCGGCACCAGGCACGAAAGCCTGGGCAGTTGCCGAGAGGGATTTCTTATGAGCAGGCTTGAACGCCTCGGCGTCAAACGGCTTTGCTTCGGGTTGCATCTCAGACATCTTCTTGAAGTCAAACGGTGCCCAGTTCATCGTGGCATGATCCGGCGAGGGCTCAGACGGGCTGGCAGTGGCCTTTGTATCTGTCGTTTCCGAGACCATCGTCGATGACATGGTCATGTCCGCGAAACCCGTCAAGTTGGAATCATCAAACGATTTCTCCTCCGCCGGCATACCGTCTTCTTGTGCAGAGGCCTCGAAATGATAGTCGGGCACCGGGGTCTCCTCCTTGCTGGGCTCGGCAAAGAGCGGCACGGCGTCATCGTCGTCCGCAGTTGCTCGGGCTCTCTTGACACGCGATTCATCGACGACAGGACGGCCATCGGCGTCATCCTGCGCACCGCTAAACGCGGGCGATTCATGCCTTTCTGGGGCGATGATCGGAATCGCCTTGGATTTCTTGACAGGCTTGGCAAGGTCTGCGCCGCTGAGATCGATATTGCCAAAAATGGAGCTGGCCCGGTTGCTACCACTCTCAGCCCCTGACAAGATGGGACTTGTGACAGAGGTGGGCACCGAGTGCGGTGTGAAGGCAGGAGCATCTGGGCGGAACTTGGGGCCCGAGGCCGAGAAGCTGAACTCGCTCTGACCCGGGGAAAAGACCGGGGCATTGACATTGATCCTGGAGGAGTTTGTCGTCGGCAGGCTGGAGTGGCTCGAGTCGGTCGGGTTCAGTGCCATGTTGAACGCCATGGGCTGGAAAGTATTGCTCGGGAAAGTGAATGCGCCAGGCTGGAAGGTACTTGTCGGGTTGAACTTGAACTCGGGGGCTTCCACGTTCAGTTTCGAGAAGGAGGAGATGCTGCCGTGGCTGGGGCGCGTCTGATGAGCACCGTCAGCGGACCTGCCAGACTCGTTGTCGGTCCACGGGTTGCTGGCGGTGGAGAAGCCACGGTGATGCAGCAGCTTTGAAAACTCGAGGGCCTGGACGGGCGTGCCCAAGTTGCTCGGGTTCGTCTCAATCTCGTCGTCCTCGGCCGGTTGGGCGTGGATGTGTTGCAGCGTGGGCCTGAAAGCTCCCTGGTTGGAGGCATCATCTTCGGTGAAGTACTTCTGGGACAAAGAGTGTCCACGGCTATGCGGCCGGGGATGATGGAGGACAAGGCCATCCGCGTCACCGGCAAACCGGTGGGGCTGCGGTGCAAACTGAACCAGTGGCTCGCCCTGGTGGCCGAGGGTAGGAGCCGCTGCACTCGTCTCCGGCTTGTCGTTGTCGTTGTGAGGGCTGTAGTCCTCGTCATTGTCAAGCTGCGACCGCATCTGTTCTTCCAGGTGGTACTCGGCTTCGTCAATCTCCTTTTGCAGGCTGTCGCTGGCATTGTGGCGGACGAAGCCACGCTCGGGGCTCTTTGGTGGGACCTCGGCGACGGTTTCTTCATCAACCTCGCGGAGATCTTGTAAGCGAGGCGAAGCCCTGACCGGCGGCTGGAACTGATGAGGCAGCGTGGGGAACTGAAGCGACTGGTGGCGTTGGTGCCCTACAGGCGCCGGCATTCCGTCTTGAGAGAAGGGCGAAGTTGGTGACATGATCGCACTGAGGTTAGCAAGCGAGGGCGAGCCAACCCGGTGGCCTTGTTGCAGCATGAGCTGGGGAGACCAAGCATGCGGTGACGGAATCGAGATGGACGCGCGGGGGTTGAATTTGTGACCAAACGGCCCCGGCGATGCTCCCGTGGGGATACCAGGGCTTTGTGTGGCGGACGTCACGAACTGGCCGGGGAACGGGAACCCGGGGATCGGCTGGTTGCTCGAAGCCGAAGAGGTCGGGACAGGCGGAGAGAACGGGAGCGGAGGGTACTGCGCAATCGATGGTTGTCTGCTGGCAGTGGACGCCGGCGACATCGATGGCGGTGGTGGCTCCTCGTCTCCGAACGAAACCCCGAGTGCGCGGAGCTTTGCCTCGTTCAGCTCGTCAACATACCTCTTCCAAGCTGTAGACGTCGTTAGAAGCTAGTTTGGGACCACTGGATGCTGACTACCACCTACCATTCAAATCCGGAAGAAGCACAGTCCAACCGCCCTGCTTCCGCTCCCTCGCGAGCTCATCCGGGTCGGGCCAGTCCGCCCTGCTCTGTGACTGCTCCCTAGGGTCAAGTGCTGCTACTGGCTCGTACAAGTCGAACCCATCAACGTTGTAGCCCAGCTGCTGCCAACTCCGAAGCATACCGGAGACGTTGGATTCTGTCAGGGGAATTGGGTTCTTGCCCGGCTGACCACGCTCTTCATCCCTCGGGAGAAGCACCATGATATTCTTGCCCTTCCAAGGGACCTTCTTCTTGAGGCGCGGCGTCACTGCGGCCCGCTTGGCGGCAGCTCTCGAGGGTGTGAGCGACGTGTTTGGCGCTGCATCGTGAGCGATTGTTGGTGTCCGAGGCCTCTCAACCTGCTTGACAACCGGCGTGAAGTCGCCTGCATAATCGGGCGTGGCCCTCTCGTCCGAGGATGCCATTCTTGCAACCACGGTTCCCGTTCCGCGGCTTAGGTGTGACTGTCGGAGTGTCTCACTGCTCGACTGCTTTCCAAGGCCTCCTCGTGAAACCTGTCTGCTCCGGGCGCTGTTCTTTTTTCGGCCGGCCTTGGGGGTCACTACGCTGTCGTCGCCTAACCAAGCAGCCTCCTCGCCGGAAAATGAGTCGCTCAATGAAGAGTTCTCACTGTCTCCGTCGCTGAACCAATGCCGCTTCTCCTGCTCGACAGCGCCACCGGCAGTATGCTGGCGGATCCAGCCTTCAGTAATGCCGTGCGCGATACGCCTTGCCCGGTTCGCGAGCACTGTTGCCGCGGCGCTAATCCCGGGCAACCGTACCTCGGGCTGGGAGTCCTGTGTGGGCGGTGCAGGGCGAAGGAAGGGGGTCTGGAGCTCCAGGCGATGGATCGGTGAGTCCTCCGAAGCGTCGCTGCTCAGGCTCTGGTTGCTCGGGCTCTGAGACCGAAGGTCGGGCGGATATGGCGAACCCCAGGGGTTGGCACCGTCTTGCGCAGCAGGGTTCTCGTCGGGTCCGGCTGGGCTGTCCGGCGGGGTCCTCAGCAGCCCGAGGACTCGCTCAGGCAGTCTCGGGGCTCGCAGAGGCGGAAGCTCGGGAGACGCCTCGCCGTCGGCGGTCGATGCGCTGGATAGCGCAGGGGACGAAGCCGGCGATTTGTATGAATCCCAAGGATCTTCGGGGCGTTCGCGTGCCGATGCACGAGGGGGGGTTTGCGGCGACAGCTTTGCGGACGACGTTGTCAAGTGGTCTAAGACACCGCAGGTTAGCTCTGTAGCCGTTGATGAGGCACAGGTCGGGTCGTTGGGTGGCCCAGCAGCGCCGGGAGCACCTTGCTTACCTGCAACGAGACCAGCGCAGACGAGTTGGTGGTCGCCTGCACTGATTCTCTATACTTTCCTGCTCTTGCTCAGGTTCACGCGCCGTAATGGTCACAACGGCCACTCCGTTTCAAAATCACAAGGTTGTCCGGGTGTGATAGCCGAAGCCGTATGGGTCGTCGGGGGACCGGGACGCGACGCGTTTCTTGCAAGCCGCGGTAGAGGCCGGCGTGGTCGAATCGAAAAAAAGGGGGAACAAATTAAAATGGTGCTATTGTACGTCTGAGTGAATTAAAGGAGTGACAAGAAGGCAAAAAACCGACGGTTTGCGACTTCGAAGCACATCGAGGCGCGTGTAGTTGCTGCGCGAGAGGGACTTGATCGAGACGGGAAAGTTGAAGGGACTCGAAGCCTGCACCATGCAGCAAGGAAGACGCGAGGATGGCCGTTGTCTGGCTTGAGGGGTGGACGGGAGAGGCCGAGGAGTCGTGCCGGCTGGCAATTATTTTTTCTGACTGGGAGAGCTCTGTTTTAATCAACCAGCTTCCCTGTCTGGTCCACATGCTCAAGCTGGCAATTTCGCTCTCATTTGGCAGATGGTCCAGTACCTGGACGGTTGCACGGGCGCGCGGGCGAACCAGTGGCGGCTGCCCCTGCCCACCAAGTCACTGGCAACAATGGCACCTCCAGCTAACGGTATTGACAAGGCCGCAAGGAAAACAGGTTGTTCAGTCCAGCGCGTGCAAATCCCGCGCACCTCGCCTGCCACTCTGCATCTTGGTCCTCGCGACTTCTCCGCGTCGGACGACGTGGAGGAGCCACGACAGCAGCCATGCATGGACCCTTGAATCCTTGTGCACGCTGCACACCACCACGACCCCTAAACGGGGACCCACCAAGGGTGCGGGGCCGACAGGCGAATGCAGGGACAGCGGAGCAGGAGCTCTTGGATCCCAATCCACAAACAAGCAAGATGCTGGCCTTCGTTGTTGACAGTGTCGACGCCGGCGAATAGTGAGGCTAGATGGTTTGGTTCAAAGAACAACTTCGAGCCTTTGGTTTTTTTTGTCTTGGGTTGAAACTATCAGAAACTAGGTATTCCGTACAATGGCTTTGTCTCGAGCCATCTCGAAAAAAACAACACACACAACTCAACCCACCAACGACAACACCGTCCAGCGTCAGTCTCACTGAACGGTCGATGCACCCAGCCGCCATGGTGCCTTACCGGTGCCCGAGTGAAGCAACCAGCTGGCAGACCCGAGATAATCCCTTGATTGGCAGTTCCCCGCACAACTCACTGAGACACCCAATACATGCTGGCCAAGCCGTCTGCACACAAATCGCCGACTAATAACACAAGAACAACCCAAGCTTCCAGAACCCAAGGAGTATCCGAAACATCAAAATAAACCCCCAAACCCCATAGCCTCCTCCGCCGCCTCTGCCGCCTTTGTCGCCTCTAGATGTCACAGAAAAAGTCGTACTCAGCATTCGAGCTCACCAACACCGGTGGCGGAAAGGTCCTGATGGTGGCCGACGAGGCGCTGCTCTTGCACCGTTCTGGGACACACCACGGTTAGCCCCGTATCCGCGGATGCACAGAATGCTAGCCTTCAAAGTTGGGTGTACTCACCGGACTGCTGGTCACAGTCTCCCACTTTGAACGCCCCCGTCCCGTTGTTCGCAAAGTCGGCACACACGTTCTTCTGGTTATCGCACGCCCGGTTCGCCGCCGTCTCGAAATCTCTCTGGGAACGTCGAACATGCAGTTAGCCCAGCCAGGTCTTCCCGAAGAGCGAAATGGGTAGTGTTGGGCCCGTACAAAGGTGTCGCCGTTGACCTCGAACGGCCGCTCCTCGTCGTCGGATTTGGTAATGGCTGCCGCCCTCGCGCCGCCCAGCGCCCCGGTGAACGTCTGCAAGCTCGTGCGGCCTTGTTGTCGGGGGAGGAGAACGCCCATGCTGAATTCGCTCTGCCCGGATACGTGGAGGCTGGCCGACGCAACCGCAAAGGCGGCCCACGCCGCGAGGAGGTAGAACGAGCCGTGATGCATATTTGCAATATTCGTTGAGAACAGAGCCCTGGACAGAGTCGTCTTGGTACTTTGGGCAATTTGACACGGTGAGAGAACCCTGGATGTTGTTGAAAGTGAAACCGGAGTCTTCAAGACTCTATTTGGATCGAAACGAGTGTAGACGGAATCACATTCACCATGATCGAGAAGGGAGAGTCGAAAGAGATCTCGACATGAGGTCGTGTTCTCTTTCGAGTTGTATCCATAACTTGATCTGCACAACTGCCAAGGTCCAGCAGTCTTCTTTGCCCGGAATGTAGATGCTGAAACTGTCTTGAGACAGATCCGATCAGCCATCAATGGGAATTGGAGAGCACCACCACGTGACATGGCGATGTCCCCTGTCCGAGCGTCGGGAGTCAGGAACCGTTCTTGGCACGCATCAGTGCGCTCCCGAGCAAAACTTGAGATGGACGCAGCGCCGGGTCCGTGTTGCGTACGTGCGCAACTGGGGTACCAGAAATGCGATGAACTCTGCATTAAAGTTGAGCCGTTTCAGTGTGTGAGTGATATATTAAAGGGTCCTAGACAGCGGCAGCTATTTTGTGTTGGGTTGGAGAGACCAACTACATCCGAACCAGGTAAAAAGCCATTGAAAACATAGGAAAAAACATGAGAGGAAATATTCGTCTGGTGCGTCCAGCAATGCTCCATCCACCAAAACGTCCCCAACCTCAAGTGACCAACGGAAACTCTGCGGCTTCGCCGTCTCAGCGGCCCTTCAACATCCTCGGGCGCCTCGGATCATCGTCGACTGCCCGGTGTCTTCCGTGCCGTTTCCACGCTGTTCATGCCCATCTGAGAACTCGGTGATGCAGTGATTGAACTTGCTCAAACCCCTTCCCAACTCGCGAGAATGATGCCCAAGGATGACGAAAATGGTCCGTGAAACTCCGTGACGCTCCTGATGAGATAAGAAACGAAACAAGCCAAGACGGAGGGGTCAGAGGGAAAGCATCGGATCGCTCGGCCTTAAAAGTTGGCCGCCGTGTTGACCTGCGTTGGTGCGTGGTAGCTCTCGAGGGTGCTCTGGAAGGGCGTGCGGCCGGCCATAGAGCTGCCGGTATCGGGCTTGTCGGCCGCGGTGCTGTAGTCCATCAGGCCGTCGTTCTCGTCCTGGTGCTTCTTGCGGCCCCAGATCCTCCAGGCGACAAGCGCCAGACCGCCGAGGATGATGGCGCCACCGATGCCGACGACCACGCCGATGACGGTGTTGCGGGTCTGGGTCGACATCCCCGAGGCCTGGCCGCTGCTGCCGTTGTCCGCAAGACCGGGCGGGGCCGTCGAGAGCGACGCACTGGTCAGCGTCACCTGTGAGCCATCGGCGAGTGTGCTTGTGATCACCCTGGTAATGGTGTGGACTTTGGGCGGCTCTGATGAGCTTTCAGGCGGAGAACTCGATTGTGGTGGCTGGGTGGATGATGGGGGCGCAGCTGTTGAACTTGGGGATCCCGGCTTGGACGATGACGGGCTCGAGGTCGGACTTGTCGAGCTAGTTGTAGCTGGGGGTTTTGCCGACGTCGTAGAGGAGCTCGTGGCGGGTTCGGAACTCGAAGTGGGATCTGCAGGAGTTGAAGTCGTCTTCGGCGGAGGAGCAGTGCTCGAGGTGCTGTCGGTCTTCGCGGCATCGTCGTCCTGTCTCTGCTGAATCCCCTTTGCACCCTGGTCGGCAACGTTGACATTAACAAAGGTGGCCTCGGCGACAGTCATCGCCGACAGCCCCAGGACGACGAGTTCGAGGGCTCTGCTGAGCTGCATTGTGATGGATGGTGTCGCGCGACGGATAAAGACGCAACGAGGGTGACAGATGGCGCTCCCGGGTGGTTTGAGGGTTGTGAATCGGCGCCTCAGTCTTCCACTGTCCGTCGAGGTGTCGAGTTCTGAGAATCGCTCAGGTCGAGCCGACGGCTTCGGGTGAGAGGGCGACCAGACAAGGAAATGAAGGGTTTGCCGTGTGACGTGTGTGTCCCGGAGAACGCAGCTCACGGCGCAGTCGCAGTACCTGTCAAAACCAAATACTTGTTAATGTTGGGTGTGAAATGGTGCAAAGTAGAATGAAACAAGCGGTTAACGAGAGCGGGGAAATGGGGAAAAGGAAACGAGTGGGTTTTCGAGATGGATTTCAGACCGTGTCGAAGGAGAAAGAATGGGCCGAGCAAAAGTTGTTCTTTGTTTGCAGATTGCGAGGACTGAGAAACGGGGGTGGAAGGGGTGCGAGGCGCAGGGGTCCAGGGGCGTTGAAGCCAGGGGGGAGCCCACTCCCGCTCCGGTGGTCACGGCATCAACGTGGCTCTCGTATCCCAGCAATTCCGTCGTGAGGCCACCCACAACAGTCTCGTGGTCGACGGGCCAGCCGCTTGTTCGATAGATCTCGGGGCAACGGCCTTCAAGCGGAAGAACTGACATTCTGCGCCCGCACAAGTCCGCAGCTTTACAATACACCATTCCATTCCCGTCGCGACGCCAACACCAACTGTTCCACCAAGTACGGTGTTTCGCACCGTCATGTCGATCCATGCCCCTCGCAAAATGATTGGCTATTAAACACACAAAACACATGACATGAGGACGTTGAGATGCGCGTCGAACTGGTTCGTCAAACGCCACCCAGGTGCCTTGTCTGCTTGCGCAATTCGGGCTGCAACGGCCATGCCATCATGGCGCATTTCGTGCATTCCACTCCCGATTTGATCGACCCCTGCCACGATCAGCCTGTTTCAACGACGAACTCATGCCTACAGGTAATAAACGTGAGTGCGCGTGTGTGCTGCTCTGCCTGCAGCCCGGACCCGAGGCGGAGCACGGCAGGGTCTGCCAGTGCCGAACTTGGGCCAAAAATAAACCACTCAGGCATTCCCCCAAGACTGTGGGGTCGCCCCAAAGACATGACCACGCGGCGCATGATTTCTGCTTGAAGATCGCCGAGGACGAGCCATGGTTGGTGATCGACAAAGATGCCTGCGGTGGCTACGATGGTCCCTGAGAGCAGCCTGGATTTTCCTTGGACTCATCTTTTACACTTTGGACGAAAACCGGTTTGGGGTGCTCCAGATCAGGCCAATTGTCTTTTGGGCCTGCTGTCTCCGGGCTGCTCCGCAGTGGCGCATCTCACAGTTGAACCCGTCTGAAGTCCTTCAGTGGCGACCGTTATGCCCATTCAACGTTACCTCTTAGTTACCTTTCTCTGGCTCTGAGTCTCACTTTGTGTCACCTGTCATCTATCGTTGGTTTCACACAACCGGAGAAAACAGCAATTTGATGCCGGTTAGACCCTCTCGAGACCCTCCAGCAACGCTGAGCTGTCGCCACAAATTCGATCCAATCTATCACCTGCCAGCGCTGTGTCACAGAAAGACGCCTTCCACGTTCGAACACCAATCGTCAGTAAAAGGTTTCTCATGGTAATTACTAGTACCGGTTCATACCCCGAGTGCTACTTGACGACATGGAGACTTTCAGATTGCAGTGCCCAACTTCCTCCCGGCGGAGCTGAAGGTGACGAGCCAATCGAGTCCAGTAAGTTCTTGTGAGGAATTCATACCTAACTTGAAACCCCTTGACACTGAGTGATCAGCTTCTTGGTAACTGCCCCCAGGCCAGATGCCCCTACTTCTTTCTGGGTCTTTCGTGAGATTCCCCGACTCACCTCAACTATGAGATTTCATGGCGAGTATGCGTCAAGTGACACAGCAACATGTGGTTATGACCCAGATGAGCTACAGTCATGGACAGGGGCTACTCGCGAGTTAGTTTGATGGAGCAAGGACTCGGATATGCTTGGAATAACGTTGGGCCGTGGATGGTGTCGTGTGATCAGGGCGGCATTATGCCAACGCATTGCCGCGTCGGTTGTTCAAGGTTGGAAACAAAGTCCAGCACCCATGGTTAGCATCTTTCCTGGTGTTATGGATGCTCAAAATTCCGGCATCGGCAGGGGGGCAGAGGAGCTCTACATCCCACGGCCTCTACTTGGAACAGAGAGGTGTTGCCGCAAGTGTCTTCGATCGTCCAGCCAGCAGGAAACACATCCGCTGAAACTCGATGGAGCGAGATATACTTCGGGTTGCAACCGGGCGTCATCGAGTCATGCTCGGGGAACCAGTCGGGGCTTCTCCTACTTTTGACCAGCCCGGAGAAGTTCGAGGTGTGTTATGTGCCTAGTACCCTCGCCTTCAGTCTGATGCATGGTTGTGGCACATATCTGGTCCATCGACTCGCAAGCTGATGTATTTTATTTCCTGGCTTCCTGGCATCGAGGATTTCGACACTAATTCAACACAGCTTGAATTACACGGCGAAATGAAAACCATCGTCTCCAACGCCGGAACATGTTCTCAGCTTGATTTCAATCGGCGGAGGTCAGTGAGTATCTACTGTCAACGATGGGGTTCTCTGATGTTGAAAGAAAGGAGCCATTTGTCTCCATGTCGAGGAGATTTCAAGGCTTGGTCAGCAATTATCATCCCCAAACTGAATTATCCATTTCGCCATTTAACAAAATCTCGATGGCGAGGCTGTCCAAGTTGCCTCTCGAGACCACGGGGCTGAAAGGTGTCCCTGGCATAGTAACCCGTCCTTCCAAGAAACATCTTCCAGACTTGCAGCCGTGTTTCTGTCAGGGCTAAGGTTGGGTCACTTTTTCCGGGGGATGGGCTGGGCATCAGCCCTACCAGACCACCTAAAATAAATCATGACATCTCCCTGACCTTGCTCGGTAGTGTACACACAGCACACTGGACGGAAAAAAGCTCTCGGCTAATTGGCACGCAAACCTTGCAGCGGTCGAGCCCCAACGTCATTTCCCGGTATAAGGCACCGCCTCACAGTCATTTCGGCCCGATGCGGTGCACTTGTGTTTGCCCTTGGACTGGGGGGACCGGGCTGCTGTCGCTACCGCTACCGAAACTCTTGAGGACCAGGTCCGCGGAGCCCACCAACAGCACCTCAACGCAACGAGGATTGGAGGGTTTACGAAATGTTTGGTGAGTTGGAGGAATCGGAGACGAGCGGTTCATAGGTCGCTGTCATTCATCATTGCTTTCAGCGAACGAAGCCCAAGTGAAAACCACCGCTTGCCTTCCCCTCTCTGTCCCGGCACATTCTCAGCGCTACACGCGTTCATGCAGAGGCCTTGTTGCTGTCGTCGCGAAACCCTCCGAGAGGGTTCGCGGGCGATTTGGGGCACCCACGCCACGACCCAAACCGTTGAGCCTGGATGGAGGCCCGGCACTCCTCGATCTGACAACAAAACGGGTCTCGAGGACCTCGGAAAACAACAGGTTCGAATGTTGGGGCTGATTTTATGGAGGTGGAATTGATTTTTGCTCAGAGCGGAGAGAACCAAGCTGGAGAGGCCACGGTCAGGACACAAGGTTGCACAAACCCACCGCCGAGTTGTGCATCACCCACGGCCGAGACCGACCCCAATGTCAAGGAATCCTGCTCTGGGAGTCTGGATTTCCAGCGTGTGGGGAGCGCTCGGGGTGGTAATCACCGCGGACGCCAGTGCATGTTCCATGCTGGACCAACCGGAGTGGAGCAGTTCGACGCTCCTCGTCGGTGAGGCCCAGCCCAGGCCAAGCGCTGCCGATTGTGCCGGTCGCTGATCAGCGCAGAGCCTCAACGCCAGGAGAGGAAGGGATCGAAGCCCCGCGGCAAGGCCGACCCGGATCAGCGGGATGGTTGACAGTCCAGATCGCTTCTTGCGCGCGCAAACCTCGTGGCAGCGCGCAAGGCCGGGAGATCGACTTGGGTTGGATTCAGCATGCGCCTGGTTCACTTCTCTCAGAGATGTCAGCGCCGTGTGCCTCAAGGGCCAGCACTGCACTAACGGATCATTCAAATTGGCTAATTCCCATATGCGACGCAGCAGCGTCACTGGTGGAGGCTGGATCGCAAGTATCGAATGGGAGCAGAGCGTGCAAGCACCTGAGTCAACTGCCCGGCAAGGCAGCCGCGCAAGATGCGGCTGCTTTGGGCATGGCGTCGCCTGGCGCCGGTCCATGTTTCCCGGTTGCTGGTGGTTCCTGGACGCGGGGGACTTGTGCAAAAGCGAAGTATGGGCTTGGCAGGGGTAGCCTTCCCTTTCGGGACAACAATTGGCCCACTTGATCCATCTCGGCACCGCGGCTTGGAGGCGCCGTGCGGTGGCGGACAGGGTGGGCGCTGCAGCACGCGGGAGAATCGTCAGGGACGAAGAAGGGCTCGCCGGGTTGCGCGATTCAAGACAGCAAGGCCCCCCCCCCCGGTTCCGCAGAGGCCCAGCTCCCAGTCTCGGTCTCAGTGGGTGGGCTTCTGGCTTCAACTGAGCCACAACCTCGTCGTCGCGTTCCAACATGACAATCAACAGTTCGAGGAGGTCATTGTTTCCCAGACACAGATCCATCATGTCCATCGAACGCCGTGCGGAGATGGCGGGAATAAGGTGATGGCCGCCGCATCCACACCACATCCCGTCGGCGGTTGAGCCTGCTTGGCGCGTGGAAGGTTGCTTGCTGGGTGTGCTAATTTCCTTCCTCTCCCCCACCCCCTGTTTGCGGAGACCAAGCCGGACATGCCAACGATGACCGAAGCATCGTGGGAGCGGCTGGCGTCCCCGGGCGGTGGGTTCCAAGCCCTTCGGGTGCCCCCCCTGCTGTCGCCCTGGCCTTGCTGGCTGCGGGCGTGGGATGCTATGAAAAGCTGCCGTGCCCTCCTCTCACCCTTTGCCCCCCCTTTGCGTCCCTTGGTTCTTGTCCAAGCCAACACCACACGGCGTGCTCTCCCCAGCCGTTGCAAACGTTTTGTTTGCGTCCTCTCTTTGCGTGCCTTCGCACCCACCAGTCGCTCTTTACGACCCGGCCATCCCCGGCCCGTCACTCATTTTTCCGTGTATAAACACACCTTGTATTGCTAATACCACGAATCCGTAATGCTCACCAAGTCTCTGGCCGTCGCGGCCTTGGCCGTTGCCCCGGCCTTGGCGACCTCGGCCGTCAACATCTACTGGGGCCAGTCGGGCTCGGGCGAGGACAGGCTCAGGAACTTCTGCGATGGCAGCGCCGAGTATGTCACTGTCGGCTTCATCAACCGCTCTCCCGAGCACGATCCCTCGGGCCGGAGGTACCCCGGCACCGACTTCGGCACACACTGCGTCGCGGCCAAGTACGGAGATGACAGCGGGAACCCGTCGAAGCTCCTCAGCAGGTGTGGCGAGCTTTCTGCCGATGTCCGGTACTGCCAGAAGAAGGGGAAGAAGGTGCTGCTCTCGATCGGTGGTGAAGACGGCGCAGCCTACAGCATCTCAAACACCGCCGAGGGCGAGTACTTTGCCGAGTTCGTCTGGGGCGCCTTTGGCCCCTACAAGTCCTCGTGGGGCAAGAAGCCCAGACCCTTCGACGACTACTACGGTGCCGATCCAGGAGAGGAGCATTTCGTCTTTGATGGCTTCGACTTTGACATCGAGACCAACTTTCGTAAGCTAACCCCCCTGGATCCCCGTGGCCGACGTGATGCTAACCGTGTCTCTCCAGCGGACCAATCTGGCTACATCGCCATGGTTAACCGGCTCCGTGCTCTGACCAACGACGAGGGGAGCAAGAAGTACTGGATCACCGCGGCACCCGAGTGCCCCTTGACTGACCCCTGGTTCAAGATGAAGAACATCATCGGGCAGTGCGCTTTTGATGCTCTGTTCGTGCAGTTCTACAACAACCCCATGTGCGCTGGCCTCGACAACAACAACTTCGATGCTTGGGTTACGCATCTCGGCTCGACCGCCAGCAAGGGCGCCAAGATCTTCATCGGCCTGCCTGGCTCTGCCACTGCTGCCAACTCGGGCTATCTCACGCCCTCGCAGATGACCGAACTCGTGAACAGGCACAAGAACAAGCCTGCTTTTGGCGGTGTCATGGTCTGGGATGCCGTCTACGGCAGCGAAAAGTTTGGCGGGAAGGCCTTCTACGAGATCTGCCATGACGTTGCCGTCGGTGCCCCGAACATCCCTCCCCCCACGCCAACTGGCACCGCTTGCGTAAAGACGCACACGGTTGTGGGTGGCGACATCTGCTTTGACATTGCCAACTACTACGGTATCAGCGTGGCCGACTTGCAGAAGTACAACCCTACCATGGTATGCAGCGGCCTCTGGGTCGGTCAGCCCCTCTGCGTGAGGTTGGGCACCCCGCCTGCGACCATCACGAGCACCTCGACCAGCTCCAGCAGCACCTCGACCAGCTCCAGCAGCACCTCGACCAGCTCCAGCAGCACCTCGACCAGCTCCAGCAGCACCTCGACCAGCTCCAGCAGCACCTCGACCAGCTCCAGCAGCACTTCGACCAGCTCCAGCACCTCGACCAGCTCCAGCAGCTCCAGCAGCTCCAGCTCCAGCAGCTCCAGCAGCTCCAGCTCCAGCACCTCGACCAGCACCTCGGCTGACTCGACCTCGACCTCGGCCACCTCCACTTCGGAATCGTCCACCATCACTCCCGCCCCTGATGTCACAACCACCATCACCACGGATGACGCGGCTACCAGCACTTCCACCGACGATGAGACGTGCGAGGATGACGAGACCACCACGTCTACTACTGAGACCGCGACGGCCACGGCCACTGCCACCGAGTCCACCACCGAGACTGCTTCCGCGACTGAGACTGCCACCGAGACTTCCTCCGCTACTGCCACTGAGTCTGCTACCGAGACTGCTACTGAGACGTCCACCATCACTGCTGCCCCTGATGCCACCTCCACGACAACCAGCGATGCGTCGACCAGCACATCCACCGATGACGACTCGTGCGAGGATGATGAGACCAGCACGTCGGTTACTGAGACGGCCACCGCTACTGCCACTGAGTCTGCTACCGAGACGGCCACCGAGACGTCCACCATCACCGGTGCCCCTGATGCCACCTCTACCACCACCAGTGATGCGGCGACCAGCACATCGACTGACGATGATTCGTGCGAGGACGACGAGACCAGCACCTCTGCCACCGAGACGGCCACGGCCACCGAGTCTGCCACCGAGACCGCTTCGGCTACTGCTACTGAGACTGCCACTGAGTCTGCCACGGAGACTGCCACGGAGACTGCCACCGAGTCTGCTACTGAGACTGCCACTGCCACTGCCACTGCCACCGAGACTGCCACCTCCTCCGACGCCGGCATCACTGGCTCGGCCACTAGCACTGCCTCTCAGGAGTACACGACGTCGACCATCTACACGACAACCACCTACACCATCACCTCGTGCGCGCCGACCGTGACGTCCTGCCCGGCCCGCGTCGTGACCGAGACCATCGCCGTCTCCACCACCGTCTGCCCCGTGACCGCCACCGCGACCGAGTCCAGCGTTCCCGAGGCCACCACCTCGCTGCCCGCCGGCTGGACCACGTCGACCGTCTACGCGACTACGACCTACACCATCACCAGCTGCGCGGCCACCGTGACGGACTGCCCGGGCAAGATTGGCCAGGTCACGACCGAGATCATTGCCGTCAGCACCACCGTCTGCCCCATCACCGACGTCGCCGGCCCCTCCTCCACGCCTGCGTCGGCCAAGCCCCCCGTCTCGGCCAAGCCCCCTGTCTCAGCCAACCCCTCCGGGTCGGTCAGCCCGCCCAAGCCGACCGGCAGCCAGGGCTCTGGCGAGGAGGTCGACTCGACCTCGACCGCCAAGGTCACCACCACCCGCTTCACCACCCTCACGGTGCCCAGCGCCGGCCCGACCCCGGCCAAGCCGAGCCTCTCGTCGGCCCCGTCGGCTGGCTTCCCCGTCACCTCGGGCGGCCCCCGCCCGTCGACGACGCTCGTCGTGGTGTCTGGCGCCGGCCGCAACGCCGTGGCGCTTGGTGTCCCGGCTGTCCTGGCCGCCCTCCTCTTTGTCCTTTAAAGGGAAGGTCGGTTGGGATAGATGATTTCATTTGTGGATATCTGGCATTTGGTTGTTTTCTTCTTGGTTGGGTAGCCCATGTGAACCCCCCGGCTACCATTTTGTGTATTTAGACCACTTGAAGAGGGCTAGAGTTGGGGCTTGGTTAATGGACCTGTCGTTTCGTGAGTTTGGCGCACCTGCAACCATGATGCTTGAGAACGTTATGTGAAATGGAATAGAATGATGAAGTCGAAAATCAGAGTCAGAGATTCGGTCAAGTGCACGGCGCTGCTGATAGGTAATGTAATTCCCTTTCATTTTTTTTCCTGTTACTGAGATCGAGGGATCATCCGATTTCAGTTTTCTGCAGGAGCCGAGGCAGAGCCTTGTTTTCACCAAGGGGGTTTTCAGTCTGCTGCGGAATTGGGAACATTTTCTGGGTGTTCCGTGATCGTTGATTGACAAATGCAGGCAGGGGTGGAAAGATCTGCACAGTATGCGCACGGATCAGTGTGGAGGCTCCCCAATCAGCTTCTATTTTCGACTCAGCATGACCAATAATATGTGGCACGAGATTCGCTCTTGGCTGCGGTCCTCGGCCGCTTCAACACCCGAGAGAAGGGGTCCAGATCATTTTCGACGCCCCCCAGACTTGCACCCCCCATTCCACCCCAGACTCCCAAACACAGGGGGCCCAGCGCCGCCTCGCTCAGCTGTGGCTTTCTCGTTCCAAATCGCAATCTAGAAACTGGTCTCTTAGAAGTTCAAATAGAGAACGCAGCCTCCAAGCTTCTTCCGCATCCTCCCCCTCCTCCCCCCACATCCAAGGTTGTCCTCTCGTCTCCGGGCAGCGCCCTGACCATTCCAATGCCCTCCTCTTCAAGGCAATCGCTCCACGATGGCCACCATCGAGCCATGGCTCACGAACCTCCTCAACAAGTCGAGAACTCCTGATCTTCCGCCGATCCAGCCCGTGCCCCTCAGTTCTGCTCCGAGCCAGTCGATATCCCTCCCGCCGCTAGGGCCCGAACTCACCAACGGCCACAGAGGCGAGCGGTTTGCTCCGACTCAGATCGCCGCGCTCTACACCGTCGACGATGCCCATCTTTCTAAGCCGCCTGCCCGAGCAGAAGACACCTTCGGCCTTCATACCGCGTCTATCCGACCCCTTCAACTCCTCCTTCGAGAACCAGAACCAGCACCCCCGACCATCCCTCTGCGGAACCTTGTGGATGATGCGCCCGGGAGCCCCGAAGATCCAGCGACCAAGAAGCGGCACAGGGCACTCACCACCAAGGAGGATTTTGTTCAGCTGCCAAAGCCGCCGAAGAAGAAGAAGTCAGCCCAGCAAGTCGTGCCGCCAATCATTGCTGGCCTCCACGAACCGCCTCCTGACCCTGCCGTCTTTCCACCCATCACGTCGGCATCCTTTGGCGACGATGAGAGTTACAACCTAGGAGCGTGGAAAGACCTTGTTGGCGGTCACGAAGACCGGCTCGTCCTTTCCTCCGCCGTCGATGCCGAGCCGACCAACCCCCCGAAGCCGAAGAGGCGCCCTATGAAGCCGAGAAGAAAATGGACCGAGGAGGAGACCAACCACCTGTTGCTGGGAGTGAGCCGCCACGGCGTTGGGAGGTGGACAACAATACTGGAAGACCCGGATTTTCAGTTCAACGGCCGGACCGCCGGGGACTTGAAGGATCGTTTTAGAACATGCTGCCCTGCGGAATTGCGGCGCACGGCGGATGAGGAACAGTCTGCGGAGGGGGAACCTGCGACAGCAGCGGCTCCTGAAGCGAGCACCAGGTTGAAGATTGGATTACATCTGGAGGATATTCTGTTGCCAGCTGGAGATGACGGCGTCGACAACGATGCTGCCTCGCCCTCCGCAGCTCCCGACTCTGACACGGCGCCCAAGCGGAAGAAGCCCCGGGCACACCGCAAGAAACTGGAGGATCTGGCTGAGCTGGGAATCCATGGTCCGTTCGAAAAGTCTCACCGCCGGAGACGCCGGCCTTTCACTAAGCAGGATGATGAAGCCATTCTGGACGGTCTCAACCAATACGGCCCCTCCTGGACCCGGATTCAACGGGACCCCAAGTACAACCTGTCGAGCCGGCAGCCCACCGACTTGCGTGATCGGGTTCGAAACAAGTACCCCGATGTATACGCAAACATCGAAAAAGCCAATCTTCCCAGGGAAGCCCCCCGCGGAAAGGCCGACATTCTCGAGCCATCCGTCAACTTGACCACGGAGAATCCTCGCAACACTGCCGTGCTTGCGTCACTGGAGCCTCAGCTGAATCGATCGGGCTCAAGGGAAGACATGCTGAGACACACAACGACACCCTCTGCCTACGAGTCGACCGAGTCGTTGCCTGCCCTGGCCGATCTGTTCGACATGACCGAGCCACATGGGGCGTCCTTCCTCGGCAATGCACCGGATATGATGGAGAGTCACCTCCTGTTAGACGATCCTCACTTTGGGAGTGAGCGTCGTCATGGGCAGGGCGGGTAGGAGACCAAGTTGGCATTTCTCGCAGCTGGCCGTTGTGTCGAGGCTTGGCAGTCACTCTGAGATCGAGCATTTGGCGTATCGTGCCACAAAGCACTTGAGATTTCGGAATTGGACTTGCACTTGTTTGGCAACCAATGTTTGGAGTTCTTCTTGCTTTTTCTTTCTTGCTTGTTTTTTTAACCTCTTGTTTGACATCTCGTCATCTCGGGTGTCTTGAAGCGTTTCATTTTGTTGCTGAGCTCGGCGTTGCAACGCAGGCCAAAGTTTCGGACTTGGGCGTTTGGGTGGAATTTGGAAGACCTTTACAATTAGATAAGAGAGCAATCTCTGCCTAGGATGGGAAACAGTACTACTCATATTTCCTTACAGTATTCAACATTTTGTTGCCTCTTCTTCTTCTTCTCATTCATGCCCCATCAATAATCCTCATGCCCGTGAAGAACTTCGTGAAAAGAAGTCTCCAAAAAATCAGTAGCCTCAAGTTCTGCCCAAGAACAGAAAACTCCCGGAGAACACGGTGCTACCTGTAATCTTTGGGAATAACTGAACATTGCTGCTCTTGAGAGAGCAGGTCTCGCTGGCCTTCTGGTGCAATAACCCTAACCCTTGAATTTGACCCGGTTCCTCCATGTGCACAGGCCAGAAATTTTGCCCTTCTCACCGCCTTCAAGTCCCCACCAAATTCGCTAGGGCTTTCGAGGCACAAAACCAATTTTCTGCTTGATTTACCCACGCTCCCACCCGCGGCACTCCTTTCACTTTCCCATCGACCAGCACATCGACAACAACAGCCAAGATGGGTAGAGGACCGTAAGTACACCGACTCTGAGCATCCTCGAACCTCGCAATGCCATACTCCTCGATTGGAAGTTGAAGCTGCCGTATCCGCGCGGCCTCTTGCAATCGCTGGGTCCCGGCCTGCTTGATTCGAGATCTCCAAGTTTCGAGATTTGGAAATTTCGAGATGCTAACCCATCGACAACAGTAAGAAGCACCAGAAGCGCCTTAGCGCGCCGTCGCACTGGCTTCTCGACAAGCTGTCGGGTGTCTATGCCCCTCGCCCGTCGGCCGGTCCGCACAAGCTCCGCGACTGCATGCCTCTGATCGTCTTCGTCCGCAACCGCCTCAAGTATGCGCTCAACTACCGCGAGACCAAGGCCATCATGATGCAGCGCCTCGTCAAGGTCGACGGCAAGGTCCGCACCGACATCACCTACCCCGCCGGCTTCATGGACGTCATCACCATCGAGAAGACGGGCGAGAACTTCCGCCTCATCTACGACACCAAGGGCCGCTTCACCGTCCACCGCATCCAGGACGAGGAGGCCAAGTACAAGCTGGGCAAGGTCAAGCGCGTTCAGCTCGGCCGTGGTGGTGTGCCATTCTTGGTTACGCATGATGCGAGAACGTGAGTTCTTCCGACATCTGTCAGCCGTTGGACCAAGCTTTGGTGGATCGTTGGGTCTCGCATGCGAGAGCCACGATCCGAGCGGGGATCTCTACGGTTGGTATGTCACAAATTCCTTGGTGTGCTAACGATAGCTCGGCAGCATCCGCTACCCCGACCCGCTGGTCAAGGTCAACGACACCGTCAAGATTGACCTCGAGACCGGCAAGATCACCGACTTCATCAAGTTCGACACTGGCGCCATCGCCATGGTCACTGGTGGTCGTAACATGGGCCGTGTCGGTGTCATCACCCACCGTGAGCGTCACGATGGTGGCTTCGGCATTGTCCACCTGAAGGATGCCATTGACAACACTTTCACCACCCGTGAGAGCAACGTCTTCGTCATCGGCAGCGAGAAGCCCTGGATCTCCCTCCCCAAGGGCAAGGGCGTCAAGCTCACCATCGCCGAGGAGCGTGACCGGAGACGGGCCGCTACTCTGGCTGGTCACTAATGGGATTAACTACGGAATCGGGCAGGGCATTGGGTTGCTGATCTTACAAAAGCTCGCGGGATGGAGTACCGGATGTCACTTTAGTTTAGGCTCAGCAAGAGCACCTCTTGCTAACAGGTATACCCGGGTCAGGATTCGACCCGAAAACTGGACTGCCCTTCCGCATGAGACATGACTTGAGTTCTACCTCTGTGCCTTGCATGCCTTGAAATGTGCTCTCACCGTTGTTAGTCCTGTGGCGTGCACATGTCTTCCCAGACCTCGAGTCGCTGTGTCTGGCACCGCTGGATGTGCAGAACACTCACCGCTTCGAAAAAAATGGCGGGACGGTGAAGTGCGAAGCTCTAAAACTAAGCAAATCCAAAAGCCACCAAATGCTTCGACACCTTGATGCCTGTCAATCCCCATCATTCGGACATCATTGGCCGGCCTGCAGAGAAGCAGTTTCTCGACCCACGACGATCATTCGCGGGGTCTCAGACACCACCTACGCCCACAAAACGCTCAAGTTGGTCACCGCTTGGGCAGCTCGGCTGAAGGGAACATTTCGCTGCTCTGGTGTTGACAACCCTGGTTTCGTTTTCCGCTCTTGCCTCGTATTACTCCATGTACACCCACCCACGTTCGCGCTCCTTCATCGCGAACCCCCACGAGAGCCGCGTGGCGTGGCGGGGCAAGAGGCGGTGGGAGGGCAGTGTGTTCGACGACGGCGACGACTCGAAACACGACTTGGAAATGAATGTATTTTGTACACCCGGCCCAATGATTGAAATGGCGGGGAAGCAAGGGGGGCCTGCATGCGGCTTTGGGTACACAGGACTCACCCGTCGGAATGGATGGGGGGTTAAGGGGGGCGCATCCAGCTTCCCCGGGGTAATACAGAGGACGGGACACGGGAGGGTTGTTTTGGTCGTGCAGCTTCTGGCGCCGGAGCCGAGACACTTCTCGCCAGGCGCGGAGCGGAGGGCTTTTTCAAGGGGTTCTGGGAACCAACCAGTTTGTGCGTGTTACGAATTGGTCATCGCGCCCGACGCACAATGTTGTCGTTGGTTTCTGGTCGTGTGCCCTTCGCTGGGCTGGGCTGGCCGGGCTGTGAAGGGCGTTGTAAATGTGCATGTCACACATGCCAAAGTTGCGAGGGGGAGTCGGGGATTTGCCGCGCGTGTGCATGTGCTACGTCTCACCGAGAAGGTGATGGCATGGCGCCGTCCCTGTGGCGTTTGTCATTACATTTGCTTCGGGCTCACCGATGGTAAGGAAGGCCTGGAAAGGGGGGGGTTGAGGCGCGAGGGTGCCACGGTGTGCGAGAGGGGAATTGTTGGGTGAGAGGCTGCCGGTGTCCAGCTCCGAAGTGCCAGACTTACACGGGCGAATGAGGGTCTCGAGAGAGGAGGGGACAGTTGCGCCACTTTTGAGATCCTCGCTTTTATTTTGGCATGGGCGTGTTGCCGCGCTTGACGATACTCGAGTTGAGTATGAGCGTCTTGATGATTTTGTTTCAGCTGGAGGTGATCGCCTCTGAGCTGTTGCCCGACTCCCATGACCTTCGGGCAGCAATCGAGGTTCCAAGTCCTGCGCGGGGGTTTACGCATACGATAACATGAAGTGACGCATGTATCGACAATGTCTATCGGCGATCCGCGGGGAGTCCCCATGCATGTGTTCAAGGTTATGTTCCTTGCAGTAGGCGTCTCTGGCGCGGGGAGAATATCGGACATGCATTGGAGTATTTCTCCGGTCTGCAGCTTTGAGATGGGAAGCGTGGGGGGGAAGGGAAAGCAAAGGTCTTCGATTCAGATGGCGAGGGCTTGGACAGGACAATCATACGACCCAAACCGTCGATGCCCTACCCCCTATGCCTTACGATCGTCTTCTTCGGGCTGAGATGCATTGGGCAGTGTGCGGTTGTGGTATGTACACGGGGCGACGTGAGTGTGTGGTTGTGAGGGTGCGTGTGGGAGAGAAGCTGTGGGAATTGGCCATGGGCATTTGTTCTGGAAGACAGCCACGCGTCCTGTCTGAATCTCAGCCCTCGATACTCAGTGTGCGGTGCCAACACGGCTCCAACATGGCAAGAATAAGCTCCTGAGCTTCTCAAAGGCTCACACACATTGATGGGATGTTGTTAACATGAAGAGTCCCAAGAGGCCAAGCAGGGCACTTGCTTGGTGGGGCAATGTGTTGTGGACCCGACTGCAACTTGGCGTCGATCCAGAGTGGATCCGACATTTTCAGGGACTTCCACACAGAAGATACAGGTTGCTGCGTCTTGGGCTCCAGGTTGGCACAAAGCCTCAACTCGCTTTCTGCTTTCGCATCGATACTGGAGAAACAAGATACTGTGGGGAATCTCCGTTTTGTGTCTCCCAGTTACGCTGGAGAGCGGTGTAGGATGCAGCCTAGATGCTACCGCATCAAGCGATGCCTGGGAGGACATTCTGGAAATTCCCATTGCAGTTTCCAGCTTGTAACCCCACGGTGCGACCGTCTGAAATTCAATCCCATGACCTTCCCCGCAAATTGCCATCCAGGGCATCAGTCCGGACCTGGCGAAGCCAAAAATGATGGTCTGGCTCACCGAGCCCCCCTTTTGGGCATTTTGCCTCCAGACTTGCTTCTTCCCAGCGCTCTCGGGAGTCGCTTTATGGGCACCATCAAGGCCTTCGAAAAACATCTGCGAGGTTGGCAACTTGGAGGATGTTCGAGTGGGCTCGGAGAAGACCCAACCAGCAGGTCGATCTCATCTGAATGAGCACGTGCAGGTCCAGACGACTCAATGGAACACTGCAGGTCGGGTCGCGTGGCTGACATCCACTCACGGCAAGTCGGACTTGTGAGATGACGTCCCACGCCATGATCCTTACACCGCATACCGACTCTTACGAGACTAATTCCATTGGGCTGAACAGGGTCCTCCGCTGACATACTGTGTAACTAAGACTTTGATATTGCAGTGATTATTCCGAGTCTTGGGAGGGTTCTTTTTTGGTCCTTGCAGCAGAACAGCAGAACTCGGAAAACAACGCCAATCTCGATCCAGCTTCCACCAGATGCACCCCACTGCCATTGAGCGGGCTGCGAGATGCTCCTGCCATCTCTGTCCAGCCACTTCTTAGCCCGGCCCGAACTGTTCCCCCTCCACCGCTCTCCGCGCTCCGAGTCGGGTCTGCTGAAGGGCGGGATGGTGCGCTAATTACTAGTCCTCCCACTTTCTCACACCCATGCCACCATGCAGGTTCTCGACTCCGGGTCCCTGGCCTTACTTGTGTCAAGTTCGGGCTGGGCAAGCTGCGTTCTTCCCGCCACTGCCACTGGCCCCTTTCCGCCCACGATTGGGAGCGAGGATCCATCCCACCAGTCAGCACCCTTCGGGCCCTGACCTGGCTCGCCTGGCTCCTGTCCAGTTCCGTACACTCAACCGCCTCCTCCGGTGACCATGGCTTCGTTTTACCCACCGCTTGATTGGGCCGATTGCTGCTCCACCGGTGCTGCATCCTGGTCCCAATGAGGAAAGTCTGGGTTGTTCTTAAAAGAGCGGCGATGCCATCCCCGTGAACAACCCACTTTCTTCCCCACGAGGACGCTGGTGGTTTGATACAAGCCATAGTGATCACCCACTATACAACATGGTCGTGTTATACCCATACCCTTAAGCTTACTCCATTTTCTGCACCTTTATCTCTCCACCACTATCTCGACAGGGCCGACCTCGGAAACCCTGGCCTCTCTTCGTCTCCCAAGTCGGGTGTTATGCCAGCCAGGAGAGTGGGTATTCCCGGCTCAATCAGACGGCTAGTGTCAGGCTGATCAAGAGCTCGCGTGAACCAAACAACCCCTGGAAGCTTGGAGCCACGCGACCTCTTCAGTTGGATTTCTGTATCGAGAGACCCAAGTCCTGCGCAGCTCAGGTCACCCCGGGAGAAAAGAGCCAATCCAGGGTCCTCAGCCCTGTGTTGTTGCGATTTGCCAACCAAGAACCAGCAAAAAGTTGTGCGCCGCACATCCTGCGGCTCTCCTCGTCCTGCATGTCGGCAAACCGTTTTGCCAGGGCGGCGCGGCCGGTCGGCCGATCCCTGACCAGATCGAACAATCCCTGCCTCTCCGGCCGGCAACATTTCACCACCTCGTCCCTTCGCCGCACCTCGGCCGGCAACAGCTCAGGCTCGCGGACGACCTCAACATGGTCGCTTCCGAGTGTCTTTGCCGCTGCCGCTGCGGCCGGTTTGCTTGGCTGGGGTGCCTCCGAGCTCCGTCATCGGGGCTTCCCGGGCACCGTGCTGTTCGATGGCACGTTCCCGGCGCCCCGGTATGCAAGCATGCGTGAGATGGAGCAGGTATGTAGCCCGGTGCACCTGTTCTCATCCGGTATCTCAAGGCCCGATACCAAGCCCGTCGTGGAAGAGGAGTCACTAACCACATTGGTTTGCGTTGCCGTAAACACAGGCTCTGAAGGAGATCCGCCAAGAACTTGGAGGGGAGGACATCATCTCCACGGATCCCGACGACCTGCATGCCCATGGGTACTCGGAGTGGTCGACGACCAACCCGGAAGGGCTGCCGGTCGCCGTGGCCTATCCGCGGTCGACGGAGCAAGTGTCGACCATCGCACGCATCTGCCACAAGTACTGCGTGCCCATCATTCCTTACTCGGGCGGCTCGAGTCTTGAAGGCAACTTCTCCGCCCCGTTTGGGGGCATCAGCGTCGACTTTGCCTACATGGACAAGATTGTCCAGTTCAACAAGGACGACATGGACGTCGTCGTCCAACCGAGCATCGGCTGGCAGGATCTGAACGAACAGCTCGCCAAGATGGGCAGCGGGCTCTTCTTCCCCATCGATCCCGGTATGCCTTCCTTTGACCTCCCCTCCGCAGTTGTCGGCCCGTACGAGCCTGACCGCTGACTTGGCAGTTCATAGGCCCGAGTGCCAAGATTGGCGGCATGATTGGGACCAACTGTTCCGGCACCAATGCCGTTAAGTACGGCACGATGAAGGATTGGGTTATCAACCTGACAGTGGTTCTGGCCGATGGGACCGTCATCAAGACAAGACGGCGGCCCCGCAAGTCATCGGCAGGCTACAACCTCAACGGCTTGTTTGTCGGCTCTGAGGGCACTCTCGGCCTGGTGACCGAGGCAACCGTCAAGCTCGCTGTCATTCCTCAGGAGTTCTCTGTGGCAGTCGTGACCTTCCCGTCAATCCGAGACGCAGCGTCGGCGGCTGCCGAGGTGATGCAGACGGGCATCCCCGTGGCCGCCATGGAGATCATGGACGAAGTGCAGATGAAGGTGGTCAACATGGGAGGAGCCACTGCTCCGAGAGTCTGGAAGGAGATGCCAACTCTCTTCTTCAAATTCTCCGGGACCAAGGCCGGCGTAAAGGAAAACGTCGGGTTGGTGCAGAAGATCACAAAGGGCCACAAAGGAAGCAATTTTGAGTTTGCCAAGGACGAAAAGGAGCAAAAGCTTCTCTGGTCCGCTCGGAAAGAATCCCTGTGGTCCATGCTCGCATTGCGCAAGGAGGGAGAGGAAGTTTGTAAGTGGATGCAACCGGTCCCCAGTTCAGATCAAACACTTATTGTTTTTCTAGGGAGTACCGATGTTGCTGTACCGTTCAGCCGGCTTGCCGACATTATCGAGGTCAGCAAGAAGGAGATGGACGACTTGGGCCTCTTCGCCAGCATTCTTGGCCACATTGGCGACGGCAACTTCCACGAGAGCATCATCTACAACCGCCAGGATCCAGCCGAGAGAGACAAGGTCGAGGCCTGTGTCAAGAACATGGTGAAACGTGCGCTGGAGATGGAGGGCACCTGCACTGGCGAGCACTCGATTGGCTGGGGGAAGAAGGAATCGCTCGTGTGGGAGGTGGGACACGATACACTCGGGGTCATGGTCAGTCCGCCAGGGGGTACGGAGACTCGTTACTTGTCACGGACGGCTAACACCTCCACAGAAAGCCATCAAGGCTGCGCTGGATCCCAACTGGATCATGTTCGTCACCCTTCCTTCTGACACACAAGTTGTCAGATCATGGACCTGTTTGGCTAACACCATTTTCCAGGAACCCCGGCAAAATCTTTGATAGGCAGCGTTAGGGAGAGGGAGGGCGGGTTCTTGCATCTACCGCAGCGATACCCTTGCATAGGTGCATCTACACAGCATTTTGGGCAACCACATATGGAGCATCACGGCGAGGGCAGCACACCTCAATGGTCAGGGACCGGGAGCATGCATAGGCCAAGCAATCCAGGCCAAGCAGGAACAGAGCATTAAAAGTTTGGGAGCCGAAAAGTCGACAGCGCTGGATTGGTTTTGCGAGTTCATGGATCCGCGGCATTTGTGCTTTCATTGTTTGGGAGGCCAACTCTTATTCTTGTCTTAGGATCGGTTGCTGAATTTGTGCCTGAGCAGTCAACAACAGGTGAAGAGTGTTGTTGTGCCATCTTTCCCACTCTGTATCTTCTCACGTCGTGAGACAGCACAGCAGTGGCCAGGTAAGAGCGTTCTTATGAACCTGAATCTGGTTTTTCTGGCCTCCCAGATCACACCGAATCTGTTTCGCTGCCTGACATTCTCAGTTTCGGCTGAGAGACGCTGACGCCTGCCACATCGGAAGCCATCAACGTCCCAGGCAGGCCTGCCTGGACCGCGAGTTGACGACCTAACATTCAACTAGGTCCATTACTTGCCCCAAAGTTCCATTCCAATGCCGATTGCCCACAGTTCAGAATTCGGCAGCCAGAAGGAGCAGCATCATTAAGGGTCCGTGCTGAGGAGAAGCCATTCAAAAGTGAGGAAGGAGTAGTCCCTTCGTGGTTGCCCCTGGCAAATCTCAACCACGGGCAACTCCATTTTGAACCAACCTACCCACCTCTAGCATCATAGAACCACCAATCTTTCCTTTCCAGGTTGCCTTGGAGCAGACTTTCTCTCGCCACGCGGCTCACAAACACGCCACCACAGAGTCTTTTCCTTCGGGCACGGCAACGTTTGACACCCAGGCAACGCTCAAACATCTAGGCACCCAAGGTAATGACGTGCTTCGCCGTGCTTTGCTCCTTCTCTCTCTCTCTCTTCTTCTCTGGCAGCATTGGCTAATTGCTCGCTTGTGGTCAGGTCCTAACTACGATCAAAATATTTCAAGTACTGACCCGGAGTGGCAGTTGATCGCCCATCATCACTTTCCCCACTGACCGAGCTCACCTTCACATCAACCGACCCATACTAAGAGCAGCAAGGTACAGAGAGCGTCTCTCTCAAGACCCTTCGCCTTGCCTGGTGTCACCAGAGACTGCAGGGAGCAACAGCCATCTTTTCCGTGCCAGCTCCAATATCGCGCTCTGGCTAGAAATTGGAGCTTTCTCTCGTCCTCATCCTATATCTGTTGCCGGACCGCGAGTTTCCTCACTTGGTTCGCTTCTT